>Ga0181520_10000015_pt1 | contig 301601 bp, 244 predicted proteins | sample PEATcosm2014_Bin_29_FD_132451 | JGI IMG/M metagenome (GOLD analysis project Ga0181520, IMG submission 132451) | Peatland microbial communities from MTU Mesocosm Facility, Houghton, MI, USA - PEATcosm2014_Bin02_30_metaG | ecosystem: Environmental > Terrestrial > Soil > Wetlands > Peat | place...
CACCATCGGCGGTGCGTTCTTTGAACCTCCGGCCTCTGTTCAGTGCGGCAGGGGATTAACTCATCGAACCGCCGGATGCGGACCCGCTTGTCCGGTGGTGTGGGAGGGGAGGAGAGGTGACTCCCCCCCTATCCCGATTTGTGAGTCGGAGATTTTGTGCCAGGATGAAGCAATGCGATCTTAGCCGTCGCACCGGAGAAAAACGTCCTCATGGAGAACCTTGCGTTTATTCCAAACACGAAAGACACGCTCGTATTGAGAACCAACTTCGAGAGTGACGAAAACTGGAAAGCAATTTGCGACGTCATTCGAATGCCGGTGCACGATGTGGCCGGAGATTTCATTGCCGGTGTGGAGTTCTGTGATAACCCGGCATTCCGAGACCTAACGCTAGAAGAACTGCTCACCAAGGTACCTGGGGGCTACAACCACACGTTCCTATTTGTCGTTGACAAGTTTGCAATCCAATCGTCAGAGCATCCGATTTTAGTGATTGATTTGTATGACAAGCCAGGCCGTACATTCCGGGCAATTCCTTCGCAGATTCAAGGTATTGAAAACAACCTATCCATCGCAAACATGGATTTTTACGAATTTGCAGACAACGTGGATTATGACGGCGTATTCCGGGACTTCAGGACGCCGTGATGCGAGTTTCAGCTGTGGGCGTAAACAGGCCCGGGCCTGAAGGCCCCGCGTATTGTGAGCCTTAATCAGGGGGCTGAAGCCCCCTGCTCCCTCCGGCAAAAGAATCTGTAACTGCAGCGCAGGAAACAATCACTGCGGCAGATGCTTCACAAAAAAATCGGCCATTATGTGATTGGCTTCTATGGCTTCGGGCAGGTGCTGGTCGTACCAGAAGGCGTGGGTTAGCGCGTCGAAGACGACCAGGTGCGCGTCGACTCCGGCCTCGAGATAGGCGCGGTGCAGATTGACCGTGCCGCTGAGCAGCAGGTCGCGCGTGCTGGTGACGAAGAGCGTGGGCGGCAGGCCATGAAGGTCAGAGTAGATGGGCGAGAGTACCGGGTCTTTGAGGTCGGTGTGCAAAATATACTGTGAATCGCGCGAACCCGCCGGTACGGGCGGGTCGAGATGGCCTGTGAAGCCGCGCAGAGCGTAGATCGCAATCGAATCGCCTTCGCGGGCAAAGTCGCCCATGCCGCTGAAGATGCCTAACGCGGCGGGCATGGGCAGACCAAGCTGCTTGATGCGCGCGGCTACTTCGGCAGTGAGGATTGCGCCTGCCGAGGTTCCGTAGATGACGATGTGGTCGGGCTTCCAGGTCTTGAGCAGTTCGCGATAGACGGCGATGGAGTCGTCGACGGCGGCCGGATAAGGGCTCTCGGGTGCGAGCCGGTAGAGCACGGCTACGACTTTGATCTTTGTGTAATACGCAATCGGGATCGATTCGGTGTAGGAGCCGGAATCAGAGTTGAATCCTCCGCCGTGCAGATCGATGAGGATCTTGTCTTTGTTGGCGTCGGAGAGGTTATCGGGAGTGACGATGCGGACTGCGACGCCGGCGATTTTGGTTTCTTCAATGTGGTTGGGACAGATCTTCGACCACTCCACGCGGGCGCGGGCGGTGTAGGCGTCAGTGCCGGCGCGGCGCTGGGCGACAGACTGCGGCGGACCCTGGTCGGGAGCTTGCTGCGCGAGCGATCGTTGGGCCTCGGGACTGATGGTGCCGGGCACGGGAACAACGCGCGTGACGTGGGCGGTTCCCTGCGCGTCAATGTAGCTGGTGTCGGAGTTGGGCGCGGTTGCGGCGGTGGTGGGCGCGGGCTGCTGGGCGAGGACCGCGGCTGAGGCGAGAGTGAGAACGAAAACGGCGGAGAGGTTGAAGCGTGTCATGAATGAGAGACCTCGATGGACGCGCATGATGGCGAATTCGGACGCACAGGCGCGACGCGTCAACGATAGCAGACGCGATTAGGCGGATGGAGAAACCGGCGTGAAGACAGCCTGGCGGAAGGGACGGAACCGCAGATCCTTCCGCTTCTCCTTCACTGCGTTGCGGATCAACATCAGGATGACAGCGCGCCGGAGAGGGTCGAGGGTTCTCATTTTCCTGGCCTGCCGGTCATACACCGGCATTTCGAACTCCAATACCATCAGATGTTCTCTGGTGTTAGGGTCCCACTGCGCGCATCAACTACGATAACCCCATGACATCGCCCGAAGCGTTCAACGGCCATCCCGCGTATTTAGCCGTTTGGATCGTCACATTCTGGCTCTGCGTTGTGCCCGAAATTGTTCTGTCCGCAATGTTGCGTTCGGGAAAACATGCGAAGAAATCAGATAGGGGATCGAAGTGGATTGTGATCGGGGCGGCAAATCTGGCAATGGCTCTCGGATTCATCGTGGTGATCGGGTTTCCAGGCCTTTCCATCCACACCAACTGGCGAGTCCTATTCGATGCAGGGATTGTGGTCTGGCTGGGTGGATCGCTATTCCGTTACTACTCGATGCGGACGCTGGGTCGATTTTTCACTTACGATGTGGCGGTTTCAAGTGGGCAGCAGGTCATAGAACGGGGACCATATCGCTGGATCCGGCACCCATCCTACCTGGGATCGCTGGTGGCAAACATTGGGCTCGGAATGACGTTGACCCACTGGCTTGCACTATTTCTGCCGGCGCTATGTCTTGGCTGTGCGTACGCGTATCGCATCGCCATTGAGGAGAAAGCACTGCGGGAAGGGTTGGGCACCGCTTACCGCGAGTACATGCGGCGCACGTGGCGGCTGGTTCCATTTGTGTTTTGAGTTGACTTCGGTGGGATCGGGGTTGTGGTATCCCGGATGTGAAAAACAAACCGAAATCAAGAAGCAGGTTCCTCGACTGCGCTGCGCTGGGGTGGGGCCGAGCCTTAATGGCAACCGCAGTCATACATGTCTCGTTGCGACGCCCATAGACGATGAAAATGCTGACCCAGTATCAAGACGTGTGCGGGCGAGGACGCCCGCACTACAGCCGGTCAGGAGACCGGCGCTACAACCGGGCTGGAGCCCGGCGCTACAACCGGACTGGAGACCGGCGGTACAACCGGGCTGGAGACCGGCGGTACTGGTTTTAGCGCAATTTTCAGGGCAGATCCTTTCCCTTCACTTCGTTACGGCTCAGTGTCAGGATGACGAGATCTGGCGTAGTTGGAGGTATCCCACCCTAACCGCACAGAACGCGGTTAGGATGGGGCACCAATTTTCTTGCTGGTTTGAGGACTTTACTTGTTTGATTGAAGACTGCTCTATGAGGGCGGTAGGACAAGGAGCCCGGTATTGAGTAGTTTCTGTGTAAGCCTGTCGAGGGCCTGCGGGAATTTATTTCCTACGGTTCTAACGCTCATTCCCAACAGGGCTGCAGTTTCAGGGTGAGTATATTCCTGGAGCACGATCCGGCTTAACAACTGCCGGTCGAGCGTCCCCAACTGGTCGAGGCATTTTTCAATGTCGAGTACAAAGATGACGGCATCTTCGAAGGTTCGAACGGGCCGGCTCGATGCCCATCCGCGAGCGATTGGCTCGCTGAGGATCGAGGGGGACCTGCCGACCTGCATTGAAGCGTACAGATAGCGGCGCAACATGCTTTCGGTATGCCTGCGGTAGAATGCCAGGCTTATCGGTAGTTCTTCGTGGTCGGCCTCTTCGATTTTGATGTTGTTGTGCGCAACTGGCAAGCGCGGTCTGCTGCGTTGTTCACGCCATGCTGTCTGATCGATCCCAGCTTTGAAAAATCCCGGTAATTGAAGTGCTGCGCTCATTCAGCACCCCCGACGGCTTCTGCCACCGCCCAAACTCTGATAAGCGATTTCCGGCTTGGCCGGCCCCTGCGTTTGCGGCTTTCGGGCGTCGGAAAATCTCTAAGTTTTACATCACAACCTCGGCAATAAATACTTCCTTGAATCTGGGCGCGGTAAAAAAGGCTTCCGCAACCCTCGCAAATTTTCAATTGCACGCGCACTTCCATGACCCATTCTCCATCCATTGTCGTGCGCCCGCCGGTGGTTTGTAGTTTTGCTGTTTCCGGGGGGAGAAGAGAGCCAGGCAAAGCAAATCGGGCTTCTTTTGTCCCGATGGAGGATTGCTGCCTGAGATCCCTTGTTGTTTGTGAGGACGTTTGCGAGCAGAAACTGGAAAGTCTCGCATGGCCGCCACAGAAGGAGACCTGCGCAAGCCATTGCGGTGGATGAAGTTTGCTGAATTGAGTTACCCGTTATTAGCGACATATGTTCATCCACCACCTGACGGCAGTCCCCCACCCGCGCTATGCCTTTCAGCGATAAGCGTTAAGGGGGGTTATACCGCTTGCAGATGCGAGTTGAAGTAAAACCAATGTAGAAATTGTTTCCTTTAGAGTCAATCTCTATTGGAAGTATTAGGTGCTAACGCTTTCGATCAATGGCGCAAACGCCGAAGATGTAGGCCAAATAGGTCAGATAGCTTTTCGAAAAGAGAAGAGCACTGATTCCTTCTCATGGCTGGCGGCAAACGATCCACAGATGAATTTCTCCCAGATGCACGAACGGCTCCGTCTGGAACTCCTGCGCAGGCTGGATAGGGGCACGCTGAGCGTGAGTCTGCTGGCAAGGCAGACGGGTTTCGGTCAGTCGCACATGTCGAACTTTCTGCGCAAGCGGCGGAAGCTGTCGCTGGATGCGCTGGACACTATTCTGACTTCACAGCGGCTGACGGCAGCCGATCTTTTGCCGGCGCTGGCGCGCGACAGTGCAAACCCGCCGAGTGAAGAATTCGGAATGGTGCCGCTGGTGTCGCATTCCGCCGCGCTCTTTGACGCGGTGATCCGGCCCTCGGCTATCCAGTCGATGCTGCACTTTCCGGTTCAGGTGCTGGAGTCGATCCACCCGCGTGCCTCCAACTTCAGGAAGGTGTGGCAACGGTTTGTGGCGATCCGCATTCCTGCGCAGGATGCCATGGCGATGGAGCCGCTGGTGCTGGCTGAGGCGATTGCGCTGATCGACCGGCATTACATTTCGCTCACCCCGTATCGGCCCAATCGGCCTAATGTTTACGCAGTGCGGCAACACGCGCACCTGGCGGTGCGGTACGTGGACTTTACTTCAAACCGGCTGGTGTTGCGGCCGCACAGCGCTGCGTTTCCCGTGGAGCTGCTGGAGGTTGATCCCGGCGAAACGCCCGCAGATTTGCTGGTGGGCCGCGTGGCGCTGATATTGAACGAGGCGTGAGGTGCGGGATATCTTGAAGGCCGGAGGGTCTGGAGACCCTCAGTACAGCCGGTCAGGAGACCGGCGGTACTTCATACGAATCATTCGTTGGAGGCCCGGGACGAGGCACGCGGCCGCATCAGGCATTATGGCCGGGGTCGCGGTTTTCGAAGCGCGTGAACTTGTCGATGAAGTTCACGTAGGCCGTATCGGTTGGCCCGTTGCGTTGCTTGGCGATAATGATTTCGGATTTAGCCTTGTCTTCTGCCTCACGGTCGTAGTAGCCCTCGCGGTGAATGAAGCAGACGAGGTCGGCATCCTGTTCGATTGAGCCTGACTCGCGGAGGTCGCTGAGCATGGGTCGCTTGTCTTCGCGGCGTTCGCTGTTACGGGAGAGCTGCGAGAGCGCGACTACGGGAACCTCGAGTTCCTTGGCGAGAGCCTTGAGCCCGCGGGTGATGCTCGAGACTTCCTGGGTACGGTTCTCGTAGCCGCCGCGCTTGCCGCCGCTGGAAGGCAGCGAAACCGACATGAGCTGCAGGTAATCGACCACGACCAGGTCAAGACCCTTGGCGGTCTGCCTGAGGCGGCGGGCCTTGGCGCGCATCTCGGCGAGCGAGATGCCGGCCGAGTCGTCGATGAAGATGTGCGATTCAAGCAACTGGTTGAGCGCGTGGCGAAGCTTGATTTGGTCTTCGCCGCTGATAAAGCCCTTTTGCAGATTGCTTTGATCGACCCACGCCTGCGAGGCCAGCATGCGGCGCAGCAAAGACTCGCGGCTCATTTCAAGGCTGAAGATAGCAACGATGGCGTCGTGATTGATGGCGGCGTTCTGGGCAATGTTGATGGCCAGGGCGGTTTTGCCCATTGAGGGCCGGGCGGCGATGATGATCAGCTCGCTCTTCTGGAGGCCGCTGGTCAAACGGTCAAATTCGTGGAGGTCGGTGGGCAGGCCGGTTATCTCGCGGGCGTTCTTGTAGAGGTTATCGATGGTGCCAAAGGAGTGCGCGACGATCTGGTCGATGGGTTGCAGGCCGTTGGTGACACCTTTTTCGCTGACTTCAAGCAGTCGCTGCTCGGCGTCGCCAAGCACATCGAGGGCGGTATCGCTTTGCTCTGCGGCGCGGGCAATGGCGGCCGAGCAGATGAGCATGAGCTTGCGCAGCAGGCTCTTGTCTTTGACGATGCGGATGTATTCCTCGATGACGGGCCGGCGCGGCAAACCCTCAGTGAGCGAGGCCAGGTAGGCAACGCCGCCGACGGCCTCAACCTCTTTGTAACGGGCCAGCTCATTGGCCAGCGTGACGATATCGACCGCCCGCTCAGAGTTAATTAACTCGCCCATTCTCTGGTAGATACGGCGATGGGAGTCGAGCGAAAAGTCATCGAATTCGAGGCGCGCGGAGGCCTCGGCGTGGGCCGCATTGTCAAGCAGGATGGCGCCCAGAATGGTTTTCTCGGCGTCGAGGTTCGCGGGCAGGCCGGCGTCGGCGGCGATGTCGGGGATGGTGGCCATTACTAGGAAAGTGTGACGCCTGCGGAGGCGGAGGGCAAGCTATGGAAAACGCGGACGTATCTGAATAATCAGGAAAAATGGAGGGCGGCATGCAGAGGCGCAGCTAAGTCCTTTGGAACGACTTTGCAGGTTGCGGAAGAATTCATTTACCCGAGTGAAGCTCCCGAAAAACCATCCCCCAGGGGTTAAAACCCCGCCCCGTGATTGCCCTTATCGGCACGACTGAAGTCGTGCCCTTTCAAAAATGCCCATCCGCGGCTGCTGCAAATCAAAGCGCAAAGCGAATGCTTCAAGATTTCTGCGCTGGTTTTTGTGCCAGGCATGCCTACTGCAGTCGAAACTTCCGCATGGGCGGTGATACGACCGGAACCGGAATATCTATTTACCTGGAGGCCAAGTAGGGAACGGAGGCTCTGGCAAGCGGATTGGGACATCTCGGTAGAAGAAGGAGTATTCACAGGTGAATGCGAGTACCCTCATGCTACGTACCTCTAGCGTCCAAGCGGGCACCGAATTCGGGTGATATCTAAAGACCCCCAGCCAAGTCGCGCTATTCACCTTCGCAGAGGTGCCCTTGATATCTATACACGCGTTCTCCAGCTGTTTTTCTTCCTCGAACTTCTGCGGGAAATGAGGAGCGATTCCTTTCTGACAATTCGCGTCATAGAGCATAGAGCATAGAGTTTTCGATCCCGATATCGAGCTGAGCTTGAAACTGAACGAGCACACGGTGGAACCGCTGAGGATTGCCTACGATGGCACAGAGCGTAGTTTTGATCGGCCTTTGGCCGAAAGTCTGCGACGGGGACGCGACGAGGAATGCCACCGCTAGCGCCGAAATACCCGGTTGCCGAGCAGTCATATAGATTTAGACACCGAAAAGCAGAATCGTGGATGTGTGGTCGCCGATGAGGAAGTTTCGAGCCGTGCCCTTTTACACGGTGCTTGCGACAGGCGTCTCTTAGGCAGCCAGTCAGTGAATATCGGCCATAGCGGAGTTCATGCCGTTGAAGATGGCGTCGAACTTGCCGGTTTCGGCGGCGAAGCGCAGCGGCTTCACATTTTCAACGCAAATCTCCGGAGGCGTGGGCTGCTGCTTGAGGATCGACATGACCTCGGCAATGAACTTGTCGAGGGGCATGGCGCGGGGATCGCTGCGGCCACTCATCAAGTCAGTGGCGACGTAGGGCGGAATGAGCTCCAGCACCTCAATGTTTGTGGCCCGGAGCTGGTAACGGAGCGAGAGCGTGTAGGAGTGGATGGCGGCCTTGGTGGCGCAGTATGTGGGCGTAGGGGTGAGAGGCAAAAAGGCCAGGCCCGACGAGACATTCACGATGGCGGCGCGGGGCTGTTTTTGAAGGTGAAGCAGCAGCGCGGCGGTAAGGCGGATGGGTCCGAGAAGGTTGGTTGTGACGATGGCCTCTGCGTCAGCCAAGTCGGGCTGCTGGGCTAGCAGCTTTTCGGCGCGCATGATGCCGGCGTTGTTGATGAGCACGTTGAGGGAGGGAAACTCGGCTGCGACCTGGGCGGCAAAGGAGCGGATGGCGTCGGGGCGCTCGATATCGAGCGGCAGGGACCGCATGCCGGGGTTCGCGGCGGTGGTTTCGTCAAGAGCGGCCTGGCGGCGACCGGCGATTACAACCTGGTTGCCAAGGGCGTGAAGGGCTTGAGCAAGGCCGCGGCCGATGCCCGAACCGCCGCCGGTAATGAGAATAGTGCTGCCGGAAAGATTCATATGCGCCTCAGAGTTGGTGGATAGGAGAAAAACGGCCCCAGTGGCTGCCCGCTTGTATACGCCGGTACACCCCTATGCATCATAAGAAGTTTGGCCGAATTCCGTCTGCACAGGCTGTGTTAAACCTGAGAAGATAGGAAGAACGCCTGTTGGACAATTCTCAATCCTGTGCAGGGCTGGTTGAGGTGAATAACCCTAAATGGATCGTGTTGCTCTAATCTACAACCCGGCTTCAGGCCAATACTCGGCCGGTCGCAAGGCTGCGATTGATGAAGTGCTGGGTGTACTGCGCGCCGCGGGAGTTGAGGCGGACGCGTTTGTGAGCGAGACGGTGGGCAGCGCCGAGGAGTATGCAAAGCAGGCAGTGCGCGAGGGTCGCGACGCGATTCTGGCATGCGGCGGCGACGGCACGGTGCACGCGGTGCTGCAGAGCGTGGTGGGGACCGAGACTGCGCTGGGGGTGATTCCACTTGGGACGGCGAATGCGCTGGCCGCGAACCTGGGCCTGGTTGGGAGTCCCGCGAAGGCTGCCCGCAAACTGGTTGACGCAGTGCCAACGCGGATTCCGGTGGGTCGGATTCACTTTCAGAACGGTACGGGGCCCGATTCACGGTATTTTCTGGTAGCAGCCGGGGTGGGCGCCGACGCGCTGCTCATGTCGCGCATGGAGCCGGGGCTGAAGCGCAAGCTTGGTTACGCGCTGTATGTGATCGAGGCCTTCAAGATCTGGGCGACCCATCCGTTTCCGTTGTTTGAGGCGTCATTCTCCTCGAATGGCCATGGACCCGACCGCGTGACGCAAGTTTCGCAACTTCTGGCGGTGCGGATTCGTTCGTTTGGCGGAATGCTGAACCAGTTCGTTCCGGGCGCCACGCTGCATAGCGACGCGCTGCACCTGATCGCCTTTGGGACGCGCAGCCGGCTGCATTACTTCAATTTCCTTCTGGCGGCGGTAGCCGGGCGTCATACTTTTGCAAAGAATATTGAATTGGTAGAAACCGCAACCGTGGATTGCCGGGCCATCAACGGCGACACGCTGTATGTTGAGGCCGACGGCGAGGTGCTGGGCCACTTGCCCGCGCGCATGGAGACGGTGCCCGACGCTATGAATCTGCTGGTGCCGCGGGGCGCGGAGCCGTAGAGGCCGCACCGTCGCTGTTTCCGGGCCTGACATGCGGTGTTCGCTTGACGACTGTATATAAATAGACGTATTTTTGTATACGTGAACGGATCGGTACGTCCGCTGATGTGGATCGGTTCAAGCCGGCGGGATTTGGCTGCGTTTCCCCGCCCGGTAAAACGTGAGTTAGGCATCGCGCTATTCGCGGCTCAGCAGGGACAAACTGATCCCGCAGCCAAACCGATGAAGGGCTTCGGCGGAGCTTCTGTCGTAGAGATTGTTTCAGACTACAGAAGCGATACATGGCGCGCTGTGTATACCGTTCGTTATGCCGAAGGGGTTTACGTGCTGCACGCATTTCAGAAGAAATCGAAACGGGGCATCGCTACTCCAAAAGAAGCCCTCAATCTAATCAGGCGCCGGTTGGCCGAGGCTGAGCGATTGCACTGGGAGAGGCAGAACTAGCATGAGAGCAAAAGCGAATCAGATGAAAGTGGAATTAAGCAGCGGCAATGTATTCGCCGATCTTGGATTCCCTCACCCGGAACAGGAATTGCTGAAGGCCAGACTGACGCTCGAAATCTACCGCCTCATACGGAAACGAAACCTTACGCAAGCCGAAGCGGGGAAGATTCTCGGCATCAAGCAGCCGCACGTGTCGGCGCTGATGCGCAACAGGGCAGGCTCGTTCTCTGTTGAACGCCTTATGAACTTCCTCACCGCTCTCGGACAAGACGTGCACATCAGCGTGAAACCGGCCCGCGGTCGTCAGGGCGAAGTTTCGCTGGTGGCGTAAAGACGAGCGGGGCCGTAACAACGCGATTTGGCGCAGGGGTTCCGGCTCGATTACATGAAGCAAAAGAGGAGCACGCCATGGCGTTAACGCGTGATTTTCGAGAGACGGTGCAGGCGCGGGTGCGCAATGACGAGAGGTTTCGCCGCGGACTGTTCAAGGATTCGGTCGAGGAACTGTTGGCTGGAGAAGTAGCACTGGGTCGAGAGATACTGCGCGACTTCGTTAATGCGACGGTAGGGTTCCCCACACTCGCCGAGAAGACCGGGATTCACGTGAAGACGCTGCACCAGATGTTTGGACCAAAGGGCAATCCCACGGCTGCAAATCTGTTCAGCATCATTGCAGCTTTGCAGGAAGAGGAAGGGGTCAGGCTGAGGGTGGTGGCGTAGGATGTGGTTGAACCGCTGGTTTTGGGCCCGAGAAGGTGGCCCCCAGTTCGAGGAATGCCATGGAACGCCTCTTTTAATCGCATAAAAGAGGGCAAGGTCGAAGATCCGTTCCAGATTATCCATGATGACCACTCGTAGGGCGCTCTCCGCTTGTAGCCTGTCGCACAAATCCCAGGTCTCAGGATCGAGACCTGGGGCACCCACGACTTCAATTTGCACGGAAGGCGTCAGAGTCGGAGGTTATTTCTTCAGCGGCTTCCTGGCGAAGTAGAAGAGCGAATACGCGAGCGCCAAAAAGGCGACGACGCTGATCCAGTCGTGCTGCAGGGCGCTGACGTGGAAGCCGATGTAGTTGGGCCAGTTGAACTTCATTTGCAGGTAGGCGTTGATGACGCCGATCAGGCCCATGATTCCGCCGGCGGCAATGAGGCCGGAAGCGAATAGAGAGCCGGAGGAAGTGTCGCCTTCTTCGGCGCCGCCGGCTTTTTTGGAGGCGGAGTCAACGAGGAAGCGGACGATGCCGCCGGCGAAGATGGCCATGGTAGTTCCGATGGAGAGATAGGCGCCCACGGCGAAAGTGAGCGAGCGGATGCCGAGCAGTTCAACGCCGATGACGAGAAAGACACCCACCAGGACGAGGCCCCAGGGAAGCTTGCGGGTAAGTATGCCGTTGATGACGGTGGCCATGAGGCGGGCCTGGGGCGCTGCGGCCTTCTCGCTGCCGATGCCGGGTATCCACTGCACCTCGATGCGATGGGTAGTGGGCGAGTAGAGGTATTTGCCATCGGCCAGCTCTGACGAGCCAAGGGCGTTGAGGACAATGTACTCACTCTTGTTGTGCTCGGTGGCAACGCCACTCGGGGCCTTGACGGGGAAGCGGTCCATGAGGCCGTGAGGGTTTCCGAGTACGGCGACGCCTTCATGGGTCGCGTTGATGTCCCAGGCGTGCGGCGCTTCGCGGAACTCCTGCATGCCGGTGTTCATGATGTTGAGCGTTCCGCCGATGGCGACGGTGGATACGGCGATGCCGATGAGGAAGGCGTAGCGCTGCTTGATGGGCGTGGCGCCAATCAGGAATCCGGTTTTCAAATCCTGGGAAGTGTCGCCGGCCTCGGCGCTGGCGATGCAGACCACGCCGCCGATGGTGATGGCCAGAGCGGCGAAGGCCGGGGCTGTCCAGCCGCTGACGAGAAAGATGGCCGAGGTGGCCATGAGCGTGGCGATGGTCATGCCGGAGATGGGGTTGGCCGAGCTGCCGATTAGACCCACGATGCGTGAGCTGACGGTGACGAAGAGGAATCCAAAGATAACGACGAGGACGGCTGCGCCGAGATTAGCGATTGCTCCGACCTGCGCTCCAGGCACGGGCTTGAGCCAGAGGAAAATGAACATGAGGACGATGAGTCCGATGGCGCCGAGGACGGCGGTGCCCATGGAGAGATCGTGCTCAGTTCGGATGGGAGCGGGGGCTCCGGCGGCGGCGCCTCCACGCATGGTTTTGAAGCCGGAGCGAAGGGCCCCGATGATGGTGGGCAGAGTTTTACAGAGGGTGATGAGTCCGGCGGCTGCTACGGCGCCCGCGCCCATGGGCTTGATATAGGTAGCCCACAAGTCGCTGGGAGTCATTTGCGCGATGGGGATGGTGCCGGGGTAGACGGGGTTGGGGAGATTCTTGCCGAAGAAGTAAAGCAGCGGCATGATGACGAGCCAGGAGACGACGCCGCCGGCGAACATGATGCCAGCGGTTTTGGGTCCGATGATGTAGCCCACTCCAAGGTACTCGGCAGTGGCGTCGGCCTTGATTGAGGAGCCTTTCATCACGTGGTCGGGGCCAAAATCGGGGCGAAATTCGGGAGTGCCCGGCCATGCGCCGAAGAGGTTTCCGTTCTGGAAGGCGGCATAGAGCGCACCCAGGCCGAGGCCGAAGAAGACCCGGCTCGCGGTAGAGCCGCCGCTGGCTCCGGCCTTGATGACGTCGGCGCAGGCGGTGCCTTCAGGGTATTGCAGTACGCCGTGTTCCTCGACGATGAGCGGGCGGCGCAGCGGCACCATGAAAAGCACGCCGAGGTAACCGCCGATGAGCGCCAGCATGAAGATGCGGAAGTACTCGAGATCGAAGCCTAGAAAGATGAGCGCCGGCAAGGTGAAGATGACTCCTGCGGCGATGGACTGGCCGGCATTGCCGCATGTCTGCACGATGATGGTCTCGAGCACCGACGGCTTGCCTTTGTATCGAAGCGCGCTGATGGTGATGACTGCGATGGGGATGGAGGCAGCGACGGTGAGGCCGGCGCGCAATCCCACGTAGACAGTGACGGCGCCGAAGATGAGGCCGAAGAGCGAGCCGAGCAGCACAGCGCGGAGGGTAAATTCGGGCGGATTCTCGTTGGCGGGAACGAAGGGCTGAAATTCAGGCACAGGCAGCCTCCATCAGGCAAAGTTATGAGTAAACCCTGAATGGGTGAGTTTAGCAGCGCAAGGGCCGGGGTGGAAATGCGATCGGGCGGGGCGGCTGAATTCGCCCACGAAACGCCCTGGTCTGTGGCAAGCTGGCGGGTGGGAGGAGAGAAACCATGATCTTTGGCGCGCACGTTGTGCTGTACAGCAAGAATGCGGAGGCGGATCGCGATTTTTTTCGCGATGTGCTGGGGCTTGCGCATGTAGACGCGGGGCACGGGTGGCTGATTTTCGCGCTGCCGCCGGGGGAGGCTGCGGTTCATCCGGCCGAAGACAACGGACGGCACGAGCTGTACCTCATGTGTGACGACCTGGCGGCTGAGATCGCAGCCTTGCAAACGAAGGGTGTCCGAAGTTCCGAGGTGCACAACGAAAGGTGGGGTTCGATCACGCGGATTCAGCTCCCTGGTGGGGGTGCGCTCGGCCTCTATCAACCGAGGCATGCAATCGCAATCGCTCGCACGTAGCGCCGGCTTCGGCCTCGGACGGCTGCGAATGGAGCGTCGAGCTCAGTGGCGTGCTTAACCTTGCCGGCAAAAACAGATTGGCGAATCACGGGGCGGAAGGCGTAGGGTTAAAGGCGAAGTTCGGCCTAACTGGAGCTGAAATCGGAATGAGCAATTCAACGGTGATCACAATGCCGTCGCCGGAGGGGCGGGCGGGCAAAGAAACGACCAAACCATCGCAGCGGCTGCTCTCGCTCGACATTTTGCGCGGCGTCACCATTGCATTCATGATCATGGTGAACAACAACGGCGGTGATGGAGCCTGGGCGCAGATGCACCACGCAGCGTGGAACGGCTTGACGGCCACCGACCTGGTGTTTCCCACGTTCCTGTTTGTTATAGGCGTCTCGATTGTGTTCTCGGTGCAGGCGCGGCTCAAGCGGGGCGAGACAACGGCGAAGCTCGCCGGGCACGCGGTGCGGCGCGCGGCGATCCTGATCCTGTTCGGGATTGTGGTCAACAGCTTTCCATACTTTCATCTCGTGCACATGCGGTTTTACGGGGTGTTGCAGAGGCTCGCGGTCTGCTACCTGATTGTGGAGCTGTTCTACCTGTTTGACCGGCGGGTATGGACCAAGGTTGCGCTGCTGGCGACGGTGCTGATTGGTTATTGGGTCCTGGTCAGTTGGGTTCCAGTGCCGGGCGCGGGCATGCCGGGAAAGGATTTTCCGATTCTCGACAAGGATCGGAACATTGTGAACTGGGTTGACCAGCAGGTGATGCCGGGACATCTCTATGAAGACCCGCCGGCGCACAACACGCGCGATCCCGAGGGGTTGCTGAGCGATATTCCGGCAATCGGCACGGCGCTGCTGGGGCTGCTGACGGGGTTGTGGCTGCGCGGGCCAAAAAGCGTGAAGCAGAAAGCCGCGGGGCTGGCCGCAGGCGCTGTCGTATGCCTGGCCGGAGGGTTTTTCTGGAACATCTGGCTCCCGATCAACAAGAAGATGTGGACCAGTTCGTATGTGCTGGCTGCGGCCGGATGGTCGCTGGTGGCATTTGCAATTATCTACTGGGCGGTGGAGGTGCTCGGCTGGGGCAAGGCGGGCGCGGGCAAGGCGTTGGCGTGGCCGTGGATGGTCTTCGGATCGAACGCAATTGCAGCCTACATGGTGAGCGAACTGCTGGGTGGCTGCGTTGAACTTACCCACTTGAAGATTCAATATTTGGGCAGGGCGATCGACCCAATCTGGTTTTGGAACCTGAAGCTGGCGGCCTGGATTCCGAATCCCGGCTGGGCGGCATTCGTTTTTTCGGCGTCGTTCGCGTTGGTGTGCTTCATTCCGGTGTGGCTGCTCTACCGGAAGAAGATCTTCCTCAAGGTGTGAGGAAGTGGCCTGGGGCGAATGTAAACGCACCCGTCGGAAGTTAGAAATGGTCGCCGATTCGCGCCGCCCCTACGGGGCTGAGATCTCTTTTGTGCTGCCTACCCAGGACTGCATTCGCTGACGCGAACTTGTCGTGGGCTAAATTCCTTGCCTCCCTCCGGGAGGCAGTGTATCGGCACGCGATACGCACACAGTGTGGGTTCAGAGCGCGTGCCCTTTCAAGCAGTGGCATCAGTTGAGTCGTTCGTGGTCGCTGCAGCGGAGTTTTGCAATTACGCCTTTAGCGGGGGAGCTGGTTCAAGAGCCAGTCGATGGCGGACGACTCGTCTTCAATCTCGATGCGCAGGCCGGCTGTTTCAAGCGGCAGGGCGGAAGAAAGCGCCGCGACGAAACGCGCGAGGCGGACGCGGTCTTTTTCTGTTGTGATGAGAGCCACGGCCCGGGCGGTACGGGCGGCCTCGAGAATGCAATCGATATCGTGCTGGTCGTAGCGCTGGTGGTCGGCGAAGGCGATGCGGCTGGCCACGTGAAGGCCGGCGTTTTCAAGCCCTGCAAAGAACTGATCAGGGCGTGCAATGCCGCAGAATGCGACTACGGGGCCATCGATCGGTGGCACCTGCATGCGGCGATGAAGGCGCCAGACCGGGCCGTGCCAAAGGCCGCGGCTGCGGAGCGTTGGCTCCATCGTCGGCGCTTCAGGCAAGTTGAGGGCAATCACGGTGGCGCGTCGCATGGCATCGAGCGGCTCGCGCAGATTGCCGGCAGGCAGCAGGCGATCTTCCAGATCGGCTCCTGCCACCAGCAGAATGTCGACGTCGCGATGAAGCTGGCGGTGCTGGAATCCGTCGTCGAGAAGATGGATGGCGCGGGCAGGGGCTAAAGCCCCGACTCTTTTTTGCGTTTCTTCGGCACGACTGAAGTCGTGCCCTGACACAAGGCCGGTGTCTTCTGGCGTTTTTCCAGTGCCTCTGAAGTCGTGCCCTGATACATTGCGGGACTCCGATTGAGCAGGGGAGAATTCGTGTTCCGCCCGCAATCCGGCCTGGTAGCGCTGGGCGGCAACATAGACCGGGATTCCCGCTTCGCGGGCAATCACGAGCGGCTCGTCGCCAAATTCCTCAGCCGTTCCATTGGGATCGATACGCGCCGGAGACTTGCCGGAGCGGCCGTATCCGCGGGAGAGCACATCCACATGAAGGCGTCGCGCCACGAGTGCCCGCGCAAGCGCAATGGCAAGCGGAGTTTTGCCTGCACCTCCAGTGGTGAGATTGCCGATGCTGATGACGGGCGCGCCAAGGCGGCGAATCGGCTCAATGCCGGAGCGCAAAGCCAGGCTGCGCAGCGCAATCCCGAAGCGATAGAGGGGAACGAGCGGCGCAAGCCAGGGGCGCGCAGCCTGGGTCATGCACCGTGCTCCTTCAGCAGCCCGTGCAGGGCCTTGATAGTTCGGCCGGTGGCTCCAGCCTGGCGATTGAAGACCTCCCAGCCGCGCTGGCCCATCGCCGCCGAGTCAGCGGGGTTGGCATAGAGGCCGACGAGCGCCGACGCAAATTCAGAGCGCTTGGTTATGCAAATTGCTTTGTGCTCGACCAGGTCGTCAACGATGGTGCGGAAATTCTCATAATAGGGACCCATGATGATGGGTACCGAGAACTGGGCAGGCTCAAGGGGGTTGTGGCCGCCCGCGGGAACCAGGCTGCCGCCAATAAAGGCGACCGACGCAATGGAGTACATTGACGCGAGTTCGCCGATTGAGTCGAGCAGCACAATCTGCCCGGGGCGGACAGGGTCGCGGAGAACTTCCGCCTCCAGATCCCAGTGGCTGCGGCGAACCCATTTGAATCCCGAACGGTCGATGCGTTCGGCAACGAAGTGAAAGCGCTCGGGATGGCGGGGCGCAATTACCAGTACGAGGTCGGGATTGAACCCGATGAGCTGCGGCCAGGCTTCAAGCAGTATGGCTTCTTCGCCCTCAAGCGTGCTGCCGGCGACCATGAATCGGCATTTAGGCGCCAACTCCTTGAGCAGGGTAGTTGCATTGGAATCGTGCGCGGCGCGAATGTCGAATTTAAGGTTGCCTGAAATCAGGATCCTCTCGGGTTTGCAGCCGATATTCTTCAGGCGCTCGGCATCTTCGGGACTCTGGGCCAGCATCAAGGAAAGCTGGGAAAGGATCGGCTCCCAGATGAAGCGGAAGAGCCGGTAGCGCGGGTAGGAACGGTCGGAGATGCGGGCGTTGATGACGGCTACGGGAATTTTGCGGTCAAAGCAGCCGGCCAGCAGGTTGGGCCAGAACTCTGTTTCCACCAGCAGCAGCAGGCGCGGGCTCAGGGCACTCAGATATGCGCTGGTGGCCCAGGGCAGATCGATCGGGCAGTAAAAAACGCGGTCGGCGCCGAAGCGCTCCCGCGCCAGCGCCTGGCCGGTTTCGGTGGTGGTGGAGATGAGCAGGCGATAGCCGGGGAAGGCCCAGTCGAATTCGCTGACGAGGTAACTGATGGCCAGCACCTCGCCCACCGAGACCGCATGGAGCCAGATGACCGGCAAACTTCGGTCGGCCCGGCGGACCAGGAGATCGTGAGGGACGCGCCCAAGGCGCTCAGACAGCCCTTCGCGACTCTTGTCGGCGGCCGACTTCCGCCACAGCCAGAGGGGAGAAGTAACTGCAAGCACCATCAGAAAGGCAAGGTTGTAGAACAGCAGAATCAGGGTATAGCGGGTTTCTGCTGCCAGACGTCTAACCCAATTTGTTTTCATGATGTCTAACCATACGATGATACAGTCGAGAACGGTGAGAATTTCGCGGCCCATTCCGCTGTTTGCATTTTGGCTGGCATTGCCGGTTCTGGCCAGCGATCATACGCCGCCGCCTGTGCAGCCCGCCACATCATTTGCGGCGGTCGAGGTCCACGAGAAAGAACAGGTAGCCATCGCGGCCGAACCTTACGATACCCGGAAAAAGGCTTCAATCTTCAAGGTGGATTACCTGAGCCATGGAGTGATGCCGGTGCGGCTGATTGTAACGAATATGGGGGACCGCCCGATATCGCTGCGCGACGCGAGGATTCTTTTCGAGACCGCAACCGGCGACCGCATTCAGGCGGCCGAGCCGGAAGACGTGGTGCGGCTGATGACGCGCAAGGACCGCGAGGGCGGCAAAATCCCGATGCCCGGGCCGATTCCCGACATCAAGACGAAACCGAAGGGCAGCATCAGGGAGATTGAGGACGACTTCGACACCTTCGAGTACCAGGCGCTGGCCGTGGAACCGCATACCACGCGTGCCGGATTCCTTTTCTACGACGTCTCCGATCTTGTCCACCCGCTGCGCGGCGCAAAGCTATACCTCAAGATGCTGCGTAACGCCGACGGCGACGAACTCTTCTACTTCGAGATTCCGTTCGACAAGTACCTGCAATCGAAATCGAGCGAGATGGACTAAAGTCAGTTGAACAGTGAAACAGAAGTAGGCTTGGTAGTTGTTTCTGTTCAACTGCTCAACTGTTTCCTTGTTTAGCAGTCACTTCCGCATCGATCTGCTTGCGCAGCGATTCGGCGGTCAATTCGTTGGCCTTTCGCAGGCCGGGGAAAGCCGCGGACCAGATACCGGCGATGGCCAGCGAACCCAGGCCGCCAGCCACGGTGGCGCGGACTGCGCCCCACCATTGCGCGGTAAGGCCGCTTTCGAATTCGCCGAGCTCGTTTGACGCGCCGATGAAGAGCGAATTGACGGCGCTGACGCGGCCGCGCATGGCAGGCGGCGTAGCAAGTTGCAGAATCGATCCACGGATGATGACGCTGATGGTGTCTGCAGCTCCGGCGATGGCCAGCGCGATGACTGACAGCCACAGCGAGCGCGAGAGGCCGAAGACGATGGTGGCCGCGCCGAAGATGGTGACGCAGACGAAGAGCTTGCGCCCGGCGCGCCGGCGCATGGGGAAGCGCGCCATGAGCAGCGACATGGTGACGGCGCCCATGGCGGGCGCGGCGCGCAACAGTCCCAGCCCGCGCGGTCCCTGGTGCAGGATGTCGTGAGCAAAGATAGGCATGAGCGCGGTGGCGCCGCCCAGCAGGACAACGAAGAGGTCGAGGGAGAAAGAACCGAGCAGCATTGACGCCCGCCGCACGTAGCGGAAGCCGGCCAGCATTACGTCGAGGGAAATGGCGCGATGTTCCATGCGGCCGGGCCGGGCGTGCAGAGTGCTGACAATCGTGACAAACCAAGCGAGCGTAAAGAGCGTGAAGAGGTACACGATGCCTGCGCCCTCAAGCCCGGCGCTGCGGAAACTGATCCCGAGCGGAAGGGTGAAGAGCAGGCCTCCGAGAGCGGGGCCGGTAATGTTGGCAAGTTGAAAGATGGCTCCGCCCCAGGTGACAGCGTTGACGAAGTGCTCCTCGGGGACGAGGTGCGGAATGAGTGCGGAGCTGGCCGGACCGGAGAATGCGCGACCCGTCCCGATGACAAAGAGCACGGCGTAGATGGCCAGAATGCTTTGCGAACCGCGGCAGGCAAGCAACACCAGCGCGGAACTGCAGACCATTTGCAGCGAGTAGCAGATAAGAATGACGCGGCGGCGGTCAAAGCGATCGGCGGTGTGGCCTGCGGGAAGAAGAAAGATGAGGCCCGGCAAAAACAGCGCGAGACCGGTATAGCCGAGATCGATGGCGCGGTGAGTGATGGAGTAAATCTGCCAGGCAACGGCGACCGATTGAGCCTCGGCGCCAAGGATAGCCATGACACGCGCAAGCTGGTAACGGCGGAAGTCGCGCGAACGAAATGCCTCAATGCCGCTGCGACAGGCTTGTGGGGAAGTAGGTGGCATGCTTCACATACAAGCCTAAATAGTTTGACGAATGAGAACGTGTAAAAGACGCAGTTTTCATGCGATATTTTGCGGCATAAAAACGGGTTCACGATCACGCAACTTATGCAGGCAACCTGTGTTCATCAACATGCTTGAACTGCTTGAATCATGGGGCGAAAGGCTAAATGAGCTGTAACCTGATCGACCCCATGGTTCATCTAATCAAGTGAAGGTGAGGCGAGTTTAAAACGTTGAGCAAGACGAGCACAGCAAGCCGCCTCGGAGGGAAAAGAGAAATGAAAAACGCGATATTTGCAATAGCAGTAAGTGCAGTGGCCGGTTGCATGCTTGCGGCTGTGCCGGCATTTGCATCGAGTGAGAATCAGCAAGGGCAGGGACAAGCAGTGATTACTGTTCTGCCCGCGAAGAACGCGACGCCGGTGGCCGTGAACCAGCAGGATTTGAGCCTGAAGGTCAACGGCAAAACCACAAGTATTACAAGCCTTGCACCCCTGCATGGCGCGAACAGCAAGGTGGAACTCGTAGTGCTGATCGACGACTCAGCGCGGACGGGTCTTGGCAATCAGATTACCGACGTTGCCAACTTCATTAAAACGCTGCCCCCGAACGCAGCGGTAACGGTTGGCTACATGTTGAATGGCCGCGCCGCGCTTGCAGGTCCTTTGACGATGGATCGCGACCAGGCAGTCAAGGCATTGCACATTCCGATGGGCATGCCTGGAGTGAATGCCAGCCCGTACTTCAGCCTCGATGCCCTGGCGAAGAGCTGGCCTTCGAGCGATCCCGATGCGCGTCGCGAAGTGGTGATGATAACCAACGGCGTTGATAACTACGATCGCGGCTACGATCCATACGACCCGTATATGCAGACGGCCATCAACGACGCCGTGAAGGCGCACATGATTGTCTACTCCATTTACTGGCAGGATGCGGGGCGCGGGGGCCGTGGAATGTTCGCGGCTAACGCCGGCCAGAACCTGCTGCTGCAGGTGACGGGCGCGACAGGCGGCAACAGCTACTGGATCGGCATGGGCAACCCGGTGTCGCTGATTCCTTATTTCGACGACATCAAGCAGCGGCTCAACAACCAGTATGAGCTGAGCTTTGTGGCGCCTTCCAACGGCCGTCTCGAGGTTGCCAACCTGAAGCTGAAGGCAAGCAACGGGACCAAGGTGGACGCACCGCAGGAAGTGGTTGTAACCGCAGGCAGCACGTCCGGCGGCGAGCAGTAAGCACGCTGTCACATAGTGCGGAAACGAATACGGCCGGTCTCGAAAAGGGGCCGGCCTTTTTTATTGCGCCTGATTCCGTCCTGGTTCGATAAATCGCGTCGCCCCTACGGGGCTGACGTAAATTTTAGGGCCAGCATACCCCACGCCGAGGCGCGGGGCTAACAACCTTTGCGCCTACGGCGCACTGCGATGCGAGCGACGCTTGCCTCTATTGAGTTTCATACGCTCGCCGAGGTAATCGGGATAGCTCGGTTCAGGTGCTGTGGCGGCACTCCTGTTATAACAATCGTGATGACTCCGGCCATCGACACTACCGCACTGACACGGCGTTTTGGCGATTTCACCGCCGTCGACGAAGTAAACCTGACCGTTGCACAGGGGCAGTTTTTCGGGTTTCTGGGGCCGAACGGGGCGGGCAAATCCACCACCATCAAAATGCTCACTGGGTTGCTTGCGCCTACCTCGGGCAGCATCCGCATTCTGGGCGAAGATCTGGGCGAGAAGTCGGCCGAGATCAAGCGGCAGATCGGCGTGGTGCCCGAGGGAATGGCGCTGTTTACGCGTCTCACCGCCAACGAGTATTTGCGCTTTGTGGGGCGGATGTACGGGCTTGACAAGGCAACCACGCTGGAACGAACCCGGGAACTGCTCGATTTCATGCACCTGGCAGACGAACCCAAGAAACTGATTGCGGATTTTTCACACGGGATGCAGAAGAAGCTGGCGCTGGCTGCGGCAGTGATTCACGGGCCCAAGGTGCTGTTCCTCGATGAGCCGTTCGAGGGAGTAGACGCGGTGGCGGCGGGAACGCTGAAGATCATGCTGCAGCGCATGATTGCGCGCGGGGCAACCATATTCCTCACCTCGCACGTACTCGAGATTGTTGAGCGGCTGTGCACGCACGTGGCGATTATCCACAAGGGCAAGCTGGTGGCACAGGGCTCGCTTGAAGAATTGCGCGCTGGGGCGGGCCGGTTGAGCGCGGCTTCACAGGCGGCCAGCAGCACGCTTCATGCGGGACCGGGCGATCAGAGCCCCGGCGTGCAGAGTCTCGAACAGATTTTTCTTGAGATTGTGGGCGCGAGCGGCGAAACGCCCAGCGAGCAGGAGCTTTCATGGCTGAGCTGAAGGGCAGCCCGGGAGCAATGGCGGCGATGCCGCCGATTCCTGCGCGCGTGCAACTGATGGCGGTTGCCTGGCTGCGCTGGCGCTTGTTTGTGAATGCATTTGTGCGCCGCCGGCCGAAAGGGCCGCGCCAGGTAATGGGGCTGGTCTTCGCGATTCTTTTGCGCATTTTTCTTTGGCCCATCCTCTCGATAATGGTGCTGGGGCCGGTGGGGTTCAGCGGCTTTCTGGCGTGGGAACTTATCAGTGAGGGTCACCCAAGGGAACTGGCCCCGGTTCTGGCCGGCCTGATGATCTTCTGGCAGTTCGTCAGCATCAACGGAATGAACATTGCAACGGCAACGAAGACGTTCGATCCATCGACGTTGACGCGGTTCCCAATTCCGTTTCCGCGTTACCTGGTACTGCGCACGCTTATTGGGCTGCTTGCTGTAAGCACAATTGTGGGCTGCCTGGCGTCGCTGGCCGTGGCCGTAGGCATTGGGATTGCCCAGCGCGAGCTGCTGCTGCCGGCGCTGATGGCGATGGGCGCCTTTGCTGTAATGAACATCTTTTTCACCCGCATGCTGGGCGCGTGGTTTGAGCGCTGGCTCGCAAACAGGCGCTTTCGCGAAATCTTCAGCGTGCTGATGGCAACATCGTTTATTTTCGTTCAGCTCGCGGTTCCATCGCGGCAAGCGGTGGTGCACACGCACGGCGCCATGATGCCCTGGTACATGCGCCTGGCGCACCAGTCGGCCGCATCGCTGGGCTGGCTGCCGCCGGGACTGGCGGCGCATGCGATTCTCTCCGGTGGACAGGTGTTGACGGTTGTGGTGGCAATCGCCGGCTTGCTGGCATACGCGGGGCTGTTCCTGGCGATTTTTGCGGTGCGGCTGCACAAGCAGTTTCTGGGCGAGTTGCTGGTTGATTCTCCTTCGGTGGCCAGCAAACCGCCGGCTCGTCGCGCAAAGCGAATCAGCAAATCGACGGTGGTGAGAACCGATGTCGCGCCATCCCGGGTCGAACACAGTCTGATTTCGCCGATCATTGCGGCTCTATTGCGCAAGGAGTTCCTGATTCTGAAAGCCAATACTCAGATGCTGGTGGGCCTTTTTACGCCGCTGCTTTTTGTTTTTGTCCTGGGACATGGGCTGGCCGCCCGGCATACCGAGTACTTTTTGCCCACCGCTCTGGGCTATGTGCTGCTGGGCCTGGTGGGGAGCTTCTACAACGTTTTTGGAGCTGACGGCATGGGCGTTCAGTTCTACTTTATGGCGCCGGTGCGGATGAGCAGCGTGATTGTAGCCAAGAACATGATGCAACTGGCGCTGGTGGCGATCCAGGTGACGGTGGCATGGAGCCTGGTGGTGGTGATGGCGCAGCATCCCATACCGCTGTCTGTGCAGGTTGCCGCAGGCATGTGGTTGATATTCTTTGTCGCCGCGAATCTCGCATTTGGCACGCTGCGATCGATCCAGGCGCCGCGAAGATACATCCCGGGCCAGTCGCGGCAGTTGAAGCAGACCACTCCAACCAACCGGACGAGCGCCCTGCTGGTGTTGGCGGTGCTGCTGGGCGGGCTGACGATGCAGGCTCCAATCACCTATGCGGCGCATTATTTTCACCTGCCGTGGCTGGGAGCCGCGGTCTTTTCGGTGCTGGCGGCGGCGGCTGTCGGGTGCTATGTTCTGCTGCTTCAATCGGCAGAGAGCCTCACCATGAAATACCGCGACCGGCTTACCGAAGAGCTTTGCAAGACGGGTTGACGGCGGTTGAAGAACGATCCCGCGCCTCTGGTTGATTGAGATCGCAAGAGCCTGGAAATTTCGCGAAATCGAATCCGTGCACCCAAAGGCGGGCGGTGCGAATCTATTGATGTGAGCCCGGTTGCGGGACGACTGCATCGGAGCAGCATTAGTTCATAACAATCAGCAACTTCCCCGGCCCACACTAACGAAGCCGAAAACGATTGAGGAGAGCCCTTTGGCGGAGAGCGCAGCAGCGTTGCCTTCTGCGATGGAAGGAAAGCCGCAGGCGGTGACGGTCACCAATCCAAATATCGACGAGCACGCCCGCTGGAAGCCGCGCGTAAACCCGTGGGCGATTGCGGCCACGGTGGCGCTGGCCGCGTTTATGGAGGTGCTGGACACCTCAATTGCCAACGTGGCCCTGCAGCACATTGCCGGCACGCTGGGCGCCAGCCCTGATGAAGCCACCTGGGTGCTCACCAGCTACCTGGTCTCGAACGCAATTGTTTTGCCGCTGGGCGGCTGGATCTCAAGCCTGATGGGGCGGCGAAATTTCTTCGTCATGTGCATCCTGATTTTTACGGTGGCGAGCTTTTTGTGCGGGGCTGCGCCCACTTTGGGCATGCTGCTGGTCTTTCGCGTGATCCAGGGCGCAGGCGGTGGCGGCATGCAGCCCATGGCCCAGGCCATTATGGCCGACAGTTTTGAGCCGCAGCAGCGCGGCCAGGCTTTTGCGCTCTATGGTCTGGTGGCGGTGCTGGCACCGTCGATCGGCCCTACGCTGGGCGGCTGGATTACCGACAACTTCTCATGGCGCTGGATCTTCTTTATCAACATTCCGGTGGGCATTGTGGCGTTCTATCTGGTTACACGGCTGGTGGAAGATCCGCCGTGGATCAAGGCCGATCCCTCGAAGCTCAAGAACATGGATTACATGGGCCTTGCGTTCCTCACCCTCTCAATGGGCGGAATGCAGATTATGCTCGACAAGGGCGAAGAGAATGACTGGTTCCATTCAGGATTTATTCAGTTCTTCGCGGTCCTGTTTATTGGCGGGCTTATCGCCCTGGTGTTGTGGGAGTGGCGGCAAAAGAATCCGCTCATCAACCTGCGGCTTTTCAGGTTCAAGAACTTCGCCATCTGTTGTTTTCTGATGATGCTGGTGGGCGGCGTGTTGAACGCCAACACGGTGCTGCAGCCGGAGTTCACCCAGCAATTACTGGGGTATACCGCAACCACCGCGGGCCTGGCTTTGACCGCGGGCGGAATTGCGCTGGTAATCATGATGCCGATAGCCGGATACGCTACCGGCAAGGTATCGGCGCGAACGCTGGCGGTGTGCGGATTCACCCTGTTTGTCATTACTTTCCGCTACGCAGCGGTGGTGACCAATCTGCAAATGAGCTTTGCCGAGGCATCGTGGTTGCGCGTGGTGCAAATGCTGCCGCTGCCGTTCTGTTTTATCTCCATTACCAACGCGGCCTACGTGGGCATGCCCAAGGAACAAAGCAACCAGGTGGCCGGCCTCATCAACTTTGTCCGCAACCTGGGCGGGAGCATTCTGATCGCCATTACCAACGCGCAGGTGACCTCGCGCGCCATGTGGCATGAACAGCATCTGCAGCAGGCCATGCAGCCGGGCTCGATTGCTTACCAACTGCACCAGAACGCGCTGACAGGATTCTTCAACGGCTCGGTGGGCAGTGGAAACAGCGGCGGAATGGCGCTGGCGCAGATGTACAGCCAGTTGAACCAGCAGGCACAGATGCAGGGCTACCAGGATGTGTACATGGAGCTCTGTTACATGTCGGTCTTCCTGATCCTGCTGTCGTTCCTGCTGAGCAAGAACCGTCCTGGCGAGGGCGGCGGCGGCGGGGCGATGCATTAGACCATTGACGGTGAACGGTGAACGGTGGGTCCTGCACCGCAAATCGTTCCTGACGTCCCACAAAGCCCGGTCGCGCACAAATCCGCTCCGATGACGGTGAACCGTTCACCGTACACGGTCTGTGGCGGCCATCATGGACCCCGGTTGACATACGGGCCTATAATTCGTGGCAGATTTCCAAAGCAGAGATGCCGTACCTTTGACATCCCTTTCGAGGAGGCTGTCATGAAGTCGTTCTTGCTACTTTTTGCAGGAAGTTTGCTGGTTGTCGCCGTTGCTGCAGGTAATGCAGGGCTACTTCGAGCTCAGACACAAACGCCGGCGCCTGCGCCGGTAGTCGCGCCCGCAGTTACTCCAGCGCCGGTTGCCGCGCCCGTTCAACCTAGTAATTATCCCAGGAACCCCGTAACACCTACATCCGAGTCCCAGGCCAAGGCAAAGAGCCTTTATGCCATGGACTGCGCCATGTGCCACGGTGATAACGGGAACGGAAAGACCGATCTGGCCCAGAGCATGAGCCTGACCCTGCCTGACTGGACCGACCCTAAGAGCCTTGAAAATCATCCAGATGGCGAGCTTTTCAATGCCATCAGGAACGGCAAGGGGGAGAAGATGCCGCCCGAAGCCGAGGGTCGCGCCAGGGATGCGGTGGTGTGGAACCTGGTGATTTACCTCCGGAACTTCTCAAAGGGTCAGGCAGCAGCCCCAGCGGCGGCGACGGCTCCCGCGGCGGCTCCCGCGACGGCGGAAAGTCACTAAGGGCGCCAGGCCGCCTTTTAAAGTGACGCCGTTCGAAATCCGGGCCTGAAGGCCGCAGGAGTTCTGTGCGGGTATTCAGGGGCCTGAAGGGGCTGCGGAAAAACTCGTTGAACGAAGCAATTTCGCAACGGTCGATGCAGCAGCGGCTAAAGCCCCGAGATCATTTTATTGGCCTTATCGGCAGTCAGGGCTAAAGCCCTGACCTACCAGTCGTGCCCTGATACAAGACCGTATGCCAACGAGTTTTCCCGCAGCCTGAAGGCCCCCTCCTGCACCCTCCTGGTTCCGGAGCCCGGGCTTCCGGTACAACGCCATGTGCTACCATCCGTGCAAGCAATCGCGGCACGTATTCCAATCAAGAACTGGGTTTAAACCAGGCCGACGCCAAAGCACGATACAGGCGCTGGCATGTTGGAAAACGTGCAGTCGTCCACGGGGGACGTGATGACCACCCAGCTTCGCCCGCTGAGTCTCGGCGAGATACTCGACCGCACGGCCGAGCTCTATCGCAGTAATTTTCTTCTGTTTGCAGGCACCTCGGCGATTTTCGCCAGCGTAATGCTTTTCACAGAGATGGTGATCCTGGGCGTCGACGATCTGCTGGGCTATCCGAATGTGCCCGGCCACCTGCAATGGGCAGTCGCCACGCTGAGTGTGCTGCAGATGATTGTGATTCTGCTGGCGGCGGGACTTTCAATTGCCGCCTTCAACCGCATGGTTGCCTGGGTGTACCTCGGGGAGCCTGCCTCGATTCGGGCGGCGGTTTCGAGCGCGTTCCCGCGCGTGCGCACCTACCTGTGGCTGATGATCAATGTCGGGACGAGGGCCTACGGACCGATCTGGGTTCTTTACATTATCTTCTTCGCCATGATGTTCGCGGTGTTGCCTTCGGGATGGCTCACCAACCCCTCGGTGATGCAGCAGCCGCACGCAATGGACCCTGTAAAGGCACTTCAACTTTTGATGTCGATGCTGGTGCTGGGGCCGCTATTTGTGGCGGCCGGGATTTACGCCGTTTTGATGTCGCTGCGCTATTCGCTGGCCATGCCGGTGTGCGTGGTTGAATCGCTGGCCGCCGGGCCGGCAATCAAGCGCAGCATCGAGCTGAGCAAAGGCGCGCGAGGCCGCATCTTCGTGATGGGGCTGTTGGTATACGCAATCAGAACCGGGCTCGGCCTGCTGCTCGGGTTCCCCCTGATTTTCTTCGCTGTTAAACACATGGGGCAGCCGCTGCCCCTGGGGTTGATGGCCGTCACCCAGATTGCGGGCTTTCTGGTCAATACGTTTATCGGGCCCATCTACTCCACCGGGCTTACGCTCTTCTACTACGACCAGCGGGTGCGCAAAGAGGGCTTCGACATTGTGTGGATGATGCAGGCGGCAGGCCTTTCGCCGCACGCGGAATTGCCGGCAGCCGCAGCCCCGGAGAGCGAGCAACCGCTAATCTGAACCGCTGTACGAATTGATTGCCATGGACGACAAACTGCGACCCCTGACGCTCGGCGAGATTCTCGATCGCACCACGCGACTTTACCGGCACAACTTCTGGACATTTGCCGGGGTGGCGGCAGTGCCGATGGTAGCCATGTTTGGAGTGGGTGTGCCTTTCGGCGCGGCGATGGGGTTCATGGGGGTCTTCAAGACCGGTCAGACGACGATTACAGGCGCGGTCATCGGGCTTATAGCGCTCGCGGTGCTGATTGGGCTTCCGGTGTTGCTGGTTGCGAGCGTAGTGTCACAGGCGTCGCTGACCAAAACGGCCATCGGCACGCACATGGGCCAGAAGATCAAGGTGCGCGAGGCAATTAAAAGTGTGTGGCCGCGCTTCTGGAATTACCTGGGGCTGATTGTGATGCTGGCGCTGCTGGTGGTTATGGTGCCGTCGGTGGTGATCTTTCTGAGCGTCGCTGGATATGGAGCTTTGAGCATCTTAGTACGCGGCGGCGCGGCGTTTTTTATGGCTCTGGTGATCCTGATAGTCACCGCTGCCCTGGTTTACATGGTCTGGCGCTGGCTGTGCTATTGCATGGCGATGTCCGCCTGCATCGTAGAAGAAAAAAACGCGTGGCAATCGATCAGGCGCGCCAACCTGCTTAGCAAGGGGACGCGCGGACGCATCTTTGTGATGTATCTGCTGGTGATGGCAATCGCGTTTGTGATTGCGATGATCGCAGACATTCTCATGCTTATTGTGATTGCGATTTTAACTGCACTGGGTGGTTCAAAATTCGGCCCTGTCGCAACGGTAGTGGGCTTGATTCTGGGCTTTCTGGCAAGAGTAATTATGCAAATCCTCATTCAGCCGGTGCCGGTGATCGCGCTGGTTCTTTTTTATTTCGACCAGCGAGTGCGCAAAGAGGGTTACGACATCGAGCTGATGATGGAGCAGGCGGGCCTGACGTCGCAGGCGGAGACGGCGCGGCCGGCAGAACCTGGGCTGCCCGCAGCACCTGAATTCAGGCCCGTCCCCGGGAGCCCTTTGACGCCATATTTCGAGCCGGGGGCGGGCACTGATAACTTGAAGGAACAATGATGTTCCGCGTGGGCCAAAGAGTCTGGCTGAGAAAAGCGTTGATTGCCGTTGCGCTCATGGCGACGGCAGCGGCGGCTCGGCAGGCGCGAGCCGAATGGCAGGACGTAAACTCCACCACGCTGAAGCAGCACCTGGTAAATCTCGAAGGCGTGGCGAGCGCGTGCCGCAAAGCGCGAAATGCGAGCACCTGCAACGCGTCATTAGTCGGGCCTGACGACCGTTTGCTATGGATTGTGAATGCCACCACGTTGAGCCGCGAGCTTCGCTACGACTGGCTGCGCGATCTGCTCGACCGCGCCGGCAAAAAGGAAGATGCTGCACCTCATTCGACCGGGGTTCTGCCGCAGGTTGCGGTGGTGCAGCAAAAGCCGCCCACGCTCGACGAGTTGCTGGGTGCGGCAATCGATCGTCTGAAGGACGAAGAAGGGCACGTCGACGCTCTCACCGCCAACACGCAGACGGTGAGCGAATTTGCCGGCGAGCATAAAAAGCTGGCAGAGATTCTTTCCCGGCGGGCATACCAGAGCATCCGCGAGAATCCCGAGAGGAATCGTGTCTGGGAGTGGGTTCAGAACCAGGTCAATCGCCTGATTGGCAAGCTGGCCGGGTTTGGCGGCAAGGCGTGGTGGCTGCCGTGGCTCCTGCTGGGGCTGCTGATTCTTGGAGTGTTGATCGGGCTGGTGTGGTCGCTCATTCAAATCGAGCGGCGTTCGCGCATACGGCTGATTCCTGAAACCACGGGGATGGGAGGCGCGCCCTCGGCCCGCGAGTGGCAACTGTGGCTCAAAGACGCGCAGGATGCGGCGGCCAACGGACTTTGGCGCGAGGCAATTCACTTTCTGTACTGGGCCGCGATTTCACGGCTTGAATCGAGGCGGCTGTGGCCAGCCGATCGCGCGCGCACCCCTCGCGAGTATTTACTCTTGCTGCCGGCGGCCGATCCTCGCCACGGCAACCTGACCACCCTGACAAGGAGCTTCGAACGCACCTGGTATGGCGGGCGCGCGGCAGCCCTGACCGATTACGAAGCGGCGCGAACGCTGGCCGCGGGGCTGGGGGTGGAATGAAACTCTATGCCTCGCTGGACGCGAAAGATCGCAATCTGCTGCTCATCTGCATGGGGGCGGCGGTAGTTTTGGCGGTTATCACAGCGGTATTTGCGCGCAACCAGAATGACGACGACAACCCTCTGCCCGGCAGCTACCTGACCGGCCGGCACGGTGCGCGAGCCGCGTACGATCTGCTGGCTGAAAGCGGCTACACGGTGGAGCGCTGGGAGCAGCCGCTGGGCGAGCTGGCCGTTAAGGCCGACCATGGAACCGTGGTGATTATTGTGGATCCCGACCTGAGAGCGGCATCGACCAACGATTTCAATGCGGTTGACCAGATTCTCGAGCGCGGTGGCCGCATCCTGGTCACCGGAATGGCGGGGGGCGTGCTGGTTCCCGGCAGCGCAGCTCAATCCACCATGCAACTGAACGGGGCTGCCTGCAAACTTACGCCGCAAGGGCTGGGGGGCATGGCTGGATCGGGCGAGGTGTGGATGCAGCCCGATGCAACCTGGAAGATGAGCAAGCCCGCGTACCACGTTGACTACAACTGCGCGGGCGAACCGGCGGTGGTGGAATACGACGAGCACGCGGGACACGTGGTATGGTGGGCGGGATCGACGCCAATTGAGAATGGATCGATTGCGCGCGCCAACAATCTCAACCTTTTTCTGAACGCGATTGGAAGCCCCGAGGGCCACCACTTCTACTGGGATGAGTCGCTGCACGGCGAGACCAAATCGCAGTGGTACTACGCTCGCGGCCCGGCGCTCACGATGCTGATTTACGGTGCCATCGGGCTCGTGCTACTCACGGTGCTGAGCTTCAGCCGGCGCCGCGGTCCAGTGCGCGACGCTCCGCAGCCAGCGCGATCGACTCCGGTGGAGTTTATTGAGGCGCTGGGCTCTCTTTACGGCAAAGCAGGCGCCTCAGCCACCGCGGTGCAGCTCGCCTATGACCGGTTCAGGCGCGCGATGGGGGCTCTATGTGGCGTGAAGGGAATGCAGATGGATGCGCGTGCGCTTGCCGATGCTCTGCGGCGGCGTTTTCCAGCGGCAGGCGCGGAGCTGGAGACGGATCTGGCCGAGTGCGAGAGTGCCTGCAGCGACGATTTCCTGATGCCGAAGAAGGCGCTGGCGCTGGTGCAAAAGCTGAGCCGCTGGAGCGAATTTTTTGCGGAACAGGCTGCGGCCGGAGCGAAACACGCGGGCCAGCAGCAGAGAAAAGCCGGTTAGTCACATTGCATTCCGCGTGCAGGTAGCAAGCCTCCCGGAGGGAGGCAGAGAATTTAGCTCAGGACGCAGTCCTGGGTAGGTGAACGATCAATACCCGCAGCCCCGCAGGGGCGGCGCGAACTCTTTCATGAGTTTCTCTAACATGGAAGCTGGGAGACGGGAATGAGCGAAGAGACTCCTATCAATCCGGTGGTCGAAACAACAACTGAGCCGGCCGCGGCACTCGCGGCCACCAGGCAATTGTTAACGCAGGCGCGCGCAGAATTGGCGCGCGTGATCGCCGGGCAGGACGAGGTAATCGGCGAAGTGCTGGTGGCGGTGCTGACGCAAGGCCACGCATTGCTCGAAGGCGTGCCGGGAATTGCGAAGACACTCATGGTCAAGACCGTAGGCCGGTTGCTGGGTCTGGGCTTCCAGCGCGTGCAGGCCACGCCTGACCTGATGCCCGCCGACATTCTTGGCACCACCATTTTCAGACCCGGCACCGATGCGTTCACCTTCCACACCGGGCCGGTGTTTACCGATCTGTTGCTGGTGGATGAGATCAATCGCATGCCTCCGCGCACCCAGGCAGCGTTGCTTGAATGCATGGAGGAGCGGCAGGTGACAAGCGATGGAGTGCGCCGTCCGTTGCCGCCGTGGTTCACCGTTTTCGCCACGCAGAACCCGATCGACTTTGAAGGCACGTACCCGCTGCCCGAAGCGCAGCTCGACCGCTTCCTGCTCAAGATCAAAGTGAGCTATCCGTCGAAGGTTGAGGAGCGGGCAATGCTGGAGCGGCACCACTCGTCGAGCGCGGCGGGGCTGCTTGAGGACGCGAAGATCGAGCCCATCGCCTCCGATCTGCTGACGCGGGCGCGCGATGAGATTCGCGCCATCCGCGTGGAGGGCGACCTTTACGAATACATTCTGGAGCTGGTTCGGCGTACGCGCGAGTGGCCCATGCTGGCGCTGGGCGCGAGCCCCCGCGCGGCCATCTGCCTGCTGCGCGTGGCGCAGGCCTTCGCGGCGTTCGAAGATCGCGATTACCTGGTTCCTGACGATGTGAAGCGCGCGGTGCTGCCGGTGCTGCGGCATCGCATCATGCTCAAGCCCGAGGCCGAGTTGGAGGGCTTTGATGCAGATCGCGTGCTGGGCGACGTGGTGGCCGCGGTTGCGGTGCCAAGAAAATGATTGCTCCGTCCCTCCATCCCGAACCGATTCGCGCGCAGGCGGTGCCGCGTGGCCGCTTTGCGTTTGGGCTCACGCAGCGGACAATCTGGCTGCTGGCCGGCGGGCTGTTGCTGGCGCTGCCGGGCTTCTTTGACGCGCGGCTGGCCTACGCGATGCTGGTGTGGGATGCGGTTGTGCTGCTGGCTGCGTTAGCCGACGGGCTGCGCCTGCCGCCGCCGCGCGCTATCACCGTTGAGCGCTCGTGGAGCAACGCGCCATCGCTCGACAGCGAAACCGAGATTGAGCTGGCCGTTGAATCGCTCGCACCGGAGCGGGGCGGAACGATTCTTGAATGCAGCCTGACTGACGATCTTCCAATTGCACTCGTGGCTACGCCGGCCACGCACAAGTTGCGCGCCTTCCAGGGAATTCGCGCGTCTCTTCGCTTCAAGATTGAACCGAGGGAGCGCGGCGACGTGCAGGCCGGCTCGGTTTTCGTCCGCTACGCATCGGGCCTGGGACTGGTGGAGCGCTGGGCGAAAGCGCCGCTCGAGCAAACCGTAAGAGTGTATCCGGCGCTGCGCCAGGGCGAGGATCAACAGATTTTTCTCGCGCGCGGCCGCCAGATCGATTTGCAACTGCGCCAGCAGCGCCAGCGCGGATTAGGGCGCGACTTTGAGAGCCTGCGTGAGTATCTCGAGGGCGACGACCTGCGCGACGTTTGCTGGACGGCGACGGCCCGTCGCGGCGATTTGATTACCCGGCGTTACCAGACCGAGCGCAGCCAGGCAGTGTGGATCGTGCTCGACGCGGGCAGGCTGTTGCAGGCGCAAAGCGGCGGAGATGGCGCTCGACACTCGAAACTCGACCACGCCTGTTCGACAGCAGTGGCCCTGGCGCAGCTTGCGCTCAACTCCGGCGACCGCGTTGGCCTGCTGGTTTACGGGCAGCAGATCCAGCAGCGCGTTTTGCCCGGACGCGGTTCAGCGCACCTGCGGCAGATAGTTGAAGCGCTGGCGCTCGCCAAGGCTGAACCGAGCGAGGCCGATCATCTGCGCGCCACGGCCATGCTCAATCGCTATCAGCCGCGCCGCGCGCTCGTTTTGTGGATCACCGACCTGGCCGAGACAGCCATGCGGCCCGAAGTGATCGACGGCGCCATGCAGCTATTGCACCGGCACGTGCTGTTGTTTGTGGCCATGGCCCAGCCGGAGGTTGAGGCTCTTGCCACGGGCCGGCCGAAGAATATCGAGCAGATGTTCCGCGCCTCGGCTGCGCAGGAACTGACAAGCCGCCGCGAACTGCTGCTGGCGCGGCTCCGCGAACAGGGCGCGCTAACCCTAGACCTCGACCCCTCAAAGCTCACCTCGGCGGTGCTCAACCAGTATCTGCGGGTGAAAGAGCGGGCGATGTTGTAGGCGGCTGCAGTCGAAGAAGAGCGAGGAATGCGGCGCTGTGAAGCGTAGTTGCCTGCAATTCAGTGTAGTGTTTCCTTGCCTTCCTGGTCGACGATGAGCACTACGTCGGAGTTGGATTTAAGGCGCGCCACTGCCAGTTGCTTCCCCGATGGCGACCAGTCAGCATCGATCAGCGTTTCTGGCACTGGGCTGAAAAGCGTGTGCGCGGGAGAGCCGTCGAACGGTTGATACAGCAACGTCGTGCCGCCACCCCGGAGTACATCGGTTACAAAAGCACGGTTGTCGGGCGATAAACCCAATAGGTTTTCCAGGCCCTTGTCCACGAAAATCGGCGGTCGCTTGCGTCCAGAAGCGAGATCGGTAATGATTGCGCCATATTTGTTCTGTCGAATCCCAAACAGGATGGCCACCGTTCCATCTCGAGATACGGTCGCGATGTTGTAATTGTCAGGTGGAACCAGATTCTTCGGCGTTCCTCCTGCGACCGGGACGCTCCAAAACGAAACATCGACGTCGCTTCCCAGGCTGAAATACGCTGTTTTGCTGTCTACAGAACAAATAGGATTCTGCGCGATTCCGCTGATCGTGAGCTGGACGATTCCCCCTCCGTCCCCGTTCATGCGGAACAGACGTGCCTCGCTGCCGCTCCTGGGAATGCCCGTGAAGAGGATTTCCCCGTTCGGACAGGCGGCGATGAACTCCCCGGGAGTAACATCACCAGCATCGAAGTTGTGTATGCTCCCGGTCGCGCGATCGATCGAGCCTATGCTCGATCCTCCTACGATAAAGAGCAGGCGGTCCTCGCTGGCCCAGGCGATAGTGTTCGGCGAAATTCTCAGGGGCATTGTGGAAACTGGCACATCACCATCAGGCCCATAAAAAGCGATGCTGGAATCGATATTAGTCAGCACCGTCGCCAATGTTCGACCGTTTCCCGAGAGCGCCAATTGACTATAGGAATTCACGTCGTTGGTTACGGAATGGAACTCTCCCGACGGTATCGTGATGACGCCGATCTGGGCGCGGTCAATATTCTGCTTGTGGTAGAGCGCCAGCAAATGGCGATTGTCTGGCAACCAGGCGAGGGTGGCGCCGCCGTAATCCTTGTTCTGGAAAAAAACACCCGCCGGCGCTGCCACTGTGGTGAGTTTCTTCGAAGAGACTTCCATCACGCTGAGCGCGATCCTCGTCGTCCCAGGTTGCGGTTGGAGCCACGCGATCCTGCTACCGTCCGGGGACCATACCGGCGGCTGAATCTCCTCCATCGACGTGTAGAGCGCTCGTTCGTTGCTCCCCTCTTTGTCGGCAATAAGCACCTCGGAAAACTTGTCTTTTCGGTCGGGCGACCACCGCATATACACAAGCCTGTCTCCCTCGGGAGCAATGCTCACCGGGCTGTCGACGTTCATAATCAACTGTCTTGGCGTGCCTCCAAAAACAGACATTACATAAACATCGCTCCGGGCGTCGCTTTCCTGGGATCCACGCGTGAAATAGAGATAGTTTCCATCCGGTGAGAAGGTCAGCCCGAGGTAATCCGTCGCGATAGCGCCGAGTATCTGTGTATCCGTGTTGGTCGCAGTGTTCCTCACCCAAAGCGTGCGTTGACCGTTGTCGTTCTTCGTCTCGGCCAGGAAGCGCCCGTCAGCGGAGAGCGCAATCCTTTCGATCGTCCCGATATTGGTGATCTGGCTGACTGAAATTGAACTGAAGGGCTTGGGACGCGGCCAGAAACGCCAGGCAGCGAATCCCGCCGCTAATACGATCGAGAACGCAATGGCCAGCTTCAATGAACTTGCGGCAGAAGACGCTGTGGGTTTCGCCGGCGAAATCACGTCGGCCAGTGGCTGGGCGGGATGAGTCGATTCTGAATCTGAAAATTGCGGAGGCGAGGATTCCGATGAAAGACGTACGGCATCGCTACCCAGACTGACCTTGCGCTGTAATCGCTTGAAGTCGGCGCGAAGCTCGGCGGCAGATTGGCAACGAAGCTCCGGGTCTTTCTCCAGTATTTTGTTCAGGACGTTCTCAAATTCGACAGGAAGGTGGGCATTGAGCGCGCGAGGTGGCGGAGGCTGGTGATTGAGGATCTTGTCGAAGACTACGGCAGGCGTTGCGCCGGCATGCGGATGTTGCCCCGTTGCCATCTCATAGAGAACGACTCCCAAAGAGTAGAGATCGCTGCGCGCATCCAACGGCTCGCCCCGCGCCTGCTCGGGAGACATGTATGCGATCGTGCCTACCAGAGACCCAGAGATGGTGGTTTGGAATTCAGCGGTCGTTGCGAAGCTGGTCCCGATAGAGCTATTCGCAGCTTCATCAAGCCGAGCGAGTCCGAAATCGAGCAGCTTCGCCTGCCCGGACTTGGTGAGGAAAATGTTTGCCGGCTTGATATCGCGATGCAGGATGCCCTTGCGGTGGGCGGCGTCGAGAGCATCAGCCAATTGCACGCCGAGCTCGACCGCACGCGGATAGGGCATGGGATGGTCGCGATAGAGCTTTTCCAGGCTTTCTCCCTCGAGGAGTTCCATGACGATAAAGGGATATTCTGAGGAATCGTTCAGTTCATATACCGTGCAGATACCTGGATGGTTCAGTGAAGAAGCGGCTCGCGCCTCGCGCCAGAATCGGTCCAGCGAATCGCTGCTGTTGCGAGATGTTTCAGTAAGCAGCTTGAGCGCGACATGGCGGCGGAGTTTCTGGTCAACGGCTTCATAAACTATTCCCATCCCGCCCTGACCTAACAGGCGGACGACTAAGTAGTGCCCGAGAAGTGTGCCGGAGACAAGCTCGTTCACGTCATTCATCTTGCCTTCCTCTAACGCGCGGGGCAAGGGATTCTTTTGAGCTCGACGCCGTACCGGAACGCGAAGTCGATTCGGACCAGCTCGAATCGCAATCGAACCTGTGACCGGATTTGCGTACCCTCCATGAGTAAATCGATTTTTATTTGACCAATCGCTATGGTTTGGGGGTATGGGGCCGTGCTAAGATTCCTTGGTTCCGGAAAAGCCCGCGCGCGCCGTATTGCGCCGCCATTTCCCTCAAGAAAGAGCTCTCTATGAAATCCGCCAGGACTGCCGCGAAGGCCAGTAACGCAACCCCCGCCTACAAGAACCCGAAGCTGCCCAGCGCCAAGCGCGTTGACGATCTGTTGAAGCGCATGACGCTTGAAGAAAAGGCCGCGCAGATGCTGTGCATCTGGCAGCAAAAAGCGCAGACCATGGTCGACGAGAAGGGCGACTTCGACCTCAAGAAGGCGAAGAAGTCGTTCCGCGACGGCCGCGGATTAGGGCAGGTGGGCCGGCCCAGCGATGCGGGCGGTGGCAAAAAGGCGCGGGCCATGGCGGAACTGACCAACGCCATTCAGAAGTTCTTTCTCGAGAACAGTCGCCTGGGCATTCCGGTGATCTTTCACGAGGAGTGCCTGCACGGGCACGCTGCGCCCGACGGCACCAGCTTTCCGCAGCCCATTGCGCTGGGCGCAAGCTTCAATCCTGAGCTGGTTGAACGGCTGTTTACCATGACGGCGCTTGAGGCGCGGCTGCGCGGCGCGCATCACGCGTTGACGCCGGTGGTTGATGTGGCGCGCGAGCCTCGCTGGGGACGCGTGGAAGAGACCTACGGCGAAGATCCGTATCTGGTTTCGCGGCTGGGAATCGCGGCGGTCAAGGGATTCCAGGGCGACCGCAAATTCCGTGACAAGCGCCATATTCTGGCCACGCTGAAGCATTTTGTAGGCCACGGGCAGCCGGAATCGGGAATGAACTGCGCGCCGGCCAACGTTTCAATGCGCGTGTTGCAGGAGACATTCCTCTACACATTCAAAGAAGCGCTGCGCGAGGCGGGAGCGGTTACGCTGATGGCCTCGTACAACGAGATCGACGGTGTTCCATCGCATGCCAACAAGTGGCTGCTGCGCGATGTGCTGCGCAAGGAATGGGGCTTCAAGGGGTTCATTGTTTCTGACTACTACGCCATCTGGGAGCTTGGCTACCGGCCTGACACGCACGGCCACTTTGTGACCAAAGACAGCAAAGAAGCGTGCCGGCTGTCGGTGGAAGCGGGTGTGAACATTGAGCTTCCCGATCCGGATTGCTATCGGCACCTGGTGAAGCTGGTGAACGAGGGCGTGCTCAAAGAAAAGCAGCTCGACGAGCTGGTTGCGCCGATGCTGTATTGGAAGTTTGAGCTGGGGCTGTTCGACGATCCGTATGTCGATCCCGATGAAGCCGACCGCGTGGTGGGCTGCGACGAGCATACCGAGCTGGCGTTGAATGCCGCGCACGAATCCATCACGCTGCTCAAGAATGAAAACAACCTTGCTCCGCTCGATCTGAGCAAGATCAAGAGCATCGCGGTTATTGGTCCCAACGCCGACCGCACACTTCTTGGCGGCTACAGTGGCGTGCCCAAGCACGAAATCACCGTGCTCGAAGGCATCAAACAAAAGGTCGGTCAGAAGGTGGGCAAGAAAGTAAAAGTGCTCTACAGCGAAGGCTGCAAGATCACGATTGGCGGCTCGTGGAATCAGGATGCGGTGGTGGCGAGCGATCCCGCGGAAGACCGCAAGCAGATTGCCGAAGCTGTGAAGGTGGCGAAGAAGGCTGACGTGATTGTGCTGGCCATCGGCGGCAACGAGCAGACATCGCGCGAAGCGTGGAACCTGCAGCACATGGGCGACCGAACGAGCCTTGACCTGATAGGACGCCAGGAAGAACTGGTAAAGGCCATGCTCGCGCTGGGCAAGCCGGTGATCGTGTTCCTGTTCAACGGCCGGCCGCTCTCAGTGAATCTTCTCGAGCAGCAGGTCCCGGTGATCTACGAGTGTTTCTACCTGGGGCAGGAGACCGGGCGCGCGGTTGCCGACGTTTTGTTCGGCGACTACAACCCCGGCGGCAAGCTGCCGATTTCATTTCCACGCTCGGCGGGCCATGTGCCGGTGTTCTACAACTACAAGCCTTCAGCGCGCCGCGGCTACCTGTTCGACGATGTATCGCCGCTTTACGCCTTTGGCTACGGATTGAGCTACACAACATTCAAGCTGGAGAATGCGCGGCTGACCAAAAAGCGCATGGCGCGCAACGGCGCAACGCAGGCTCTGGTCGAAGTAACCAACACCGGCAAGCGCGAGGGCGCTGAGGTGGTGCAGCTTTACATCCGCGACGTGGTGAGCACGGTAACGCGGCCGGTGAAGGAGCTGAAGGGCTTCAAGAAGGTGTGGCTCAAGCCGGGCGAAACCGCGACAGTCGCCATCGACATTACTCCCGCATCGCTCAAATTCTTCGACGTGAACATGAAGTACGTTGTGGAGCCGGGCGATTTCGACATTATGGTGGGCACGTCGTCGCGCGACAAGGACCTAACCAAACTAAAGCTGGTAGTTACGAAATAGTTTTGTACGCCCGGGAAAGTTGAGGCGGTTATGAAGCAGACGCTTAGTTTCGGAGAGAAATTTGGGTACAGCCTGGGTGACCTGGCAGCGAATTTTGTGTTCCAGGCCATGCTGGCCCTGCAACTGGATTTCTACACGCACACCTTCGGGCTGACCGCGGCGCAGGCCGGCACGCTGTTCCTGGTTGTGGGTCTCAGTGTTGCGTTTCTCAACCCGGTAATGGGCGTCATCGCCGACCGCACCAGCACCAAGTGGGGCAAGTTCAGGCCGTGGCTGCTGTGGACTGCGCTGCCCTTCGGCGTGATCTGCGTGCTGGCCTTTACCACGCCCAACTTCAGCCCCGGCGCCAAGCTCATCTACGCGTGGGTGATGTATATCCTGCTGCGCGTCATTTATACCGTGAACAACGTGCCCTATGCGTCGCTCAACGCCGTCATGACCTCCGATCCCGACGAGCGCACCAGCATTTCGACGTATCGGCAAATCGCGGCCAACTCGGCGGGCTTCATTATTGCCAGCCTGGCCATCCCCATGGTGCGGTTCTTCGGCCACGGCAATGACGCGCTCGGTTATCAGCTCACCATGGGCCTGCTCTCGGTGCTGAGCATCATCTTCTTCATCGTGGCGTTCGCCACCACCAAGGAGCGCATTCAGCCCAACCCGCAGCAGAAGAGCTCGCTCAGCCAGGACCTGTCGGACCTGTTCAGCAACGGCCCATTCATTGTGCTGTTCCTGGCCACGCTCTTTTATTTCGCCGCCATCGTGGTGCGCGGCAGTGTAATGCTGCCCTACTTCCGATTTGTGTCAGGCAACGTTGAACTGTTTTCGTGGTTCAACGGCTTTGGCCTGGCTTCGCTGCTGGTTGGCGTTGCCTGCTCCACGGCAGTATCGAAGCGAATGGGCAAGCGGGTGCTGTTTATCGCCAGTATGACGCTGTCCGGGCTGCTCAGCGCGGCTTTGTTCGTCATTCCGCCTGGGGGGACGGCGGCAATCATTGGCGTTGAAGTGCTGCGTCAATTCGCGTTCGGGCTATCAGGACCGCTGATCTGGTCAATGATGGGCGATGTGGCTGACTACGGCGAGTGGAAGACGGGACGTCGCGCCAGCGGCACTGTGACATCCGCGGTGGTGTTTGCGCTGTGGGCCGGGCTGGCGCTGGGCGGCGCAATTCCCGGCTGGCTGCTCTCGGGGTATGGATTTGTATCTCAGGCAACGGTGCAAACGCCGCAAGCGCAGTCAGGAATTCTGCTCACCGCCAGCGTCTACGCGGGCCTGGCCTTCATCGCCTCGGGCGTGAGCATGTTCTTCTATCCCATCAACCGCGAGAAGAATCGGCAGATCGCCGACGAGCTGACGGCGCGGCGGACGAAGTTTGGGGCGTAGGGCTCGCCCGGGTCTGCCGTATTTAGACTTTCGAGGGGAAGAAGTTTGCCCGGAATATACGTTGACCGGCAAATAAAAGGAGTGTAGTCTAGAAACTACAGTTCGCCAATGCTCGAACTAAGGCAGACGGAAACCTTCGCAAGTGGCGCTTGAGGCTCAACGACGAGCGCGCGAGGGTGTTGATTGCTTCACGGCTGGATCGTCTTGCGTTTGGAAATGCTGGAGACGTAAAGCCCGTCGGTGAAGGCGTGAGCGAGTTGCGGATCGATTATGGCCCCGGCTATCGAAACTACTTCAAAAAGCGAGGAAACAGCGTTGTCATCCTCTTATGCGGTGGCGACAAACGGACGCAAGACCGTGACATCAAGCGGGCGAAGCAGCTCGCGGCGGAGTGGCAAGATGCGCAAAGCTGAGAAGCTCACCAGCTACGACCCCGCCGAAGATCTTAATTCTGAGACGGCAGTCGCAATTTTCATTGCTGAAGCCTTCAAGACTGGCGATCCGGCCTATATTGCGCATGCGCTGGGTGTTGTTGCGCGTACCCGGGGAATGGCCGAAGTCGCGAGCAAGACCGGGCTTTCGCGTGAGCAGCTTTATCGTTCATTCAGCAGTCGAGGCAACCCTACGCTGAAGACGACGCTGGCAGTAATGAACGCGCTGGGGATCAAGCTCATCGCGAAGCCTGCGAAGGCTGCTTAAGCTCTCCCAGCGGCCGGAACAGCCACAAATTCAGCAGGGTGAACAGCATCCCGCCGACGGTGAACTTGAGCCAGACCGGCGCGTTCGAGGGCGAGAAGAATCCCTCCAGAGTGCCGGCAATTACCAGCAGAGGAATGATGCCCGCCACCAGGCGCGCAGCCTCGGCACCCGAAAGCGCAATGGAATCGCGCCAGCGATAGATGCCCGGAAAGACGACCCCTTTCGCCAGCCGCAGGCCTGCGGCACCGGAAAGGATAATGGAGGGCAGCTCCAGCGAGCCATGGGGAGCCACAAAACTCCACAGGTCGACCGCCATGCCGTGCTGCTGGCAGGCAACGCCGATCACGCCCAGCAGCATGCCGTTGTTGAAGAGCGAGAAGAGGGTCAACACGCCAAACGTGATGCCGCCGGCAAAGGTGACAAAGCAAACCGAGAGGTTGTTGGTCATGATCCAGCCGCTGGCAGCGGGAGCGACTGATACAACCGAGTGGGTCCACATTTCGTGGCGCTCGATGGTAGCCACCATGGCTGGCCCCAGCATGGTGCGCATAAATTGCGGGCGGGCAATGGTAAGAACCGCGCCCAGGGCGCTGCCGGCCAAAGTGATGAGAAGCGAGACAATTACGTAGCGCATATTGCGCTGGAAGACGGCCGGGTAACCGTCGCGCATATAGCGCAACATTCCTGTAAAACTGGTCCGGCGGGTGGAATAGATGATATTGTGGGCGCGAGCCAATAACTGATTTACGTGCTCGGCGTAGGCGCGCGCGGTCGCATCCTGGCGCAGCGTTGAAAGGTCGCCGGCCACCTGGCGGTAGAGCAGCGCGGTCTCCTGCAGTTCAGCGCGCGTAAGCTGGCCGAGGCCGCTGGAGCCGGCCTGTGCGAGAAGTTTCGAAAGCCGGTCCCAGTAAGGGCGCCGCTTTTCAAGCCAACGATTAGAGAGAATTTGAGCCATGGACCCGATTGCCAATCAGCTTAACATCGATACCCCGGAGCTTGTTTCCATTGAGATGCCGATCGCCGGAATCGGCAGCCGTTTTATCGCAATTGTGGTGGACTACCTGATTCTGATTGCGGGCGGCTTCGTGTTCACCCTGCTGCTGGTTGTTGTGGTTACGGCTGTGCATGCTTTTGCAAGCTGGTCTGAAAACTGGGTTATCGCCTTCATCTTCATCCTCGTCTTTCTGGTCACCTGGGGCTACTTCGCCCTGTTTGAGGCCTTCTGGAACGGCAAGACTCCCGGCAAGCGCGCGGCCAAGATCCGCGTGATTCATCGCTCAGGCCGGGCGATCAGTTTTGTTGAGGCGCTGGCGCGGAACCTGGTGCGGTACATCGATTACCTGCCCGGCTTTTACGCGGTGGGCGTTGTCGCCATCTTCATGAGCAAGCAGAACCAGCGGCTGGGTGACATGGTTGCCGGCACGCTGGTGGTGCACGATCGCGAGATTGACACGCCGCATTGGGGAGAGATGGGCAATCGTATATACCGTGAGGTGGATGCGCCGCAATGGGGCGAGATTGGCAACCGCACAATTACGGCCGCGACGTTTGCTCCGCCGGTCCCGGCCAACTCTCCCATGGCGCCGCCGCACCTGAGCGTGGTGTTGCCTACACCGTCTCTGGCCAAACTTACGGCGAGCGATTTGCAGGTGTTGGAAGGGTTTTTTGCGCGCCGGCTCGATATGGAACTGCCGGTAAGGGCGGCGTTGGCACAGAGAATTGCGACCGCGCTGTGCGCCAAGAGCGGTTTGGCGATTCCAGCAAATACCAGCGTGGAAACTTTTCTTGAAGCGGTTGCGCATCAGCTTAGAGAAGTGGCGAGGATGGGGTAGGGCAGCTCGTTCGATCTGGCAGGCTTGCTGAGACTCAGATTCGTTGGCAAGTGGACGGCTAGACCGCCGGATTTCCGATTTTGCGCATCGAATTCCTAAGGGGCGGCATGAGAAGCGAATATGTAGTCATTATTCGAAGCCTCAACCGCATGAAAGGATCCTTCGATGAACTTCTCGCTCACTTTCCCTATCCACGAAATTCCCTTCTGGTTTCTCGTGCTATCGCTCTTCCTGCCGCGCATCTCCATCGCCGTCGCATGGTTCCAGCACAGCATTCCCCACTTCATTCCGTCGACGGTCGGTATTATCCCGGCCATCGTCGCGTTACTCATCCCCCGCATCCTCATCCTCCTCTGGATCTACCAGGACCAAGGCATCACCATCTGGTTCCTGCTGCACGTAATCGCGCTCCTGATCGCCTGGGGTGGAGGCAGTCACACTGTCTACCGTCGCCGCCGGGTCGAGGTCATCGAAGATTAATAAGCTCTTTGCTCGTGATGGGCTCCTTGCTCGCCGGCAACGAGCCCGTCGCCGATTGCTTACAATCGAACTTGAGCTCAGCAATCTGAAAGGACCGCACCCTGATCCTCGAACGATTCAACCTCAAAGGCAAAACCGCGCTGGTTACCGGGTCGTCGCGTGGACTGGGCGCCGGAATCGCGCTGGCGCTGGCCGAAGCCGGGGCCAACCTGGCGGTGCACGGATCGAGCCGCATGCCCGACGATACGCTTGCGGAGCTGGCTGTGCTGGGCGTTCCTAGACTGGGTCTGGTTGGCGATGTGGGCGACGCGCAGGTCTGCGCCATGCTGGTGGAAGAGACGGTGGCCCGCTTCGGCGCAATCGGCATCCTGGTGAACAATGCCGGAACGATTCGGCGCGCCCCGGCAGTGAGCCACTCCGAAGAAGACTGGACCACGGTGCTTGGCGTGAATCTCTCTGCCGTTTTCCGCCTGATGCAGCACGCCGGCCGGCACATGCTCGCCCAGGGCCACGGAAAAATCATCAACATCGCCTCGATGCTCACTTTCCAGGGCGGCGTGAATGTGGCTTCGTATGCAGCAGCCAAGGGCGGCGTGGGCCAGCTCACCAAGGCCTTTGCCAACGAGTGGGCCGGCAAGGGCGTGAATGTGAACGCCATCGCGCCGGGCTACATGGCCACTGACAACACGGCAGTTCTACAGAAAGATCAGGTGCGTTCAGAGCAGATTCTGGCGCGGATTCCGGCAGGCCGCTGGGGAACGCCGGAAGACCTGGCCGGCGCCGCGGTGTTCCTAGCCTCGAGCGCCAGCGACTATATCCACGGTCACATTCTGGCCGTAGACGGTGGCTGGCTCAGCCGATAAGGCAGGGACCGAGGGAACAAGGGAACAAGAAAAGAGCCGGGGTTAAGAGGAATGAAATTAACGTTGGCCGCATCAAAGAAAAAGAAAGCTTATGAGGTGCGGTATGGATGGAATGCGATTGATTCGATTTGCGGTCGGCGCGCTTCTTTTTGCCGGCACTCTGAGCGCGGTTGCGCAGCCGCCGGCGCCCGGCAGCGGCATTACAGGCATTGCGAACATCGCGCTGCGAGCAAGCGATGTCGACAAGGAAGTTGCCTTTCTCGGCAAGCTCGGGTTTGAAAAGGCCTTCACCTCGACCCTGGGCCCGAATGCGCTCGAAGTCTTTGTCAAGATCAACGACCGCCAGTTCATTGAGGTCTATTCGCGAACCGATCCGAAACAGCCGCTTGGCTGGATGCACGTTTGCTACGAAGCCGGTGACCTGAACGCGCTTCAGAAGTTCTATGCATCCGCCGGCCTTTCCCCATCGCCCGTTAGAAAAGCAAGCGCGGGAAACCTGCTGATGACCGTGAAAGATCCAACCGGCAACGTAACGCAATTCACACAATACCTGCCGGATTCGCGTCACTCGCAGGACCGCGGGCAGCACCTGGGTCCGGATCGAATCTCGGGTACACTGATGGGATTTGTGTTGCCGGTCCGCGAACTGGCGGTGATGAAGAACTTCTACACAAGCCTGGGATTTGAGGCCGAAGACGCCGGCAGCGCCGTCCACCTGACCACACCCGGCGCACCCGACTTACGCGTGGAGATCAGCCAGGCCGCGCGCAACAGCCAGCCGCAGATTCTTATGCCGGTGCCCGACGCTCGCAAAGCGGCTGAACAGCTCAAGCGGATGGGCGCTGACGCAGCACTGCAGGGCAAGATTGTGTTTGTGCGCGACGACGACGGAAATTCCTTCGTCCTGCTCGAAACCGGATCGAAAGAGTGAGGACAGCGCTTAGTTCCTTAGCGCATGCGCTGCTGCGTTGTTTCGTTCGGCGAGTAGATGGGACAAGACCATTTCAGGGCATAGGTGATTGACTTCAATCTGGTCCAGCTCTTGCTCGGATTCAACCGCAGAAGCCACCGTAAGGAAGCAGTAGAGGCAGCGGGTATTGTAGCTGCCATTGTCGTTCTGTGTGCGGCTGTACATAGGCTTCGCCCTCGACGAATATCCATCGACTCTAGTCCCGGTCTGGAATTGATGGGCGTGATTCGTGTCACCGGCGGATGTGATGTGCGAACAGGGAGCGATTTCGGACAGCATCGAATTTGCCCGTCCACAATCCCTGCCTACAGGTTTTCCCACTGGTTGGGATTGCGGCGCAGATGCCAGCAGGGATCGTAGCCGCCCTGGGGAAAGAGCGAGCGGGAGCACGGCACGGTGAAAGAGCCGAGGTAGTCGTACTCCTCTTTCTGGCCCTTGAGTGGAACCCCCATGTAGCGACTGACGGTGACGGTTGAGGTGGGCTTGCCGCGCAGTTGGAAGAGAGCGAAATCGCCGACCCACGCCGCGATAAAGCACACGGCAATCGCGATGATCAAGCGCAGCAGCCATTGGCCCAGCAGTCGGGACACAGTTAACCTTTCGGGAGTGAAAGCGCCGGCGGCTTAAGCGCGACACCAGTTAAACGCAGCCGCCGCGCTTCACCAAGGATAGCGCTTAGCTGGGCCGCAGCCTGCGCATAGCTCAACCCTTCAGCGTGAATGTTCGAGATGCAGTTCCTTTCGGCATCGGTGCGGCCCGGGCGCGGGTCCCATGTAATGTAGACGCCAAGCGAGTCTGGCGAGCTTAGGCCGGGTCGTTCGCCAATGAGGATGACGGCGACTTGCGCGTCGAACATCGCGCCGATCCGATCGCCGATGGCCACGCGTCCCTGCTCGACAATCGAGATCGGGGCCAGTCGCCAGCCAGCAACCATGGGCAGAAATACTTCGATCAACGGTGCGGCGTGGCGCTCGACGGCCAGCGCGCTGAGACCATCGGCGACGATCAGCGCAAGATCGAAGGGGCTTGTGGCGGCGGACTGCGTAATTAGTTTTTCGCTGGGCTCATCGAGCATGCGGCCCAGGTCGGGCCGTTGCAGGTAAGTTGCGCGATCGGTCGCGGCCGAGTGAAGGCAGAGAACATCGTGCCCGGCCGAGTTTCGAAGTGTGTTGGCAAGAGCCGCAGTTTCGAGCCGCGCATGCACGGCTTCGCGAGCCATCGCATGGCAGCGGTCGAAATCGAGATGCGCCCGCGTGGGCAGGCTGACGCCGGTGCGGCCGAGGGCAACGCGGGCAGGCGTGAGCGCGCGCAGGCGGCTTGCATCTGGAAAGTCTAGGAGCGGTTCAACGCGATGCGCCGGCGCCAGTTCGGATTCGTTGTCGCTCATGCCGTCAGCAGCCTTTCAGGCAGCCCCTCAGGATTGCCGGCTTCGAGCGCGAGCCGCTGAAAGCCTTCGCCCTGCATCCACGCCTCAAACTCCGGCGCGGGTTTTAATCGCAGAATCCGGCGCAGATACAACGCGTCGTGAAAGCTGGTGCTCTGGTAATTCAGCATCACGTCATCGGCGCCGGGCACGCCCATAATGTAGTTCACTCCGGCCGCGCCCAGCAGCGTCAATAGCGTGTCCATGTCGTCCTGATCGGCCTCGGCGTGGTTGGTGTAACACACGTCGCATCCCATGGGCAGTCCCAGCAGCTTGCCGCATAAATGATCTTCGAGCCCGGCGCGGACGATCTGTTTTCCGTCGTACAGATATTCGGGGCCGATGAAGCCCACCACCGTGTTCACCAGCATGGGCTTGAAGTGCCGCGCGACTGCGTATGCGCGAGCCTCGAGGGTCTGCTGGTCGACGCCAAAATGCGCGTTGGCAGAAAGCGCCGAGCCCTGACCGGTTTCAAAATACATAATGTTTTGCCCGACGCTGCCATCGGCACAAACCGAGCCGCGGTGCAATGCCTGGCCAGCCTCATGCGCTTCGGCAAGAAGAGAAAGAGAAACTCCGAAGCTGCGATTCGCGGCCTCGGTACCTGCGATCGATTGAAAGATCAGATCGACGGGCGCACCCCTTTCGAGCGCTGCCATCTGGGTAGTGATGTGGGCCAGCACGCAACTCTGCATGGGGATGCTGAAACGCCGGCGCAGCGCGTCGATCAGGCGGAGCAATTCCGTTGTACCTTCCACGGTATCGGCTGCCGGATTGATTCCGATAACAGCATCGCCTGAGCCCAACAACAGCCCATCGAGAATCGCTGCAGCAATCCCAGCAGGCGCATCGGTTGGGTGGTTGGGCTGAAGGCGCGCGCTCAGCCTGCCCGCCAGCCCAACGGTTGTGCGAAATCGCGTGACCACGCGAATCTTGCGGGCCGCGGCAATCAGGTCCTGCACGCGCATCAGCTTGCTGACGGCCGCAGCCATTTCGGGGGTAAGTCCCGGCGAGAGAGCGGCGATGCGCTCGCCCGTTGCCTCGTCACTCAGCAGCCAGTCGCGCAGCTCGCCCACGGTAAACGAGCGCACCGGCGCAAAAGCTTCGGCGTCGTGGGTGTCCACAATGAGGCGCGTTACTTCGTCTGTTTCGTACGGCGCGACCTGCTCATCGCAGAAATGCGCGAGCGGCAGGTCGGCAAGGGAGAATTGCGCGGCGACTCGTTCCTCCGCTGAAGCCGCTGCCACGCCGGCCAGCACGTCTCCGCTGCGCAAGGGAGTAGCCTTGGCCAGCAGCTCTCGCAAGCTGGCAAAAGTGTAACGCCGTGCGCCGATGGAGTGAGAGAAGCTCATGCCGCTGCACCCACAGGATACGGCAGGGAGATCGCATGTAGAGATTTCAAAGTCCGATCCCGGCTTCGCACGACGTTTTTCCGCCGCCCCGACGGGGCTGGCGGCGGTTTGAGGCAGCTTACCCCACGCCGAGGCGCGGGGCTAACAACCTGATGCGCCTACGGCGCAGGCGGGGCGATCTACAAGTGGCTAGCAGAAGGCTTACGCGATTCCCCCGCAAGATAAGGCGGCATTCGCATTGCTGTGTAACGCACACTGTTAAAATTCAGCTTCGTGCCAGAGAAGGTGGAATATCCGCATGAAAATCGGATGTAAAATCATCGCCGCATCGCTGCTTGGAATGTCAGCGGGATTTGTCCAAGCTCAGGCCGTGGCTAACATGCAAGACATTCCCATCATTGTCACCACAACCGCCGGCCAGCTTCGCGGGCTGGCGCGCACGGGCGGGGGCGCGCAATTCCTTGGCATTCCGTTCGCCGAGCCGCCGGTAGGCGACCTGCGCTGGCGCGAGCCTGTGCCGGCCAAGCCGTGGCACGGCGTGCGCGATGCCGTGAGATATGGCGCGCCTTGCGCACAGCCAGTCCTCGGCGACTGGAACAAGCTTGCCGCGGCGCTCGGCAGTGAAGATTGTCTCTACCTGAACGTGGTCACGCCCGAGTGGCCTCCGCAACATCTCCTGCCCGTCATGTTCTGGATCCACGGCGGCGCCAACGTGGGCGGAGCGGGAGGAGGCTCGCTCTACAACGACGGCACCCTAGCCAGCCACGGCGTAGTCACCGTCACCATCAACTACCGGCTTGGCATCTTTGGCTTTTTCGCGCACCCTGAGCTCACGCGCGAGTCGGTGCATCACGCCTCAGGCAATTACGGTTTGATGGACCAGATTCTGGCCCTGCACTGGGTGATCGACAATATTGCAAAGTTCGGCGGTGACCCGCACAACATCACTGCCTTCGGGCAGTCAGCCGGGTCCATCGATACGGGAATGCTGATGACCTCGCCTCTGGCGATCGGGCTCTTCCAGAAAGCAATCGCCGAAAGCGGCGCGCCGGTTTGGCCGCCCCTGGCAACGCTTGCCGATGCCGAGAAGTTCGGAGTCGGTTCGATTGCTGCTCTGAATCTGCCCTTGGGGGAAGAAGGGATTGCAGCAGCCCGCAAGATTGGCGCCAGGGAACTGATGGAGAAGCTTGGCGGCCGCGCTACGCAATTCCCCATTGTGGGCCACGAAGTGGATGGATGGGTGCTTCGCGAATCGCCCGCCAAAGTGTTTGCGGCGGGCCAGGAGGCAAGGATCCCGCTGCTGATCGGCACCACGTCGAGAGAATTCGGCGCTTCAATGCCAACCGACCAGTTGCTGAAGGCTATCGATCGCGATGCAGGCGACCTGGCGCCGAAGGTGAAGGCTGCCTACGGGCTCACTGCCGACGCGCAAGGCAAGGTAGATCAGCCGTCCGATCCTATATATGGCACAGCCGCCCAGCAATGGGGCGCTGACACTGAGTTTCATTGCCCCATCTCGAGCGAGGCATTGTGGCACAGCGCGGCAGGCAATCCAACCTTCGAATATGAGCTCGACCACGCGATTCCCGGGCAGGAGGCGCAGGGCGCGGTTCACTCCGCCGACCTGCCCTACGTGTGGGGATATTTTCCGAGGACCGGCAACATCGCTGGCGCCTTTGGAGCCGTCGACACAAAACTCGCCGAACTGATGGAGACTTATTGGACCAACTTCGCTCGCAGCGGCAATCCCAATGGCGATTCGGTTCCCATGTGGCCCGATCTGAAGATGGCGCGAACATACATGCAGTTCACCCAAGACGGAGAAGGCGTGATGAGCACCAAGCCGCTGCGGGCCGCACAGTGCGAAGTCTATCGGGAGTTCGTGGCTGAAAGGTTGAAGGCGGCAAAGTAGGTCTTGTAATCAGGCTCCTGCGCGATAAGCGCGCTATCGACGTAGAATGTGAACGTTGTTTTACAGGTCGGATGGAGTTACGCCATGCGAGTCCTTGTCCTGCTTCGCGCTCGAAAGGTTGAAGCTATTCTGTCGGTATTGGCGGTTTTAATCGCCGGTTGCTCGTCCGGCAATCCTTCTGGCGGCTCAGGAGGCACGGGAGGGTCAGGAGGCATTGGAGGATCGGGAGGCTCGCAAAGCTATCGCGTGGTCGGCTATTTCCCTCAGTGGGGCATCTACGAACCAACGCCGTATTACGTCAAAAACATCGTTACCAGCGGCTCGGCTGCAAAGCTGACGCATGTCATCTACGCCTTCGCAGGATTTGCCAACAACCAATGCGCCAGCTCCGATCCGGGGGCAGATTATAAAGACGTCTTTGCAGCCGGCGACGCGGTCAACGGCCAGGCCGACAGCGGCGCCGCCGGCGTTCTTGCCGGCAACTTCAACCAGTTGAAGGAGCTCAAGGCGGCCTATCCCAATCTGAAGATTCTGGTGTCGATTAACGGCAGCAGCAGAACCGCCCCTAACGCCTTCAGTAACGCCGCCACGCCGGTCAATCTCAACGCCTTCGTCACAAGCTGCGTGAACATGTACATCCAGGGCAACTTCGCTCCGGGAATCACACAGCCGGGCATCTTCGACGGCATCGACATCGATTGGGAATTTCCTTCCAGCTCCAGCGATCAAACCAACTTCATTGCCATGCTGCAGGAGTTCCGCACGCAACTCAACGCCATCAATCCATCGCTCGAGCTCACCAACGCCACGCCCGCCGGAAGCTGGGGCTGGCAGTACATGGACCTCACCGATGCGCAGAAGAGTCTCGACTTCTTCAACCTGATGACCTACGACTTCGACGCGCCGTGGTCTGACACGACCGGCTTTGTTGCTCCGCTGTACCAGGCCGCACTTGATCCCAGTGCCACCAATAATGCCAATGCGGCGGTTGAGGCCTACACCACGCAGCTTGGCATCCCGGCGTCCAAGATAAACCTTGGCATGCCCTTCTACTCCTACGACTGGACGGGGGTCGCGACGGCGAACAACGGGCTCTTTGAGCCGGGCACACCAGACCAGAACAGCTACGAGTACAACTACGTTTCGACCCTCACCGGCTACCAGGCCTACCGCGATTCCACAACCCAGGAGCCATGGCTATTCAATGCGGCCACCGGCACTTTTTTTACCTACGACGATCCCACCTCGCTGGCCTTCAAGACAGACTACGCGGTCAAGAACCAACTGGGCGGCATCATGTTCTGGGAGCTGAGTGGCGACACTGCCACCGGCGATGAGTTGAACGCCATCACCACCGAGCTGAAAAAGTAGCTCCAGGGTCATAGCGGAATTCCGGGACCGCAACCATTAGAAAACCAGTGTGACGGCGGGAAGGGTGGTCGCATCGATTTTTCTTGACACATAGTACGAAGCGTACTATAGTACGAATCGTACTATGAAAAACAAATCCATTCTCGAATATGCGCTTACCGGCATGCTCAAGCCGAAGGCCCAGTCCGGCTACGACCTGCGCAAAACCTTTACCACCACGGGCATGCGCCATTACAGCGACAGCCCCGGATCGATCTACCCGGCTCTGAAGCGGCTCAAGGCGCGTGGATGGATCGAGGCTCAACCCCGGCGCGAGGAAGAGAGCGACCCCCGCAAGCGCCAGTTGTTCGCCATAACCGAGGCCGGCAAAGAAGCGCTGGTCGCCTGGCTCAGCCAGCCGGTAACGCGTGACGACGTGATCATGCGCGTGAGCGAGCTGATGCTGCGCTTCGCGTTCATGGACAGCAATGTGCCGCGCGCGGCGACGGTCCAGTTTCTGAGGGATTTCGAGCGCGAGCAGGCCATCTACGCCGCAGAGTCGCGCGGCAAGCTTGATGAGATGCGCTCCAAATACCCCTTGCACACAGGTTTCCTCGCCTATGAGGCGGGGATCGAGGGCATGGAGTTACACGTGAGCTGGGCGCGGCGCTCGCGCGAGCGGCTCGAGCAGGCCATGAACGAACCTGTGCCACCAGCAAAGGGCTGATGACGCCGAATCCAATCCAGGAATTCAAAAACGGAGGATTTACGATGAAAGACCTCTTCAAACTGGTTATCTGCTGGATCGTCTTTATTGCAGCTTCAATCGCCTCCGGCATTATCAGCCGGATCTTTCACCTGGCTTCAATAACGCTGCCCGGCAGAATGTCGATCCAATCCATGTTCCTTACGCAGCTTGTCGGCGGCGCTGTGCTGGTGATTGGGCTGTATCCGCTGGCGCGCGGATTGGCCGCGCGGGGCATAGTAAGAGCCGCGGCGATCGGCGGATTTCTGCTGATTGGTTTCGGTTTGAACGGAATGATCGAAACCAGGCTCTTTACGCACTTTCTGGATGGCGGAATCGGGGGCACTGTCGCCTTCTATGTGGCGCTGGCGGTGTTTCTTGGAGCTGCGATCGGATTCTCATTCGGCAGCCAGGGACGACCAGCGGGATTGGCCCGCAAAACCGTGCCTGCCTGGCTCTGGAGAGGCGCGGTTGCCTGGCTGATGTGGCCGGTCACCTACTTCTTCTTCGGAATGTGCATTTCGCCCATCGTGGTTCCGTATTACCGGGCGGGAATCGCGGGGCTGCAATTACCAAATTCAATATCGCTTCTCTTCGGCGTCCAACTCATCCGGAGCGTATTCTTCCTGGCAACGTCGCTGCCGTTTGTGGCGTTGTGGAAGGGCTCGCGGCGCAGTTTGTGGCTCACGCTGGGGCTGGCCCATGCGTTCACCATTGGAATCTTCGGGTTGGTCGGCGCGGCGTGGCTCCCAGCGATCCTTCGCATCGTGCATTCAGTGGAGATCACCGGCGACTCGTTTGCATACGCGGGCCTGCTGGTGCTGCTGTTCGCCGCTGTACCGGAGAAGTCCACTGCTGACCAGGCGGCGCCGATTGGCGAGCTTGGCATGCATGCCTCCATGTGAAACCTGGCCGCGCCTGGCAGTAAAACTCAAAACCGGAAAGGCTGAATGACATGCTGAAGAAACTCGCAGCTCTCGCGTTGATTTTTTGCGCCGCAACGGTGTGGGTGGCTGCGCAGGCACCGGCCGCACCTGCGGCTGCACCCGTAACTGTAAACCCGCTGCACCGCCAGTATCGAGAGGGTGAGACGCTGGCGTACAAAATGACCGGCTTAAACGAGCAATGGCATTACACGGTGCGCGCCGAGGGAACTGTAAAGAGAAACGAAAAGGGCGCCTGGTTTGAGGAGTATCGCTGGATGGATATGACTTCAGACGGCAAGCCGTACACGATGACGCCGGCGATGGCCGACTTTCGCCAGAAGCTTTCGCTCGATCCCCGCTTCATACCCTCGATTCCGGATCTCACTAAAGTCGATCCCAGGCTCATCGGCCCCATCACCGACCTGATGACCTTCTACGTCGACCTGTGGCTGCCGGCAATGATGGGCGCGGTGAAAAAGCCCGGCGATCACTACTACTTCAAAATGGGCACGCCCAGTTCATGGGCCGACGGAACGCACGTGCTCACCGGCGTAAGTGCGATCGATTTTGATTTCACTCTGAAGTCGGTTGACGCGACTGCTGGAACTGCCACGCTCGAAGTAAAACATGTGCCGCCGGCGAAACCGCAGATTCCTACGCCCGGCGCATGGATGCAGACGCCGGTTGCCGACACCGCGAACAATTGGGTTGAAGTTGTGAAGCAGTCTGACGGCAAGTTCCAGGCCGGTGTGGGGCAGGAGAACTTCACCGTGGACCTAACGGTGAGCCTGGCCGATGGAAAGATTCTGGCCGGCAGCATGGACAATATTGTTAAGACCATCTACCGCACCTGCGACGACCAGGCGTTGACCCAGTGCAGCGCGCCCGTGCCGCACCAGATCGAAAGAAAGATTGAAATTGAGCTGGAGCCGGCGAAACCGTGACCTGCATTCCTCAAAGCATTTGTGAGGAGGCCCATTCGCCTCTTTGTAAAACACATTCAACTTCTCCAACAATTCGAGGGTAAGCGCTATGTCGCAATACGATGATTTTGCTGCGAATTACCACTGGCTCTACTCTGATTATGTTTCTTCAGGCAAGCCTGCGCTTGCGGAGCACGAAGACATTCTGAGAGACGCCGGACCAAAGGTACGCATCCTGGATTGCGCCTGTGGAATCGGAACTTTCGCGATAGCGCTGGCTAAGCTTGGCTATCAAGTCAGTGGCTCCGATGGCAGCCCGGGAATGATCGAACAAGCGGTTATTGCCGCCGGGAAAGCCAATGTAGATTTCCCGCTGAAGTGTTGTACCTGGGAGGACCTGCCGGCTCACGTTGCCGGTTCTTTCGACCTGGTTTTCTGCCTTGGCAACGCAATCGGGCATACCCGCGACGGAGAAGAAATGTTTCGGTCGGTGCAGGGAATGCGCGCCGTTCTAAGCGGTGGCGGCAAACTCGTGATCGATTCTCGCAATTGGGAGCAGATCAGGAAACATAAAACACGTTTCACACCCTACCAGTGGCGAGAGCGCGCGGGACAGCGGTGTTTGCCTATCTATATTTGGAACTTTCCTGAGAGGTTCGAGGACGCTCACACAATTGAAGTGCTCCTGGTATTCGATTCTGACGGGAAAGTGTCGGTGCGGTCCTACACGATGGTCTACTTTCCATTTCGCGTCGAAGACCTGATTGAATGCTTGAGACGCGCCGGTTTCACGAATATTCAGAACCAGTTCAACGAAAGCCGTGAGGGTTATCGGTTAATCGCTTCGTAGAGACCCGGGCGTCAATGACTGCAGAGTCGCCAAAGCGCTCGGCAATGGCCCGATTACTCATCGTAAGCCGGCCAGCGTCATGGAATCCTGGGCACGCAGTCTCAGATCGAAGAACATCGTGCCCAGGAACACTCTTAGGGACGAATCCCTTTGGTAGACGAGGGTCACATTCAAATTGCTGTCAGCATCGCCCTCAGAATTTGACCGACGCGGCTCGCGGCGACACTCCGCTTAACTCTGCCGCGCGCGCCTCAGCGTACGCAGCCGCGCCGATCAGTGCTGTGCGGCTCTCGAGAATTACGCGCACCGGCATGTTGATGAGCAACTGGCTCAGGCGGCCCTTGTCGGTAAATGCCTTCATGAAGGTGCCGTCTTTCATCTTCTCAATAATGCGCGGAGCGATGCCGCCGCCCACGTAAAGCCCGCCCACCGAAAGTATTTTGAGCGCTAGATTGCCGGCCTCTGCGCCGTAAGCCGAGACAAACATGTCGAGAGCCTTCTCGCAAATCTCGCTCTTGGCTTTGAGCGCCAATTCGGTAATCACGGCATTCGGATCTTCGGCGGCCATGCGCTCGGCCAGCCATGCCGGCTCTTCGAGTCCGCGAACTTCGCGCAGGAAGTTGTAGCAATTGGTAATCCCCATGCCGCTTACCACGCGCTCGTGGCTGATGCGGCCGTTGTACTTCTGCTGCAGAAAGCGAAGCAGGTCGATTTCATCGTCGTTGCGGGGGCCAAAATCGGTGTGTCCGCCCTCCGATGGGTAGGGCGTGTAATGGCGGCCGTCCCATACCAGAAAACCTTCGCCCAACCCGGTGCCGGCTGCGATCAGTGCGCGGTTGCCGATCTGGCTCGAGTCGCCTTCGCTCAGTGTGCAGATCTGATCGGATGTAAGCTCGGCAATTCCGTAGCCGTTGGCCTGCAGATCGTTGATCAGGAAGACGTAGTCGATATTGAGATCTTTGGCCAGCTCGCGGCTGTCCAGCGTCCAGGGCAGATTGGTAAGCCGTAAGCGCCCGTCGCGCACCGGCCCGGGCACGCCGAAGCATGCCGAGGTTACCTTCTCGCTGACAATGAACTCTTTAACGATCTCTTCGAGGCCGGAGTACTCCTTGGCCGGATACTGATGATCGCGGATGTGATTCAGTTTGCCGTCAGTAAATTCGTAAAGTGCCAGGTGAACTTTGGTGCCGCCTACATCGCCCGCAAGAATCATTCTTTCCTCTCAAAAACGCCGCGCCCAGTCCCGTCAACAGCGGGCAATAGCGCGGCCGAAGCCTTATCCAGAATCAGAGTCAGTATACCGCTCGCGGGGCGGATGAGCTGGCTGGGCAGCCTGCCGGTATCGCGAGGCCCGGTAAAGACTTCGCTGAGGACCTGCGCCTTGTCGGCGCCGCCAATGAGGAAGAAAACGCTGGCGCCCTGGTTAATGACGGGCCAGGTAAGGGTCACGCGCCATGCGTCCTTGTTCTCGACGTGATTGGCGACCACCAGGCGGCTGATCTCGCTGAGGGCGGCGGAGTGCGGAAACAGCGATGCGGTGTGGCCGTCGGGCCCCATGCCGAGGGCGATCAGGTCAAAACGCGGCGTCTCTGCGCCTTCAAGACGAAACGAATTACGCAGCAGCGACTCGTAGCGCGCGGCGGCTGCGTCGGGCTCCAGCTCGCCCTCCATGCGATGCACCTGTCCAGGCGGCAGCGGCACGTAATCCAGCAACGCTTCCCGAGTCATGCGGTAATTTGAATCGGGATGGTCGGGGGGAACGCAACGCTCGTCCACCCAGAAGAGCTCCAGCTTTTGCCACGGCATGCGCTCGATCCAGGGTTGCGCGGGATCGGCGAGTAGCTTGAATGCGGCCTTGGGCGTTGAGCCGCCGCTGATAGCGATGCGAGCGCGGCCTCGCGCGGCCACCGCAGCCTCAGCCACTTCAACAAAATGCTGCGCAGCCCGCGCGGCCAGCGCATCGGAGTCGGGTGCGACGATGGTTTCAATCTTGAGACTCTGCGGCACGGGGAAATCCCTCCAGAGCTTTGATGCCCGCTCATGCGAGCGGGGATCGGGGGCATCGGCCTAAATTTCTACGTTACACGGCGGGGGTTTCAGAAAGGTTGAATCGAGTTCTTCCCCAGCCACGCCGCCGCCTGCTTGAAGTACGCTTTCAGGTTCGTCGAGAGGTGAATGATCCAGGGTGGGTCGCTCTCACCGCGCTCTTTCGCAAACAATGCCAGAGCATATCCAAAGACCACCTCCGGAAGATAACCCAGCCGGTGCATCGACCATCCCTCTCCGCGGTCGTTCTGATATTTGTGGAATCGCCGACTCGCGTTGGCATTGAAGATTCCCAATCCCAGATAAACCGTGATCAGGTCGGTCATTGGTTCCATATCTTCTGCGTCGCGCGCTAGCAGTTTACCGTCAAGCAGAATCACGTGCCCCAGTTCGTGCGCAATGGTGGCCACCACGGTTAACGGATCTTTCAGCAGCGACTTGCGCACCCCGATAAGCGGTCTCTCGATTCCATCTTCGCCAAAGTGAAGGCCGGCTGGATCGCTCGTCTTAAAGCTATACGACGGCAGAAACTCTCTAAGCTCGGAAGTATCGGGAATCACTTCCAGATCCACCTTGCTTCCATCCACATCCATGTAAGCGCAAACGCGGCGGAAGATAGACTGCAGAGCAGCCTCGGACCCGTCATATGGATCTGGGAAATACTCGTCCGTGGGCTCAATCACATCGCATTCGAGCATGCGTTTCTCGCCCACGAGCCGCTTCAGGGAGCGAAAGCCCTCATCCACCCACAAGCGCTCGTCCTCAGTCACGGGTAGTCTCGGCCTGAAGCCAAACATGGCAAACAGTGTAACCGAGCGATTGCGGATTTAGTTTTTCAGTGTGGATGAGACTTAGAGCATTTGCCCTTTTGCCGTAGAGCGATCCCACCCTAGCCGCAAGAACAAAGACGCGGCGAGGATGGGGCACCCTCGCTTCACAGAATTAGGAGAGATTCTCTAAGAGGTCAATTACTTTTCGCCGAGGTAAACCCGGTATTGCTGCTCCAGCACCCCGCACGACCGGGCCAGTGCCAGCTTTGACAGGTTGTATTGGTAGAGGCTTTCCACCAGGTTGGTCTGCGCGGCGGCCAGCGATGCCTGCGCCTCGACTAGCGGCAGGTTATCGTCCACGCCGGCCTTCACGCGATCGGTTTCGTCGCTCAGCGCCTGCGTGGCCAGGTCAACGTTTGACCGCGCCACGTCAACCAGCTTCTTGTTGGCTGAAACGTCGAGCAGCGCCGACCGCACCTGCTGGTCGATGTGACCGTGCAGATCGGCGAACTGATTGTTCACCGCCTGCATCTGAGCCAGCGAGGCGTCTTCGTTGCCGCGCAGACCGGCCTCGCGGAAGATGGGAAACTTGAGAGTTCCGAAGGCCATGAAGTTGCCGCGCGTGCCGGCGTGGTCTGCCGCCGTCTCAGCGTAGTAGCTGTTGAAGCTGAGCGTGGGCAGCCGCTGGGCGCGATAGGCATTGTGAACCGCTTTGAACTCGACCGCCTGGTTCTTCAGGTTCTGGTAGTCCTGGCGATCTTCGTAGGCAATCGCCATCACCTCTTCAGGCGTTTGCCCGGCCAGTTCGCTGTACGGAGCCTGGTCAGTCAGTTCAATCGTCTGCCCCGGTTCGATACCGATCTCGCGTTTAAGCTGGATGAGGTCTTTGGCAAGCTGGTTTTCAGCGGAAATTTGCGCCTGCTGTTGCGTCTGCAATTCCACCCGCGCGCGCAGCTCATCGAGATTCGCCACCGTTCCGGCCACGTGCTCCTCGTGAGCGTGATCAAACAATAGCTGCGCCTCGGCAACCTGGGCTTTGGCGTTATCCACTTCGCCCTGGTCGGCAATCGAGCGCAGATAGATGGTGGCCACCTGCTGCACAACCTCGCCGCGCGCCGACATCATTGCGAAATACGACGAGCGCTCAGCCGCGCCGGCAGCACGCCAGCCGGCAATCACCGGACCTGAGAAAAGTGTCCAGTCAAAGTGGGCCACTCCTTCGGTAACGTTGTCGCGGGTAATGGTCGAGAACTTGAGGTTGGAGCCGCCGGGTAAACCGGCCGCGAACTGCTTCACCACCCCGGGACTGAAACCGAGAGCCACCAGATCGTTCTCGGCGTACTTCATGTCGCCGGAGGCTGTAATGGTGGGCAGAAACTCCTGCAGAGCCTGGTTACGCTCGCCGTGCAGCACTTTCTGATTGTCCTGTGCTTCTCGCAGGCCCAGATTGTTTTGGAGTCCGCGCTTGACAGCGTCGTCGAGTGAAAGCTTGAGCGTATCGCCGGTCACCGGCTGCGCGGTCACGCTGCCCCAATAGGGGTTGGTGGCCGAGGAAGCATTCCCCGATTGAGCTCGGGCCGCGATTGGGCCGCAACCCAGCGCAATAAAGACGCCGAGAGCATAAATCGGCATACGGACTGGCAGCCGGGGCGCGACAGAATGGAGTAATCGGCTCACTTTCACTATTTTCTCAGATGAGCGTAGGCGGCGATGGGATTCACCGGCGGGCTGAATACGCGAATTTTCCCGGACCAGGGAAGGATGTTGGGAGCGAATTACGCAATGCTTTCGCCGGCGGGCTGCGGGCCGGGCGCTTGAGCTGCAGCCGGCTCCCGAACCGTCTCCCCAGCAGGCTCGGGGACCGGGACGGCCAGACCAGCGGCTTCCATCATCCGCTCCACGTCGTAGCCCTCTTTGCGGACGCGCTGATTCAGGTAAATCAAAACGAGGATGACGGGATAGATGGGCCCGGTCACTGCGCCGTAGGCGGCTGCCAGCGTGTAGATCGAGACCAGGTAAAACTTCTGGTTCACGAAATGGAGATGCAGTGTGTCGTACAAGAACGACTCGACGCTCCGGACAATGAACCCAATCGCGAGCCACAGGAACATGACCAGGAAGAAGGTTGTCATCCACGTAACAAAGACTTGAAATCGCGCGCCCTTGCTCAAACGCCAGCTACGGCGAATTGCCTTGAATCCTTTGGTTCCCTCAACAGTGGCGGCGGGGATGGCAAATGCCATGCACGCCCCAATCCAGAGACTGACTACGGCCACCGCGAAAATGATGAGCAAGACAATGAAGCCCGTCGCATTCCCTTCCGGGTCAAAATGGAACGATTCATCCGCAAAATAGAGCGAGGCAATCAGGCCAAAACCCAGCGCGTAAGGAAGCAGGGTCTGCGCGGCATTCTTGAGCACATCGATCCAAAGATAGCTATGCCACCGCCTGGCAGTGAAGCGGAGCGCTGCCATCGCGGAAGTGGGTTCGTCGAAGAGGATGCCGGTGGTGACTTTGATGACCGCCGGAAAAAAGAGCGGATGAACGAATGCCGAAATATGCGAGAAGATCAGCCACACCATGAAGCTCATGACCCAGGCGTCCGACCGGTCCGCCGGTTGGACAATGCGGTGGCCAAGGTGGATCCAAGTAAGGTTGACAACCTGGAGAGAGGTCATGATGAGCGCGGGCAGGACGGTAGTCCCCGCCAGATTCCAAATGTTTTTGCGGTAGAAAGAAAACCCCTGGTCAAGAATTTCGCCGAGCTTCATGGGCCGCAGAGCAGAAGGCATAGAAGATTTTCCAGTATTTTCCAGCTTACTCCCGGGCGCAATGCGTGAGGAGCGGGATTCGAACGCCGTGCCGGCGGACGCAATCAGGCCGGGACGCCGGGCTCGGGCCGCGGATCGATTCGCAGCCGCTGATCGCGATAGACCACGGTAAATGCGACCGTGAACGATGACCACATTGCGCCCATCAACAGCAGAAGTCCGCCCATGAAGAGCAGGCCAAAAACCGAAGCGGCGACAATCTGAATTACCAGGCCCGAGTGCGTTCCAACGAACAGCAGCGAACCGACACCCGCAATTGCGCCAAATACGATTTCGAAGATCATCATGGCCGCGTAGTTGGCGGCATAAACCACAAGCGCTACTAGAAAAATGCGCCCTTTGGCATGGCGCGACAGTTGCATGCTCCGCTTGATTGCGGCGTACGCGGGCAAATCTTCAGCAACACAGGCGGGGGTGGCGAACGCAAGCCGGATCATCATGAAGACTGCGTAGACCATGCCGCAGACGTAAACCAGCATCAGCAACGGGACGACCACGACCAGAAGATCGCCCACAGCGCTGCCGGCCGTTCTTGCCCTCAAAATGGACAACACGGCGACCAGGATAAAAGTGCCATAGAAGGGCCCGGCGACAATGAGCCCCTTCAGCACAGTCAGCCAGACATAGCGGCCGCGCTTGCTCCAAGCGGTCGCGTATGCCTCGCGAAACCGCGTCGGAATGCCAAGATCGGCCTGGAGCGCCGCATAGCAGGCGGCCGGCTGATAGACGGCAAATACAACCATTGCCCCAATCATGGCCAGGAGCGAGACTGTAACGATCAGAACAATCGTCGCGGGGCTGACCGACGGCGGAGTTCCGTGATTCGGCAGCGCAACCGGGAGAATAGTTCCCAGGATTGCCAGAGTTGCGATAGTTAATCCGACGGCCGGCACAACTGAGATGGAAAGAAAGCTCTTGACGTTTGCGCGACACAGGCGAAATGTACGGTCGAGAATCTGGCCAAAGGTTAACGGCTGGAGAATGGAATCCATCTAGAGCCCCTCGAATAACCCACGTTGGATGCTTGGCGGGATACTAGCACAGGAGCAGGGTGCAGGCACCCAAACTGACCATCCGATCCCCTGCAGCGGCTTTGCGCTATGCTTGTACCCGGCTTGAGGCCGCGATTTGTTTCACACGCTATTTCGCAATGGAGGGTGAGAGCGAATCGGCCCGGCCACTCGGAATACGATTGGGGTTCAGCTTTATGACTGCTTCCATGATTCGTTCGCCAGGCAGAATTGCTTCTACCATCTTCACTGTTCTCATCTCCGCAGCGGCGCTCTCGGCGCAGGCACCCACGCTCGGCATCTTCGACGGCCAGCAGGATGTAGGGACGATATTACATCCAGGATCGGCAGCGTACGACGCGTCGACCGGGACATACACGCTTACCGGCAGCGGCGACAACATATGGTGGGCCGAGGACGATTTCCATTACGTGTGGAAGAAGGTCACAGGAGATTTCTCGCTGAACGCCGGCATTGCACTGCCAGGCACGGGCGGCGAGCCGCATCGCAAGGCTGTATTGATGATTCGGCAGACGCTGGACCAGGATTCGGCTGCTGTGGCAATTGCCGTGCATGGCGATGGACTCACGTCGCTGCAATGGCGTCTCACCAAAGGCGACAACATGCACGAAGTGCAGGCCAATGTGAAGGCCCCAGCCACCGTTCGGATTGAAAAGCATGGCGATTACTTTTCTGCGTTCGTGACCGGCGCCGACGGCAAGGTCGGCCCTTCGGGAGCTGCAACCAAGGTTGTGTTCACCGGTCAGTTCTACGTCGGCATCGGCGTCTCAGCGCATAACAAAGATGCCATTCAGCGGGCGGCATTCTCTAATGTCAGGTTTTTGCCGCTTGAGCCCGCAGCCGGCGCGCCGGTGCTGGTGAGCACGGTTGAGACCATCCCGATTGATTCGACCGATCGCCACGTGGAGTATGTGGCCGCGGCGCATTTTGAAGCTCCGAACTGGACGCGCGACGGAGCGGCGCTGATCTTCAACCAGGATGGCACGCTGCGGCGCCTTACGCTCGGCGCGAGCGAGCCAGCCACCATCGACACCGCGCCCGAAACGCATTTGAACAACGATCACGGCATCTCGCCCGATGGAACCATGCTGGCCTTCAGCGACACTTCAGATGCCGACCACAATTCGCGCGTGTATGTGGTGCCCATAGGCGGCGGCACCCCGCGGCAGATCACGCCAACCGGGCCGTCGTACTGGCATGGTTGGTCACCGGACGGCAAGACGCTGGCGTTTACCGGCCTACGCAACGGCAATCCCGACATCTACTCCGTGCCGGTATCCGGCGCAGCAGAGACGCGGCTCACCACGGCGGAGGGTCTTGACGATGGGCCGGATTATTCGCCCGACGGCCAGTGGATCTACTTCAACTCGGAACGCACCGGGCACATGCAGATCTGGCGGATGAAGCCTGACGGCAGCAGCCAGGAGCAGGTGATTTCAGACGATGCGAACGACTGGTTCCCGCATATCTCGCCGGATGGGCAATGGATGGTGTTTCTGGCCTACGCTCCGGATGTGAAGGGACATCCGCCGGAGAAGGATGTGGCACTGATGCTGATGTCGATGGCCGACAAAAAAGTCCGCGTACTCACAAAGCTGTTCGGCGGCCAGGGAACCATCAATGTACCGTCGTGGTCGCCCGATAGTAAGCGGCTGGCGTTTGTGAGCTACGAGTTGTTGCCGGCGGCGAGCCTCCCCGCGCAATAACTGGAGCTTAGGAGTGTGCGTGAGAACTCAGTCCGAGGTCAAAAAAGACTGCCCGGAAGAATCCGCGGCTGAAGCCGCCTCTATATTTTGCGCCGTATTCCGCAGCCTGAAGGTTGCTGCTCCCTCCGATTTACCGACAGCGAGGGTGCCGAAGCGAGTTCGCGCGCAGACACTTAGGTCGCGCTCAATGCCGCTTCGGCCCACTCCACGGCGTCGGAGTAGCAACGCAGCAGCTTGAGCTGGTCGAGGCCGTGCTCGTCCACGACGTTGTCGCATTCCTCCCACTGGCCGTGCTCGTGGCAAATCAGCCACTCAAGCAACATGCGCTCGGGAACCGCGGCTCCCATGAGCGCGATAGAGATCTCCTCGCGCAAAGGAAGAGCGGGCATTAATTGCTGCATGGGCACGTGCAGCATGGCGGGCAAAAGGCTGAGCAGGCCCACAAGATATTGTTCTCTCGGATCCAGTCCGCACTGCTCGGCGGCAATTTCGCAAAAGCGCCCGCGCACAAAGGCCAGGCGCAGCAGTTCGCCGGGCTGGCCGGCATTCAACTCGCTGGCGATCGCCAGCATGGCTATGCGCCTGAATCCTTCTTCCCCAACAGCGATGAGGGCCGATTTGATTGAGCGCACCTCCTGCCGCACCGCGCAGGCAGGCGAATTGAGCAGCCGCAGCAGCCGGTAGGTGAGCGAAGCATCTCGCTTCACCAGGTCGCAGAGCTTTTCAAAGTTCAAGTCATCTTCGTGCAACAGCCGCAGAATCTCAATCTGAGTAATCTTATTGGCTGGAACCTTCCGATTCTCAATCAGTTCGGGGCGGCAGAAGTAGTAACCCTGGATCAGCGTGAAGCCTTCATCGCGCGCATCCCGGAACTGCTCCTGGGTTTCGATCTTTTCGGCTACCAGGGCTACGGCGCGGCCGTTAAGACGGTTACGGACGGCGCGCCGCTCCTCGTTGTCGCTGAGGGTAAAATCCACCTTGATGTAGTCGGCAAGTTCAATCAGTGGATCGAGGCCGGGCCTCCAGCGAAAGTCATCGAGCGCGAGCCGGAACCCCGCCGTCTTGAGCCGGCAGCAGGCGCGAACCAACTCCGGCGTCGGCTCAATATTCTCAAGTATCTCAAGCACAAACATGCTGGGCGACAGCACGTCGACCAGCCGGTCGGTCAACGCCTCGCGAGTGCAATTCACAAAGGCCGTCAGGCCCCCGGTCAGCTTCTCAAGGCCAATCATCACCATGTTGTCGAGGATCGTGCGCGTGGCCAGGTCGCCGTCGCCGCTGAATTGAAGCTGCTGCGGCCCGCCCCGGAACAAAAGCTCATAGCCATGAACGCGGCCGCGCAAATCCAGAATTGGCTGCCGGGCAACATACCGAAACCCGCTCGCCTCCTCAGTGGGCAACGTGGAACGGCACTGGACGGGAGAAGACTGTGAGGCCATGGGTACACCCCAGCAGCGTTATCGGCGCGCGACGGCGAAACTTGATGGAAATGAATATGCGGTACAGCGAAGGCGCCAGGGCATGCGCGGCCGGCAATCCCGGCCTCACAGGCGCTCTTAGCTCATGAACATGCCGCCGTTCACGTCGAGCACGTGCCCGGTGATATATGCGGCCGCATCCGAGGCCAGAAATGCGACGGCTTGAGCCACTTCCAGGTCTGTGCCCGGCCGCCCCGCGGGAATCGTGGCAAGCATCTTACTGCGCAAATCCTCGCCCAGAACCGCGGTCATGGGAGTCTCAATAAACCCTGGAGCCACGGCATTCACAGTGATGCCGCGCGAAGCAACTTCGCGTGCCAGCGAGCGCGTGAAGCCGATCAGTCCCGCCTTCGACGACGCATAATTTACCTGGCCCGCCTGGCCGGTGCGGCCAACCACGCTCGCCATGTTGATAATGCGGCCCCAGCGGCTTTTCAGCATCTGGCTGAGCAGTGCCTGCGTCAATACAAATGCCCCGGTCAGGTTGGTGTTGAGCACATCGTCCCAATCGGCGCGCTTCATGCGCAGCATGAGCGTATCGCGCGTGATGCCTGCATTGTTTACGAGAATGTCGACTTTGCCGAAGCGCGCGAGGATGGCGCTGGCGCCTTCGCGAACCGAGGTTTCGTCCGACATGTCGATCAAAAACGCTTCAGCCTCGCAGCCTGCGGCCCGAATTTCGGCGACGGTAGCCTGCAGCCTGATCTGATTGCGGTTGGCCAATGCGACTGTGGCGCCGGCGCGCGAAAGTTCCATCGCGCAGGCGCGGCCAATTCCCTGAGCGGCGCCGGTAATGACCGCAACCCGTCCAACATGCTTACTCATCTTTGTGCCTAACCGCGCCGGGAGTTCCGCGGCCTTCCATTCACCATTATATAGATTCGCGAACTGGAACTTTTTGAGCCTCAACACGAAGCGCCATTCGGTCGCAGGCTCCCAGCGCAATGCTGGACGAAGAAACTCGCGATGCGATCGCAAAAATCGCGCGCAAGTTCGGCGCGCCGCTCCGTTCCTCAAAACAGGCGGGCAAATCGGGGTAAGCATTCACAGGATGAGCCCGTTCTTTTGCAGATCGAAAGGAGCATAACGTGCACATTTCGCATTGCTTCGCAGCCGTATTCTTTGCCGCGACCGTTGCGGCCACCCAGCAGCCCGCGGAGCCTGAACCGCCGGCAACCGCACTCACCATCTACAACCAGGATTTTGCCGTGGCCCGCACCACGCTCAATCTCGATCTGCACGCAGGCATCAACAACGTTGAAACCAACCAGGTGACCAACCAGCTTGAGCCCGATTCTGTGATCCTGCGCGGATTGGGCCAAACCCGCGATTTGGCCAAGCCTTCGTTCCGCATCCTCGAGCAAAACTACGAAGCAGCCGTGGTAACCCAGGACTTTCTGCTGCAGAAGTACGAAGGCAAGACCATTGAGTTCGAGATCTCGCCGGGCACAAACGTCGAAGGCAAAATCATCCGCGCGCCATCGATGCATCAGAACCAGTACGGCAACTTTGAGCAGACTCCGGCGCTGATTGAAGTGAAAGGCCAGATGCAGTTTCAACTGCCGGGAATGCCGCTGTTCCCTTCATCCACCGACGGCCTGCTTTTGAAACCTGCGCTGCGCTGGCAGATTGAGTCTGAAAAGCCGCAGAAGGTTGACGCCGAGCTTGCCTACATAACCAACGGTCTGAACTGGGAGGCAACGTACAACGTGGTTGCGCAAAGCGGCGGGGCAGCATCGCAAGGCGCAGAAAAAGCCAACCTGGTGGGATGGGTCACCATCAAGAACGACTCTGGCGCCGATTTCCCCATGGCCAGCATCAAGCTGATGGCGGGCGACGTTGCCAGGATTGAGCCGCGGCAGCCGGGCAGAATGTTCGCCAGCGGAGCAGTGAGCGAGATGGTAGCGGTGAATGCCGAAAACATGGTGACGCAAAAACCGTTTGACGATTTCCATCTCTACGATCTTCACCGCACCGTTTCGCTTGCCGACGGCGAAACCAAGCAGGTCCAGTTCCTCGATGCAGCGGGAATCGCAGTTGAGCGCAGTTATAGCTACGACGGCGCAACGGGCGATCCCCAGAATGGCTACTTCAATGGCCAGGTCAACATGGACCAGAGCTTTCACGTGGGCGATATGAACCAGAAGGTCTCAGTTGTTGAAGAGATCAGGAACACGGAGGCAAATCATCTCGGCATTCCGCTGCCCGCGGGCCGGTTACGCTTTTACCGGCGCGATGCCGACGGGCAGGTGGAGTTTGTGGGCGAAAGCATCATCAACCACATTCCCGCTGAAGACACCGTAAAGGTGACTACAGGCAGCGCTTTCGACGTGAAAGGCGCGCGGCGGCAGACTGACTTTACCATCGATAGCCAACGCCGGATTATGTATGAGAGTTTTGAAATCAAGCTCACCAACCAGAAGGCCGAGGCAGTGAACGTGAAGGTTCTGGAGCATCTCTACCGCGGCAATAACTGGGAGATCGATGAGAAATCGGCGGACTATAACAAGCTGGACAGCCACACCATCGAGATTCCGGTGCAGGTGCCCGCGCAAGGCAGCGCGACCGTTACTTACAAGGTGAAGTACACATGGTAGCGCCGGGATGCACGTGAGTCTTACGACGAAGGTGCGGCGACGGCGGTGACCGGAGTGCCGGCCATGGCAGGCCGTACCAACTCCGCAGGCCACACATAGACCGCCAGGCGGCGGGAGTAGTGGAGAACCGGCTCGATATCGGGAAGATCGATGCCGAAAGGCGAAGCAAGGTCGTTGCGGTCGATCTCTGCTTCAGCGTCCTCAAGCGGCCAGGGCACGTGGTGCAGGTGGGCGCGAAAGGGCTGGCCGGCGCGGTTCGCGCTGAACAGGTACGAGCGCTCTGAGAAGAAGTATTCGAATGACCCGGCAGAGTGTTCGGCAGTTTTGCGGGTCGGGCCCAACCCACGGTAGCGCGCGTTGAAGATCACTTTGCCCTTGGCAAAGCGACGGCTGCTTGAAAACGCAAACTCGCGTTCCGACCGCTGCTCGAACCGCATGTCGGCCCAGTAATACGGCAGGTGGTAGAGAGTGCGTGCAACGGCGATGGCAATAATGTTGCTCGTGTCGAACGAGAAGCAGTAAATTCCGGGAGTTCCGGTGTACTGGTCCCGGACATAGGTCCGCAGGTTGAGGTCGGGAAAGTTTCTGATGCCGGGCAGCGGCGGCACGCCACGAATCCTGACGCGGTCGAGCCAGAATGGCACCACTCCGAGCCACGCCGAGCCCTGGTAGATGTCGGGTTCCAGCCACTCGGGAAGAAGCCTGGCCAAAGTCTGGCTGGGCACCGGCCAATGGGCAAAAAGAAGATCGTTCCAGCGCTGGGTGACCGCCCAGCGTCCGGGAGGCAAAGGCCGGGGCTTATGCGAAGTGCGCACCAGAAATTCCCGCATTGGCCCACTCCAAAGTGACCGGGCGCCGAAACCTGCCAGCAGGCTGCAGCCCCGGAGCTCATCGAGTGCCGTGCACCGGATCAGGAATCCGGTCTTTTGGCTACCCGCTACCTGGCTTCGCCCACTCTACCACTTTTTCAGTCCTTTTTCAGTCCAGGATGCTAAATCAGTTGGTTGCTCAGGCAAGTTCTGCAGGCCGCTCGACTCAACCGGCATGCGGAAAAAGAGTCCGCTTCGATGCCGTATCCTGTTCGCGAGACCTCAAACATGCCCAGCGACTCCATTGCTTCTCCCGGCGCCCGGAACCAGACCGATGTTTTCGCAGTTCACGGCGCCGATCCGGAGATTCTGGCCTATGCAATGGCCAAATATTCGCGCTCGGCGCTCTCAATGCGCGAGTCGCTCACCGAAATCAGCTCGCAGCGGGCCGAACAGTTTCTGAATACCTTCTACTTTCAATACGGTCACCGGTCCATCGCCGACCTGGCGCACATCGCTTTTGCGGTGGAGCGCCTGAGCTTGCTGGCGGCCATCGTCCTGGTCGACGAGCAGCGATGGGATGGGCAGGAGCGTTCCACGCGCTACCAGAACTTTATGAAGTCGGGATGGTATCTGCCTGACTTTGGAGCAGATTCGAAGTCGAGCGAGCTATATGCTGCCACCGTCGACAGCCTCTTCAGCGCCTACCAGAACACCACGTCCAAGGTGCTCGACGTGCTGCGCCGCACAGTGGAACGGCCTGAATCGCTGAAGCAGGAGAGCTACGACCGCACCCTGAAGGCCCGCGCATTTGACGTTGCGCGATATCTGCTGCCGCTGTGTACCAACACCTCGCTTGGCCAGATCGTGAGTGCCCGCGCCCTCGAGACCCAGGTTTCGCGGCTCGTTTCACATCCCATTGCCGAAGTGCGCGAACTGGGCAACAAGCTGCGCGACGCCGCCACCGGTCCGGCATGGAACGTAAACACGCCGGCTGCTACAGCCTTTGTTGAAAAGCTCAAGGCGCTGCCCGGCGCTGAAGCACTGGCCGCCGAAGCCGAACAGCTTTTTACGCGTGAGGTGCGCACCGCGCCCACGCTGGTTAAGTACGCGCAAGCCAACTCCTACCTGATGGAGACGCGTGCGGATCTCGAGCAGGCTGCCGCGGAGATCCTCGGCAATTTGCCCATCGCCCCGGCTCCGCTCGTGGACCTGGTAGAGCGTACCGAATCGCTTGAGGTTGAGTTAGCCGCGACACTGCTTTACTGGGGCAGCCACCACGCCTACCGCCAGGTACGCGACCTGGTCTCGGGCCTTTCAGTCTCTCAAGTTTCTGAGATCGTCGAGCTGGGATTGAAGCATCGCGGCCGCCATGATGAAGCACTGCGCGCCTTTCACGCCGGCGCGGCGTTGCGTTTCGACATCCTGATGGACATCGGCGGCTTCCGCGACATGCATCGCCACCGTCGCTGTACGCAGATCATGCAGGGATTCACCTCGCGCCACGGTTACGACACGCCGGGCGGAGCCGACCTCGGCGAAGGCGTTAACATCCTGGCCGAAGCGGGAATTCTGGGCGGGTACCAGTCGGCAATCGAATCGGCTTACAAGGCAAGCGCGCAGATAGCAGCGGGCGACGCTCCCGAAGCGGCGGTTTCGGCGCTTTACTTGCTGCCGCTGGCCACGCGTGTTCGCTGCCTGTTCAAGATGGACTGGGCCGAAACGCAATATATCAGCGAGCTGCGCTCAGGCCCGGCCGGCCACTTCAGCTATCGCCGCGTGGCGTGGGAGATGTACAAGGCCGTCGAACGCCAGCATCCATCGCTGGCCAGGCACATCAGGGTGACGGACTTCACCAAGCCGATCGATATGTTGCAGCGGTGAAGCGAGCGCCGACTCCGATCGGTCCTTCGATCGAATCGAGACTTGAAGGTCACGCCCCTGGGGGTTGCTGCAAATGCGGATTCGGCGTGGCCCGCGTCCTGAGGATGCCGGCTTCCCACGAAACAGGGTGCCCCAGATCCCTCGCACCTGGTGGCCTGGGAAGGGGATTGGGAATGGAAGTTGACTTGCCGACTCGCTAGCCGGCCTTCTCCAGTCGTCCGCCCTTCACCACGAACCTTTCGCCACGCCACACAATTGTGTTTCCGGCAAACCCCGCGACCCACAATCCAATCGCAAACAGGTCGCGCAGCGGGAGCAGCCACAACGACGGCAGCACCTGGTGATCGCTGAGCACTTCTGCTCCGACCGTCATCGCCAGTCCCAGGCGAAGAAATAGACTGAGTGCGAGCAGCCACAAGCTCAATGGGCTAAGCCCGCTGGCAATCACATTGATAAGCGCCCAGGCAAAGCCGTAGGTAACCACCAGCCCCGCGTAGCCGCCCGGCCTTGCATCGCGAACCGTGCGCAGCCAGCGCAGTTGGTGGTCGACATAGCCGCGCCAGTGGTAGGCCGGAATTGCCGTTTCCACCACCGCAGCGCTCAACAGCACACGATAGCCGGCCTTTGAAATCCGCGCGCCCATCTCGTAATCGTCGGCAAGCTGGTCGACCAATGCTTCAAGTCCGCCGGCCTTGGCAAGCGCCTCGCGCCGCACTGCCAGCGTCGATCCCAGCCCGTAGCGCAGCCCGCCTTCAAGCAATCGGGAGAGAAGCACGCTTGGCTGAAAGTCGGTAGCAATCCCCAGCGCTTCAAACTGCGACGCCAGAGTTCCGTGCGCGCGCCCTCGGTAAAGCGTCGTCACCATGCCGACTTCGGGTGCAGCAAAGCCCGCCATCACCTGCTCAAGATAGTGCGGCCCGACCGTAATGTCTGAATCGTTGATGAGCAGATAATCGTAGCGCGCATGTTTTGCCAATTGGATCAACGTGCTCACTTTGCCGTTGGTACCCAGGCGCTCAGGGCACTCGAACAGCTTGATTGCCAGCTCGGGAAACTCGCGCTGCAATCGCGCCACGGCCATAGCCTCAGGCCCCTCGAGCGAAGCAACGCCAAACAGCAGTTCGTACTCACTGGCGTAGTTCTGTTTGCAATGGCTTCGAAAAGCGTCCATCATGCCGGGGTCGACGCCCTTGAGCGATTTGAGCACACTCACGCCGGGAGCGAATGCCGGATGCGGCCTGCGGCGCTCGGCGAGAAAGAGGCGCGCAGCCACCAGCGCGGCCAGAAAATATCCCATCCCCGCCACGGCCAGAACCGTAGTCGCTATCTCCACAGCAAAGGCCAGGGCGTGCGGCATCACAGAGCTAAGTTTAGCTGGCGTCGCTCAATGTCCGCGCCTGCGCGTCATCTGAAAACTGAGCAAAAGCTTGGAAGTGTTACAGAATCCGCAGCGCCGCCACGGTCATGTCGTCGTGCTGTTCAGCGCCGTCGGCGAAACGGTCGGCGGCTGCCGTGATCAATCCAGGCAGCTCTTCCAGTGGGGCGCGTCCATGCTCGGTCAGCGCGTGCTCGATGCCAGTGTCTTGCCATAATTCGCCGGCGGGGTTCATGGCTTCGGTAATGCCATCTGAAACCACAACCAGCGTATCTCCGGCCTTAAGCGGAAACCAAAGCTGCTGATAATTGAGCGCAGGCAGAAAAGCGACAGGAAGCTCGCTCCCCCCAAGCCGTTCGACCGCGCCATCTGCGCGCACCAGGAATGGCCAGACATGGCCGGCGTTGACATAGAAGAGACCGGAGCGGTCGGCAGAAACGATGGCGCAGAAGAGCGTGGAGTAGCGCTCCGGGGTCGAGCACTCACAAAGGGTGCGGTTGAGGTCGTTAAATATCAGGCCGAGGTCGGCGTTGCCGTGCCGCAGCAGGCTGCGCAGCAGGGTCTGAATGCTGGCCATCATGACCGCCGCGGGAATGCCCTTGCCGGAGACATCGCCCTGCGTCAGCGCAAACCGGCCGTCGGGCAGCGGTAGCAGATCGTAGTAATCGCCGCCAATGGATTGGGCGGGGCGGCAGTAGCCTGCGCACTCTACGCCTGCTATAAGGGGCGGTAGCTCCCGAGGCAGCAGGCTCGACTGCACTTCCTGGGCCAGGGTCAATTCGTGCTGCATCAGCCGCGCCGATTCAGTAACCCGGCGCAAGCGTTCGCTCTCAATTGCGCTGGCGGCGAAGTGAGCCAGCAATCCCAGCACCTTGGAGTCGGCCTCGGTGAATCCCTCGGGCTTGTTGAGCAGTTGCAGCGCACCGATCACGTCGCCTTCGCAAACCAGAGGCACGCAGAGAACCTGCTGCACCTGGTAGCCGCCTGCCGAACTCAGGTTGCGCACGAGGCGGGTATCGCTGGCGGCGTCGTTCACGATAAGAACCTGATTATCGCGAATGCAGGCGCCCACCAGCCCCTGGTCCATTTGGATGAATAGCGTATTGACGCCGTGAGCCACTTTAGTCCAGAGCAGGCCTTTCTCCTTGTCGATCAGCCACAGGCTGCAGCGATCGGCGCCGATCAGGTCGCGGGCAAAGTCCGCGTTCAGGCGCGCAAGCTCCTCGATCCTGCTCTCGCGGCTGATGCGCGCGGCATGCTCAAAGATCGCCTGGGTGACGCGATCCGATTCGATTTTTCTATCGACAGTCTTGGTGCTCAATTGTGGACTCTTATTCCTGGGAGCGTGCCCGGCATCGCTCGCCCGTGAGAGTTACCGTATACAAAACTTCGGCTTGCTTTGTAAAGATGCGGCCCCAGGCTGGCTGGCTTTCGAGGGTGCGAAAACAACCCAAGGTTTGTCATGCGGCAAGCCATTGCCTGTTTTAAAGAATTGCAGAAGGCCTCGGATCCGGGGTCGGCAGTTCAGCAGTTGCATTGAAGTTTACTACAAGGTAACTTCCGGGTGGACGGTGATTCTACCGCAATTCAATCCCGACCCACGATTTCGACACGAATAGCATCGTTTCTACCGTCAGGAGGAGTCGGATACCTGTTCGGGACGAGAGTATGATTGCCAACGAAGAAGACAGGTCTGCACGCTCGCGTTCAGACCATCGGCGCATTCGACAGTGAATTCAACTCGGCCGCCGCGCGGTATAGCCCGAAAGTTTCGCGCAAGAGGTGAGCTCATGTACCGGCCTGCATTTCTGGTTTCATTGATTCTGTTGTCTGTCATCGCCCTCGCCCAACAGCCAGCCGCTGCTCCCGGACCCGAGATAACACTCCATGTCACCACGCACCTGGTGTACGTCGACGTCGTCGCACGGGATTCCAAGGGGAATGTAATGCGCGGCCTGACCCAACAAGACTTCAGAATTCTTGAAGACGGCCGGCCAGTAGCAATAGACTTCTTCACCGCGCATCTTCCTGCGCCGCCATCCTCAGTAAAGATGATTGAGCCGCCCCCGGAAGTCGCAAAGGATGAATTCGCCAACTTCACCGCGGGCGATACATCGAAACCGCTTACGATTGTGCTCTACGACCTGCTCAATACGCCCAACGACGATCAGCTAACCGCTCGCCAACAGATGCTCAAGTTCCTTGATGCGCTGCCGCCGGGCGAGCGCATTACGGTCTTCGCGTTGACCAATGGGCTGCAGATGACGCAGGTGCTCACCGGCGATCCCGCGGCCCGCAAGGCCGTGTCAACCATGCTGCGGCCACGCGATGTCGGATTGGACGCCTCGAAGAACGTAACCATGAACGACCTTAAGACTGCCGCCAACCCGGCTATGGCTGACGCCGTGATCATTGCGGAGAGCCAGAACTACGATGCGCGAGCTCGATCCACGATCCCGATGCTGGCCGAAGTGGCGCGTGCCATGGAAAACTACCCGGGACGCAAAAGCCTTTACTGGCTGGCGGAGAGCTTTCCGCTTTCGATCGATCTTTCTACCGGGCCCGTCAACAAAGGAATGGGCGGACCTACGGGACATGTCAGCGCTGCGCAGCTTACGACAAGTGGAACGAGCAAGCAGGCAGGCAATTTCAGCCAGACAAGCAATTTCAGCCATACATCGCAATTGGAGATGAGCACCACGCTCAACCTGCTGGCAAGCGCGCGCATTGCCGTCTACCCCGTCAGCGTCTTTGGGCTGTCGACAGAGTCATCGTCGCCAGCCGTGACTGGGATGGCTACCGGCGACCCGCGCGGCGGCTTCTTCGCCATGAGCAATCTCAAAAGCGAGATGCAGGACCTGGCGCGGGAGACAGGCGGCGAGGCAATCTTCGGCACCAACGACATTGCCGGAGCGATGGAGCGCACCCGCAACGATGGCGCCATCTACTACACGCTCATCTACAAGCCAACCAACAATCAATGGGACGGCCGATTCCGCAAAATTCAGGTTGAAGCGGAGGGCAGCGGCTCGCTGATCTATAGGCGTGGCTACTTCGCTACCTCGGGAGGCATGGTCACAGACGGCGGCGACGATCTCCGGCTTGCCATGCGGCCTGGGGTCCCGGAAGAGACCTCTCTGCGCCTGCGGACCAAGTTGCTTCCCAACGATCCCCAGCACCCGGGACTGCTCGTCGAAACCACCCTCACCACGGAGGACGTGGCGTTCACCACCAGCCCCGACGGCCATCGGCACGCGACGCTCTTCGTCCAGATTGCCGCCTTCAACGACGGCAAGCAGCAACCGAAGAGCCTTCCCCAAACCGCGGGCACTTTGCATATCGATCTCGATTCGCAACGCTATGAGTTCATCCGGTCGGCAGGGATCGCCTATCGCCAGCAGCTCACCCTCAAGCCAGGGAAGTATCGCGTCGTCCTCGGCGTAATCGATGAGTCAAGCCGCAAACTGGGCACGTTGGAGGTGCCGGTTACTATACCGGCCAGTTAATATCTTTTCGCATTGATCGGGCCGTGCGAACCACTCACCCTGCGCCTATTTCGAGCGGATTGTCGCTTAGTCGGAAGTTGATATACTCGCCCGACGCTGCTAACCGGGTTAACTCCGCCGCCTTTAATAGAACAGATACTTACGCCAGCGATCGTCGCTGCGGCCCAGCATGCGCATAATCTGGCGGCTGGTATGCAGGCTGAACGGCCGCGGCTCGCGCAGCAGAATCATGTCGTCAATCTCGTTCAGCAGCCGGTTGCCCTTGTGCCGGTTGCAGGCGTGGCAGCACGCCACAAGATTCTCCCAGGTCGAATTGCCGCCGCGCGAACGCGGAATCACGTGATCGAGAGTGAGTTCGCTGGGCGGCAATGTATCTCCGCAGTACTGGCAGGTGTTGCGATCGCGCAGCAGGATGTTCTTGCGCGACAAAGCCCGCGTCTGATGGGGAATGCGCCGGTACTCCAGCAAACGGATCACCGACGGCATGGGGATATGGCTGCGCTGGGAATACAGCATCAGGCCGTGCTCCTCTTCAGTGCGCGCAATGCCCTTCAACACCAGCACCAGCGCGCGCCTTGCTCCACAAATGTTAATGGGCTCGTACGACGCGTTCAGCACCAGTACCGGCATCTGCAGCATGTGGATTGACGGAGCACTGTGCGTGCCGGCCGCGTGATCGGCGGCCATCGCCGCGGCCTTGGCAATCGCTTTCTGCTTGCGGGCATGAATCATGGCTTTTCCCAGCGACATCGTTTCCCCTCGAATTAAGAATCGTTGGCGTCTCGATGAATGAACCCCGTTCACTTGCTGTCGTTTGCGTATTGCCTCGTTCTTGTTGCCAGTCCCGTTTGAAAAATGAATCAAAAATCCGCGTTCGGATAGCTTTTCAATTCTGCGTAATTTCCGTCGTCATTCGCGTCCATTGGTTCCATGTCCGGCGCGCCATGCCGCTGCGCACGAGCCAGTGTTGCTACCCAGACTGATCCTGCTCCGGCCTTCACCATGGCCTGAGCAGCCGCGCGCGCCGTGGCTCCGGTGGTCAGAATGTCGTCAACCAGCAGAATGTGCTTTGCGATCACCTGGCTGGTATCGCCAACCGAGAACGCGCCGCGTACGTTCTGGCGCCGCTGGCGCGGAGTGAGCCCCGCCTGGCTCTCGGTGGGCCGCAGCCGCAGCAGCGTGGCGGGGGCAAGCACCAGCCGCCATGAGGGATGCGTCTTTCGCAATTCACAGAGCGCTGCTTCGGCCAGCGCCCGCGCCTGGTTGAATCCGCGCTGGGCATGCTTGCTGCGGTGCAACGGCACCGGAACTACCAGCATCTCGGCCGGCGCGTCGCCTTCGAGCCTGGCAATAGCCCGCGCAAGCATTTTTCCAAGTACACGCGCGGCCGGATGTAACCGGCTGTATTTGAGCGCATGAATGGCCTCGCGCATGCTCCCTTCGTAAACCCCATAAGCGACAGCTTTTGTGAATGGGGGCGGAGCCAAGCGGCAGGCGCGGCAAAGGCTGGAGGAACCGGCCCGGTCAAGCGCGTCACCGCAGCGCGAGCAGGCAGTGCCATCGGCGAGCATGGGAATCCCGGCCCAGCAGAGATTACAAATTGGAACGGAAGAAAGCCGCGGCAGGGGCGAGCCGCATAGGAAACAAGAGGCGGGAAGAAGTGCGCAACCAACTGCATCCACCGGACTTCGGAGCACGCGAGCTACGGCGCGCCACCGAGTCATCTCCGATGGCGGAACGTCGAACGTCAGTGAACCGGAGTCCCTGCGGAAGACGCACCTCAATTCGGGGAGCGCGAAAAAACGCTCTACGCGCCCAGTATAGCGCATTCCTCAATTCGGAGCCTGGCAGGCAGCTAAACGAATCGGGCGGACGCATAGAGATAACCCCAGGCTCGTTCCCGAGCCATTGGATCTCCAGCGCCCGCCCCGCTAACGATAGAAAGTCAGCCTTCTGCAGGCTTAGCGGTTTCCGCGACCTGAGTGTGCCTGCTCGCGTTCAATCTGTTCGTTGGTTGCGCGTTGGCGGTCATGGTCGTTCTTCACATCACGGGCCGCATCCTTCACCGCGCCCACGGCCTTCTGCGTTTTGCCCTTGATTTGCTGCGCCGCGCCTTCCACTTGAGCGTCGGTATCGCCGGTCCATTCGCCTACCTGGCGCTTCACACGTCCCGCCGCATCATTCGCTGCACCCTTTATCCGATCCTTATCCATAACTCCACCTCCGTGGGCTTTTACATCTGTTTATCTTGCGTTTCTGTTTCTAGTGGCTGCGTCTTTAAACGACCGGCCTGCGCCCACTGACGAGCTGGATCACCAGCACAACGAGCGCGATTACGAGCAGGATGTGAATGAATCCGCCCAGCGTGTAAGACGAAACTACGCCCAATAACCACAACACCAGCAGAATTACAAAAATTGTCCAGAGCATTCCACGCCTCCTGACGCATCTTTCAAAATCGACTCTTCGTTCTCAAACACTCAACCTTTGACGCCAGCCCGTGGGTGCGGGTTGTTCGGTTCAAAAAACACTGCATAGCCCGGACAGATCGAATAGACAGAGCAAACAAAACCGCGGTACCTGATTGCGGCGCGATGCAACCGAGGCGAGGTGGTGTGCATCGGGCCAAATGCTTGCCTGGCATGCGATTCCGGAGTTTGGTCAAGTAGCCCCGGAGCGGCGATTTCGCATCACAGCAGCAGGTTTATGCGGCCGCAGATGACGTATTACGCGGCGCGAAGGAGAGAGTGAAATGCTGCTTATCATCATTCTGATTTTGCTGATCTTTGGCACCGGATACGGCGGATACCGGATGGGACCGGGGTGGGGTTACTACGGCGGAGGCGGCCTGAGCCTCATTCTTACCATTCTGCTCATCCTGCTGTTGCTGAGAGTAATTTGACGCGCAAGCCGCGTAGCGGCGCCACAAAAAGAAGGCCACACCCGATTGGTTCAGGTGTGGCCGCTATTGTTTTAGTTGTGCGGTGCGGGCAGTTGCGAATGCGCTCTAGAACACGCCGGACATATAGGCTTCTTTGTCTTTGTTCTGCTCGTCCCGGGCGCCGCTCTCAGCCAGCACGACCGGAGAAAGAGTGATCACCGGGCAGGAGGCGTGCGCCAGAACCTTATACACAACGCCATGGCGCGTGACCGCGGCAAAGGCCGTTGCACCCTGCGCGCCAAGCACGATCAGGTCGGCCTGCTGAGCACGGCTTTGGTAGAGCAACTCTTCAGTGGGGTCGCCGGGCACCACGATTGTCTGGATGGCGATTCTGTCCCGCAGGTTTTCCGGAACCAGGGCCATCATCCCGTTCTCGACATCGTCGAGCGAGCGGCCGGCCAGGAACTCCACTCGGTCCTGCGGCCTGATCACATGCTGCAGAGTCAGCCGGGCCTGGTGCTGGTCAGCGAGTTCCGCCGCAAAGGCGGCCACAAGGCTGCTCGATTCGCTCAGGCTTGCGGCGCACAAAATCGAGCGGGTGGCAAAGTTGCGGTACGTGCCGTCCACCACATCGGGCCCCACAATATACACGGGCACGTTTGCGGTCCTGAGCACTGCCTCGGCCACCGAACCGACCAGCAGCTTGCCGATTGGCCCAGGTGAGTGCGTTCCCATAACGATACGGTCAACTTCGCGTTCCCGGCTGAAGGCCAGAACCTGGTCCGCCGGCAGCCCGGGACGCACCACGATCTCGCAATTCAGTTCTGCCTCGCGGACGCGTTTTGCCAGGGGTTCCAATTGCTGTTTTTCGGCACGCGCGGCAGCGGCGTAGTCGTAATAGCGGACGCCAGATGTTTCGCTTGCAGCAACTACCAGAGTGTCGTAGGCATGGAAGATTATGAGATCGGCGCAGAACTCGATGGCCTGCGCAAGGGCAAACGAGAAGGCTTTCTCGTTGGCGGGGATCTCGGTGGCAAAGAGAATGGTGGAGGGTTTACTCCAACCCGGCTTCAATAAGGCGGCCATGGTAACCTCCTGGGAGGTTTTGATCAAACTATCGCAGAATGGTCTTTCTCGAGCGGTGACTTGTCGCACGTCGCGACGTGATTTAACTCACTCAATTCGGGCAGTTTTACGGTGGCTGCTCGTGTCCGGAACTATCTTTCCCGCCGGATTGACGCACCTTCGCCCACATTCGCCTTCCGCTGCCTGATTGTGTCTCCGTTCTCTGCATTTGTCCAGTGCCCCGGCCGACTCAGGCTTGCTGCGAGCCGCGTCGAGTGATCCCAATCACATCCAAAGCCCCTCGAATCCTGATCTTCTGAATGCGAATCGTGGCCCTCGGAGAACGATCCTCCGGTTGAGGTGCTGCTTGATCTTTCGGCAGCATTGAGTTTTTCTTCAACCGTTTCTTCTCTTCCCGGCCTGTGAACCCGCTTCCCCGCCCGGCTCGCTGCGATTCTCAAGGAGGCCATATGCAGCCAATGCATAATATTCCTGCCCGCGGCGGCATCGACTACGACGAATCCCCTTTCCTGGCCATCTGGGAGGTTACCCAGTCATGCGACCTGGCCTGCAAGCACTGCCGCGCGGCCGCGCAGCCTATCGCGCACCCTGACCAGTTGACCCACGAAGAGGGCAAAAACCTTATCGATCAGATCGCCGACATGCATATCCCCATCTTCGTCTTTACCGGCGGCGACCCGCTCAAACGGCCCGATGTCTACGACCTCATCCGTTACGGCGCCTCAAAAGGCGTTCAAATCGCTCTCACACCGAGCGCCACGCCCCTGCTTACCCGCGAAGCCATCTTCAAGCTCAAAGAGGCCGGCCTGGTGCGGCTGGGAATCTCGCTCGACGGCTCAACTCCCGAGATTCACGACACTTTCCGCGGGTTGCCCGGCGCATATGCCCGCACAATCCAGGCCATCGAGTGGGCCGGCGAGGCCGGCATTCCCATCCAGGTGCACACCACCATCAGCCGCCACAACGCTCACGACCTCGACTCGCTCTGTGCACTCTTCGAGCGCCTGGCCATCGTGATGTGGAACGTCTTTTTTCTGGTTCCCGTGGGCCGCGGCCAGCTCGACGATCTGCTCAGCGGCGAAGACTTCGAACGCGTTTTCGGCAAGATTTACGAGCTCTCGCAGCGCGCCAACTTCCAGATCAAGACCACCGAAGCCATGCACTACCGCCGCTACCTGCTCCAGCACAACCTTGAGGAGAGGAAGATGGGCCACGGCCACGGTCATACCGGCGCCGCGCACGGATCACCCTCCACCGTTCACGGTTCACCGTCTTCCGCCTACGAGCCGGGCGCACCCACGGCCGATACCGCAACCCGCAACCATAGCTGGGCCACGCGCCGCGTCAACGACGGCAAAGGCTTCATGTTCATCTCGCACACCGGGAACGTTTACCCCAGCGGATTCCTGCCCATCCACGCAGGCAACATTCGTGAGACGCCGCTGGCCGACATCTATCGCAACGCGCCAATTTTCAAAGCGCTGCGCGATACCAAGCAGCTTGAGGGCAAGTGTGGCGCATGCGAATTCAAGGAGATCTGCGGCGGCAGCCGCGCCCGCGCCTACGCCCTCACCGGCGATCCGCTGGCGCAGGAGCCCTGCTGTATCTACCAGCCCAAGAACTGGGACCCTGAGCTGGAGCAGAAGGCTGAAGCCTTCAATCAGTGGGCTCCGGCTGAGCACCTGGTCACGCTATAGGCTGTTTCACTCAGGATTACCCCAGAACGACGCAGGCCCGAATCCGTGACGGATTCGGGCCTGCGTTTTTGCACTATTATTGAGGGCAAGTTTGAGGCGAAAACTTCGTTGACATACAGAGCGCTCAGCTTGTTGGTTGTCGTTGCTTTGGGACTCGTCGGTCCCTTTGCGATTTGGGGAGTCCTAGCCGTCGCCGTCCGACGTATGCCTTCCCATTTGCCTGTGCTGATGAAGAGATTGAGGATACTTCGCTGGTTTACGTGGAGCCTGGGAATTGTTTTATCGCCGCTCAGTTTTATGAGTGCAAGCCCTTGGGATAGCTTGAGGCTTAGTGGCGCAGTTCTCACCTTCTCAGTGGGCCTGTCAATCCCGCAAAGTTGGCTCAAGAAGAAAACAGGTCAAAGCGACGTAGCCGCCTCCGCCGGAATAACCCCGGAGACGGCCGTTCTAAGGTAAAACGGCAGGGGTCGTTAAAACAATCCAAGCCTCGACCATCTTCAAGAACGCCTTGGCGTGAAGCAAGAGTTCCTCAGCTTCTGTCCCAGTAGCAATTGAGGCGCCAGTGTAGTCAATCTCATTGCGTTTCCTGCGACAGGCATCGAAGTAGTCTGCCAACTGAGCCGACGGTTTGCCTAGCGCCAACTTTACGCATTCGAATGTAATGCGATGATGCCCGGGCACGCTGGCCACACGATAGCCGGCGCATGCAATCGCCATCTTTGCGGTTTGCAAGGCAGCGTTATACGCGGTGGCAAACCGCCGGTCGTTCGACAAGCCGGAAAGGCTCGCGTCCGCGATATCGCGAGCAACAAGACGGCGAATCTCCGAGAGTTCATTTTTGCTGGTTACGTGACGGTGAACTTTTCCGTTTTGCAGCAGCTTTGCCCAACTCATCAATTGAACCCTTCAGCGAACCCTTGAGAAGTATAGTCCTGCCCTTCATCACGGAACTCAGAAAGTGGTCGCCCGCAGCCAGCCTGGTCCGGAACTCTTGCGGCGAATATAAGGTGGCATTCACCTCGCGGCTGAACCGGTCTTCAAGTTGCCGCAGGATTGGAACAAGATCGATCTGTTTTACGGACCCTACAATCAGCACGTCCACATCGCTCGTGGAGCGACCCTCTCCTCGGGCCAGAGAACCGTACAGAAAAGCGGCTTCGATGCGGTGTCCGAAAGTCCCCAAGGCATTGGTAAGCGCCGGGACTATTCCGGCAGTCTTTTCCACCAGCCCGCGGAGGTCTTTGAAAATCGGCGAGCCGGAATCGGCCTTGAAATAGACTCGACGGCCGTCTTCACGGCGAGCGATGATCCCCGCCTCTGCCAGCGAATCGAGTTCCCGTTGAAGGCTGGACGGTCCCACGCCGAGATGCCGCGCCAGCTCGCTTAGAAACCACCAGCGTTCCGGCTGGAGCAGCAGACTTGAAAGAACGCCGGCCCGTGTCGAAGGAAAGATTGCATCGAGTATCGCCGTTCGCTCCATGAGTGAACATTATAAACTCTAATTACGCAAAGTGCGTATATATTTACGCATTGTGCGTAAATAAAGTGCACAGGCTAATCTCTCCTTCCCCTTAAATCGGTAGTAAAAGCTCAACTCACGGTACGGCGGTTGCCCGCTACTCCCAGCGAAAGATCTTAGCCGAAAGCGCCGTAAACAGCAGGAAGAACGCCACCAGCGCGGCCACATCGGCAAGGTGGGCTGACCATGGGTCGCCGATCCAGATGCCTTGCAGCAGGTTCACGGCATAGTTCATCGGCGACAGGTGCGCCAGCACGCGAAGCGCGGGCGGAAATGATGCGACAGGCACAAACAGTCCCGAGAATCCCACCATCGGGTACAACACCACTGCTCCGATCGGCTGCGCGAATCGCGCTGTGGGAACGATGCTGGCGATCAGAAATCCAATCGATAAAAGGCTCAAGGTGCTGAATGCCAGCGCAATGGTGAAAGAGACGATCGGAGGGTGGACGCCCGGCGGAATGTAGCGCCTGCCCGCCAGAAACATCAGGAACAACGACGTCACCGTCAACAGCAGTTTTACAAGTACGTGCGCACTGAGGATGGTTTGCGGTCGCAGCGGCGTGGCCCGCAGCCTCTTCAGGATTCCGCCCTCGCGGTAAATGGAAATGATGGTCACCAGTGAAAGTACGGTGCTGATGACAATGAGAATCGTCACCATAACGGGAAGACCCACCCGCGCAAAACTGCTCATCGAGGGGGCCTGCGCCTTTGAACTGATTGCCCGGCCAACCAGGACAAACACCAGCACCGGCACCACAATCGTGCCGATCGCGCCCAGCGGCTCGCGCATGAATATCTTGATCTCAATCCACGTCAATTTCCCCAGTCCACGCAGCATCGTAATTCTTCCTACTCGCGAATTGAGCGTCCGGTCAGCTTGAGAAAAACATCCTCAAGGTTGGGAAGAATGGCGCGAAAATCGGTTACTCGCACCCGATTCTCCGACAGGCAGTGAATCACTTCAGTCACCAGGTCGCCACTGCCGCAAATTGTAAGTTGGTTTCCGTTGCGTTCTACGCTAACCACGCCCGGAATCGTCTTGAAGCGTTCCGTTGCGCGATCCGCGGTGCCTGAATCGCTGACTTCAAGCACAACCGTTCGTTCGGGACAATGCCTCAGCACCAGGTTCGCGGGCGTGTCGATGTCGATAATGAGCCCATGTTCCATAATGGCCACGCGGTCGCAAAGCTTTTCCGCCTCTTCCATCAAGTGGGTCGTCAGGAAGACCGTCTTTCCGCGTTCGCGAATGCCGCGCACCAGGTCCCAGATGGCATGCCGCGACTGCGGATCGAGACCGGTGGTCAGCTCGTCAAGGAACACCACCTCAGGATCGTTGATGAGCGCGAGCGCGATGAACAGCCGCTGCTTCTGGCCTCCCGAGAGATTCATGAACCAGGCATTGCGTTTGTCTGTGAGGCCGAGCTGCTCCAGCAGACGATCGCCATCGGCGGTCTTCTTTTTATAAAGCGAAGCCCACAGGTCCACGGCCTCCCAGACCTTGATGCGCTTCTGCAACTGCGCCTGCTGCAACTGCACGCCGATGCGGTTCTGCAACTTGTAAACATCGCGGAAGGGGTCGAGCGCTAAAACTGCGATGGAGCCGCGATCGGGCTTGCGCAGCCCCTCAATGCACTCCATTGTGGTGGTTTTTCCGGCGCCGTTCGGCCCGATGAGGCCGAAAATCTCTCCCTCGTTCACTTCAAACGAGGCCTCGGCTACAGCCACCGTTTTGCCGTAGCTCTTGCGGACTCCGGATACCTGGATCACAGGGCGCATCATATTTAGTGAGAATTACCGGGACTGATGCGCAGTGTATATCAATGCCCCGCCGCTCCCGCGTCCACTTTTCCCTTGAACCGGCTGTACACAAACGCTACGTAGCTTACCGCCAGCGCCATTCCAAAGAGCCACCACGCCAAACCAACTGCCAGCGTGTGCGGACCGCTGATTGCGCGTTCGAGCGTGATGTCGTTGGCCGCGCCGGTTGTTGCCGGCAGCAGCGTGGGATACAGCGCCCAGCACGCCCCGGCCAGCATGAAGAACAGGTACACACACGACGCCAGAAAGGCCTTGAGCGCGGCGCCTTTGCGCGTCCACATCATTATGGCGGCCAGCGATGCCACCACTCCCACCGGCACAATATACGTGAACGGGTAGCGGTTGTAGTTATCCAGACCCGCGGGCCGCACCGCGATTGTCGCAATCAGGCTCATGATAGTGAGTGCCAGCAATGTGCCCCAGAGCGGTTTCACAAGACTCCGCGCCCGCTGCTCCAGTTCGCCTTCGGTCTTCAGCACCAGCCACAGGGCCCCATGCAAAGTGAGCGCCACCAGCGCCACCAGTCCGCCGATCACCGTATACCAATCGAGAATTCCCGGCTGCGGTCCGGGCATCCAGTTAGTCCACAACGGCAAAAAGAAATACCCGCTGGCCTGGAGCGGCACGCCGCGAATCACGTTGGCCAGCGCAGCACCGAAGAAGATGGTGAGCAGCGCGCTTGATAGTCCGAAGACTCCGTCGAGCAGCGAAAGCCACACGCCCACGTCGATATGGTTGCGCAGTTCCAGGCTTATGCCGCGCAAGATCAAAAGCCACAGCACGATCATGAGCGGCAGATAGAAGCCAGAGAACGCCGACGCGTACAGCAGCGGGAACGCAAAATATAGCGTGCCTCCTCCGGCCAGCAGCCACACTTCGTTGCCGTCCCACACCGGCCCAATGCTGCGCAGCGTTATGATGCGCTCCTGCTCATTGCGCGCCAGGAATAGATGCAGCACGCCCACGCCCAGGTCAAAGCCGTCGAGCACCACGTACCCGACAATCATCACCGCAACCAGCCAGAACCAGATGAATCCCATCATGCCCCCACCCCCTCCGGTCCCTTCGCAATCTCGCGGTAAATCAGTACCGTGAACAGCAGCCCCAGCAGCAGATACATGCCCATGAATCCCAGCAGCGTAAACAACCCGTTGCCTGCCGAAACCATGCTGCTATAGCCCTCGCTGGTTCGCATCAATCCATAAATGAGCCACGGCTGGCGCCCCAGTTCGGCGGTCATCCAACCGGCGGTGTTCGCAATATAGGGCAGCGGGAAGCTTAGCAGCAGCGCCCACAGCGCCCAGCGTGCGGTCGACAGTTTGCCGCGCCACAACAGCAGCGCGCACACCAGCATCAGCAGCACAAACCATGTCCCCAGCCCGGCCATGATGTGGTAGCTGTAATAGAGCAGCGGCAGCGCCGTGGGCCACTGGTCATGCGGAATCTGGTCGAGCCCCTTTACCTCGGCCCTGGTGGTACCGTAGATCAAAAAGCTCAGCACATCGTTCACCGCGATCGGGTTGTCAATCTGCTGGGTCTCCTCGTTGGGCTGGCCCATCAGCACAATCGGCGCGCCAATCTCAGTCTTCCAGAGCCCCTCCATCGCGGCAATCGCCGCCGGCTGGTTTCGGGCTACGTATTTGCCATGCAAATCTCCGGTCGGAAAGATAATCATCACCGTCGAAATGGCGCCGGCAATCACGCCCACCTTCAGAAAAATCTCAGCGTACTCGCGCCGCTTACCCTCGAGAAGATAAAACGCCCCCACCGCGGCCATCACGAACGAGCCCGTAACCACCGCGCCGGTCATGTTGTGCGCGTACTGCAGCAGTCCCCAGGGGTTGAGCAGCAACTGCCAGAAACTGAGCACCTCAAAGTGCCCGTCGGGCATTCGTTCATATGCAACAGGGTGCTGCATCCACGCATCGGTCACGATGATGAAGAAGCCCGAAATCCACGAGCCCAGCCAAACCATCACGGCTGAGAACCAGTGCATGGTTTTCGACAGCCGTTTTTCGCCGTAGAGAAACAGCCCCAGGAAGGCCGACTCCAGAAAAAAGCTGAAGACTCCTTCCATGGCCAGCGGTTGACCGATCACACCGCCTGAGAGCCGCGAGAAGCGCGCCCAGTTAGTGCCGAATTCGAACTCCATGGGGATGCCCGTGACCACGCCAAAGACAAAGTTAATGGCGAATATGCGGCCCCAGAAGCGCGCGGCCCGATCCCAGTTGGCGTCACCTGTGCGCAGCGCCACGGTCTTGATCACAACGATCAAAAGGCCGAGCCCCATGGTGAGCTGCGGAAACAGGTAGTGGAAAGTAATAGTGAACGCAAAATGAAGGCGATGGATCAATTCGGCGCTCAATGAGAGCCTCCTGACAGGGGCATGACCCGTTGAGAAGAACGAGAACAGGCTGGGAACGCGAGCCCGGCAATCACGGACTCGACTTCAGCGGGTGCAGGTGCGTAAACAGGTGCGATTGCCAGCGACGCGAGCCGCCCGGCTGGTGATATAAATCACATTCAACGTGCGCCCTTCGCCTTGATTCTATTCCTGCAGGGTTCTTCTCTGGGGATGATCGTCCAACGTTCTTTTCGAAGTCGATTCCCGGAATGTGTTTTCATGGTGAGGTCATGTCCCAAACGCGGATAGCGATCGTCGGCGGCGGAATTGCGGGCCTCTCGGCTGCCTATGAACTCCAGAAAGCGCGCGCCGCCGGCGAGCCGGTGGAGTACACGCTCTTCGAGTCGCGCCCGGCGGTGGGCGGTGTGCTGGCGTCCGAAACCGTCAACGGCGCGGTGATTGAGAAGGGCCCTGATTCATTTATCTCTGAAAAGCCCGCCGCCGCTGAGCTGTGCCGCGAACTGGGTCTCGGCGATCAGCTCATCCCCTCAAACGATGCCGCCCGCAAAACCTGGATCGTCGTCCACAACCGTCTCGTGCCGCTGCCCGACGGCCTCATGTTTCTGATTCCCACCAAGCTGGTGCCCACCGCGCTCACGCGGCTATTCAGTATCCGCACCAAGATCCGCATGGCGCTTGAACTGCTGCACCCTCCGCGCCCCAGCGAGCAGGATGAATCGGTGGCGGCGCTGGTCGAACGCCACTTTGGTGCGGAGGCAGTCGACCGCCTCGCCGATCCTCTGCTCAGCGGCATCTACGGCGGCGACGCCGCGCAGCTCAGTGCACAAACCGTCCTTCCGCGCCTGGTCGAAATGGAGCGGAAATACGGCTCGCTGACCCGCGGCATGCTGGCCGCGCATCAGCAGATGACTTCCAAGGCAAGAAACTCCTCCAAAACGCCAAACAGCGGAGCTGCGATCTTTACGGCGCTTCGCGGCGGCATGCAGCAAATGGTCGATGCCATCGTCGCGCGCCTCGATCCCGCGCGCATCAGGACCGGCACAATCGTAAATGCCGTTGCAAGAACGGACGCAGGCTGGCGCATTACAGCGGGTTCCGGCTCTCAGGAATTCGATGCCGTCATTATGGCGTCGCCGGCCTGGGTTGCCGGCTCGCTGCTTCGCGGGGTCGATGCCCAACTTGGCGACGAGCTTGCAGCCATTCCATACTCCTCGTCGATCACCATCAACCTGGTTTACGACGAGGCCAAGCTCGGCGCACTGCCTGAAGGCTTTGGGTTCCTGGTTCCGGCCAGCGAACGCCGCGCCATGCTTGCCTGCACCTTTGCGCACCGCAAGTTTCTGGGCCGAACTCCCCCAGGCAAAGCCGTCTTTCGCGCTTTTCTTGGCGGCATGAACAATGAATCGCTTCTTGGCGAGAGCGACGAGGCCCTGGTTGCCGCCGTGCGCCGTGAGTTAACTGAGATTCTCGGCGCAGCAGTTATCGGCGCCGCGGCTGAGCCGGAGCACGTGCAGGTCTCGCGCTGGCGGCGCGCCATGGCCCAGTACGCCGTGGGCCACAAAGACCGCATGGCCCGCATTAACGCTCTTGTCTCCGCTTTGCCCGGCCTGCGCCTCGCCGGCAACGCATACGACGGCATCGGCGTTCCCGACTGCATCCGACTGGGACGCAAAGCGGCGAAGGAACTGGCAGCCATTCGGCAGCCAGCCCAGCAGTCGCACTAGATAGGGCGCGCCGGGTGCTCTCGCATTTGGGAACCCGGGAGACCAACTACACCGCTATACTCTTCAAGAGACCCATGCCGGCCGCCGCCCAAGCATTTCTGTCCACCATCGTGGCTTCGACGCGCTCCATCGTTGCGGCAAGCAAGATGAGCGTCTCGCTTGCCGATCTGGAGCGTCGCGCCACCCAGCACCATCCCCGCGGATGGGCCGCAGCCCTGCGCAGGGCGGCCGAGCATGGCCCTGCCGTGATTGCCGAAGTCAAAAAGGCCTCGCCCTCGAAAGGGCTGATACGCGCCGACTTCGATCCTGCATGGATTGCGCGCCGCTACCGTGCTGGCGGCGCAGCGGCTCTCTCTGTACTCACTGACGAGCCGTACTTCCAGGGCAGCCTGCGCAACCTTGAGCTGGCCTCGGCTGCCGTGCCGCTTCCATGCCTGCGCAAGGACTTCATTGTCGACGAGTACCAGATTGTCGAGGCCCGCGCTCATCGCGCCGACGCCATTCTGCTCATTGCCGCCGCGCTCTCCAACGCCGAGATGAAGCACCTCGCCTCAGTCGCCGACGGCTTCTCGCTCGATGTGCTGGTTGAAGTGCACACCGCCGAAGAGCTCGACCGGGTTTTGGACGCGCTCGGCGAAACCGGCGCCCACGCCATCGGCGTTAACAACCGCGACCTGAAAACATTCGACGTTACTCTCGATACGTCGCTCGATCTCATCGAACGCATTCCAGCGAGCGTGGTTCGCGTTACTGAGAGCGGCATCCACAACGCTGCCGATATCGCTCGCCTGCGGAGCGCCGGCTTCAATGCATTTCTGATAGGCGAGAGCCTGATGCGCCAACCCGACCCAGGCGCGGCCCTTGCCCAATTACTTGCCGGTTCCCCAATCCCGCGCCGATGATTGCAATGATTGCACTCTATTGCTAAAATGTAATCATCGGAGGCGCGTAATGGCAACCAATCTTATTGTCAGAAACGTAGACCCGGAAATCGTCAAGGCGCTGAAAGAACGCGCAACGCGTAATGGGCGCAGCGCTGAAGCTGAACATCGGGCCATTCTTGAATCTGCTTTGCGCAGGCCGCGCAAGCGCTCGCTCTATGAGGTACTGGCGTCAATGCCAAATGTGGGCGAAGACTCTGACTTTGCTCCCAATCGCGAGTAACCATGTATCTCGTCGACACAAACGTAATCAGCGAGCTGCGAAAAGGCAAGAAGGCTGATCCCGGAGTTAAGGCGCTTCTTAAGGCCGAGGAGGATCACCTGTTTCTTCCCGTACAGGCCATCGGTGAGTTGAGCTTCAGCATCGAAAGCCTGAAACGAAAGAGCGACCTGGCCCAGGCGAAACTGGTCCAACGTTGGTTGGATTCAGTTCTGGAGGCCTTCGAAGGCAGAGTTCTCAGTTTCGACCAGTCGTGTGCGATGGTGTGGGGCAGACTGAGGAGCGGCAACGATCAGAACCTCATCGATAAGCAAATTGCGGCAATGGCGCTCATCTACAACCTGACCGTAATCACTCGAAACACCCGTCATTACGATGGAACGGGCGTTCGCGTGCTGAATCCTTTTTTAGCGGATCGGTCATCAGACGATTCGGTCAACTGAAGGCGTGCGCAAAATGAGCCTCTGGATCAAAATCTGCGCCAACACTACGCTGGCCGACGCGCAACTCGCTGCCGATGCGGGAGCTGGTGCAGTGGGCTTTGTGTTTGCTCCCAGTCCGCGACGCGTGACGGCCGAACAGGTTTCCACCATTGTGCCGCATCTCCCCAAAAAGCTTGAGAAGATCGGCGTCTTCGTGGATGCCGGATTCGACGAGATCGCTTCAACTGTCGAAACCGCCGGCCTTACCGGCGTGCAACTGCACTTCGACGCGCCGCGCGAACTGCCGCCGCAATTGCGCATGCAATTCGGAAGGGGCCTTCGCATTCTTCGGGTCGTTCACTTCGATGCAGCAATTCCAGCGCTACCCGACGATCCGGAAATAGACGCGCTCATGGTCGATTCACGGACAGCGAGCGCTGTAGGTGGCACCGGCACGACATTTGACTGGAGTCTTGCGGCCGCGACTTTTTTCCGAAACACGCTAGCGCTCGAACGCGGCGTAGTTGTAGCCGGTGGCCTCACGTCCGACAATGTTGCCGAAGCCATTGCCACGCTGCATCCGTGGGGCGTCGACGTGGTTAGCGGCGTAGAATCCGCGCCCGGCCGCAAAGACCCGGCCAAAGTGCGCGCCTTCATTGCCAACGCGCGTGCAGCGGCCGATCGGCGCTGAAGCAATTTCTCTCGACGCCGTCGCACTGCTGCGCAACAATGCATGCAGAGGCCGTAAACGATGTCCAAAACAGCCAGCCCGGAGCAGCAGCTCGCCAGCTTCCTTGCCAAATTCAAGCCTGAGGTAGCTGAGCTCGCCGAGGCAATCCTCAACAAGATGCGCCGACGCTACCCAACTGCTCTCGAGCTCGTCTATGACAACTACAACGCGCTCGCCATTGGATTTTGTCCCACAGAACGCGCCTCCGACGGTATCTTCTCCATTGCGCTTTATCCCAAGTGGGTCAGTCTCTTTTTTCTCCAGGGCGCTGGCCTGCCCGATCCCGCAGGCATCCTCAAAGGCAGCGGCAACGTGGTCCGATACATCATGCTTCCCAACCCCTCCATGCTCGATGACCCCGCTGTTACGGCGCTCATGAGCGAGGCCGTCGCCCGCGCCCGCGTACCCTTCGACCCTAAAGGCGCGCACCGTCTCATCATCAAATCGGTCTCTGCCAAGCAACGCCCCCGCCGTCCCGCGGCAACCGGAGCTGCGAAGCGTCGAGCAGGGAAAAAATCCATCGCCTGACGGCGCGCCTTGCGCCGGCCCCCGCAATTTCCGCTCCTGTACACTAAATAGTTCCCCATTTTGCGGGCGACACCCCAGGAGCATTCATGGCCTCCATCATTCTTCCGGCAAGTCCCTCTGAGTCGCGCCCCGGGCGTTTCGGCGTCTATGGCGGCCGCTACGTGCCGGAAACGCTGATGGCTGCGCTCCTCGAGCTCGAGCATGAGTATGAAGCAGCAAAAGCCGACGCCGCATTCCAGGCCGAGCTTAATTCGCTGCTCGCCGACTACGCCGGCCGTCCTACGCCGCTCTATTTTGCCAAGCGGCTCAGTGAAACCCTGGGCGGCGCAAAAATTTATCTCAAGCGCGAGGACCTGCTCCACACCGGCGCGCACAAAATCAACAACGCGCTCGGCCAGGGATTGCTGGCAAAACGCATGGGCAAGCAGCGCATTATTGCCGAAACCGGCGCCGGCCAGCATGGAGTAGCCACGGCCACCGTCTGCGCGCTGCTCGGGCTTGAATGCGTCATCTACATGGGCGACGTGGACATGGAGCGTCAGGACCTGAACGTGAAACGCATGCGTTTGCTGGGCGCCGAAGTTCGCGGCGTCAGCTCCGGCTCCAAGACGCTGAAAGACGCCATCAGCGAGGCCATGCGCGACTGGGTCACCAATGTCCGCACCACCTATTACCTGTTGGGCAGCGCTCTCGGCGCGCATCCTTACCCCACCATGGTGCGCGACTTCCACCGCTGCATCGGTCGCGAAATCAAAGAACAGGTCCTGCTGAAAGAAGGCCGCCTGCCCTCGGCCGTCATTGCCTGCGTAGGCGGAGGCTCCAACGCCATTGGCGCATTCTACGAGTTCATTCCTGACAAACAAGTGCGGCTCATCGGCGTTGAGGCTGGCGGTCGCGGCACCGCGCTGGGCGAGCATGCGGCCCGCTTTGAAGGCGGCGCGCCAGGCGTGCTGCAGGGCACCTACTCTTATGTATTGCAGGACGAAGACGGCCAGATTGCGCTGACGCACTCGGTTTCAGCGGGGCTCGACTATGCATCGATCGGCCCCGAGCACGCGATGCTGCACGACTCCGGCCGCGCCGAATACCTCTCGCGCACCGATGATGAGGCTCTCGATGCGGTGGTCAAGCTGGCGCGCATCGAGGGAATTCTGCCCGCGCTCGAAAGCGCCCACGCAGTGGCCGAAGCAGTGCGCATGGCGCCGTCACTCGATCCGCGTGAAATACTGGTGGTGAACCTTTCAGGACGCGGCGACAAGGATATGGGAATCCTGGCGCGCGAATTGAAACTGTAAGCAGATTGCCCTTTCATTCGTCGGAGGGAGCAGGGGCTTTCAGGCCCCTGAGTATGTGGCTCAATGCTATCCAGGCCTTTAGGCGCGGAAGGCCACAAGACGGCACAATTCAAGGTTTTGAAAGGGCACGACTTTAGTCGTGCCGCAAAAGGCCATGAAGAACTCGGCTTTAGCCGCTGAGGCATTGGAAGCTGGTGTGAAGACTCCCTCAGGGGCTAAAGCCCAAAACCATCTTTGTTGTGTTGACTGGCACGGCTGAAGCCATGCCCTTTCAAAGCACTTCCAATCCCAGGCCTCAAAATCGAGACCTGGGGCACCACAAAGTTGTGGGACCAATGCCGATCCATTTCGAACACAAACCGGGGCTGGTTGTTTATCTCACCGCCGGAGATCCATCGCTGGACGCCACGCGCGCCATCGCCGTCGCGGCCATTGACGCAGGGGCCGATGTGATCGAGCTGGGCGTGCCCTTCAGCGATCCTCTCGCCGACGGCCCCATTATTCAGCGAGCCAGCGAGCGCGCATTGGCCCGCGGCACGCGCCTGAAAGACGTTCTCGCCCTGGCCCGCGAGATTCGCGCCGCACGCCCCGCGGCCAGCCTCGTCATCTTCAGCTATCTCAACCCGATTCTTCGCTACGGGCTCGCCCGTTTTGCCGACGATGCCAAGGCTGCCGGCGTTGACGGCGTGCTGGCCACCGACATGATTGTGGAAGAGGCCGGCGATTACCTCGCCCAGCTTGCCCGCGTTGATCTCGCGCCCATCTTTCTGGCCGCGCCTACCAGTCCCGACGCGCGCCTTGAGGCCATCGCCACGCACTCAAAAGGCTTTGTTTACGCCATCTCCCGCACCGGCATTACCGGCAAACAGCAGAGCATGACCGGCGATGCGGCCGCGCTGGTTGACCGCATTCGCCGATGGACAACACTGCCGGTGGCCGTGGGTTTCGGCATCAGCAACGCGGAACATGTGGCCCAGGTGGCGGAGTTCGCCGATGCCGCCGTGATTGGCAGCGCAATAGTCGAGCTGGTTGAGCGGACGGCCTCCGCGCAGGGTCCAGACAGTGCGCCCGGCGAAGTGGCCCGATTTATCAAGGGCCTGCGCTTGCCGCATGCAGCGCTGGCCCGATGAGAAATGCAGCTTCTAGCTTCTAGCCTCTAGCTTCCAGCCTGTTCTGCGGCAGATTGTGCCGCAGAGGCTCATAGCAGCAGGCCCGAGCTAGGAGCTAAAGGCTAGAAGCTAGAGGCTGTTCTTATGACGATCGAAGAATTGCGAATTCGCATCGATGAGCTTGACCGCCAGCTCGTCGAACTGCTCAGTGAGCGGGCGCGCGCAGCGCAGATGATTGGCCATCTCAAGGCCGCCACTTCGCTTCCGGTCTACGAACCGAATCGCGAAAAAGTCATCTACGCCAATGTGCGCTCGGCCAACAAGGGGCCGCTTCCCGATATTGAGCTCACGCATATCTACGAGCGCATCATCGACGTCATGCGATCGTTGCAGAGGAACGAACTGGCTTCAGAGAGGAACGCCCAGGCCGCCCACGCGGGCGAAGCACCTGGCCATGCCGCGGGTGCCCAGACGCCCGAGACAGGGAATCAAAAATGATTGTCGCAATGCTTGAAACCGCAACCGAAGAAGAAATAGTCTCCGTGATTGAAGTGATGGAGGAGTCCGGCGTTCACGTCCATCGCACCACAGGAGAAATGCAGACCATCCTGGCCGCGGTGGGTCCAACCGCCGGTCTCGACCTGAGCAAGTTTGAGGTCCTGCCGGGCGTGATGCATGTGCACCGTATCAGCTCGCCCTATAAGCTTGCCGGCCGTGCCTGGAGACCTGAAGGCACAATTGTCGAGTTTCCCAACGGCGCTACCATCGGCGGCAAACAGGTGGCCATCGTCGCCGGTCCCTGCGCCATCGAGAATCGCGAGCAGATCTTCTCCACCGCCGCAGCCGTCAAAGCTGCCGGCGGAGGCTTTTTGCGCGGCGGGGCATACAAACCGCGCAGCTCGCCCTATTCCTTCCAGGGACTCGGCATCCCGGGTCTCGAGCTCATGCGCGAGGCCGCTGAAAAGCACGGCCTGGCCACCGTCAGCGAGGTCATGGAGATCTCCCAGATCGAGGCCATGCTGCCCTACGTCGATTGTTTCCAGGTGGGCGCGCGCAACATGCAGAACTTCAACCTGCTGCGCGAGCTCGGCCAGGTGCGCAAGCCAGTCCTGCTCAAGCGCGGCATCGCGGCCACTATTGAAGAGCTGCTGCTCTCAAGCGAGTACATTCTTTCGGGCGGCAACTACGACGTGATCCTTTGCGAGCGCGGAATCCGCACCTATGAAACCTCCACGCGCAACACCATGGACATCTCGGCCATCCCGGTCGTCAAAAAACTATCGCACCTGCCCATCGTGGGTGACCCCTCCCACGGCACCGGCCGGCGCGACTTGGTTGCCCCCATGGCCAAGGCCGCCGTGGCCGCGGGTGCCGACGCCCTGCTCATCGAGATTCACCCCAACGCCGACAAGTCAGTAAGCGACGCCGCGCAGACCATGTACCTCGAAGATTTCGCGAAGCTGGTTGCGGAACTGCGCGTGATCGCCGGGGCCGTGGGAAGAACGCTGTAGGCGAGTCAGCAGGCCGGCGAGTCAGCGACCGACTTGCCGACGGGCAGGCGCACCGGTTTTTTCGCAAGTTGGGAGAACGGCTTGAATGACCCGAATTTGCCTGAAATTCCTGCTTTTCTCGTGTGTCGTGCTGTCGGCAGCGTTTCTGCTCGCCGCGCAGGACGGCTGGCGAGTTGTGCCCACCGAATTTCGCGACAACCATCAGCCTCGCCCCGACCTTAGAGCGATCGGAATTCCTGCCACCGCAATCTACAAAGGGGAAAAACGGAAGGCGTTTATCATCCTCTCGGGGACATTGAAGGAAGCCGCCGCTCGTCTTCCCCGCAATGTGCACGCCGTTCCTCCAGTTATCGAGGTCCACATTGATGGGTTCGATCAGTTACTTCCCGAGGGGCGCGCAGAGTTGTTCGATGGGCCACCGGACATCGGCGAGTCGACTGAGATTCGAGTCTTCAAGATGAGCATTATCCGTGGCGGGCAGGTTTTTCGGGCATCGAACTGGGTGAACCGGTATATCGGAGAGTATCCGGATTCGATTGTAGGGCCAGACGGCAATGTGCTCGGCATAGGCGTTTCTACGCGGGGCCAGGAGCGGACAGCATGGCTACAGTTTCTCCGCGAGATGAGCAACGGCTTCGACAGAGGCCAAATTTTGATCGGCGGAAAGGCGCTGTCTCCAAATATTGAGATCGATTTTTCCAGCAAACGAGTTGACCCGCTGCTGAAAGATCTTCTCCGTGATTGCTTTCAGTGACTCCTGCCAGGCAAACCGCAAACGGTAAGATGAAGTGAGTCGTCGCTGACTCGCTCACTTGCTGACTCGCTGATCATGATCGACCGCATCTCCATCCTCGGAACCGGCCTGCTTGGCACCTCGGCGGGTCTCGCCCTGCGCGCCGCCGGATTCACGGGCCACATTACCGGCTGGAGCCGCACTAAAGAGCAGGTCCACGTTGCCCTGCACATGGGCGCCATCGACGAAGTTGCCACCGACCCTATCGCCGCGGCACGCGAGAGCGAAGTCGTTCTGCTCTCCATGCCCATCTTCGCCACGCTCGACTTCATGGCCCAGCTCTCCGGCCGGCTCACCGCAGACCACCTGGTGACAGACGTAGGCAGCACCAAGCGCCTAATCGCGGAGTCGGCCGCGCAGCTCTATAACAAGCACCATTGCCCGGCCTTTTTGCCCGGACACCCCATGGCCGGCAAGGAGCGCGGCGGCGCAGCTCTTGGCGACGCCAACCTTTATCGTGGAGCGGTCTGGCTATTTACCGACGATCCGGCCGCCCGCCGCACCCCTCGCGCCGACGAGCTTGTTCACGACTGGCGCCACTGGGTCGCGGCCATGGGCTCGCGCGTCATCGATCTCGATCCCGTGCGCCACGACGAACTTGTTGCCTGGGTCAGCCATCTGCCTCAATTCGTGGCCACCGTGCTCAGCGCGCTGCTTGAAGAGGAAGTAGGCAACGCACCCGAGCTCAAAGATGTGGGTGGCCGGGCACTGCGCGAAATGACGCGCCTGGGCGCCAGCCCCTATTCCATGTGGCGCGACATTGCCCACACCAACACTGAGGCCGTCGAGCGCGCCCTTCAGGCCATGGAACAGCGCCTCGCCTACCTCCGCGAAAACCTCCGCACCCCCGAGCTGCGCAGCGAATTCGACCAGGCCAACCGCTTCCGGCGCGAGTAGCCGAGGCCCCACTCACACTCACTCGTCATCGCCCCCTTGACACCCCTACACGTCTAGGGCTATGCTCTCCAATACCAAGACGAATAGGGGTCAGCCGATGCCCAAGAACGATCTGCAGGGAAGTCTCGATCTGCTGGTTTTGAAAACTCTCGCCCAGCGTGGCCGGTTGCACGGCTACGGAATCGTGCTCCACATCCAGCGCGCCTCCGACGATTTGCTGCAGGTCGAAGAGGGGTCGCTCTATCCCGCGCTTCACCGCATGGAACAGATTCGCTGGATCAGTTCGGATTGGGCCCTTACCGAGACCAACCGCAAGGCGAAGTACTACAAGCTCACCGCCGAAGGCCGCCGCCAGTTGCAGCTTGCCGAAGAAAATTTCGATCAGCTTGTTCGCGGCGTCCGCGCCATGCTGCGCTACGCGTGAGGTTGAATTATGCCTATCCTGAATCGAGTCGCGAATCTCTTCCGCCGTTCCCGCATCGACAGCGAAATCGCCGCCGAGCTCGAATCCCACATTGCCCTGCGCATTGAAGACAACATCGCCGCCGGAATGCCTCCCCAGGAAGCACGCCGCGATGCGCTTCTGCGCTTCGGCAATCCCACCGCAACCCGCGAAAACGTTACCGCTGCCGATTCCGCGCTGAGCCTCGACCGTTTCTGGTTCGACCTGCGCTACGCCATGCGGCAACTCATCAAGTCGCCGGGCTTCACCTTTACCGCGGTCGTTACCCTGGCCGTCGCCATTGCCGCCAACGCCGTGGTCTTCAGCATTCTCAATGCGCTGGTGCTGCGCCCGCTCAACCTGCCTGGCGCCGACCGCCTCTTCAACATCGATGACAACGGCCAGTCGCTGAACTCATATCCCGATTTTCGCGATCTGCTTCAACGCAACAAGGCCTTCGACGGAATTGCCCTATACACGTTTGAATCGGTAGGCCTTGACACTGGCGGCAATCCCCAGAAGGCCTGGATCTACGAAGCCAGCAGCAACTACTTCGACGTGCTTGGAGCCCCTCCTTATCTCGGCCGCTTCTTTCACTCGTCGGACGAACGCGGCCTCGACAGCATTCCCTACATCGTTCTCAGCTATCCTTATTGGCGCACGCATTTCCACGGGGATGAATCCGTGATCGGCCGCACTGTCGCGATGAACCGCCATCAATTCACCGTTCTCGGTGTCGCTCCTCCCGACTTTCGCGGTTCTGAGCTTATTTACCAACCGGACTTCTGGGTTCCGATAGTCGACCAGGCGCAAGTTGAGGGCTCTAGCGATCTCGACGATCGCGGCAATTCAAGCAATTGGCTCATCGGCCGCCTTAAACCAGGCGTTACTGTTGCGCAGGCAACGGGAGACCTGAACGTGGTCGCCGCATATCTCAAAAAAACCTATCCCACCAACGACGATGCGGCCAAATTCTCTCTCGTACGACCGGGCCTGGTGGGCGATATGCTTGGCGGACCCGTGCGCGCTTTTGTTGCCGGGCTCATGTTGCTTGCCGGCTTGATTCTGTTGGCGGCATGCGCAAACCTAGGCAGTCTCTTTGCCGCGCGCGCCGCCGACCGCTCCCGCGAAATTGCTTTGCGCATGGCCCTCGGCTCCACGCGCCGACGCATCCTCCGCCAGCTCTTAACTGAGTCTTTGCTTGTGGCTTCCGCCGGCGGCGCAGCCGGAATCGCGGCCAGCGTCTTCCTGCTTCGCGCTCTCAGCACATGGCAGCCCCTTCCTCAGTTCCCCGTCAACGTTCCTGTCAATCCCGATGCCCGCACCTATTTGGTGGCCGCCATGCTGGCAATTGTCAGCGGCTTGCTCTGCGGTCTGTCGCCGGTGCGCCAGGTGCTGCGCGCCGCTCCCTGGGAGGTGGTGAAAACCGGAACCGCAATCGCGGGTCGATCAAAACGCTTCGCGCTTCGCGACGTTTTGCTCGTCGTTCAAGTCGCCGTTTGTGCAGTGCTTCTCACCTCGTCGCTGGTGGCTGTGCGCGGCCTCGCGCGCTCGTTGGGCGCCAAGTTCGGGTTCCAGCCTCAAAACGCTCTCCTGCTCACCTCAGACCTCAACATGGCGGGGTACAGCCACGACCGGATCCCACCCATGCAGCGCCGCATGCTCGATGCAGCCAATGCCGTTCCCGGAGTTACCTCCGCAGGCCTGATTGACAACATTCCGCTCGGTCTTGGTTGGAGCCAAACTTCTGTCTTTAAATCCGGAACCACCGACTTTCGCGATTCAAATGCCACGGCCCTTTCTATGGCCTACGGCATTTCACCGGGTTACTTCAAAGCCGCCGGAACCACCCTTATTGCCGGGCGCGACATTGCCTGGAGCGACGATAAAAACGCCCCGGCCGTCGTTCTCGTGAATCGCGAATTCGCCCGCAAGGTCTTCGGCTCGGTCTCAAATGCGGTCGGCGCTCATTTCCTGCACAACAAGGGGCACGACAGCTTTCTCGTCATTGGTGTAGTTGAAGACGGCAAGTACGTCACCCTGACTGAAGGTCCCAAGCCGGCATTCTTCCGCCCACTGCTGCAGTCGCCTTCGACTGAAACCACGCTGGTGGCGCGTACCAGCGCCGATCCGCACGCAGCAGCACCCGCGCTTCACGACGCAGTGCGCGCGCTCGATGCCGGCCTTCCCTTCACCCTGTTTACCTGGGAGCAGGAGCTGAGCAGCGCGCTCTTCGCCTCCCGCACGGCTACTGTCGCGCTTGGGGTTTTGGGCCTGTTGGGTGCAATGCTCGCCATCACCGGCATCTTCGGCATGGCCAGCTACTCTGTCAGCAAGCGTCTCAAGGAAATGGGCATCCGCATCGCCCTCGGCGCCAACAAACTGCAGGTGCTGGGCGCCGCCCTGGGTCGCGCTTTCCGCCTGCTCGCCCTCGGATCAGTGGCCGGCATTCTGCTTGGATTGGCTGCATCCCGGGTCCTGGCCTTCATCGTCTATCAGGCAAGTCCCAGCGATCCCGTCGTGCTGGCCGGAACAATTCTGGCCATGATGATTCTGGGTCTGGCCGCAACCTGGGCGCCGGCCCATCGCGCCCTGTTCGCCGATCCCTCCAGGCTCATGCGCGAAGAATAAGCACCGTTGCCAAGGTCAACCGCCCAGTGCGGACCGCAGGTCATTCATCAACAGCATCAGGTGCAAGTCATTCACCGGCGAAGGCTCAAAGTCAAAATGCCTGTAGAATGCGGCGGCTTCTTCGTCGATTGCGTGTACCAGCACTGCCCGTGCACCCACGATATCTGCCGCACCGGCGATGCGAATCAGAGCGTCTTTGAGCAGTGTTTTCCCTAATCCCGTGCCTTGCTCGGTGCCATCAACCGCAAGCCGGGTGAGCAATACAATCGGTACCGGATGCCGCGCCAACCCCCTCGCCACAGGTGCTGGCGCGTCTTCTCTATCCACCCTTCCGGCTGCGATGGAGTAGTAACCAACAACGCGGTTGTCCCTTTGCACAACGTAGGTTCGCGACACCTCGTTCTGCTGATTCACCCAAGCGAAGCGCTTAAGCCAATCATCGAGAGAAGGGTGCCTGCCGCAATTGAATTGGCTCAAATTGTGTCGGCGCGACAACGGCTCGATTGGCCTGAGCCACGGAGAATCCTCGTCAGGCTTGCTCAAGGATTGAACGCTCCCGCAGCAGCTTCTCCAGCCTTGGCTTGCGCCGGACCGGCCGATCGAGGGCGGCGGTGAACGCTCGCCACTGTTCATCGGTCAAGACAAAATGCTTCTGGTCAGCGAGTGCTTGTTCGGCGCGTTCTGCCGCGCTCGTCAGGATGAAGGCGCTAACGCTCACCCCGGCTGCTGCTGCTGCCTGGCTGATGGTACTCACTTCGCGTTCCGTCGCGCGCAGGTGAATCCGTTGTTCTTTTTTCGCCGCAACCGGCATTTCGCCTCCGTACGTACGTTGTACGCCACTTTCGCGCCAAAATAAATTGCCCCGCCGAGTATTCCCCCTGTTAACCACCCACCCCCGCTGTTCGTTATAGGTGCAGAACAGCAACCTCATCAGGGGTGAACAAATATGAAAAGCCGCAATCAATTCCTCGGTATAGCCCTCGCCGCAGTTCTCGCATTCGGCGTCGCAGCCCCAGTCCTCTCCCATTCGCAGGCCGCACCGCAAAGGCCCGCGGCATCCGCAGCCGCGCCCTCCGAGCAGGAAATGGCCGATATCCAGGGCCAGTTCCTCAAGCTCCTTCGCCTCAGCCCGAGCCTCACTTCAGTGGTGGCCAGGGATCCATCGCTCTTGTCCGACCAGGCTTATGTCGAGCGCAACAACCCAGAGCTGGCCGCGTTCATGGCCACCCATCCCGACATCGCCAAGAACCCTGATTTCTATCTCTTCAGTCACCTCAAAGAGGGGGGCGACGATCGCGAGCAGGCTCTTGAGCGCACTGTCTGGCCCGATCTCGTGCCCCAGCGTGATCACCAGTCCAGCGCAGCCGAAGTGGCCGACAAGTTCATTCCCATGGTCGTGGTCATCACCATCTTCGGCGCTCTCGTTCTCATCGTCCGTTTCTTTGTCGAGAGCCGCCGTTGGAGCCGCAGTTTCAAGACCCAGACTGAGGTTCACTCCCGCCTCATCGATAAATTCAGCACCAGCCAGGAGCTGGCTGCGTATATGGAAACAGAGGCAGGCAAGCGGTTCCTTGAAGCGGCTCCCATCTCGACCGGCGCAGGCGCAGGCCCATACGTGCCAAACGTAGTGGCTCGCGTTCTCACGCCCCTCCAGATTGGCCTAGTCATGGTGCTTCTCGGAATCGGTTTCCTGCTGCTCCGACATGTGGGGGGTGAAGACACTACCGAGTCCATGCTGATCACCGGAACCGTGATGCTAATGCCCGGAATCGGGTTTATCCTTTCGGCAGGGGCAACCTGGGCGGTAGCTCATCGCCTGGGACTCATGCCTGATAATCCTCGGATCGACGGCTCGAACCCGCGCTAAGGCTTGACCGCTAGTTCTTGTTCCAATGATGGGTGCCCCCGGTCCCTCGCAATTGGGGACCGGGGATGGCACGAAGCAAAGAACGTTTTCAACCGGTCACAACTAATGGCGAATGTGGAATCGAGCGATGGCAAGGAGACGCATGCCCTGGGATTTCGCACTACCGAACCCGCTCGCTGGCGAGGCGGATGCCACTGCACAGCACACGGCTGCGCAAATGGATAACTCCGTCTTCGCCGCTTTCTACGAGCGCTCGGCGCGTCCCCTCTGGGCCTACCTGGTGCGCGCCTCCTGTGACGCGGCCCTGGCCGACGACCTGATGCAGGAGAGTTACGTTCGATTCCTTTGCGCCGAGCGCGCTCCGTCATTGGTTGAAGATGGTGAAGTGGCGGCTCGCTTGTACCTTTTCCGCATCGCCACCAACCTGCTGCACGATCACTGGCGCCGTCCCCGCGCCGCCTCCATCGACGAGCTGCCCGAAGAATTCTTCACTGCAGACTCAACCACCGCGCAAACTGAGGCGCAAGCTGAACTGGGCCCCGCGCTCTTGCGCATGAAGCCTCGCGAGCGCCAGCTACTGTGGCTGGCCCATGCCGAAGGCTACTCGCATCGCGAAATCGCCCAGGTTACCGGCCTCGCCGCTACCAGTATCCGGCTGCTGCTGTTCCGCGCACGCCGCAGGCTGGCACGCATTCTCCGCGAACAGCACCAACCCGCGGGAGGTTCCAGATGACATTCGTTTCCTGCAACTGCGAAAAAGAGATTCGTGAACTGGTCGAGAGCGGCCAGTGGCCGCTGGCCGCTCCGCCCGAGCTGAAATCCCACGCCGCTCAATGCCGCACCTGTGCCGACCTGGTGCTGGTGGCTACGGCGTTTCAGCGCGTGCGCGCAACTACCATCGCCGCCGCCAAGCCCGCTTCCGCCGGAGCCATCTGGTGGCGCGCCCAGCTGCGCAGCCGCCAGCAGGTCTTTGAACGCATCCAGCGGCCTCTGCTCGGCGCCCAGGTCTTTGCCCTCGTCGCCCTTCTGCTGCCCATCATCGGCTTTATTGCCTTTGAGGCCCGGCACGGGCTCGCCTGGCTGACCTGGTTCGGCAAAGCCTCGCAATCAGCCCAACTCCATGCCGGCGATCTTTCGTCTTCAGCGTCTACAGGTTCTGCCTCGGGCCTCATCTTCGTGGTGGTCGCCGCCGCTGCATTTGCCCTGGTTGCAGGCGTGGCCCTCTACTTCGACACCGAGCGAAAATAATTTCGCCGGGCCTAAAAACGCCGGGTACGCTTGCCGCGTCGATTGAACAAGCTTTCCTTCCTTCAACTCTCGAAAGGAAGCGCCCGCGCCATGAATCTAATCACTTTCCTCCCGCTCAAATCGCGCCGCGCCTTCATCCTGAACGTAGCCGCCTGCCTGCTGTTAACCCTACCCGAACAAGAAAAACCAACCCCGCCCGAAACCTCAGCCCCCGCCGCCAACCCCGCTTCCTTCGCCTACGATGTCGTCTCCATCAAGCCTTACAAGCCGGAACCCGGCGCTATCCGCTCGGCAAACGGCACGCCCGACAGCCTTTCATATCGTGGCACCGGCCTGATAGTCCTCCTGATCAACGCCTTTCCCACCCTCACACTCGACCAGCTTGTTGGCGTGCCTGACTGGGCCATGGCTTCAAGAACGGGTGATGAGCTCTACGATGTTGAGGCAAAGATGGACGAAGATACCGCTGCTGCCCTCAAAAAACTGCCCTGGGACCAACAGCAGGACATCCGGCGATCCATGATGCTGCAGGTGCTTGTCGAACGCTGCAAGCTGAAGTATCACAAGGAGACGCGCGAACTTCCCATCTACAACCTTGTCATCGCAAAAAACGGGCCCAAGTTCAAAGAAACGCCGGCAGACAAAAAAGAGAATCAAACCGGGGGATTTGGTCAGATATCAGAGGACAACTTCGAGATGAAGCAGATGCCGGCCATGCTCTCGGGTTACGCCCGACGCCCAGTGGTCGACAAAACCGGCCTTACCGGCAAATACAGCATCAGTCTCAAGTGGAATCCCTATGCCGACCAGGACGTTCCGGCTTGGTTAATGGACCGGTTCCCCGATTCCAAAGGCCGCCCCGGCATATTTGATGCCCTTGAGGAGCAGCTCGGCCTCAAGCTCGAATCCGCCAAAGGCCCTGTCGACGTTTACGTCATCGACCACATCGAGAAGCCGTCGCCCGATTGATGGCCCCGCGCGATCCACAACCATTGCTTTAAGATTCTCTTTGAACGACCGAGCCCGCGCCATGAACCTTATCACTTCCCGCCTGCTCAAATCGTGCCGCGCCTTCGCCCTGATCGCTGCCTGCTTCCCACTCACCTTGCCGGCAGCCGCTCAGGACAACCCCACCACGCCCGCGCCTTCCACTCCCGCCAGTCCCGCTAACCCCGCCAGCTCGGCTCCAACCCTCGACCCGGCTGCATTTTCCTACGAAGTCGTCTCCATCAAGCCGTACAAGCAGACTGAAGCAGGCATGTTCATGTGGACGAGTTTCAATCCCGACAGTTTCTCTTGCCAGGGCTGCAGTTTTAAGAGCCTTATGTTCAACGCCTTCCCCATAGTCATGCCCGAGCAACTGGTTGGCGGGCCCTCATGGGCAGACTCCGACTCTTTTGTAGTCAACGCAAAAATGGATGAGGAGACGGCGGCTGCGCTGAAGAAACTGTCGCGAGACCAAAGCCGGCAAGTCAGGCAACAGATGATGCAGGACCTGCTCGCTGACCGCTTCCAGCTCAAGTTTCACAAAGAGACCCGTGAGCTGCCCATCTATAACCTCGTCGTCGCCAAAGCGGGTCTCAAAATCGAGGCAACGCCGGAGGGCAAGGACATCGGCTATTCCATGGGCCCGGGAAACCTCAAAGGGACTGGAATCGAACTCGACAACCTCGCCTTCAGCCTTTCCGGCGAAGTGGGTCGAAAGATTGTGAACCAGACCGGCCTCTCAGGCAGATACAACATCGATCTCAAGTGGCAGCCCGACTCAATGGCCGCGGGCGCGGGCAATTCGCCTGGCGCAGATGCGCTCCCCGATCTCTTCACCGCGCTCCAGGAGCAAGCCGGCCTCAAGCTCGAGCCCGCCAAAGGCCCGGTCGACGTATACGTGATCGACCACGTTGAAAAGCCGTCTGAGAATTGAGCGGCGAGCGTAGTGCGCGCTTTCTCCGCCCGAATTGTTCTGCGCCTGCAACAGTGAGACAATAAGGACGCTTTCCCTGAAAGGCTCGGCTCCACGATGGCCGTGCGTGCGCGTCATCCCCGGCGAAGCGCTGGAATTGCGGCGCTTTCTTTGGCGGCCTGCTTTGCTCTTCCCATCCCATCGCAAACTGCCGCGCCCACTGCGCAGAATCCAACAGCAGCGCCTCCGGCGTTCGACGTAGTATCGATCCGTCCGCACAAAGATAATGGCAACGGCTCTCACTGGTGGACGCCAACGGCGGACGGGTATGCGGCGTACAACGTCGAGGTGTCCGACCTGCTCTTCGCCGCCTACGCAATTAAGTGCCCCGGCCAGCTCGTGGATCTTCCCAAGTGGGGTTACGAAGAGCCCTTCGATATCGAGGCCAGGATTGACGAAGCTCATCTTGCGCAGTATCGCAGCCTCACTGAAATTGAGCGCAAAGACCAGGCTGCGCAAATGCTTCGCCCCATTTTGGAAGACCGTTTCAAGCTCAAGATTCATCACGAGTCAAGGGTGCTCCCCGTGTACTCGCTCGTGGTTGCCAAAGGAGGATTCAAACTGAAGCAGGCTGCAGGGGACGAGAACCTTTACGGGATGATGACAAACCGAGGCATGATTTATATTCGCGGCGGGCCGATCGGCGCGCGATTCATCGTCGGTTTGTCCGAGATGACCGATCGAATCGTGATAGACGACACCGGCCTGACGGGCTACTACGACATCGATCTCAAGTGGACGCCGGATGACGACCTGGCGGCGGGCGCATCGGGGCCCTCGCTCTTTACCGCCCTGGAGGAACAGCTCGGATTGAAGCTGGTAGCAAAGAAAGCGCCGGTTGACGTCATCGTCGTCGACCATGTCGAGCGGCCGTCGGAGAATTAGCCGTCCAACCGGAGACCGCTGCCGGGTGAAATCCGCCGGAACCTCGACGCCCAGTTCTGCGTACCCAGTCTTTAGGACTACCGCCATTCGCCTCCGGAGGCCATTCCGATGAACGTTCGCAAACTTTTCACGCTGCTGCTCGCAAGCTTCTTGCCCCTCGCTTTCGCCGGATGTAGTTTCACCACCCAAAACGACCTAAGCAACACCACCACCTCGGGCGAGATCCATATCGCCAAGATGGGCGGCGGCATCGACGTCGACAGCGCACCCCATGGGGCCAACCTCTCCACCATGGGCGGCAATATTCACGTAGGTAATGTCGCCGAGTCCGCGACTCTTAAGACCATGGGTGGCTCCATCGACATCGATCGGTCCACCGGCCCGGTGGACGCCTCTACGATGGGCGGCGAGATCACCATTTCCACGGCCAGCGGCCCCGTCAAGGCAACCACCATGGGCGGCGACATCACGGTGCGCGAAACCGGCTCTTCGACCGGCCAGCATGACATCGAGCTTAGCTCGAAGGGCGGCAGAATTGAGCTCACGGTGCCGAAGGATTTCCCAATGGATGTGAGAATCACGCTGGCCTATACCAAAGCCGACCACGGTTACCACATCGAGCAGCATGCCGGCCTCGAGGTCAGTGAAACCGGCGAGTGGGATAACTCCCATGGCACGCCACGCAAATACATTCGCGCCTCCGGCCGGGTCGGCAACGGCCTGAACAAGGTCTCCATCGACACCATCAACGGAGACGTAATCCTGCGCCAGGAATGAATTCGGCGAAGAGTTCCCGGCCTTGTTAATATTCACCGCGCGATCTTCGTCCCATAGGGACGAAACGACAATAGCCCACGATGGAGTCCGCAACGCGGACGTAATCCTGGGAAAGGCGCGATAGAGACACGCCGCCCCCCGGGGCCGGCGCGAACTGCTATATTTCCCTCCGACGGCAAAATCGAATTCACTTCACGGCAATTGGAAACACTTACCGCCCATCGGAGGGAAACCCATGAACTGGAACGAGAGCACACGGCGTGCATTTCTTAAACAATTTGGCGCGGCCGGAGCCGCAGCCCTTGCCGCTGCCAACGCGCGCGGCCTTGGCAATCCCGCATCGCAGACCGCAACGCCCGCTCTCACGCCCCCTCTTACTCCTTCTGACCAGAAGCAGGCCGACACCCGCGCCGAGCGCATGAAGTGGTGGCACCAGGCCAAGTTTGGCATGTTCATCCATTGGGGCCTCTACAGCGTCATCGGCCAGCACGAGTGGGCCAAGGAGTACGAAGGCATTCCGCTCTCGCAATACGAGATCCTGGCGAAGAATTTCCATCCCAGGCCCAACGCCGCGCGTGACTGGGCTCGCCTGGCCAAGCGCTCCGGCCAAAAGTACATGGTGATGACCAGCAAGCATCACGAGGGCTTCTGCCAATGGGATACGCAGCTCACCGACTACAACGCCAAAAAGCAGGGGCCCGGACGCGACCTTGTTGCCGAGTTCGTTGAGGCCGCGCGCGCCGAGGGCCTGCGCGTGGGCTTCTACTACTCGCTCATGGACTGGCATCACCCCGACGGCGCCATCTGCAAGACCGACGAGGCCGCCCGCCGCCGCTTCGTCGACTACACCCACGGACTCATCCGCGAACTGATGACCAACTACGGCAAGATCGACATTCTCTGGTACGACGTGGACTGGCCGCTCACCGCCGAGCAGTGGGAATCGGAGCGCATGAACGAGATGGTCTTCTCGCTGCAGCCCGAGATCATTGTGAACAACCGCAACGGCCTGCCCGGCGACTTTTCAACCCCCGAGCAGGAGATTCGCGCCGCGGAGAACGGCCGCGCCTGGGAAACATGCATGACTCTCAACGATAGTTGGGGATTCAATCGCGGTGACGACGCCTGGAAGACGCCCAAGACCATCGTCGACAACCTGGCCACCTGCGCCCGCGGTGGCGGCAACTACCTGCTCAATATCGGACCCACTGAAGACGGCTCCATCCCGCCGCGCACAACTGAGATTCTCACCGAGGTTGGCCGCTGGACTGAGACTTACGGCGAATCCATCTACGGCACCGAGCGCGGCAATCTCAACGACACCGTCAGCATCAACCTCACCCGCCGCGGCAACACGCTCTATATTCACCAGCATTACTGGCCGGGCCACACACCCGCAGCCGAGTGGCTCGATTTCTTCAAGCCTGAAGTGGTTGTTGCCCTCGCTGGCCTCAAATCGAAGGCACTTTCAGCGCGCCTGCTCAAGACCGGACAAAAGGTCGAATTTACGCAGGATGAATTTTCGCTGCGTCTCACCGGTCTTCCGCTCGAAGCACCCGACCAGCCCGCTACAGTGATCGCAGTCGAATGCGACGCCGAGCCAGTAGTCGATCAGTGGAGTCTCATTCCACTCTGGAAGCGCAACAAGGTAGGTATCGGCGTCTGATATGTGCCCCCAAGGATGCTGGGTGCCCCAGGCCGGGATTCTCGGACCTGGGATACCTAAACCGTCCCCAAGGCGCTGTCATCCCGAGCGAAGTCGAGGGATCTATGTTTTTTCTTAGCCGGCCTCGCGGTTTGCACGCGGCACGGTCTCGCACCAACCAGGCTGAAGGCTAATAGCTAAAAGCTAATAGCTAAAAGCTGCCTCACGTTGCACCCGCGCAAACGCATACGGACCCTCGGGAACCAGCACCACCAGCGCATCGGGCGCGAGCCCATCCAGCAACGCCGCAACCGCGTCATCTAGATTCGCAAATACACGCGCTCCCAGGCTTCCCATCTGTGCCGCATCCGCGCCCGGCGTGTAAAAGAACAACTCGTTCTTCAAGCCCACCAGCGCCAGCTTTTCGAGTTGCCACTGGTCCACTTCAACGCGTGTCTCGCGAATTTCATCCAGAAACTCGGCATGCCCCCGATACCCAGCCAGCATGCGCGCAAACTCCGTCGAGCCAATGCCCTCGGCGCACTCGCCCAGCACCAGGATGCGCCCACCCGGCTTCACAATATGCTGCGCCGCCGTTACGCCCTTCACAGTCTGATAAAAGGTCAGGTCAAGCGGATAGCCAGCCGCACAGGTAATTACCGCATCGGCTAATTCAGGAATGGGCGAGGTCGAAGTGCTCTCAAGAAACTTCACCCCCGCCGCATGAGCCTTCACCGGGTCGCCGGCAAACACCCCGCTGATCCCGCGCTTCCCGGTCAAAGTCACGTCGAGCATAAAATCGTGGCGCGCCATCGCCGCAATCTCAAGCAGCTCCGCGTGCAGCGGATTCTCATCAATCGAGCCCTCCGTCGCCATCGGCTCGCGCATGAATCGCGGCGAGTGAATCACCTTGATCGTCTCCTGCGCGGCCAGGCCCGGCGCAATCAGCTTGCGCCCGCCGCTGAAGCCCAGCATCAGGTGCTGCTCAATAAATCCCAGCGTGATGTGCAGGTCGGCGGCCATGAACCGCTCGTCGATATACACGGGCGTCCCGCGCCGCGTCGTGCCCAGCGATCTGTGCGCCGCAAAGTCCCGCGCATCGTGGCTCTCCACGCGATACTTGCCCGCAATCTCCGGCCCCAGGATCGTAACCACTTCATCCGGCGTAGCCGCGCGATGCAGTCCCGTCGCAATCAATATGGTTATGCCTTCAACAGGAATGCCCGCAGTGTGCAGCCGCTCCATGAACGGTGGCAGCGTGATGCGATTCGGCGCAGGCCGCGTAATGTCGCACACTGAGATTGTCGCAGTGCGCTTGCCCTCGGCCAGCTTCACCAGCGGCGCGCATCCGATAGGATGATCAAGCGCTTCGTCAATCGCCGGGGCAACGTCGGCAATGGCCGCAGCCGATCGCGCATGCGCCACGTGGCATGCGAATCCCGCAGGAACCTGAACGTCAATTCCGTGTTTCCCAAACGCCAACCGCGTATTCATCGCAATCTCAGTTTCCCGGCCCGAACACCCGCTCTCATTCGATTCTATCGGCTGGCTACATCGGCCGGCATAGGAGTAGGCTCGCATCGGTGTGCACCGGCACAAATCGAAACACACGCAACGTGGCATACTGCCCGGGAAAGGTAAAGATACAATGACCGGCCGTGAACGAGTTATCGCTGTGCTTCAAGGGCAGAGCGCCGATTGCCTGGCGGCTATGCCCATAACCATGATGTTTGCCGCGGATATTCTCGGCGTAAAATACGGCGCCTACGCGCGCGATTTCCGCATCCTGGCCGATGCGCAGGTAAAAACGGCAGAGATGTTCGGCTTCGATTATGTGTCGACGATTTCCGATCCGGCGCGCGAAGCTGCCGACGCAGGCGCAAAGATTCAGTGGTACGACGATCAGCCTCCGGCCATCATGGAGACCGATGCGCTACTGGCCGACAAGGCGGCGCTGGGACGCATCGAAGCACGCGATCCGCTGCAGGGCGGACGCATGGAAGATCGCATTCGCGGCGTCGAGCTGCTGCGCCAGCGCGTGGGCGGCGAACTGTTCGTGGAGGGGTGGGTCGAAGGCCCCTGCGCCGAAGCCGCCGACCTCCGCGGCATCAACCATCTCATGACCGACTTCAGCGACGATGCGGAGTTTGTGCATGCGCTCTTTGCATTCAACGTGGATCGCGCGGTGCGGTTTGCCGAACTGCAGATTGAGGCCGGGGCCGACATTATTGGCATCGGCGACGCCGCCGCGTCACTGGTGGGCCCGCGCATATACAAAGAGTTCGTCTGGCCCTGGGAAAAGAAACTGGTGGACGCAATCCACGCGCGCGGTGGACGCGTGCGCCTGCACATCTGCGGCAACACGCGGCGCATCCTCGATGGAATGGGCACGTTGGGTTGCGCCATGGTCGACATCGATTACCCCGTGCCCATGGACGAAGCCCGCGCCAAAACTGGCTTGAGCCAGGTACTGGCCGGCAATCTGAATCCGGTCAAAGATCTTCGCGACGGCGCGCTGGACTCGATCGCGCATTCACTGGAAGCGCGACTGGCGCAGGCCGGTCCTCATTGGATTGTGGCTGCCGGTTGCGAAGTGGTTCGCGACACCCGCCACGAAAACGTGCATGCTCTCGTGGAATTCGCAAAGACCCACCAAGCCAATGCCGTTGCCTGATTCGCGCTCTCCTCAATCAACCAGGAAATCTTCAATCATTCGCGAAAATGCGTGCCCCATCCTGAGCGAAGCATAGCGGAGTCGAAGGACCTGCTTCTTGTTTTTATATCGACCTGGGAGACAACAAACCTCAACCGGCCCTGAGAACCGCATCCGCAACTCGCGCCGCCTCAACCGCCGCCTTCACTTCGTGCACCCGCACAATCGACGCGCCATTCAAAATCGCCACGGTCATCGCGGCGACGCTCGCCGTCTCACGCGCATTCGCCGGCGCTGCAGTCCCGCCGTATATCTCCGCCAGCGTATGTCCCAGAAATGACTTTCGGCTCAGACCCACCAGCAGCGGCCTTCCCAGCGCCAGAAACTCGCTCTGCCGTGACAGCAGCGCGTAGTTCTCATCGAGTTTCTTCCCAAATCCATATCCCGGATCAAGCACAATCCGATCTTTTGCGATTCCCGCACTCAAAGCAGCGTCAAGGCTCGCCGCCAGCCCATTGCGCACCGTCGCGATCAGCGCATCGGGCTCAAGCTGCGGTTGGGTGCGCCATTCCTCCGGCCTGCCGCGCGTATGCATCAACACCACGCCCGCGCCCAACTCCGCGCACACCGCTGCCAATCCCGGTTCCCAGGTAAATCCGCTCACATCGTTCACGATTTCGGCGCCGGCCTCAAGCGCAGCCCGCGCCGTCGCAGCCTTGTATGTATCCGCTGAAATCACAGCATGCGGCCGCGCCTTCAATATTCCATTGAGCACCGGCAGCAGGCGCGCCTGCTCTTCCTGCGCACCAACCGCCGCGTCAGCCCCGCCAGAGTGCGAACCGGGCCGCGTGCTCTCCGCTCCCAGATCGAGAATGTCCGCGCCCTCATCCACCAAACGCAGCGCATGAGCAACAGCTTTCTCCGCATCGAGAAAAAAGCCGCCGTCGCTGAATGAGTCGGGTGTAATATTCACCACGCCCATTACAAGCGTGCGTGCGCCCAGCTCAAGATTGCGCGTACGCAGTCGCCACAGATTATTTGGTCGAATGCTGACAGACATGCCGTGCTCAGCGCCCGCGAACCTTGGCGGCAAGCTGGCCGCGCGTACGAACCGCTGCAGATCTGGGTTGCTTTCCACGACGCGGAGCTGTCTTTCGCACCGCGGCCTCCGGCCCTACCAGCAGTTCAATCGGGATTCGCATTCCCGCATGCAGTCGCCGGATCATGGCCAGCGTGAGAACGCGCTTTCCGGCCAGCACCTCTGAAACCCTCGCCCTGCTTCCGATCATCGGCTCCAGATCCTTGCGGGTCATGTTCCGCTGTTCCATCTGGAACTCGATAATGGTGATCGGATCCGGAGTGTCAATCGGGAAATGCCTGCTTTCGTAGACATCAACAAGCGTGGCAAGAACCTCCAACTCATCGCTGGCCGCGCTGCCTGGCTTTGCGCCCATCAATTGCGCAATCCGCTCAATCACCGCATCGTGATCTGCTTCAGTTCGAATGGGCTGAATTCGCATAGCGCTCCTTTTCAAATCTCACACTCGTCACGTCGATCTGGTCGTATTCTCTATGCGTTCCGATCCACAGCACCAAGAGGATGCTGTGCGCATAATCGATCGCCGTCACCAGACGGGAATCGTTTCCCTTGATGTTGAATACCACCCGTTCCGATGAAACAATGCTGGCGGAGCTGAGCTGCTGTTTCAACTCAGCGGAGTTCTTCCACTTCGCGCGCGACGCAATTGCAAACCACGAATCGAGCTGCTCCTTTACCGTCTTGCGTATTCGTTTCTCCACAAGGTTTTGGACGAATCCGTTAAAGGTGCTCCGCGCAATGATCCTCACTGTCTCAGTGTACACCGCTCCCATTTTGGGAACAACTGGCGTATGGGACCCAATCTCCTCACCACTTCATGCGGAGGGTCCAAATGCCGTAAACTCCCGGCATGGTCTTCCTTCAGCGGATCGCAGCCTGTTTTCTCACTGTGGCCCTCGCAGCCTCTGTTGCGCCCGCGCAATCCGGCGCACGCGCGCTACCGCGCCCCAACGCAGCCAGACCGCCCGCCAAAGGCGCGCTTTCTGACCGCATTAATTCCATCCTCTCCGAGCCCGCTCTCAGTCACGCCCAGTTCGGCATCAGCGTGACCACGCTCGACGGCGAGCCGGTATACGGCCTCAACGACGCAAGGCTCTTCACGCCGGCCTCAAACGTAAAGCTCACCACCACCGCTGCCGCATTCGCATTGCTTCCGGTCGACACACTTACCTGGACCACCTTTGTCGTCGCCGACGGTGACGTTGACTCAGCCGGCATCCTGCACGGCAATCTGGTGGTTTTAGGTTCGGGCGACCCAACCATCAGCATTCGCCCATATCCCTACCAGGAACCAGTTGAACCCGCACCGCCGCCGACCCCCGCCAAAGCGCGGGCCGCAGCATCCGCGCCCGCTCAACCCCAGCCCGCACCTGCACCGCCCCAGCCGGCTCCAGATCCCATGACTCCTCTCAATCTTCTGGCCGAGCAGATCGAGCAGTCTGGAGTGCGCCAGGTCGAGGGCAACGTCATTGGCGACGATTCTTACTTTGTGAACGAGCCTTGGGGCAGCGATTGGGGATGGGACGATACCCAGTGGTCGTATGGCGCTCCGATTTCAGCGCTTTCATTCAACGACAATTCCATAGGTTTGTTGCTCAAGCCCGATCCCACGGCTCCCGGCATGGTCACCGGTGAGTGGTCGCCCGACATCGAGTACTACGCGCTCGACAACAGCATGACCATCGCGCCCCAGGGGCAGCCTGCCAGTCCCGGAATCGCCCGGCAGCCCGGCATTATGGCGGTGCGTACCTGGGGAACAATCACGCCCGCCGGCCTTCATGTGACCCTGTCGCAGGAAGATCCCGCTGACTTTACTGCATCCGCTTTCAAACAAGCGCTACTCACCCGCGGTGTGCAGGTCAAAGGCAGTCCTGAGACCCGCCACAAGCTCTCCACCGACACCCTTGACTTCGCCGAGGAACGCGCGCAGCCACTCAAGCTCACTCCCAACCAGTTCATCACCATTGCTGCTCCCATCGAGGGCCGGCGCGTGCTGGGCGCGCACGTTTCCGTCCCCATGGTGCAAGACATAAAGGTGCTCCTTAAAACCAGCCAGAACCTGCACGCCGAACTTCTACTGCGCCTGCTGGGCAAGACCGAGGGCTCCGACGGCAGCTTCGTCCAAGGCGCGCGCGTCGTCCGCCAGTTCCTCGTCGACTCCGGCATCGACGACCACGACTTTTTCCTTTACGACGGTTCGGGCATGAGCCCCGACGACCGTGTCGCGCCTCGCGCATTTACTCATTTGCTGTGGTGGGCCTCGCACCAACCCTGGGGGGCCGAGTGGCGCGATTCCTTCCCCATCGGCGGCGTCGATGGCACGCTCCAGAACCGCTTCAAAAACTCGCCCCTCAAGGGCAAGCTATGGGCCAAGACCGGCACGCTCAACGAGGTCAATGCACTTTCTGGATATTTAACCGCTGCCAGCGGCCGGGTGCTCGCGTTCTCAATCATGGTCAATGGACACCGTCCCGATAGCGACGCTGAGTTCCAGGCCATCGATCGCATCGCCGAAGCCATCGCGGCTGCGAATTGACCCTGCAGGTGCCTCATCCAAGCCTAGCTGGGGAGGGAATGCACCCGCCAACCCGCGCGCCGGCTTGCTGATTCGCCGACTCGCTAATCATCTCCCGCCGCGATCTCTGCCTGCCGCGCCAACTCCCTGAACGTCCCGCGCAGCTCATCGGGGCCGTGCACCACGATGCGCCGTCCCGCGCTCAGCAGCATCGCGGCAATCATTTCCAGCCGGTCGCGAGCACAGCGCAACCGCGTCCCGCCGTCCTCTTCCTCTATTGCCACCCTCCACATCGCGAACATTTGTTGCGCTTCCTCGATCGGCATCTCCATCCACACATCGATCTGGTATTTCGCCTGGATGAACGGCATCCTTGACTGCATGTATCGCCGAGCATCGAAATCCGCGGGCTTCTTGAACGTGCCGGCCCCCATTGCGAGCTCCGACACGCGATCCAGCCGGAACGTCCGCAGCGCTTTCCGCGTGAGGCAGTAGCCGATCAGATACCAGCGTCCGTCGCTGTGCATCACCGCGTACGGCTCAATCTGCCGCCGCGTCTTCGCGCCCTCGCCCGACTCGTAGTCGAATCGTACCCGCCGCCCCGTACGAATTGCCGACGCCGCCCGAATCAACGCCTCCACTGACGTCGGCACCACCCATGGCCCCGGCTCAATGGCCACCACATCGTCCACCGTCCTGATGCTCTCTCGCAGCGCCTCGGGCAGCACGCGACGCAGCTTTGCAAGCGCGCCTTCGGTGGCCGGTGCAAATGCTGAAAGCCCCACCTGGCGCAGCGAATGCAGCCCCAGCGACAACGCAAACGCCTCCTCATTGGTCAGCAGCAGCGGAGGCAGCCTGTATCCCGGTTTCAGCCGGTACGCTCCGCCCACCCCACGCGACGACTCAACCGGAATGTTCAAATCTTTCAGCCGCACCATGTAGCGCTGGACCGTGCGCAGGTCCACTTCAAGCCGCTCGGCCAGTTCCGCTCCAGACACAAAATCGCGCGCCTGCAGCACCTCCAGGACGGTCAGCACGCGCATGATCGGGTCATACATGGGAAATCCGGGCATGGGAAATCCGCAGCATCGCAGTTTTTATCCTGCATTTAATTTACGACAAGTTCTGTCGGGAATTGCCGCTAACTTCATTTCTGAGCCCTGAAGGGCCACATGGAGGTTTGATATGACAACCGCGACCGCAACCGTGAGCGTGATCTCTGCCGAAGAGCTGCTCAAAAACTGGCAAGGGCACCGCAGGCTCACCCGCAGAACCATCGAGGCCTTTCCTGAAGACAAGCTGTTCGACTTTTCAGTGGGCGGCATGCGGCCCTTCGCCGTGCTTGCCCAGGAGTTCATCGGCATGGCAGTGCCCATCGTCGACGGCGTCGCCACCGGCAAGTGGGTGGAATACGGTGGCGGCCCCAAGCCCACCACCAAGAAGGAAATTCTAGAAATCTGGGATAAACAGACCCGCGAACTTGACGAGAAATTCCCCACCATTCCACCGCATCGCTTTGCCGAAGAAGACACGGCCTTCGGCCAGTGGAAGATGACCGGAATCGCCATGATCCAATACGCAATCGACAACGAGATTCACCACCGTGGCCAGGGCTACGTCTACCTGCGCGCCCTCGGCATCGAGCCGCCCCACTTCTGGGAGCGCGACTGAGCCGCGCCTTACCTCCGTACGCGAAAAATGGGTGCCCCAGGTCTCGACTTTGAGACCTGGGATATCACAGAATCAAAAACAGGTGCTCCATCCTCACTCCCCAAAACTATTGCCTCCCCAACCCACCCTGTCGAATCAAAAATCTGTACGTTCCCAAACCCCGAGGGTGCTTCCATGGCAACCGCCGAACTAAGTTTCCTGCACAACCAACTGGAGGAGCGCAAGCGCCGCCTTGAGATGGTTATTACGCAATCGCCCGACGACCCGAATCTTGAGTCCTTGTTACGCGAGGTTGATTCCGCGCTCGATCGATTTACCGCCGGCACCTACGGCATGTGCGAAATCTGCCATGACTCCGTGGAACGGGCCCGGCTGCTGGCCGATCCGCTCATCCGCTACTGTCTCGACCACCTGTCTGAGCTCGATCGTGCCATGCTTCAGCGCGATCTCGACCTTGCCACAGAATTGCAGCGGGGCCTGCTGCCGCCTGCGGATCTTAAAGTCGCCGGCTGGGAAACGAGCTATCACTACGCGCCTCTCGGCCCGGTCAGCGGCGACTATTGCGACCTTTACCCCTACAACGGGCAACTCTTCTTCATGATCGGCGATGTCTCAGGCAAGGGCGTGGCGGCATCCATGCGCATGACGCAACTCCACGCGCTCTTCCGCAGCCTCATCGGCATGGGTCTGCCGCTGGCTGAAATTGTGGGCCAAATCAACCGCTTTCTGTGCGACAGCGGCCTCGCCGGACAATACGCCACGCTGGTCTGCGGCCGCGCCAACAGTGTCGGCGATGTCGAGCTTTTTAACGCCGGCCATCTGCCCGTGATTGCCGCTCAAAAGGGCAATGTTCGACTGATCGAGTCTACCGGCTTCCCGCTAGGAATGTTTCGCGACGCGTCGTTCACGCCCTCCCATGCGAAACTGAGCGCGGGCGACCTGCTGTTTCTCTTCACCGATGGCGTCTCTGAAGCCAACGGAGACGGCGGAGAATATGGCGTCGAACGCATATCGAACCTGATCGGCAGTCAGGCCGCCTGCTGTGCGGCCGGAGTGATCGCGGCGTGCCTCGAAGACCTGCGCTGCTTCGCCGGCGCAAACCCAGGTGTCGACGACGTAACTCTGCTCGCAATTCGCCACGCCGCGTAAAAGTGGTGTGGCGCCCAGCAGCGAAGAAAAACGGGTGTCATCTCCAGTTTGCGAACCCCATTCAGGGAACCACGCGCCGGGCACCGCGTATGTAACCTTCAGGATCTTTCCTGGAGGTCACTCTTGCTGAATCCTTGCTTACCCGGCCGTCGCACCCGCGCCGCATTCCTCGGACTACTAATGTGCTCTCTCGCGTTCATTGCCTCGCATGCGCGGGCGCAGTCTGGCACGCAAAACCCGTCAGGCCGCTGGATGGGCGTGTTTGACACAATTCACACCGGCGGCACCGTTGAGCCTGACATTGCTTACTTCCAGTTCCAACAGGATGGAGACAAAATCACCGGCGTCGCGGGCAACAATGCGAGCAAGGTCTCGCCTATTGCGAACGGGCAAATAACCCAGGGCCACGTCACATTCGATGTGGTAGTCAACCCCACCATGACCGTTCACTTCGATCTCGCGCTCGATGGCAACCACTTGCGCGGCGCTGCAACCGGAATGCCGCTCGGCGCCGGCGACAAAATCGCAATCGACGTGGAGCGCTGGCCCGACAACTCTCCTGAGCCCGTGGTGGCCCATGCGCAAGACCAGCTCACCGCCACTGTGGCTGCGCTCGATACCAAACTCTTCGACGCCTACAACCACTGCGATCTTGCCACCATGAGCTCTCTCATCTCTGAGGATCTCGAGTTCTATCACGACAAGACCGGCCTTAGTGTGGGACGTCAAACTTTCATCGACGCCATCAAAAACAATATTTGCGGCAAGACCCAGCGCACGCTTGTTCCCGGAACCCTCGAGGTCTACCCGCTGGCAAACTACGGAGCAGTCGAGATCGGCATCCACCGCTTCACCCACCCCGGCCAACCCGAAAACGTTGGCGAAGGCAAGTTCATCACGGTGTGGCGATTCAAAGACGGTGCCTGGCAAATTACCCGCGCCATCAGCTACGATCACGAGCCGGCGAAGACGCAGTAGAGCAAGGTTCGCGGTCTCCCACCCTAAGTGCAAAATGCGCGCTTGGAATGGGGCGCCCATTCTTGTGGCTCGGAGGAAGAAACGGATCAGAGGTTGGCTGGCCGCCAAGCGATCGCCGCGTGTCTTGTCACATCAGCCATCGCATAATGCGCTCTTTCAATTTGTTCAGCGGAGCATATGCGAGACTCGGGTCGGGCCACGTTCCCTTCAGAAATACCGACTTGCGATGGCTGAAGGTTTCAAAGCTTGCGCGGCCGTGGTAGGCGCCCATGCCGCTCAAGCCAACGCCTCCAAAAGGAAGGCTGGGCATGGCGGCATGAACGGTCGGGTAATTCACCGTGAGTGCTCCCGAAGAAGTGGCGTTGATCACCTGGCGTTTGACCCGCGCCTTTTCAGCAAACAAATAAATCGCGAGCGGCTTCTCACGTTTGTTGACGAATGCGATCGCTTCGTCCGTGCTCTTGACCGAAAGCACGGGCAGAATGGGCCCGAAGATTTCTTCCTGCATCACTGCCGCGTCAGCAGGCGTTTTTGTCAGGATAGTTGGAGCGATGTAGAGTTCGTCTTCGCGTGCTTCTCCGCCTGCAAAGATCTGGCCGCTGCCGTCGATCAGCCGCATGAGCCGCTGAAAATGGCGCTGATTGACGATGCGCGCGAGGTCGGGACTCGCGTGCGGGTCGTCGCCGTAAAACTCCTTGATAGCCGCGGCCATGTGCGCCAGCAGTTCGGTCTCGACGGCTTCGTCAACCAGCACGTAGTCGGGAGCGATGCAGACCTGCCCGGCATTCATTAATTTGCCCCACATAATGCGGCGGGCCGCGACGCGCAGGTTTGCGCTGCGGTCCACGATGCAGGGACTCTTGCCGCCGAGTTCGAGCGTGATCGGCGTCAAATGCTTTGCAGCCGCTTCCATCACCACGCGGCCCACGCGCGGATTGCCGGTGTAGAAAATGTAGTCCCAGCGTTCAGCCAACAAGGCCGTCGACTCCGATTGTCCCCCTTCCACAACCTGCACGCACTCAGGATCGAGATAGCGGGGAAGCGTTTCAGCCAGCAACGAGCTTGTGGCCGGCGCCAGTTCGCTGGGCTTGACGACCGCGCAGTTTCCGGCCGCGAGCGCGCCCACCAGCGGCACCAGCGCCAGTTGCAATGGATAGTTCCACGGGCCAATGATCAGCGCCACGCCGAAAGGCTCGCGGTAGATGTGGGCAGAGGAGGGCCACAGCAGCCAGGGCGCAGGCACACGCTCCGGCCTCATCCATTGTGCGAGCCGCTTTTGCGCGAACTGGATTTCACGCCTTAGAAGTTGAGTCTCAACGATGCGCGTTTCAAGGTCGCTGCGTCCCAGGTCTTTGCGGATGGCCTCACAGATTTGAGGTTCGCAATCTTCGAGCAAGCGCGCCAGGCCCGCGAGTTGCTGCAGGCGAAATTCAAGCGTCTGCGTTCGTCCGGAGGCGAATGATGCGCGCAGCCGCTCGACTAGCTGGGGGATGGACTCAATCACTGCCGGCCTACTCCGTTCGGCCTTTGAAGGTAGCGTAGATGGCCATGGCGTGGCCGTGACCGAGGCCGTGTTCCGTCTTGAGCCAGTTAACGACCTCCATCGCTTTGACGCCTGGTTTCAGCAGCCCCTTCTTCTCTGCCAGCGTGCGAAAGTCGGCAGGCGTCTTTCCGGTCTTGGCGTAGATGTTATCGATGTAAGCTTTGAAAGTCATAAGTGCCTCGGGCAAGCCCCTATCTTACTTATTACCAACGCCGGCGGAAACCCGTTTCTGAATCGATGAATTCAATATAGCGCGATTGCGGGTTGGCGGCCGGGCGATGAGGTGGGCCAGGGCGAGGGGTTAGTCGTTGTCGGATTGATCGTCGGGACTGGGGTTGAGTTCGAGGGCATCGCTGGAGGCCATGCGGTAGCTGGCCATGACGGTTTGCAGGGTCTGAAGCATGACGGAGGCTCTGCCTTTTGAGAGCCGGTTTGCGGCCATCGCCTGGAGAATCTGATTGCCGATGAGCGGAATGCAGGAGGGGTCATCGAGGGCGTCGATTTTGAAGTCGGACTCGGTGGGTCTGGAGGCGTGCTCTTTCTTTTTCTGCGGGCCGTGATAGTAGCAGTAGGCGCTGCCGCGCATGGCGGGCGACTTGCAGGTGCGGCCAGTGGTCATGATGTGGCGACAGGTTTTGGCACTGTACATGGGTGCATCTCCTCTGCGAGCTGGCCGGGGTGTTACCCCCTCCCCCCCCATTTGCACCCCCGGGCCCCTGCCAAAGGTCTCAAGGTCTATTGTTTTCAGCACGATAGAGGGTGGATTTGGCCGCCAGGTCTATTGTTTTCAGTGGTTTGGGATCTGGAGGTCCCGGACGCCGGCCTGAAGAAACCGCTTTTGAATTAAGGATAGAGAGGTGGGGGAATTAACCGGCAAAGGGGTGGGAGATGCAAGTGTTTTGGAATGAAAGCGTTGGGGAGGGGTCTTGCAGGAGAGAGGTTGACAGGCGGTGGGATGCGCCAGTGTTCAACGTCACTCTTTGGACGAAGCAGGAGTGGATAGGATGTGTGGGCCTTCTTTGTGAGTGGGTGCGCGGTAGCGAAAGATCAACCCAAAAGATCGGGTTGTCGATCCCTCTACCCAGGCGACCAAGACCTGTCGCCCGGGGCCCGCGCAGGCCGCTAGAACGACCTGCGGGCCGTTTAACGCAAGCCGAGAGGTCCTTCACGCTTTGCGTTCAGGATTTCGGCTGAAGGCTGACGCCTTCAAAACGCCTCAAGATGAGAAATCGTCCTGGATGCGATTTGCCATCACTATCGCCATTGACTGGCGGTTCGTGCTGGCAGTCGTACTCCTTGTCCTCGCGCTACTGCTGAAGTAGTAGCCAACCCCCGGCAGGGAAATCCACCCCTGCCGAGTTGAGATCAGTATAGCGCGATTTTGGGTTGGTGCAGCCGTGTTCCCAACGTTGCGTTTCGCTTCAAGCTGGGGTAAATTCGTTCCGCCCCTCCAGCGCTGAGGCAAGGTTGCCTCCCGGAGGGAGGATATGAGTTTAGCCCAGCGCGGAGTTCGCCCGGGCGGACGGAACGCTGGGAACGCGCCCCAAAACCGCGGCCGTCCCGGAGGGCCGGCGCGAACGGGTGGACCACAACCGTGATATGCTGCGGACCTTATGGGGCACAGCTATTGTTCATCGCTCTACCACTGTATTTTCTCGACCAAAGAGCGCCGCAAAGCGATTGCGCCGGAGGTGCGAGAACGTTTGTGGGCGTACATCGGCGGCGTGGCCCGCGAGCACGGAATGACGGCGCTTGCGGTTGGCGGAACCGACGACCATGCGCATTTGCTGGTTGCGATTCCCGCATCGTTGGCCGTGGCCACCGCTATGCGCGAAATCAAGAGCGGTTCTTCGCGATGGATGCATGAGACCTGCGCAATGCCGGAATTCGCGTGGCAGGAAGGTTACGGTGCATTTTCCATCGGCCATTCGCAGATTGAGGCGACGGTCCGGTACATCGCGCGGCAGGAGGAGCATCATCGGAAACGCGATTTTCAGGCGGAGTTTTTGGCGATTTTGAAGAAGCACCGCATGGAATACGATCTGCGGTATGTGTGGGGTTGAAGGATTCGCGCCGGCCCTCCGGGACGGCGGGAATGTCACCTCCCAGAGGGAGGGCACGAGTTTAGCCCAGCGTGGAGTCCGCCGCAAGCGGACGGAACGCTGGGAGGATGCCCCCAAACACGGTGCCGTCCCGGAGGGCCGGCGCGAACGTCGTGCAGTTGCGAGAATCATGCAGGATTCGGGCGATCCGCCGAATCGAACCGTCGTTCCGAATGTGAGCGGGTAGATTTCGTTCCGCCCCTCCAGGGCGGAAACGCTTTTTGGGGGACGCATTCCCAGCGTTGCGCTGCGCTCCACGCTGGGCTAAGCTCGTTCTCTCCCTCCGGGAGAGATAGCCACGCCTTCTCAGACCTAATAATGCAGATTTGCGGTAGGCCCGAGCAATTCGGCAACCTTCGATACGTCCCATTGCGTCTGCATCGTGCGACCGTCCCTCAGTTTGATCCAGGTCCCGCCCTTGTTCGTCTCCTCTCGGTCGTATCCGAAGGATTGAATCTCTGAAATCGGCACATACGAGAGTCCGTCGTCAAAGGTGACAAAGTTGGGCATAGGGGGTCCTCCTGTACACCCCCCATGCTAGACCGTTCGTTCGGCAGCCAACGGCAGAAATCTTCACAAAATTGAACAGCAGTGAGAAAATCGGGCACATGCTGGGAAGATTCCTCAGTCACTGCCCGAAAGGCGGCCCGGGTGACGAGGCCTACGAACTCACTTACGCCGAGTGTGCCGATTTTCTCCTCGGTAGGATGCACGCTCAAGAGCCGCCCTTTGATCGCCATGAGTGGCATCTGGCGACGATTAAGATTCCCTCGGACGAACTAGACGCCACATTTGAGTTCATTTGCTGGATGAATTCTCTTGCGCTTTTTGTCTCAGGTATCGCCGAGCGGAACAGCGACAATGCAGGCAACCAGCTTGCAGGCGAACTCGTTGAGCAACTAAAGTCGCGGTTCCATGACTCAGGCCCCACTCTCACCATGTTCTTTAATGCAATCCTATGTGCGCCGCCATTACCTTCTGACCATTCAGCATTCAAGGAAAAGGCAGGCGAGAAGTGGTCAGCCCACACTGCGGTCTTCGGGCGAGCGAAGGCCGCCCTCGACCATGTTGACATCGAAAAGAGCGCACGCGAGGCGGCGCTCAGTTTGCTGGGGCCCTGCATGGTCTATGGAACGCAATGTTCGATAACGAGGTTCAGCACAGTGATTCCAAAGATTCGACTTGTGGAGCGCCACTCTGACCAGCCGCAAGCAAGTTGAAAGATAGGCGTCAAGGATCGCGGGGCGCTCTATCCGCAAAAGGGCCGCTCAGCGATGCTGAGCGGCCCTAAGTTATGATCCCGATGTACGGGCTTGGACGCCCGTACGACAACCGCGCTGGAGCGCGGCGCTGCCGATCAGTCCCCGGAAACCAGTTCGCTTTCCGTCCGGTTCCGGTTAATCGGCATGGCCGCGTTGTTGCTTGCCGGCTTGATGTCGCTCAGCGATACCATGCCGCCCTCAAGAGGCTTCTCGCCCAGCACGTGCTCGCGATAGAGCTTGGCCATCTTGGCGTTCTCGGCTTCCTGCTTCATCTTTTCTTCGCGGGCGCGCATCTTCTCTTCGCGGGCGTTCTTGGCGATGCCCAGGTTGTCGAGCGTGTGGTTGGCTTCGGAGTTTACGTGCGCCATGTTGAGCTGCAGTTCGTGGCCGACCTGGTTCATGCCAACTTTTTTGCCGCCGGCAAAAATCTCGTGGCGGCCGTGCTCCTCGTACCACTTGGTCAGCGTGGCCGTCATGTGCATCTTCTCAATAATGTTGCGCCAGCCTACGCCCGTGTTATACGCGCAGAAGCTGATTTCGCCTTCCTGCGTGGCGTAGGGAATGATGCACTGCTCGGTGCGGCGGAAGTCGTAGTTGAACAAATCCTGGAACCACATGCCGGCGATGAACAGGAAGTTCCAGCGATCCTGGCGGCGCTTCTTGATGTCTTCCATGGTGCGGTCGCCCTTGACGCTGCCGTAGTTTTTGCCGGTGGCGTTAAAGGTCTTGTCCATCTTCTTCAGCATGTCGGTAATTTTGAAGTGGGTGGGCGCCTGGAACGGATCGTAGTTGCGCAAGAGCGCCAGTCCGAATCCAATCACCGACATCCACTTGCCGCGAGCCGCGTCATTCACCTTGGCCAGGTCCTTGGCTACCTGGTCCATGTGCAGGAAGGCCGTGACCGGCGCGGCTTCCTTGGTTTCCTTGTCGATCATCAGCGCCATGCCGATGCCGCAGTTGGGATGGCATCCGCAGCTAAGCTGGCCCCACTCGGCGGTGGGCCCGTGCACCAGGTCGGCCCAGTCAGAGAAGGTGCTCATAAAGCTGATGGGGAACCAGTCGCGCTCGGGTACGCCGAAACCGCACTGGGTCTTGATGTCGTGCGCCATGTGCGAGAGCGTGTAGCGCTGGGCTACGCGGCGCTCGTCGGTAATCTCTTCGTCGCGGCCGGTAAAGCTGACCGGCTGGAAGCTGAGGAAGCTGATGGTCTTGGGATTGTCGAGCGCGAACTCGATAATGCGGCCCACCTGCTCGTTGTTGATGCCGTTCACGATGGTGGTTACGGGCACGATTTCAACGCCGGCTTCGTGCAGGTTGTTAATGGCCTGCAGCTTTACGTCAAACAGGTTGCCCACCTTGCGGTGACTGTTGGCAGCGTTGCCGATGCCGTCAAACTGGAGGTACACGTAGCGGAGACCGGCTTCGGCAGCGGCGCGGCAAAGCTCTTTGCTCTTGGCAAATTCAATGCCATTCGAAGCGGCCTGCACCGAGTTGAAGCCAACCTTGCGGCTGTAAGCTACCGCATCAAGGAAGTACGGGCTCAGCGTGGGCTCGCCGCCGCTGAACTGAACGCTCATCTGCCGCTTGGGCTTGATGGTGATGGCGTTGTCGAGCATGGTCTTGATTTCGTCCCAGGTAAGCTCATGGACGAAGCCAACCTGGTTGGCGTCCATAAAGCAGGGGTCGCACATCATGTTGCAGCGGTTGGTCAGGTCGATGGTGAGCACCGAACCGCGCCCGTGAGTCACAGTCGACGTACCGTGGTGATGCAGTTCCTTGTCGCCCTTGCCGTGCGCGCGAATGTCGCGGCCGGGGAAGCTCTCTTCAAGGTGCTTGAAGAACGCCGGATCGATCGACATCACGTCTTCAAAGTGGCCGTGCTTGGGGCAGTCCTTCACCATCAGGATTTTGCCGTCGCGCTCGATGATCTGGGCCTTGATTTCGCCCACCTTCTCGTTGAGCAGAACTTCGTGGGGCAGCTTGCCGTCGAGAATCTGCTTGCGGATTTCGGGAACGCACTTGGGGCAAAGCGAGTCAGTGGTGCGCGGCCAGCCGAGCGGCGGCTTTTCCTTCTGCCAGCTCTTCAGAAGCGGTTTATCGCTCCACTTGGGAGTGAATCCGGGGTTGGGGCTGATGCGGTTCAGTCTCTCGTACACAACCCAGGCGCCTTTGGCTGCGTAAACGGCGGCCTTCTCGGCGTATTTCATCGCTTTTGACATTGGTGCGATCTCCTTGAATTCAATTTGGATGCCGGCTGTTTTGGTGATGTAAGCCCGGCGGCATCTGTCCGGTACCAGCCGCAGGGTCTAAAAGGTCACTGTCAGGGTAGCCGGATGGGCCAGTCAACCCAAGGCGCGTGCAGCGAATGGCAAAAACGGGGGGTGAATGGGGATTTGGGGGCGGCGAATGGATGGGGGTTTGGGCGGGGCGAGATTGAGTAACAAACCTATGGGGAAGAGTGTGTTAGGAGCGGCCGGCGGAGATTCTGCCGTCGGCTTGGCTGCCGGGCCGCCTCGGCCAATCAAACTAACGAGCCAGCATTTTTCCAATCGTTGACTCCGGCAAGACTATTCAGGGGTAGAATTGGTGCGCAATCAACTTATCTATCTCAGCTTTCTCAAACGCTCCTGGAAAGTAGCAGGAGAGACGAGTGTGTTTGATAAAGCCGGAGACCTCAGCCAGAGGTTCCGCAAGGGGACCGCATGTTTAGAAGCCTTTCCGCAATTCTTTCCTTCCTGTCTCGCTTGCAACCAATCGGCCCAGCCGATGCGATGGATGCGCGTCGTCGAGCAGGAAGGCTCAACACGGCTGACCTGTGGTTGACCCTCTTCGTCGTGTTTGCAATGGGTGCGAGTTCGACCGCCCGTGCGCAGTCCGACGAATGGGTTTGGATGGGTGGCAATAATCAATCGAATGCATCGGGTATTTACGGAACTTTGCAAACCCCGGCACCTGCTAACTTGCCCGGCTCAAGGAACGGCAGCGCCACCTGGGTTGACAGTCAGGGTAAGTTCTGGCTCTTCGGCGGGCTCGGGTATGACTCGGCTGGAGAACTTGGCTACCTCAACGATCTATGGAAATTCGATCCCGCAGCCAATGAATGGTCTTGGATGGCCGGCGGGAACTTCCACAATCAGGCTGGCGTGTACGGTACCCTCCTGGCGCCGGCTCCGGACAACACACCTGGCAGCCGCATGCAGCCTGCTTCATGGATCGACGGAGCGGGCCACTTCTGGCTTTTCGGGGGTGCCGGGGCCGATTCCGCCGGTAACTACGGCGGGCTCAATGATCTCTGGGAATTTGATCCCTCCAGCAATCAGTGGACCTGGATGGGGGGCAGCAGCACCATCCCGGCTGGGTCTCAAGGCTCGCCTGGAGTGTATGGATCGAAGGGCGCAGCCGCAGCCGCTAATCTCCCAGGAAGCCGATCCGCCGCGGCCACCTGGACCGATCCCCAAGGCAATCTCTGGCTGTTTGGCGGCGGCGGATTCGATTCCGCAGGGCAATCAGGAGAACTCAACGACCTATGGGAATACTCGCCCGCCACGAACCAATGGACGTGGATCGGCGGATCGAACACCAATGGCCAACCCGGCGTTTACGGCACCCTGGGAACTCCGGCGGCAGCGAACATTCCTGGATCGCGGGACTCCTCTGTGAGCTGGATCGACCATAGTGGCAACCTGTGGCTGTTCGGCGGACAGGGGCTCTCTTCAGCGGCATCCAACCCATCCGCCGGCTATCTGAATGATCTCTGGCTCTTCAGCCCCTCCAGCGGCCAGTGGACCTGGATGGCTGGAAGCAGCACCATCGGCGAGGCTGACCAGCCAGGAGTAACAGAGGTTTTTGGAGCTTACGGCTCCTGGATGACGCCAGCTGCCGGAAATGTGCCAGGAGGCCGTTACGCGGCAGCCGGATGGACCGATGCAAGCGGCAACCTCTGGCTGTTCGGCGGTCGCGGATATGGCTCAGGCGATTACTTCGGCAACCTGGACGATCTTTGGGAGTTCTCCCCTTCCACCCATCAGTGGGCATGGATCGACGGCAGCAGCACTGCTGTCGAACAACCCAGTTCCTTCGGCACCTTGGGGTCCCCCTCTATTCTGGACACGCCCGGGGGGCGTAACGGACCTGCGGAATGGGCCGACCCCAGCGGCGATTTCTGGTTATTCGGTGGGGCAGGCAGAGACTCGAGCGGAAACCAAAGCGAACTGAGCGATCTTTGGGAATTTCAGCCCAATCCCTTAGCAGGCCTCGCAGCCGATGCACCGGTCATCTCTCCTGCCTCCGGACAGCTCGCGGCCCCGGCCACGGTCTCAATTTCCGACAGTACTCCCGGAGCGGAAATCTATTACGTGGAAAACGGCGCTACCCCACCCACGCAATATACCGGGCCATTCGCCCTCTCTACAACACAGACATTCAATCTGGTCGCCGTTGCCGTCGCCAGTGGATACGCAACCAGCCCTCCTTCATCGGCGCAATATACTATTCCCTCTGCGGCAGTCCCCACATTCAGTCTTGCGCCGGGGACTTATACCACCGCGCAAACGCTCTCAATCGCGGATGACACTCCCGCCGCAACCGTCCTCTTCACAACGGATGGTTCTGTTCCCACGGAAAGTTCAACTCGGTACACCGGGCCGATTGTTATCTCACAGTCGCAGGTGATCACGGCCACCGCCATTGCGAACGGCTACGCCAATAGCGCGCCGGTAGGCGCCGTATACACCATTTGGCCCGCCTCCGCGGTCAACGAATGGGCATGGATGAATGGGCCGAATGTCGCCGCCAATCCGGTCTGGGGCACGCTGGGAACGCCCGCAATCGGGAATCTGCCGGGTCGACGCTGTCGCGCAGCACATTGGACCGATGACAAGGGTAACCTGTGGCTTTTTGGAGGGTTTGGTTACGGCAACTCGAACGGCTGGGTATACCGCAACGATTTATGGGAGTTCTTGCCATCTGCAGACGAATGGGGGTGGATGGGTGGAAGCGACGATAATGGGGTCCTGAGCGATGGAGGGATGCCGGGTATTTACGGTACGCCCGGAACCCCTTCTGCGACGAACATTCCCGGCGGCCGCGAAGGTTCTTCAAGCTGGCGTGACAGCAACGGCAATTTCTGGCTCTTTGGCGGCGACGGCTTCGATTCTACCGGTACCCTTGGCGAACTCAACGATTTGTGGATGTTCGAGCCAGCCACAAACGAGTGGACCTGGGTGACGGGCAGCAGCATCGTGAACAATTGCTTCGTGGCAAATACTTATCCGTTTTGCGCTGGGCAGCCAGGGGTCTATGGTACCCAGGGCGCGGCGGCGGCTGCCAATACTCCGGGCGCCCGGGAAGAAGCTGCCACATGGTACGACAGCGCAGGCAATCTTTGGCTATTCGGCGGAGTCGGAATTGACCCCGTTTATGAGGTCAATTATTACTTCAACGACCTGTGGAAGTTCAGTCCGTCCACAAAGGAGTGGACATGGGTCAGCGGTAACAGCAGCACTAGCCCTCAGGTCGTGTGCGACTTCGATCCTAATTCGGAACTTATAAACGACTGCGGCTACCCCGGGATCTACGGCGCACTCGGTTCTTCGGCATCTGCAAATCTCCTCCCCGGCGCCCGCAGAGGCGCGAGCACGTGGATCGATGGCAACGGAAATCTGTGGTTGTTTGGTGGCGAAGGATTCGATGTCGTTGGCGATGTCAACCCCTTGAACGACATGTGGGAGTTCACGCCTTCAAACTCCCGGTGGGCGTGGAAGGGTGGCACCGACTTTGTCGCACCATGCATGGCTGATTGGAGCGATTCGTGCTCCGCTTTCATTCTCCCAGGCACTTATGGCACGCAGGGAGTGCCTGCGGCCGGGAACGTTCCCGGATATACCTCAGAAGCAGCCACCTGGACAGACAGGGCCGGCAACTTCTGGTTGTTCACTGGGGCCGGCGCCACCTACACACCTCTACTTTGGCCTCCATTAACAAATTGGGGTTGGAACAATCTCTGGGTATACAGTCCCACAGCCAATGAGTGGACTTGGATGACCGGCACTCAGGCAAGCAAATTGAGCACACCGTGGTCGCTCGGGTCCTACGGAGATCAGGGCGTGCCTGATGCTAGTAATAATCCTCCTAGCCTCACGGGAGCGGCAGCTTGGACTGACCCCAATGGCAATTTCTGGCTATTCGGAGGCTTGAATGATGATTATTACAACACAATGTGGGAATACCAGCCCTCGGCGCCGGCTCCTGTGCCGGGTTTCGCATTAGTCAATCTGAATTTTCAAGGATTCAACAATGCCTACAGCTTAGTCGTCGCAGCAGGAACGAGCGGCACGACGACCGTCAACACGGTGGTTGGAGACGATTTCGATCAGCCGGTTACGTTGAGCGCAGTGAATCTGCCGGCCGGCATGACCGCGGCATTTAGCCCCAACACAATTACCGGTTTTGGTACATCTCAGGTGATATTTTCGGTCGCTCTAAACGCCGCGCCAGGGGATTACACGCTCACGATTGCCGGCACGAGCGGGGGTGTGACTGAAACCACGACAGTTACGCTCACTGTCATGTCCGCGCCGCCGGCGACTTTTACCCTCGGAGCCTCGCCCTCTTCGCTTACAGTCCAATCTGGCGCATCCGGAGCGATCACACTCACCGTGACGCCGGAGTACGGTTTCAGTTCCACCGTGAGTTTTGCCTGCTCCGGTCAGCAGGCTGGAGTTACCTGCACATTCAATCCGACGACGGTGACGCCAGCGGCGGGCGCGGCGGCGACCACGCAGCTTACCTTCACTGCCAGCGCTTCGGCGGAATCCAAGCCAAACCGCGGGCCATTCATACCGGTTTCAGGACTCACCTTGGCGGCGCTGCTCTTTGTCTTCAGCAGGCGGCGCGGGGTGCGCGCGTTCCTGCTCGTTTTGTTCTTCGCAGCCGGATTCAGTCTGCTCTCTGGCTGCGGCAGCGGCGGTGGAGGGGGTGGGGGCGGAGGAGGTGGCGGCGGTGGTGGGGGCTCGACGCCAACAACCTCGACCGTGACCGTAACCGCCACGTCCGGGGCCATTCAGCAAACCACTACCATCACGCTGACGTTGAACTGAAAAGCAGCGGAGAACGCCCCGCCGTCTACGCACTCTACTGCGTGCTCCCGTCCTTGCTCGCCACCTGGTTGATAATCCGCTGCACCAGCACCACGCGCACATGGATTTTGCTGGCGATATCGGGCATGAACTCGGTGATGAAGTTGTCTATGGGCGCGGTGCCGATGCCCGTGCCGTAGCGCGCTGCGCTGGCGCGGAAGTTGGTCTTCTGGCCCGGAACATAAAGGTCGCCCACTGCGTCGTCGAACATGAAGCCCACCACGTCGGCATAATTCACCATCCCCTTGCCGTTGTCGCCCTGTGTCCAGGCCACCTGGTCGATGCAGTGCAGGATGCGGCGCGGTATCGAAGCCTTGGGCAAACGGTGGTAGTGCGGGTCCTGGTGCGCGATCGACGGAATCAGAAACGTGCCGAAAAACTCGCCCGTCATGTCCTGCGTCAAGCTCACGCCGCCGTCCTTGGCCCAGCCATAAAAGCCGGGCCCGTACACCGAGTGGGAATTCATTGCCACCGCAATACCCGATTCAGCCGAGATGGTCATCAAGTTGAACGGATCGATCAGGTTCCTGATTGCCAGTCGCGCCTTCTCGCGTGGAGTGAGCGGTTTAACTTCAGGCCCTGTCACGAATCGCGCATACCAGTTGACGATGGCGGGCGCGTGAGGAACGCAGACCACCATGTCCACAATCCGGGGCGCGGGCAGCGATTGCAGATCGGCGGCCTGGAGGGCGGCGACAGCGCGCACCACCGCGGTTGAAGCCATGCTGGCGCCGGCGTTCTTTACGTCGCAGGGATTGGGCGCGGCCAGAGCTGCCCCCGATTGCGGTTTTGGCTCGTCGGGCAGGGCTTGCGCTGACGGTTGGGCTGCCGGTTGATTCGATTGCCCTGAAGCAGCGGGCGAGCTTGCAGCCGGCATACCTGACTGGGGGGATTGGCCGTCAAGCGTGGCGGCGAAAGCGCATGCGGGAGCGAGCAGCGTCACCAGCAGCAGGAGCACAAACATATTCCGCACAATAGAATGCCCGCAGCCGGCGACCGCCGGCAATGATGGGCAGCACCTGGCTGTTAAGTGTTTCTCAGGCTTCACTTTCTCGTCTCGCACTCAAGATGTGACGCCGATTCTTGAAAAAAGGTCAACTTGGAGTCGGATTTGGGGTCTATGGATGGGCATACTTGCGGCCCGGCTCCCCTTTAATGGAACCACCGGCGCCTTGTTGACCGTATTTACAGGTGCGGCACCTGCCCTACTCAAGAACGCGTGACAGGCATTGACGCTTTGCATGCCCCAACCGCAGACTGAGACTGGGCCGATGCCTTAATTCAGAAGATTGAAGGTGCAAGGCAATGGGTTCTTATCCTCCACCACCCCCGGGACCAGGCGTTGGCCGGCGGCTTGAAGAAGCAATCGAGTTGATCGAGATGGAACTGCGGCACGCGGTCGCCTACGTCAACGACGCGGTGATTCCGCAGGTGCGGCAGGAGTCCATCAAGGCAATGCGCAACCTTTCAGATACTCTGCGCGGGCTTGCCGACAAAATGGACAAGCAATCCGATGGACCAAAGGATCCGAAGGCTTGAGCGGAGCAAACTGCGAAGCAGCAGCGTATTCCCACCCTTTCGCAGAAGGTGCGAAAGGATGGGGCACCCTCGCGAAGAGAGGGATCGCCCACGCTAAAGGGGGAGTCGGCGGCGACGGAGCGGGATTTGCCGCGCGTTCGCTGCTGCTGCTGCCTGCACTCTTCGTGGCCATTCTCGTAAGCGGCTGCAGCCATCGCACGCAATCGTCGCAGTTGCCTTCGCAATCGCTGCCGCCCGCAACGCAGCCCGGCCAAAATCAAGCTGCCAACGTTCCGCAGTCGCGCATTCCCAAAACCCCGCTGCCCCGCGGCGGCGTAAGCGCTGAAGACCTTGACTACGTTTTGACCCACAAGCCCATCTATACGCAGGTTGGATACGCTACCTGGTACACCGCTCCTTATAAGGGACGTCGCGCCGCAAATGGCGAGGTCTTTGACGATCGCTCAATGACGGCAGCCAACCGCACCCTGCCCATGGGATCGCTGATTGTTGTTACCAATCTGCAGACCGGGCAGTCGGCGGCCATGCGCATCGCCGACCGCGGCCCGTTTGTTGAAGACCGCATTCTCGATTTGACCGTCGCTTCAGCCAAGGCCACCGGCGTGTATCGCGTTGGCCTGGCCAAGGTACGCCTCGATGTTTACCGCGCGCCCAAGTCCATCGACACCGGCGGCCGCTGGTGCGTGCAAATTGGCGCCTTTCACAGCCAGCATGCGGCCAACAAACTCAAGAAACAGTTGGAGAAGAAGTACTCCGGTGCCAGCGTCATTGATTTTCCCGGGCAAGACAGCTACTGGGTGCGCATCCGCCCCGAGGGCGATAACCGCGAACAGGCCGAGTACATCGCCAGCCATCTGCACCCCAGCCAGGGCGAAGCCTACCTCACCAGGCTCGACTGATGGGCGATTGCGCATCGCAATCGCTCACTCCGTTCGGTGAGACCCGCAAAATTACTCGCTTCGCAACGCAACCACGGGATCGACCCGCATGGCGCGCCGCGCGGGAAGATATGCCGCAGCCAGCGTAACCAAAGCCAGTAGAAGTGCAACTGCGGCAAACGTCAGCGGATCGGTGGGCGCAATTCCGAAAAGAAGCGTCGAGAGAAAGCGCATCAGCGCCAGGGCCGCGGGGATGCCGATCGCCAAGCCGAGCAGCAAAAGTTTTGTCGATTCCCAAATTACCAGGCGCTGAACGCTTGCATGTGTGGCTCCAAGCGCCATGCGCACGCCAATTTCGCGCGTGCGCCGCGAGACGGAGAAAGATACGACGCCGTAAATGCCGATAGCCGCAAGTAATAGCGCCATGCCGCTGAACACTCCCAAAAGCGAGGTGCGAAACCTGGCCCCGGCGAGCGACTCATGCAATGCGCCCGGGAGCGTTTCAATATCCGTGACCGGCAGGTTCTTGTCGATATTCCGCGTCTCATCGCGGATGGCGCCGGCAACCGCGGCAACGCCAAGGTCGCTCCTCACCACCACTTCGCCGCCCCAAAATGGCGCCTGGGCAAATGGCACATACATCATCGGCCCCGGATCCTTGGCGAGAGAAACGTCATGCATGTCGGCAACCACTCCCACAATCTGCCGCGACACATTGTTTCTTGGCGGAAATCCGAAGACAAGCTCTTTGCCCAGCGGATCCTGATGCGGGAAATAGTGCCGGACCAGCGTCTCGCTGACCACGGCAACAGGCCGCGTTGAAGCATTATCGTCCACGGTGAACAGCCGTCCACGAACAACCGGAATCCCCATCACGTGAAAGTATTGCGGGCTCGCGGCTACGTAATCCGCAGTGTCGCTTGCGCCTTGCGGCAGGGGCGGATTGCCGGCAATCGTAAAGGGCAGCGTGACGGCCGTGTCCGTAATGGGGAGCGGCGCGGCGATTGCGGAATTCTGAAGTCCGGGCCGCGCTGCGAGCCGCTCCATCAGTTCGATTGAAAAAGCAGTCCACTGCTCTGGCGTTGAATATTGAAACCGCGGCAGTGAGATTTCAGCCTTCACTACATTCTCTGTTTTGAATCCAGGGTCAACCGAGAGCAGGCGAGAAAAGCTGCGCATCAGCAGCCCGGCGCCAACCAGCAGCACCACAGCCAGGGCAATCTCAGCCGTCGCAAGAAAATTGCGGGCGCGCTGCGAGCTTCGCGCTTCTCCGGTTCCGCGTCCCTCCCTGAGATTTGCCTGCGGAGCGGTTCGCGCCGCGTAAAACACAGGCGCGAGGCCGGACACGAGGCCGGCAACCAGCGATAACACGAGCGCGAACCAGAGAACGGAACCGTCGACGCGGATGGAATGCATCTGTCGCAGTTCCGGAGGCAGAAATGGAACCAGCGCCGCAACACTGAACCATGCCAGAGCGATGCCCGTGACGCCTCCCAACAGTCCCAGGATTGCGCCTTCCGTCAGCAATTGGCGGGCAATGCGGCCGTTACTCGCGCCCAGGGCGATCCTGATCCCGATCTCCTTTGATCGCGAACTGGCGCGTGCAAGCAGCAGGTTGGCGATATTGGCGCATGCAATCAATAACACCAGGCCAACTGCGCAAAGCAGCAACATCAGCGGCGTTCTGACATCTCCGACAATCACTTTCTTGAGAGGTTCAACGCCCAGCATCCATCCGCTCTCATCTGGAAACTGGTGTGCCAGGGCGGCGCTCATCGTACCCAGTTCCGATTGCGCTTGATCGAGAGAAACGCCAGGCTGCAGCCGTGCAATCACCGGCATCCAGTGCGCCGAAGGCGGCCGTGTTTCCCAGTTGCTGAAGAGCGGGTCCTGGGCAAGTGGTATCCACACTTGTTCGGCCTGGTTGAAAAAGGGAGTATGGAAGCCTGCCGGCATCACCCCGACCACGGTATAGGCGCGCTGATCGAGCTCAATCGCGCTGCCTGCGATTCGTAGATTGGCGCCGAACCGGCTGCGCCACAGGTTCTCGCTCAATACCACCACGGGCGCCGCATCGCGCTTGCCGTCTTCGGGCAGCAGCGCCCGGCCCAGCAAGGGCTGTCTTCCGAACACGGTAAAGAAATCTGGACTCACAGCAATGGTGCCGATGTCCGCCGGCTCTCCCTGTCCGCTAAGAGTGAGGGCGTGGCCCGCAAGGCCGGCCATCGCGCTGAATGTCTGCGCGTGATCGCGCAGTTCCATAAAGACGGGCCATGAAACTCCAGCGTCTTTGATTGCCGCCTGCGGCCGTGCGTCAACTACATTCACAAGCCGGCCAGGGTTTGCGTACGGCAAAGGCTGCAGCAGAACGGCATTCACAACCGAAAAAACTGCCGCGTTCGCGCCGATGCCAAGCGCCAGCGTGAGCACCGCGGCCGCCGTAAAGGCGGGCGACTTGGCCAGCATGCGGAACGCGTATCGCAGGTCCTTGAGCAGCGTTTCAATCAACAGCATTCTTCGCTCGGCATGATAGCTTTCCCTGATCGCTTCCGCCGGACCGAACTTCAGTCGTGCCTGGCGGCGCGCCTCGGCATGCGGCAAACCGGCTCTCAAATTCTCCTCGGTCACGAGAGCGATATGTTCTTCAATCTCTTCTCTCAAACGCTCGTCATCCTCGCGCCTGTCTACCGAGTTCGAAATGCGCCGGAGCAAACGTCTCAGGAATCTCATGCGAATTCCTCCACCTTGATCTCGAAGAAGTGCTCGATAATGGCCGCCACCGGCGACGTGTTGGTATCCAACAGGGATAATAGCGAACTTCCTTTTGGAAAACAACAGGAATCTTAATGGGTCTCCAAAAAACCGCACCCCGCAGAGAGTGAGTGCGCTTTGAGTCTCGCTTTTGTGCACCCTATTTCGCCGGCCGATCCACCGTCTCGCCAGGCGCAAAGTCTTTCCGCCAATAGGGCTCTCCTCGCTTCACCGTCAGCACCACACTCTTGAACGCCTCGGCTCCATCGAGCGGATCGCCGGATACAAAAACAAGGTTCGCAAGCTTTCCGGGTTCAACTGTTCCCATCTCCTTTTCCTGCCCCAGCGCTCGAGATCCGATCGCGGTGGCGGAGTGAATTACGTCCGCAGGCCGCATACCTGCTCCAACCTGCAACAGCAGCAATTCATCCAGCAGCGGAGACCAGCTCTTGTTGTCTTCGTCTTCCGTATCTGTTCCGGTTGAGATCGGAACTCCCGCCAGGTACGCAGCATGAGTGACCCGCTCACCGATATCCAGTGTGTCGACGGCATTAGCCTGAGGGTGTTTGGCGCGGCTCTCCATGTTTTCTTTAAACACCAGCAGTGTTGCATCCAGAATCGTGTTGCGGGCTTTCATCTCGGCCAGCAGATTGTCGAGCCGCGGACCAAAACCATTTGCATACTGCTGCTCGGCCGCGGGATGCAGATGCGACTCGGCATAGGTGCTGGCAGGATTAGAAATCGCCAGCATCGGCGCATGCGAAATGGTATCTACGCCTGCTTCGACCACTTGCGTTGCGGTGGCCGGGAAGACCGTTGCATGGGCCCACACCAGCATGCCCTGGCTGTGCGCTTCTCGGGTAATTGCCGCCACCAGTTCCGCGGGCAGGTCAGCGTATATCTTGATCGCTGTGGCCCCGGTGCCATGCGCTTCAGCGATGGCCAGATGCAGATCGGTCTGCGCAGTCACTGCCTTCATCCATGGCACTTCTCCAGCCGCCGCGCCCTGGGCAGCTTGATGCGTGCGCGGATCTTTGAAGAAGCTTGGGCCGGCCATCAAAGCAGCGTAATAGATATCCGGTCCGGGCACTTCGCCGAGCAGAGAAACACGGGCCAGTTCCGCAAGCTGGCGCGTGTCTCCAGCCATGTCGCGCTCGGCAGTGATGCCGCAATACAGGTCGCGCCGCATAAGCCGCAGCGCCTCCTCGCGCGTTGTGTCGGTGGCGATATGGATGTGCGTGTTAATCAGTCCAGGCAGTACATAGAGCCCTGTCACATCCACCACTTTGCTGCCTGCCGCAGCGGCGAGTTCCGAAGCCGGTTCGACGGCCTCGATTCGCTCTCCTCGCACCACAATGGCCATATTCTTTTTAGGCGTATTGGTGACGCCATCGATCAGCGTGGCCCCTTTGTATATCGTGACCGCGTCCGCCTGCGCATTCGCATTTGAATGATGCTGCGCCAGAAATAGCAGCAGTGAGAAAGCGTAAGCCGCGCTCGTTTTGAATCTGCGTCTCGACATCGTCCTGTCCATATGGCTCTCTTGTTAACCCCTGGCAGATTTTGCTTATACCCTGCCCGCAATAGATACTTACGGTACCAATTGTTTCGTATGAGGAGCCAATCGTGGAAGGAATTTCACGGCGTACTTTCTTGAGAAGCGCAATGAACGCTGCCGTGGCCGCGCCTCTCGTTCTTGGTCCCGGTTATCGTTTGTTTGGCCAGCCGTCGCCGCAGTATCCAGAGCGCGTAGTGCGCCTGATGCGCGATTCGCTCGCCATCGATATGCTGAACCAGTTTCTGTATCGCATCGATCAGGATGACCTGAAGGAGAAGTGGCTCACCCAGGCCGGCGCATTCACTGAGGCCGACTACCTCAAGTTCACCAGCACGGGCGTTTCAGTTTTCAACTTCGGCGAAGGCGTTGACGATTTTGCCGGCGCCCAGGCGCTGTTTGCCAGTTGGAATAACTTCATCGCGCAATATCCCCAGTGGCTCATGCGCATCGACACCGCCGGCGATATGTCGAAAGCCAAGCAGCAAGGCAAGCTCGGAATCCTTTTCGGGCTGCAGTGCAGCGATCAGTTCCAGACTCTCGACGATGTGAATCGTTGTTATGGATTCGGCTTGCGCGTCTCCCAGCTTTGTTACAACTTCAGAACGCGTATTGCGGATGGAGCTTTTGAGCCATTCGATGGAGGCGTGAGCGAGTACGGCGGAAAAGTGATTGAACGGATGAACCAGGTCGGCATGGCGGTGGATCTGGGTCACGCCAGCGATAAGACCAAGCTCGACGCCCTCGAAATCTCAAAGAAGCCCGTCATTCTTTCGCATGGCAATTGCCGCGCCCTCAATCCCAATTCGCGAAGAGCCTCAACTGACGAGGCTATTCGCAAGCTGGCTGCCAAGGGAGGCGTCATGGGCATAACCGACATCGCCTTCATGGTGAAAGGCAGCGAGCCGGTCACCGTCGAAGATGTAGTCGACCATTTCGATCACGTGCGTGACCTGGTTGGCATCGAGCACGTAGCGGTAGGCTCCGATGCCGGCATCGAAAGTAACGATCTTGGGTCCGCAACTGTCTTGAAGAATCTTCTCAACAAGGCCGATCCCCGCTATCGCGTTCACGGCGAGCACGAGGTGGTGGTGGGAATGCAAGGGCCTAATCGGATGTTCGAATTGACGGCCGCGCTGGTCAGGCGCGGCTATACCGACGATCAGATACGGCTTGTCCTTGGTGGAAACTGGGTGAGGGTGCTGAAGGAAATCTGGCAGGCCGCCCCGTAAACTGAATACATGCCGCCGATCCTGATCGCACAGAACATCTCAAAACGCTTCGGCGCTAATCCCCTGTTCGAGAACATTTCCTATGCGGTGCATGACGGCGACCGCATCGGCCTCATCGGCCCCAACGGCGCGGGTAAATCCACATTCCTCGCCATCCTCAACGGCGAACAGCAGCCGGACTCCGGCGAAGTTTCATTCCGCAAAAACGTGCGCATTGGCTATGTACATCAAATCTCCGGCTTCGCGGCGGGGATGACCGTGCGCCAGGTTGTTGAAGCCGCGCTCGACCGCAGCACAGTGCCGGTCGATGCCCGCGAGCAGCGGCTTCGCGAGACTCTCGGCCGCACCGGCTTTGCCGAAGTCGATACGCCCGCTGTCCCAGGCATGAGCAGAGAAGCCGCCAGCCTGAGCGGAGGCTGGCTCAAGCGCCTCGCAATTGCTGAGGCCCTGGTCACCGACCCTGACGTCCTGCTGCTCGACGAGCCCACCAATCATCTCGATCTTGAAGGCATCGAATGGCTCGAGGAGTTGCTCCGCGGCGCGAAATTCGCCTTCGTCGTAGTCACCCACGATCGCTATTTTCTTGAGGACGTCGCCACAGAAGTGGTCGAGCTCAACCGCATCTACTCTGCTGGTTTGCTGCGCGTGAAAGGCAGCTATTCCAAATTCCTTAAAGAGCGGGACGCCTACGTGGAATGGCAACAGCGCGCCCAGGAAAGCCTGCGTAACCGCGTGAAGATCGAGATGGAATGGCTTCGCCGCGGTCCCAAGGCCCGTGCCACCAAGGCCAAGGCCCGCATCGACAATGCCAACGCACTCATTGCCGAGCTGCGAGATTCTGAATCACGCAGCCGCACGGCCACGGCGGGAATCGACTTTGACTCCACCGGCCGCCAGACCAAACGCCTCATCGAAATCGATAGCGCCGCCGTCACACTGGGAGATCGCGAAATCCTTCACGGCGTCAGCGTCAACCTTACCAACGGCCTCAAGCTCGGGCTCGCCGGCTCTAACGGCTCCGGCAAAACCACGCTCATCCGCGCCATCACTGGCGAAATCCCGGTGAGCGCCGGCGAAATCCGCCGTGCCGCTGGCCTGCGCATCGTTTACTTTTCACAAAAGCGCGAGCTGGATACGGCCCTCACACTACGCCGCACGCTCGCGCCCGACTCTGACTCCGTCATTTACCAGGATCGCGTCGTCCATGTTGCCAGTTACGCTTCGCGCTTCCTCTTCACCAGCGAACAGCTCAATCAGCCAGTCGAGCGCCTAAGCGGCGGCGAGCGCGCCCGCGTCCTCATCGCCCAGCTAATGCTTCAGCCCGCCGACGTGCTCATCCTCGACGAACCCACCAACGATCTCGATATCCCCACCCTCGAGATCCTCGAAGAGTCTCTGCTCGAATTCCCCGGCGCGCTGGTCCTCGTCACTCACGACCGCTATCTGCTCGACCGCGTCACCAACGCCGTACTTGGTCTCGATGGACTCGGCAACTCCGCTCTCTTTGCCGACTACCTGCAGTGGGAGGCGTGGCGCGACAAGCAAGTTCGCGCTGCGTCGGGACCTGCTTCAGCGGAAACGCCGCAATCGATCCCAGCCGGTAAAGCCGCAACAGCCGCTGCCTCCGCCCCGCCGGTCCGCAAAAAGCTCTCGTATATTGAGCAGCGCGAATACGACGCCATCGAAGCCCGCATCGACGAAGCCGACGCTCGTCTGCGTGCCGCCGAGCAGCGCATCCAGGCTCCCGAAGTCGTCACCGATTCGCAGGCGCTCACTTCAGCACTTGCCGAACTCGAAGAGGCAAAAGCCTATCATCATGCCGTGTACGAGCGCTGGGTCGAGCTGACCGAGAAAATTGGCGGTTGAATAGGGACTCCAATTTCCTGGGGCCTATTTTGAAGGCGCCGCGCACTTCGGGTCGGCAATTTCGACGCGGCGATTCTTCGCTCTGCCCGCGTCGGTTGCATTATCAGCAATCGGCTTTGTCTTGCCAAAGCCTTTGGCTGTAAGCCGGTCACCGGCAATCCCATGTTGTGTGAGCCAGGTGACAATTGCCTTGGCGCGCGCTTCTGAGAGGGTTTGATTGTAGGCATCGCCGCCCACGTTGTCCGTGTGACCCTGGACCTCGATCTTCTGCGTGGGATTCTTCTTCAACAGATCCAGTATCTGTTGCAACACTGGATCGCTGGCTGTTTGAAGAGTGGACTTATTGAAGTCGAAAAGCACGCCGTAGATGGCTACGTGACAGTTGGTCTTGAGATCGCTGCCCATGTCTTTGTTCACCGCGCCGGCGTCGGCTACACGAATGTCGAAGGTGTCATTCTTGTGGAGTGACGCCCACAGGTTGCGGCCGTTCTTTGTGAAATGCGCCGAGATTACTACGTCGGAACCCATGCTCTCATTCACAATGGTCCAGCCCGCCACGGTCAGCGCATCGTGATATGCAATGCGGAAGAGCGGATTTGAAAGTCCGTCCGGCGGTGCGTAGTAAGCCTTGATGATCGAGCCCGTGGCCACCAGTTCCGGCTCAGGGGCACCCTTGATGGCAACATAAAACGGTGCGGGGTCCGGCGCGCTGCTTCTGAACTTCGAGCCCGGTAGCGGGCCCAGCCAGGGAAAATCGCCTACGGCAGCATTAACCGGCTCAGGCGTCGCGGATGGAGGCGTGAGCGTGAACTTGAAGGGCATCGGCGCAATCTCAACCATGTCCACTCCGGCGCGTTCTGGATCGCCGGGACCGGTCGTGGCCCATGCCTCCACCCCGTCTTTCTGGTAGTGAAGAAACAACTCGAGTCCTCCAGCGGACCACTCATGCACTGAGGTCCAGCCGTTGGCAAGGAAGGCCGGCTTGATCCTGGCCCAAATCGCATCCTGCGTCATGGCGCCTGAAACGATAACGGGAAACGACCAATGCTTTCCGCGCACCACCTTGCCCACCCCGTTGGCTCGCCGGTCTCCATCCGGCATCTGCATTTCGGTCCAGGGCTCATAGGTGATGCGGTACGGCTTGCCTACCTTGTTGAGAAAACTGAGCTCCGCCGGAATCGGCTGCTCCTGCGCCATGAAGGGAAGGGCTGTGAAAACAAGCAACGCGATGATGATCGCGAAGCGCAAACGGGACGCGGCCGCCCCAGCAGACGAACGAGCAGGTTGGCGCATGTTTACCTCAGAACTTTCGAAGGGTAACATACGGTCCCTGTTTGTTATTTTTTTCTTGCAGTTGCGCTCCGTCCTGCAATCAATCGGCGCATCCCGGCGCACAATGATCCTGTGCAGCCCATGACCGACAAATCACAAATCAAGAACCACCGAGCAAAAAGCCACAGACTGCAAACCCGCAAAAACGCCGACTCCCCGCCCGGCTCCTCTGCAAATCCCAATCTTGAGGCCGTGTCCTCTGGTAAGTACAAGCAACTAAATATTTTACTGAATTATTGATGGTCGCATAATGGTAAATGGAAGCCTGCGAACACGGACCAATTATTGCCGTTTTCTGCCCTGATTTTGACCCTTTTCCCCAATTTCAGATTCGTCTCTTGCTTGTGCCAATCCTCGCGCGCAACTATAAGAGAAACCATGCCTCGCTTCCCTTCGCTGTCTCGATCAGCCGTTTTCTTCTGGTTCGCTCTTTCGTCCGCTCTTATCGCGCAGGACGCGCCGAAACCAGACGCGCCGAAACCAGATTCCCCGGCAACCATTGCGCAGAAAACCGCTGGCATGAAGCACCTCGACGGTTTCATGCCGCTTGACTGGGAGGCGAAAGCCGGCAAGCTCTACCTTGAGATATCGCGCCTGAACGCCGATGGCCGCACACCCGATCTGCTCTACGTGAATTCGTTGCCATACGGAACCGGCTCGAACGACCTGGGACTCGATCGCGGGCAGCTTTCTGAAGGCGATGTGGTGCGTTTCGAGCGCATCGGTCCAAAGGTTCTGCTGGTCGAGACGAACCAGCGCTTTCGCAGCGCCTCGAACGATCCCGACGAGCAGCTTGCAGTAACGCAGTCATTCCCTGAGTCGGTGCTTTGGGGATTCAAGGTTGAAGCCGAATCGGCCGACGGTTCCTCCGTTCTTGTCGATGCCACTGACTTTTTCCTGCACGACGCGCATCATGTTAGCGAGGCGATCGCTTCAGCGCAGCAGGGAGCGGGTCAAAGTGACAGCTACACGCTGGATGCGAGCCGCTCCACGATTGTGCCCGGCGATACCAAGGCATTCCCGAAGAACAGCGTGGTTGAGGCCGAGCTCACCTTCACAACAAGCGGTCCCCTCCGCGGCCAATTCGTCCACGACGTTACTCCCGATCCGCATTCGCTCACGGTGCGCGAGCGCCAGATGTTTGTAGAACTGCCACCGCTTGATGGCAGCTTCACGCCAAGGAAGTTCAATCCGCGCTCTGGCTACATCGATCTTTCATTTCGCGATTACACCGCGCCATTGAGCGGGTCACTCGATCGGCATTGGATTCTGCGTCACCGGCTCATCAAAAAAAATCCCAACTGCGTGACCAATTGCGAGGCGGTCGCGCCGCTCCAGTATTACGTCGATCGCGGCGCTCCCGAGCCGATTCGCTCGGCGTTGCGCGAAGGCGCGAGCTGGTGGGACCAGGCCTTTCAGGCAGCGGGATGGGCAAAGGGAACCTTCCGCGTCGACTTGCTGCCTGAAGGCGCCGACCCGATGGATGTTCGCTACAACATCATTCAGTGGGTGCATCGCTACACGCGTGGATGGAGCTATGGCGATGCAATCGCCGATCCGCGAACAGGCGAGATTCTGAAGGGCAACGTGACGCTTGGCAGCTTGCGTGGACGGCAGGATTACATGATTGCCGAGGCGTTGCTCTCACCTTATGCCGCGGGTAAGGTTTATACAGACCAGACCAACCCGATGTTGCAGATGGTGCTCGAGCGCTTGCGGCAACTGGGCGCGCACGAGACGGGCCACACGCTGGGCCTGGCGCACAACTTTGCCGCGTCGAGCGTGATGCAGGGCGACAGCGTGATGGATTATCCGCATCCATATATCACGCTTGATGCGAATGGCAAGATCGATCTGTCGCACGCGTACGCCAACGGCATAGGCGATTGGGACAAGGTGTCGATCGATTATGGCTATCGGCAATTTGTGCCCGGGACCGACGAAGACGCCGCGTTGAACCGGATCTTGAGCGACGCCGACAAAGCCGGGCAGGTATTTATTACAGACGAAGACGCGCGGCCGGCGTCGGGAGCGCATCCCAGGGCGCACCTGTGGGACAACGGTGCGGATGCAGCCGACGAACTCGAACGCATCCTGAAGATTCGCGCGGTGGCGCTGCAGCAGTTCGGTGAGAACGCAATCAAGCCCGGAACGCCGATGGCGCAGCTTGAGGAGACGCTGGTTCCGCTGTACCTGCTGCACCGCTATCAGACTGAGGCTGCGATCAAGCTGATTGCGGGCCTCGATTACCGCTACAACCTGCGTGGCGACGGGCAGCCGAATCCGGCGATTGTTGCGCCAGAGGAACAGCAGAAGGCCATCGCTGCGGTGATGAAGACGCTGGAGCCGCAAACGCTCACGCTGCCCGAGAGCCTGCTCGCGATACTGCCTCCGCATCCACCAGCCGACCCAAGAACGCAGGAGTCATTGCCGTCGCGTACGGGGCTTACATTCGATCCCGTTGCGGCGGCAGAATCCGCGGCAGACCTCACGCTCGAGGTGCTGCTGAATCCAGCGCGCGCCTCGCGGCTGGTTGAGTATCACATGCGCGAACCTGGCGCGCCATCGCTGCGCTCGCTACTGGAGACGATCTCAAAAACCACCGCGGAACGGACAGAGGGCGGCCACTCGATGTCGTCAGAGGTGGCGCGGGCGGTGGAGTTTCGCGCGCTTGAGGCAATGCTGGCGCTGGCCGTGAATCCCGCGGCATCGAGCCAGGCGCGCGCCATCGCAGCATGGCACATTCAGGACCTGCTCAATCAGTTGATGAGCACGCCGGCGCCCACCGATACGGCCGAGGCGATTCACCGTGCTGCGATGATCGCCCGCATCCAACAGTTCGAGAGAGAGCCGGAAAAGTTTGTGCCCGCCAGGCCAATAGAAGCGCCACCAGGCATGCCGATAGGCGACGACGAAGAAATGTGAAACAGCAGCAAGTCAGCGCGCCGTAGCACCGGCCTCCACACGCTGCGGAAAAACTCATGCAGCGCGTTGTCTTGTATCAGGGCCCGACTGGTAGGTCAGGGCTTCAGCCCTGACTGCCGATAAGGCCAATAAAATGATCTCAGGGCTTTAGCCCCTGGGGATGTTTGCGGGAATACCGCTACGAAAACTGAGTTTTTCCGCAGCGACTCGGAAAGTCAGGACAGATGAAAGTTGGGATCATTGGAACAGGTGCGATTGCCGGTAAACACGCGCAGGCGTACAAAAACATCGGCTACGAAGTAACGGCATGCACCGACCGCACGTTTGAGAAAGGCCGCGACTTCGCGGCCAATTGGAACGCGGAGTTTGAGGCAACGCCCGAGGAACTCGCGCGGCGCGACGATGTGGATTATCTCGATGTCTGCACGTTCCCCGCGTATCGGCTCGAAGCAGTCGAGCTCGGCGCGAAGTTCGGGAAACACGTGCTGGTGCAGAAGCCCATGGCGGTGGATCTTAGAGTCGCGGCGCAGATGATTGCAGCCGCGCGGAATGCGGGAATCCAGCTCGGCGTTGTAAGCCAGCACCGCTTCGACGACTCAATCATGTTTCTGAAGCGCGCGATTGCCGCCGGAAGACTGGGGCGCATTCTTGAAGCCGATGCGTACGTGAAGTGGTACCGCTCGGCTGAATACTATGCGCGGCCTGTGAAGGGTAGTTGGGCAGGCGAGGGCGGCGGAGCGCTGATGAACCAGGCGATTCACCAGGTTGACATGCTGCTCCATCTCATCGGCGCAGTCGACGAGGTGTTTGCATACTGGCATCTCGGCGCATTGCACAAGATCGAATCGGAAGACGTTGTGTGCGCGGTGATGCGCTACGCGAATGGCGCGACGGGAGTGATGCAGGCTGCGACCGCGTTGTGGCCGGGGTATCCTGAGCGGATTGAGATTCACGGAACAAAGGGTTCGGCGATCATCACCGGCGATCAACTGACAACGTGGGATGTAAAGGACGATGAGGGCGAGCCTGCGCCGATCGCGCGCGAGGCAAAGTCGGGCGCATCCGATCCCATGGCAATTTCGCTCACGCCGTTCGAGCGGACGTTTTTGGATTTTGGCGAGGCCTGCAAAACGGGACGACCGCCGAATTCGTCGGGAGTTGAAGGGTATCGCGCGTTGCAGTTGGTCACGGCGATTTATGACTCGTGCCGATCGGGTGAGAAGGTGAAGCTCGACTCCGCCCTACCAGTCGGTTAACGTTCCATCGAGCTTGCGGTTGATGGGCAAATAGGCGCGCTGATAGGGATACTTTGCCGCCAGCGTTTCATCCAGATCGACGCCGAGACCGGGAGCGTCGCCGGGGAACATGTAGCCGTCTTTGAATGTGTAGTGGTGCGGAAAGACCGCGTCGGTTTCGTCTGTGTGCGGCATGTGCTCCTGGATGCCGAAGTTGTGGATCGCAGTGTCGAAGTGAAGAGCCGCGGCCATGGTGACCGGCGAAAGATCGGTCGCGCCGTGAAAGCCCGTGCGCACGTGATAGAGCTCTGCGAAGTCGGCAGCTTTTTTCAGGTGCGTAATGCCTCCGCCATGCACGATGGCCATGCGGATGTAGTCGATCCACTGATTGCGGATCAGGTCATGCGCGTCCCAAATGGAGTTGAACACCTCGCCTGTAGCGATCGGCGTGGTGGTGTGCTCGCGAATCATGCGATAGCCTTCCTGCAACTCCGCGGGGACTGGGTCTTCAATCCAGAAAAGATGGAACGGCTCGAGTTCTTTTCCCAGGCGGGCAGCTTCAATGGGCGTGAGGCGATGGTGGCAATCGTGCAGCAGCAGCAGATCTTCACCAAAAGTTTCGCGGACGCGCTCAAACAACTTCGGTACGTGGCGAAGGTACGGCTCGGTTGCCCAATCGCACTCGGGGGGCAAACCACGCTCGGCCGGCTCGTAACGCCCGGCGCCCTTGGGCACGCCGTAAGTTGACTTGAGTCCGGGAAAGCCGCTCTGCACGCGGATGGCGCGATAACCCAACTGCCGATGCCGCTCCACGTCCTCAACAGCCTCATCGATGTCTTTGCCGTTGGCGTGCGCGTAAACCATCACGCCTCCGCGGCTGCGCCCGCCCAGCAGGTTGTACACGGGCGTGTTCAGAGCCTTGCCTTTGATATCCCACAGAGCCACGTCGACGGCGCCGATGGCGGCCATCGTAACCGGTCCGCGCCGCCAATAGGCTCCGCGATAGAGGTATTGCCAGATGTCTTCGATCTGAAAGGGATCGCGGCCGATGAGACAGGGAATCAAGTGATCGCTGAGGTAGCCGGCAACGGCGAGTTCGCGGCCGTTGAGAGTGCCGTCACCCAGGCCGTAGATGCCTTCGTCCGTTTCGATCTTGAGGGTGACAAAGTTGCGGCCCGGCGACGTGATGTTAACGTAGGCGTTGCGGATTTTCATTGCTGCGTTGCTCCGGTTTACGGCGACAATGATTATAGTTTCGAGGCCTGTTGCGAAAGTCGAGTTCGATTCAAAGACATCCCTCAGGGGCTAAAGTCCAGGCATTCTTAGAGGCGCTGTCGGCACGGATAAATCCGTGCCCTTTCAAAACAGCGGCAGCAATCGCCTTTCGTGCAGGTCCATCGACGTTCGTGCAGTCTGCAGGACGGTGCTTATTCGAACCCTGACGTCGACCACGTGGTGATGCACTTACTGGTTCACGCCGCTGGCTAGGAATCCTCCATCGACCGCGATCACTTCGCCGGTCACAAACGATGCGGCCTCGGAACACAGAAATACAGCGGCGCCAGCCAGCTCATGCGGTTTGCCGAAGCGGCCCATGGGCGTACGCAGCAAAAGCTCTTCTCCCCGCGGCGTGCCTTGCACCAGCCGGGCGTTGAGCTCAGTGGGAAATACCCCCGGCGCGATTGCGTTGACGTTAACTCCGGTTTGAGCCAGCTCGATGGCCAGCACTTTGGTGAGCGAAGTGATTCCGGCCTTGCTGGCGCAGTAAGCAGCCACATCGGCAAAGCCTACGAACGTGCTGAGCGAGGCGATGTTCACAATGCGTCCGTAGCCCGCAGCCACCATGGTCAGGCCGAATATCTGGCAGGCGCGCAGTGTGCCGGTCAGGTTGGTTTCAATTACCCGCGACCAATCAGCCTCAGCCACTTTGAGAGTTTCAGCTTTGTGAGTAGTGCCGGCGGCGTTCACAAGAATATCCACTTTGCCGAATTCGGCAAGGACCGCGTCGTGCATGGCCTGGAGCGAAATGCGATTGGTCACGTCGCTGGTCACCCGCAGGGTCCGGCGTCCCAGCGCCTCGATTTCGGCAGCCGCTCGTTCAACCTGCTCCATGCGCCGCGAAGTGGTCACAACGTCGGCGCCGGCGTTGGCGAGCCCCAGTGCAATGGCATGGCCCAGGCCCGTGGTTCCCCCGCAAACAACCGCAACCCGCCCATGCAAATCAAACAGATTCTCGCCCATCGCTTGCCTCGCGGTCCCTGATTCAGGATCACATCATTCATATTAGTTCGGGACACGAAGTAAATCCATCCTATATGCTTCGGATGGCGGCGCGGCAGTTTCAATAAAGTTGCATAGTCGACCTACGAACGGGAGGAAGTATGAACAGGAGTGGTGCGGCACGACGCGAATTTCTGAGGCGCGCGGGATGGATCGGCTCGGCTGCAGTGATAGCGGGGATGCCGGAGAGTGCAAGGTCGCTGGCGGGAATTGAGGGCGGAGGACACGGTGGCGCAATTAAGAGCTCGGTGCTGCCGCAGCAGGAAGCGGAGCCGCCGAGGAACCACATCAAGTTTGGCGTGTGCGGCATGAGCCACGACCATATTTACGGAATGATCGGCGCGGTGCAGCGCGGCGGCGGCGAGCTGGTGGCGGCGTGGGGCGGCGAAGATGACAAGGTTGCCGCTTTCAAGTCGCAGTATTCCGACGTAAAGATGGCGAGTACGCAGGAAGAAATTCTCGACGATCCATCCATCCAGCTTGTCCTGAGCTCGCAGATTGCCAATGAACGCGCCGCGATAGGCGTAAAGGCGATGAAACAGGGCAAGGACTTTCTCTCAGATAAGCCGGGCATCACAACACTCGACCAACTGGACGAAGTGCGAAAGACGATCAAGGAAACGGGCAGGACCTACGCCATCATGTACAGCGAGCGGCTTGAAGTGAAGGCCGCCGTGTATGCGGGCGAGTTGGTAAAACAGGGCGCCATTGGAAAGGTGATACAAACCATCAACATTGCTCCCCACCAGATCTTTCAGCATGGCGGCGCGGCCGGCGGAGGCTCGGGCAGGCCGGCGTGGTTCTGGCATGAGAATCAATTCGGTGGCATTCTCTGCGATATCGGGTCGCACCAGATCGATCAGTTCCTTTTCTACACGGGGTCGACGGAGGCCGAAGTCGTGGAGTCGCAGGTGGCCAATGTGAGGCATCCCGACCATCCTCAGTTTCAAGATTTTGGCGATATGGTGCTGCGCGGCAACAAGGGGTTTGGCTACGTGCGGCTCGATTGGTTTACGCCCGATGGACTGGGAACATGGGGTGATGGACGGACATTCATTCTGGGCACCGATGGATACATCGAGGTGCGCAAGTACGCCAACGTGGCAGTGTCGCACCAGGGAAACAATTTGTTTATTGTCGACAAGGATGGGGCTCGTCAAATTGATTGCAATCACATGCCGCTGCCGTTCGGGCCCCAATTTGTGGCCGACATTGTGAATCGCACGCACGTTGCGCAGGATCAGGATCAATGCCTGCTGGTCGCGGAGTTATCAATCAAGGCGCAGTTAAATGCAAAGCGCGTGAAGCTGGAAGAGTAGCGACGCCGGCCAGCCGGAGCCATACATGTATCAGTTGAGGAGAATTGAGATGACGATCACGAGACGCGATGCGATGGTGGGGTTTGCGGCGCTGGCGGGAACAATAACAGCAGCATCGACGGCTTCGGCGCAGGCGCCAAGGGCTGAGTCGCAAAAACCGGTCGAAAATCAAAAGGCAATTCTGGGTCCGGCGGTTTTTCACTGGGATGATTTGAAGCCGGAGAAGAGTCCGGTGGGAGCGCATGCATCCATTTGCGATCAGCCTACAGCGACCGTCGATCGATTGGAAATGCATGTGGGAATGCTGAATCCGGGAGAAATGTCGCATCCGCCGCACAAGCATGTGAATGAAGAGCTGATCATTCTCAAAGAAGGCACCTGCGAGACGCTGTCGAACGGGCAGTGGGTGAGGGTCGAGGCAGGTTCAGTCGTCTTCAATGCGTCGAACAGCCTGCATGGGTTTCGGAACGTCGGGCAGTGGCCGGCCATCTATCACGTCATTAACTGGAGTCCGAATAAGGTGGTGAACGGTTAACGGTTAACGGTGAACGGTGAACGGTGGACTGTGCACGGTGCACGGTGAACGGTGAACGGTGGACGGTGAACGGTGGACGGTGAACGGTGGACGGTGGACGGTGCACGGTGGACGGTGGACGGTGGACGGTGAACGGTGAACGGCGAACGGCGAACAGGGAACACAGGCTCCTTCTGAGAGCGGGGAATCTATGGGAAGGCCCCGGAAGCGGAGCCTCAGGTTGATGAAAAACCTGCAGCTTTGAAAGGGCACGGATTCATCCGTGCCACAAGCCCAGCAATATCAAATCGGCTTTAGCCGCCGAGGGATGGTTTAAAGATTCGTCAGCGGTGCCGAGGCCCCGGAAACGGGGCCTTTTTTTCGGTATCCGTAACAGCTTGATTCTGCGCAATATATGTACATATTGTGATTGAAATGATCATTTTTATTGACATTTTGATCATTTAAGGACTAGGCTCGGAACTCAAAGCGGAAGAAGACTCTCAAACCGTCGAGCGACATGCCAGATCGCCAGCCGGGCGAAATCCTCCTGAAACCTGAAGCCCGGGCATGAGCGCAACGGCGCAACAGAAGTTCAAGACTGAAACCCAATTTCAAGTGAGGACCACGATGAAGACGAATGCATTCCGGTTTTTCCTGGCGTGCACGCTGGCGGTTCTGGCGTGCGTAACGGCCGCGAGGGGCCAGAACGTAACCGGCACCATCACCGGCGAAGTGACTGACCAGAGCGGTGCGGTGCTGCCTGGCGCGAGTGTGGCAGCGGTGAATCTCGACACCAATATAAGCACCCAGGCAACCACGAATAACGATGGATTGTTCCGCATCGATTTCCTGCCCATCGGCCGCTACCAGGTGACGGTGGAGGCGGCAGGATTCGAGAAGTCGACGATTCCTGCGTTTTCACTCGAGGTGCAGCAGACGGCTGATTTCAAGGTGAAGATGGTGGTGGGCAGCACCTCGGCGAGCGTGAGCGTGTCTGCAGCCGCTCCAATTCTGAACACCGAAAACATCACGCTGGCCTCAACGTTCACGGCCAACACCATTTCCAGTTTTCCATTGAACGGCCTCGATTTCTCGGCATTGACTTTGTATTTGCCGGGTGCCGTCACGACCTACGGAACCTCAGGCCAGACAAGTTTCGAGCGCAGTACCTATAACTCTGACACGCCCAACTTCAATGGCAATCGGGCGCAGGCCAATAACTACACGCTTGACGGCATCGACATGAACGAAACCTATAACAACCTGATCTCATATAGCCCGGCGCCGCAAGCGCTGGAAGAGATCAAGGTGGTTACGGCCGACTCGCCCACCGACCAGGGCAACGTGAACGGGGCCGCGGTTGAGGCCGTGCTGAAGAGCGGAACCAACCAGATTCATGGTTCGGCTTACGGCTTTGTGCAGGACTACAGGTTCGACGCGAACGCCTATCAGCACGGACAATCGGGGCTTCCAGTGAGCCCGTACTCATTCTCCCAGTTCGGAGGCAACATCGGCGGGCCCATTCTGCACAACAAGCTATTCCTCTTTGGCGATTACCTCGGCGCGCGCTGGCACGTAGGCGGGCTCGGCACCGCAAGCGTGATTCCAGACGCAATGCGTAACGGGGATTTCTCGGTGCTGCTCACGACCGCCAATCCTATTCAGCTCTACGACCCGCTGAACGGCTTCGCTCCTTATGCCAATAACAAGGGCGTTCCCATCACCAATCCGGTAGCCAAATACCTGTTTGCCAATCCCAAGCTCTATCCCGATTGCGGCGTTGACAATCCAGTCACTCCAAACGGCGGCAAGTGCTCAACAGCGCCCCCCAGCGACGGAATCGCGGAAAACAACTATGAGGCGCCGAATCCGCAATACAAAGGCAACAACCAGGGCGATGCAAAAATCGAGTACGACATGGGTTCGCACGACAAGATCACGGGTTTCTACTCGATCTCTCACGCCTACGACGGGTCGGTCGCGGTTCTCGCCATCTCCTTCCCGGGCGTCAATCTCTATCCCACCTGGCTTACGGGCGCAACATGGACACACACGTTTTCCCCGAACCTCGTCAATTCGGCGCGTATCGGTTTCACGCGCACCGATTGGAACCAGGGTTTCCCGGTTGACACCACCGGACTATTCGGGACCTCGGGCAACTCCAAGGTCGGCATTGCCTTCCCCGACCAGAGATATAACGGTTTTACCAACCAGGGCTTCAACGCCAATATCAGCGACGTGGGTACGACGGCTTATAACGGCGGCATCATCGACAACACCTACAGCTACATTGACAACGTGACCTGGCAGCGCGGCAAGCATTTCCTCAGCATGGGAATTGAAGCGCGCCGCTACCAGAACAACTATCCCACCGGCAACAACGACGGCTATCTCGGCTCGCTGAATTACTCCGGCGCATTCACCTCCAATGGCAACGGCTCCGGCGGTTACGGCCCGGCAGATTTTGTGCTCGACCGCGTGTCGTCGGGAGGTGTCACTCTATCGAGCGTGAATGTTGGGCAGCGGCAATGGCGTATTGCCGGGTTTGCCCAGGATAACCTCAAGCTGACCTCAAACCTCACGGTGGTCTTCGGCGTGCGTTACGAGTACGACGAACCCTGGATCGAGCAGGATGACAGGACAGGAAACATCAACCTGACCACCGGGCAAATCGACTATGCCGGCCACCTTCCCGCCGGTGCTCTCCCAGGCTCTGGAATCTGCAGTAACCTGGCCTGCTACCAGCCGAATTACCGGCAATGGATGCCGCATGTCGGATTCGCTTATCAAATGAACGGCCGCTTTGTTGTCCGCGGCGGTTTCGGCGCCAGCAGCTTCTTTGAAGGCAATTCATTCAACCAGCGGCTCACGGCTATTGCGCCCTTCCTGCAGGCGGCTGGCTTCTCAGTCAGCAGCCCGACCACAACTTCGGTGCCCACCCCCAATACCGCCGAAGAAGGCTTTACCGGGTCCGACACTGCCGTTCAGTACAGCAGTTCAAATAATGGGTACACTGCTTATCCGCAGAACATTCAGCCGGCCTACGTCAAAGAATGGAATTTGACGCTGGAGTACGCGCTCACGCATACGGCTTCACTGCAGGTCGGCTATGTTGGCGAGGCTGGCCAGCACATTGAAGACTACGGCAACGTGAACCAGTTGACCGTGAATAACGATCAGACTTCGGCGCCGTTTTACAACAGCCCCTATCTTGGTGTGAACGGAGTCGACTCCGCGCTGGGCGTCGGCGGCAACGGCGGCCTGCTGATTACCGAGTCGCGCGCCATGATGAACTACAACGCGCTGCAGGCGGTGCTGCGCCAGCGCCTCAATCACGGCCTCGAATACACGGTCAACTACACCTGGGGAAAGGCGATGACCAACAGCCTGGGCAACTATGGCCTGAACGTAAATGGCTTCAGTGGCGCATTCCAAAACTATTACAACAGCGCGGCAGATGTCGGCCTGTCGGGATACGACGTGAAGCATGACTTATCTGCCACGGCGGTCTATGCGGTTCCCGTGGGCCGCGGACGCGAGTTCCTCTCCAATTCCAATCGGGTGATGGACGAAGCGATCGGCGGCTGGAAACTTTCGACCGCCATCGTCGGCTACTCGGGCTTCCCTGAAAACATTACGGGCGGATCGAGCAATTCCAATAGCTATGGAGCCAATCGCGTGAACCAGTACCGGCCGCTGATCGTCAAGAACCGCAGCAATGCGAACTGGTTCGGCACCGATCCCTCAGCCATGCCTTGCACTACTGCCGGGGTGGATAACGGCACCTGTGCATTCGGCATTCCCGCCAACAACACCTTTGGCAGCGAAAGCAATGGCGCAGTGCGCGGGCCGGGATACTTCAACACCGACCTGTCGGCGTTCAAAGATTTCCATACCTTCAGGGAGGAGATCATCGGTTTCCGCTTTGACGCCTTCAACGCGTTTAACATTGTGAGCTACGGCAACCCTGACACCGGCATCACCGATTCGACCTTCGGCAATGTTTCGTTGCAGGGACCGCGCTCGCAGGAACGTCACTTGCAGTTCTCGCTGCACTACGACTTCTAAACGGCCAGGATGATCCGGCTGTTGCAGCTTAAATCTGCGACAGCCGGATTGGCGCGAAGATATCGTTTCGCGCGGAGGCGCTGTTTTGCTTAACTTGGGATAGCGGCACCGAATAAAGTTACGGAATCGGGTCATCATGATTCTTGAGATTTGTGTCGATTCGGTGGAGTCGGCGGTTGCGGCGCAGGCCGGTGGCGCGGAACGGCTTGAGCTTTGCTCGGCGCTCCGCGAGGGCGGAATCACACCCAGCGCCGGTCTGCTCCGCCAAGTGATTGCAGCCGTAAAGATCGACGTATTTGCCATGGTCCGGCCCCGCGGCGGCGATTTTTGCTACACCGCCGACGAATACGATGTGATGCACGAGGACGTAATGGAGGCGCGAACGGCTGGCGCGGCAGGCGTGGTGCTGGGCGTACTCACACCGGATGGAAAAGTGGACGTGGAGCGGACACGCGAACTTGTTGCCGCAGCGCGGCCAATGAAGGTTACCTTTCATCGCGCCTTCGATGTGACCGCCGATCTTGAGCAGGCTCTCCAACAGGTGGTTGCAACAGGTGCGGACCGGATTTTGACTTCGGGTGGCGAGTCGGATGGAGTGCGTGGCGCGGCCAGGATTGCGCGGCTGGTGGAGAATGCCAGCGGCCGCGTGCAACTGGTGGGCGCGGGCGGGATTCGCGCCAGCAACGTGCGCGAGTTTGTGCAGGCCACGGGCTTGAAAGAAGTACATGCGGCGCTGCGAGCACGGACGATGAGCCCTGTGACCTACTGGAATCACGCGGTGAGCTTCGGGACGCATCCCGACGGGCTGGCGCGCTACGTGGTGCGCGAAGAAGACGTGCGCAAGCTGCGGCGGGCACTGGAAACCGCTGCAAAGAATGGCAACGCTCTCGTACAATGACCGGGAGCCACCGCCCATGTCTTCAAAGACCGATAAACGAGCGAAAGAGATTCTCAGGCTGCTGCTGCGGCATGGCAAGACTTCAGTTGAGGAGCTGACGGCCGAGCTTACTGCCTCGCCCGCCAGCATTCGCCGCGACCTTACGCGGCTTGAGCAGCAGGGACTGGTGTACCGCACGCACGGCGGCGCAATGCTTACGGGCAAGGCGGTGTATGAGCCGTTCCGCTTCGATGCTTCGTTCCACGTGCGCGAAGACCGCTTTGCCGCCGAGAAGCAGCGCATTGCCCAGGCTGCGGCAGCCATGGTCAAAGATCATGAGACGATCGGGCTTGCTGCCGGAACAACCACAACGCTGATTGCGCGGCAACTTCAGCACCGGCGCGGCATCCGCATCGTGACCAACGCGGTAAACATCGGTATGGAATTGAGCTCGGTGACCGGGCTCGATACCACGTTGACCGGCGGCACCATGCGCTGGGCAGGGGCATTCAGTCTGGTGGGACCGGCGGCCATTGAGACGCTGAATATGTTTGTGCTCGACCGGCTGTTCCTGAGCGTGACCGGCGTAGACGCCGAGCGCGGCGCCACGATGATCGAGCCGGAAGAGGCGGCATTGTTTCGCGTGATGGTGCGCCAGGCGCGCGAAGTGGTGGTGGTGGCCGACTCAAGCAAGGTTGGCATGGTGAGCCCGGCGGTGATATGCCCATTGCGCGAGGTTGACTTGCTGATTACCGACGATGGAATCACCGATGAAGCGGTGAGCGCATTCGAAGCCTGCGACGTGAAAGTGATGGCGGTATAGCACTCTTCCGCGGTAGGCGCTATTTCTTCGCCACGCGATCCGGCAACAAGTCCCAGATGCCCGGATCTTCCGATCCCAGCACCCACGAACAGAATCCCTCAAGCCCGCGGTCCTCAGTGAGCTGATAGCGGTCTTTGAAAGTGTGCACGTCGGTATAGAAAATCCACTCACGCATCTGGTCGCGGTAGAACCAGAAGAACTCGGTATGGTCAAAAGCATCCCACTCCGGCTTGCCGCCGTAGGCGTTGGCGAGCTGCAGAGCATCGGGAGTGCTGATGTAATCCGCGCTGTGGCTGGGCGTGTATTCGCCGGTTGCCTTGTCTTCAACAGGCGCGCCCGTGTACCAGTGGTAGCCGTAAAGCGGGATGCCGAGCGAAAGCTTTGCCTTGGGCACAAATTGCAGCGCGTAATCCAGGTTGTCTGTGGTCCACTGCCAGCCGGCAACCGGGCCGGGCATGGTCCAGCGGGTCTGCTGGTCATAGGTCATCAGGCAGAGCAGGTCGACGGATTTTGAAAGTGCAGCCAGGTCGAAAGCGCCGCGCCAGTCAGTGTAGATCCACTTGGCAAAACCGCCCTTGCCCGGATACCCGGGCGCATTGGGAACGGTAGCGATGGAGAGCTGCAGGCCTGCCTTATGCAGGGCTTCAGCCGAGTGCGCAACCAGGGCTGAAAGATTATCGCGATCCAGGTAGTCCACATTTTCAAGGTCGAACTGAAAGCCGGCGTAGCCATGCAGTTTTGCCTCGCGCAGCATGGCGTCATTCATGTGGTCCTGGGCTTCGACGCTGGTGGCCAACACGTGAAACTTCTTCTTGTTGAAGAGGGCCACGATAGGCATCACGGGCAGGTTTTCGCGGTGCGCAACGTCGAGCACCGTGGGATTGGGCGCGCCGGTAACCAGGCCGTTTTCGTCAACCTCATACCAGGTGGGGACCAGCAGGTCGATCTTGCCGGAGTGCGCGAGAAACGACCGGATCGACTCGGGGCTGTCAGTGAGGTAGAAGAGAGCCACCGGCGCTGCTGAGGCGGTGGCGCAAACCGTGAGAAAAGCTAAGAAGAGAAATGGCATTCGGCGCATGACTAACCCCCGCTGCATGGACTTGAAGCCGCGACGGCCCTCGCAGTGCAGATGGCGTGCGACTACGAAAGCATACCTGAGCAGGGCGATAGTAGAAAGCGCAAGACAGTGCGCGTTGGAACGGCTATTCTGTTCGCACCATGATGGGCCGAAGACCAGGGAGCATATTTCGCTGGTTATTTGACTCGCGCCACGGTCCCACGGGCCGGCTCGTTCCGCGATGGATTTTTCTGCGCGCGCTCGCGCTCATTTACTTCTCGGCATTTCTCTCGCTGATTTTCCAAATCAATGGACTGATGGGACCCCAGGGCGTGATTCCGGCGCAGAACTACCTGCGCGCGGTCGCCGGCGCGTTAGGGCAGCTGCGCTACTGGTACGCGCCTACGCTCTTCTGGGCTTCTGCAAGCACTACGATGCTTTTGGCCGTGACCTGGATCGGCCTGATTGCATCGATAGTGGCGCTGGTGAACGTGTGGCCAAGGCTGAGCTTCTTTATCTGCTTTGTCTGTTTTCTCTCGTTTGTGACGGCGACTGAAGTTTTCTCAATGTATCAATCGGACGGCATGCTGCTCGAGGCGGGGTTCATAGCGCTGTTCTATGCCCCGGGTGGAATTCTGCCGGGCTGGGGCGCAGCGCAGCCGCCATCGCGCATGAGCCTGTTTCTGCTGCAGTGGGAGTGGTTCCGCATCTACTTTGAGTCGGGCATGGTCAAGCTGCTCAGCGGCGATGTGGAATGGCGGAACTTTACGGCCATGGACGAGTACTACCAGAACGGCCCATTGCCAACCTGGATCGGATGGTACGTCGAGCACTTGCCGCACTGGTTCCATGCGGCGTCGGTGGGTGCCACCCTGGCCATGGAACTGGCGCTCGTCTTCATGTTGTTTTTCCCCCGCCGCATTCGGCTGATCTGTTTCTTTATCGTCACGCCATGGGAATTGGGAGTGATCCTTACGGCCAATTACACCTTCCTCAATTACCTGGTGCTTTCGCTGGGGGTCCTGCTACTCGACGATCGTTTCCTGGTGGGTTTTGTGCCGGCGCGGTGCAGGCCGCGGGAGCCTGTGCCAGTTTTCGAAGTGGAACTGCAAGAGGAGCCATCGCTCTCAATCTTCAACGTGCGCGAAGCAGCCGGGCCAAGCGAAAAAGATACCAGCGAAACGGGAACCAACGATGCGCTGATTGCGAGAGTGCGCGAGTTGACCGAAGAGCGGGAGTCGCGGCATTGGGCGGGAACCGCGTGGCGAGCCGCAGGTCTCGCAGTGACTGCGGTAATGTTGACGTGGATCGCATATGACACGACGATTGAGATGATCGGCATTCCCCTGCGCGGTGCGCAACTGCCGGTTGTGCCGGTCAGGGCTCTGGAACCATTCAGAATCGCTAATCAATACGGCCTGTTTGCGGTTATGACGCGCGGGCGATACGAAATCGAATTTCAGGGATCGAACGACGGCACCAATTGGGCCGCGTATCCTTTTCGCTTCAAACCGCAGGCACTGAACCAGGCGCCGGGGATCTACGCTCCGTATCAGCCGCGATTCGAGTGGAATCTCTGGTTTTCATCGCTGGGAGACTGGCAACAGAACGAACTGGTTCCATCAACCGAGGAGCGCCTGCTGGTAAGCAGCCCGGCGGTCCTCTCATTATTCAAGCGCAATCCGTTCCCGAATGCGCCACCGCGATATGTGAGGGCGGTATTGTGGCAATACTGGTTTACGACGATGGACGAGAAGCGCCGGACAGGCAACTGGTGGCGCCGCGAGTACATCGGCCTCTACGCTCCGGAATTGACGCTGACTCAGGATGGCGACTATGCGATTGTTAAGTGGCCCGCTGAGTTGCCGCCTCACGATTGAGAGGGATGTATGAGCCGCGCATGCGTGATTGGATCGGGCCCGAACGGACTGGCTGCCGCCATTGTGCTGGCGCAGGCAGGCCTTGAAGTCGACGTGTTCGAGGCTCAGGCTGAGCCCGGAGGAGCCTCCCGCAGTCTGCCGCTCACCTTGCCTGGGTTTGTCCACGATTTCGGGTCGGCCGTGCATCCGTTCGCGGCTGGATCGCCTTTCTTTCGCACGTTGCCGCTCGCCAATCACGGCCTCGAATGGATTCAGGGGGAAGCGCCCGTCGCACATCCGCTGGATGATGGAACAGCGGTGGCGCTGGAGCACGATTTGAGTGCGACAGCGCGGACGCTTGGCGAAGACGGTGCGGCCTGGCGAAGCCTCGTCGGCCCGATTGCGGAACGATGGGACGATTTTGCCGCGGACGCATTTGGCCCGCTGCTGCGCATGCCGCGGCACCCTTTCCTGATGGCAAAATTCGGGCTCACAGTCCTGCAGCCGGCCAATACCCTGGCAACCAGTTACTTCAAGAATGAGCGGACTCGCGCCGCGTTTGCAGGGCTGGCCGGGCACTCGTTCCTCAGCTTCAACCGGCCGCTCAGCGGAACCATCGGCGTTATGTTCGGCGCGTCTGTTCACGGGCCGGGCTGGCCCATTCCGCGAGGTGGCGCAAAGTCGATTGCCGCCGCTCTCATTCGCTTGCTGGAGTCGCTCGGCGGGAAAGTGCACACGTCGTTGCCCATCGATGCCGAGATGTTCCGCGAGTTGGACAGGGAGTACGAACTGAAACTGTTTGACACCGATCCGGGGCAGATGGCGGCGATTGTGATGGGCCGCATGAACCACAAATTCCGGAAGGAGTTCGCCCGTTTCAAGCGCGCGCCGGGCATTTTCAAGGTGGATTATGCGCTGCGTGAGCCGGTGCCGTGGAAAGCGGCTGAGTGCAGGCGCGCGATTACGGTCCATCTCGGCGGCAGTTTTCGAGAAATCGCAGAGGCTGAGAAAGCTGTGGCGCAAGGGCGCGAAGCAGAGCGGCCGTTCGTGCTGGCGGCGCAGCCCACATTGTTCGATCCATCGCGTGCGCCCGAGGGCAAGCATGTGTTGTGGACCTATTGCCACGTGCCGAACGGATCGCGCGCGGATATGACGGAAAGGATCGAGTCGCAGATCGAGAGGTTTGCGCCCGGGTTTCGTGATTGCGTGCTCGCGCGCCATGTATCGTCTCCCGCGACCATGGAAAAAATGAATGCAAACCTTGTGGGTGGAGACATCGCGGGAGGCGCAACGAGCCTGCGCCAGCTTCTGCTGCGGCCTACGGTGCACAGCTATCGAACCAGCGCCAGGGACATCTATATTTGCTCGGCCTCAACGCCACCCGGTGGCGGCGTGCACGGAATGTGCGGATATCATGCCGCGAAACTCGCGCTCAAGCGGATGAAATAATAACTGCATGGCAGGAATTGATGAGCGCGACCTGAAGCAGCAGTTCGCAAGCGACAATTATGCGGGTATCTGTCCCGAGGCATGGATGGCGACCGACGCCGCCAACCGCGGACACGCCACCGCGTATGGAGACGATCCCTGGACCGGGAAGGCGTCGGATGCGTTTCGCAAGCTGTTTGAGACCGATTGCGAGGTTTACTTCGTCTTCAACGGGACAGCGGCAAATTCGCTGGCCCTGGCATCGCTGTGCCAGTCATACCACAGCGTGATTTGCTGCGACCAATCGCATGTCGAGACCGATGAATGCGGCGCGCCCGAGTTCTTTTCGAATGGTTCGAAGCTGCTGGTAGCGCCGAGCATCGATGGAAAGCTGGCGCCGGAAGCGATTCACGAGCTTGCCACCAAGCGCAAAGACATTCACTATCCCAAGCCGAGAGCGGTCACGGTCACACAGCCGACAGAAATCGGACGCGTGTACACGATTGAAGAGCTGCGCGCGATTTCAGCCATATGCAAGCGGCATGGTTTGTCGCTGCACATGGACGGCGCGCGATTTGCGAATGCCTGCGCCAGCCTGGGCTGTTCGCCCGCCGATATGACCTGGCGAAGCGGCGTTGACGTATTGTGCTTTGGCGGCACAAAAAATGGAATGGCGGTTGGCGAGGCTGTACTGTTTTTCGATCGCAGGCTGGCCGCCGATTTCGACTACCGCTGCAAACAGGCCGGGCAACTGGCCTCGAAGATGCGATTCCTGTCGGCTCCGTGGGTGGGGATGCTTGAAAGCGGAGCCTGGCTCAAAAACGCGCAGCACGCCAACCAGTGCGCAAAGCGCTTCGCGGCGCAGGTCGAAGGAGTAGAGGGCGTGAAGCTGGTCCAACCGGTGGAAGCGAATGCGGTCTTTATTCAAGCCGAGCCGGAGGTACTAGAGCGCCTGCACAGATTGGGATGGAACTTCTACACCTTTATCGGCGGCGCCGCGCGATTCATGTTCGCGTGGGACAGCGATCCCCAGCGCATCGATGCCCTCTGCCGCGACCTGAAGGAGTGCGCGGCGTAGCCCGTATTTGTTACGGTCCAGCAAGTGAGCAGCGCCGGTCTCCACAGGCTGTATTGAGGGTCTCCCGACCCTCAGAGACTTCGCTGAACCATGTTTATTGCGATGAACCGGGCGTACGTTCCCGCACAGGCGCCTGTTCCAGCGCATGCAGCACGGCATCGTAGGCCGGTTTGGGTTGGAATGTAGCGTCGAAGAGCAGCGGCCGCTGAGGCTGGCCGTCGGGGCGCACAAATTGCGGAAAAGATGCGGGGTGGTTCAACCAACTATACGGGTCGACCAGTCCCCATGTGACCAGCGCAATTACAGCCGGCTCATCGAGAGCGACGGCCAGAAAGCGCGCGTAAACGTCAGCGACTGCGTGGTCACGTTTGTCTGGCGCCGGCGGCGCGCCGCGATCGTCCACATCGAGTTCGGTGATCGCGATCTTAAGCCCGCGCTGCGCCAGCTCGTGGAGAAAGCCGCGGTAATTCTTTTCGTTGAAGTCACCGAAATGGGCGAATTTTAGATGCGATTGCAGTCCCACGCCATCGATGGGAATCTGCGCCTTTTTGAGACGGTCCAACAGATGGAAGAGCGCGGAGCGGCGGTCACTCTGATCCTGCGTATCGAGCTCCAGATCGTAATCGTTGTAGAGCAGCAGCGCTCCAGGATCGGCGGCACGCGCCTCGCGAAAGGCAGTTTCAAAATAATCGGGGCCCAGCGAGCGCAGCAGCGGGGAGTCGACGCGAAGTCCGTCGGGGGCGCCGTCGCGTGGGTGTATAGCTTCATTCACAACATTCCATGAGGAACATTTGCCGCGATAAAAGCCGGCGATGCGCTTGATATGCGCGGCGGCAGCGGCCTGCGCCTGCGCCTGGGAAAGGCTTTCAAGCCAGGCGGGAGTTTGTTCGTGCCACAACAGATGCGCGCCGGTCAGCCGCAGGCCTGCATCGAGGGCTACGGCGACATTCGGGTCGAAGCTATCGTTTTCTTCGGCAGGATTGGGCGCTATGTGCTTCCACGCGAGAATCCCCGCGTAGAGCGCGCACTGTTTGAGGAAGAGCACTCGATACGCATCCGGCTGATGGCGGAACTGCTCGTCGCTGCACGAGCCATACGCAAGGCCCGCGTGAGTAGCAGCCTCGCGCAGGGTGGGCTGCGCGTCTCCTGAGGTAAGGCCAGAAGCCCAACGCGACGCGAAAATTGAAGACACTGCGGCTGCGCCAAGCCCGCTCAGATGCTCTCTACGCGTGATTTTCATATGCATCAAGTGTAGGCCCGGCGGCGCGCCACGGTTCCGGTTTGCATGGGACAGCGATTCCGGGCGTACCGAGGCGCTCTGCCAGGACCCGAGAAAGTGCACCGCGTAAATGCCAGTAAGGCAGCTCGGACCCTGCATTTATTAATGAGTTAATTAATGTAAGTGGTGTAAAGACGCCTGAGTCTGGTTCCAAGGGACTTAGGCGCCTGGCTTCTTGTGGCGGAAGAAACATTATGTTCGTTTCTGCATCGAGGCCGATATTCATCGGCAATTAAATCCGTCTTTATAAGCTCCTTATACAATTCAATTGCTTAATTCAAGAAGATAGGGTTATGTTAGTGCTACGCGGAAACCTGATTTCTGCGCCATCCACTTACCTGCAATAGCAGATCTTCGAAACTCCAGGAGACCAGCATGGGATTAGCTGAGATTCTTGCATCGATTGACAGCGAAATTTCAACGTTGCAGAGAGCGCGCGCGTTGCTTGCCGCAGGAGCGCATGTAGGCAGGAAGCGGGGAAGACCCAGCAAGACGGCCGCAGTTGTGAACGCCCTGATAAGCACGCCGGCAAAGAAGCGAAAGAAGAGAAACCTCACACCCGAGGGCCGCAAGAGAATTGCTGATGCTCAAAAGCGTCGCTGGGCGGCGATGCGGAAATCGGCAGCAGGCGCCAAGTAACTCGATAGAGCCGTTTGAATCAGGAAGCAGAAGTACTGCATCGCCGCGCGCAATCCACAGTAGGGTTCCCGCCAACCAGGAGAATTCTGATCAGTGGAAACACTGATTACTATTGTGAGTTACAAGAGTCACCTCTCCGGAACTTCCCACTTACCCGACGCCGCCGACCGGAATATAGCATCTATCACTGCCATGTTGCCGAGAGCATCCTCGAGTGTAACTGGCACCTCGGCGCCTTCAACCACGGCCTTTGCAAAAGCATCACCCTGAAATGTGTATTGATCGCCTGCGGGGAAAGATTCAATCGAAATTCCTGCCCCGGTAAGATCCCCCGTCGCGTCGATGAAGAGATGCGTGGGACGATCGTTGGGCGCGTTGAACGGAATTTCGATCTCGATGCGCCCACGCGTTCCCAGGAAATGGACGCGCTGATAAGGGATGAGCTGCGTACCGCAGGTAAATATGGCGTGTCCTGACGGGAACTCGAGAATCGCTGAGGCGAGGCGATCGATGCCCATCTGGGGGTCGCGTTCGGCAGTCGCGACGACGCGTATAGGCTCCTCGCCAAATGCGAAACGCGACGCGTGGATAAGATAGCAGCCGATGTCGTAGACACCGCCCCCGCCGAAGTCGACGCGGCTGCGGATGTTGGCCGGGTCAGTGAGAAAGTAGCTGAAGAAGCCTGTCACCGAGCGCAGTTCGCCGACGCGCCCTTCGTCCAGCAGTTCGCGAAGGCGCAACCACTGGGGAAAGCTGCGAATCATGAATGCCTCTCCGATTTTTACTCCGGCGCGATCGCGAGCCGCAATGAGCGACCGCGCCTCGGCAACGCTCTTGCTGAGAGGTTTTTCGCACAAAACGTGTTTCCCGGCTTCAGCGGCCCTGATGCTCCAGGGCACGTGCAACTGATTTGGCAACGGGTTATAGATGGCGTCGATCTCAGGGTCGGCAAGCAGCTCCTCATAGGAGCCGTAGGCCTTGGGAATATTGAGCGTTGAAGCAGTATAGCGAGCTTTAGTCAGATCGCGCGATGCGATGGCGGTGACGCAGGTAAGCTGACTCTTTTGCATGGCGGGGATCACTTGCCTGATCCCGATCTGCGCTGTACTCAGAACTCCGAACCGAAGCTTGGTGGACATAAGGGCATGATAGCGCCGCCGCGAGTCTGCGCGCGGTTCAGACGGTAGGTGGTTCTGAGATATTTCGTTTTTGTTAACCGGCAATGAGGGCGACCGCCTCGGCCGAGTTTGCGGCGACACGCAGCAGCGCGCGATTTTCGGGCTTCAGAAAGCCCGCGTTGACTGCAGTGTCGAGAAAGTCAAGCAGACCATTCCAATAGCCGAGCGTGTTGATGAGGATGCAGGGCTTGGCGTGAATGGCGAGTTGCGCCCAGGTGACGGCCTCAATCATTTCGTCGAGCGTTCCGTACCCTCCCGGGAGTGCGATGAATGCATCGGCGAGCGCGTGCAGCCGCATCTTGCGCTCGTGCATCGTGGGCACCACTTCAAGAGTGGTGAGTCGATTGTGAGCAATTTCCCGGCCGGACAAAACGTTGGGCAGTATGCCAATGACCTCGGCGCCTGCCTCGAGCGCGGCGTTGGCAACCGCGCCCATCAGCCCCAACGAGGCTCCGCCGTAAACCAGACCCAACCCCGCAATAGCGATTGCCTGGCCCAGTGCGCGAGCTTCAGCCAGGTACTCGGGACTAGCGCCGTCGGAAGATCCGCAATAAACAGTTACACGACGAACAGGAGTTACAGCCGGAGATTGAACCGAAGATCGAGATTCACTCATTCGCATCAAGGATAACGCCCGCAGGTTGTGGCAGGGTTAGCGCACCTTTTTTGGCTGTGCGGAAAAGATAGACAAAGGGAATACAGGCGAAAGACAGGAAGCCCAGTATGCGGAAGTTGTCGACATAGGCGAGAAGCGAAGCCTGTTGTTGGAGCAGGGCGTAGATCGCGCCAAAAGCTCGTTGATGAGCGTCGTAAGAGGATGTGCCCGAGGTGTAGAGGCTGGCCTGCAGCCCGCGAATCACGCCGCCTGAAACGTCGGAAGCCGAAAAGCCGGCTGCGAGAAAGTTCTGATGCACCTGCGCTCGGCGGACCAGCAGCGTAGTAGCCGTGGCGATGCCGATGCTGCCGCCAATGTTGCGTACCAGGTTGTAGATGCCTGCAGCATTGCCGATCTCCTGTTTGCGCAGGCGGCTCATGGTCATGGTGGTTAACGGAACGAAGATAAAGCCGCCCGCAAAGCCATTGAAAAAGTTTGGAATGGCGACGGTGAACATTGAGATTTCGAGATTCACGTGGCCGAGCATGAAGGTGGAAGCGCCAAGCACGATGAAGCCGAAGGTGAGCATATGGCGTGAGTCGATGCGGTTGGCGAGCGCGCCGGCGATGATCATTGAGAGCATGGAGCCAAGTCCGCGTGGGCTCACGGCGAGGCCGCTGTCGAGCGCGGGATATCCGAGCAGGGTTTGCAAAAAGAGCGGCAGCAGGGCGGTGGAACTGTAGAGAACGAAGCCATAAAGTCCGGTGATGAGTGTGCCGGTGGCAAAGTTGCGATTCAGCAAAATGTGAAGCTGGACGATAGGCTCGCGGCAGTGCAGCTCACGGGCGATGAAGGCGACAAGCGCAAGTACGGAGACAGCGACGGTGAAGCGGATCCAGAGCGCCCCGAACCAGTCCGCTTCCTGGCCCTTGTCGAGGACAAGCTGCAGGGTGCCGAGCCACAGAGCCATGAATGCGAAGCCGAGGGCGTCAATTGATTGGCGCACGTGTGAGCGCAGGTAGGGGGGATCCTCAATAAAAGTGGCGGCAAGAAAGAGCGCGAGCACACCGACCGGAAGGTTGATGTAGAAAATCCAGCGCCAGGAGTAGCTGTCGGTGATCCAGCCGCCCAGCGTGGGACCAATCACCGGCGCAACCACGATGCCGGTGCCGTAAACAGCCATTGCCTTGCCGTGCTGGCCGCTGGGAAAGCTTTCCAGAAGGATGGACTGAGCCAGCGGTTGCATGCCGCCGCCGCCCACGCCCTGCAAAATGCGGGCAAGGATGAGCATGGGCATGTTGATGGCTGCGCCACAGAGCATCGACGCGCCAGTAAATATCAGGATCGAGATCATTAGCAGGCGCTTGCGGCCGATGCGCCGCGTAATCCAACTGGTGGCCGGCAGCATGATTGCATTCGAGACCAGATAGCTGGTGAGCACCCAGGTAGCTTCGTCGGTCGAGGCCGACAGGTTGCCGGCGATATGGGGCAGCGCGACGTTGGCGACCGAGGAATCAAGCACCACCATGAAGGTGGCTGTCATCACAGCGGCGGCGATGGCCCACGGGTTCGATTTTGGTGTCCAGTGGGCCGGCTCAACAATCGCAGGTGTGGAGGCGTCACTCATTGAAACCGCCCTCGAGCGAGCCCGAAACTCGCCGGGAAGGCTGGATTCGAACGATTGACCATAGATTTATTATTCCGCACTCTCAAGCCGCGTCCGGGCAAAACCAATGATGTGTACTGCTAAAGCTGAATTTGTGCCAGACCTGATACATGCTGCGCCGATCACAAGAAACAGGGCCGCTTAGCGGCCAGATTCGCCGCGTCTGCACGCGCGTGCCAACACAGGTAAACTTGAAGAAGGACCTTTCCAGTCCGAACCGTTGCCTTGCGAACAATCCTCTCCAATCTGAATCCTGAACAGCGCGCCGCGGTTGAAGCCACGGATGGTCCGTTGCTGATCCTTGCCGGCGCGGGATCCGGCAAAACCCGCGTCATTACCAGCCGGATTGCCTGGCTCATCCAGGAAAAAGGCGTGGCACCGGACGCGATCCTCGCAGTCACCTTTACCAACAAAGCGGCCAGCGAGATGGGTGAGCGAGTCGATCGGCTGCTTGGCCATGGCTCGCTCGCCAAGCCGCTCATCGCCACATTTCACTCGCTGTGCGTGCGTATTCTGCGCCGCGATGTTGAAGCGCTGAAAGTAGGCGATAAAGGACTCACGCGCAGCTTTGCAATCTTCGACGAGAACGATCAACAGGGCATTGTAAAGCAGATCATGAAGCGGATGGGCCTCGATACCAAGCAGCTCACGCCCCGCACCGTGCTGGGACGGATTTCGTGGGCCAAGAACCACATGGTCGATCCGCAGGAATATTTTCTCGAGTCCAAAGATCCCAACAGCGAACGGGTTGCGCAGATCTTCAAGCAGTACCAGACCGAGCTCGGCAAGAACAACGCAATGGACTTCGACGATCTGCTGCTTGAGGCGGTGCGGCTGCTGAAGGCTTCGCGCGAAGTACGCGAGCGCTACCAGCGGCGCTACCGCTATCTGCTGGTAGACGAGTACCAGGACACCAACCGGCCGCAGTACGAACTGATGAAGCTGCTCGCCGGCGAACAGAAAAATGTATGCGCGGTGGGCGACGAAGATCAAAGCATTTACTCCTGGCGCGGCGCAGACATCCGCAACATTCTCGAGTTCGAGCAGGACTTTCCTAATGCGCAAATCATTCGCCTGGAACAGAACTACCGCTCGACGCAGGTGATTCTTGAAGCCGCCGGCGCGGTAGTCGCGAACAACCTGCGGCGCAAGGGCAAAAAGCTGTGGACCGAGCGGCAGGGCGGTTCGCTGATTGGCTACTACGAAGCGCCCGACGGTGAAAACGAGGCGCTGTTTATCGCCGACAAGATTCAGGCGTTCCAGCGCGAGAACCAGGGATCGGAAGCGGGCTCGGGCGGAGGTCAGCACTGCGCCGTGCTGTACCGGACCAATTCGCAGTCGCGCCTGGTGGAAGAGGCGTTGCGCCGCTACAACATCAGCTACACCATGGTGGGCGGATTCAGTTTCTACGAGCGCGCCGAGATCAAGGATCTGCTTGCGTACCTGCGGCTGGTGCGGAATCCGCATGATTCAATGGCTCTCGCGCGGGTGGTCAACACTCCGGCGCGCGGCATTGGCAAATCGACGCTTGAGACAGTTGAGCGGTTGGCGCTCGAAACCGACAAGTCTACCTGGGATGCGATCGCGGTGGCGATCCAGAACCGGCTGATTCCGGCGCGCGCACTTTCCGCCCTCGACTCATTCCGTCAGATTATTGTGGATGCCCAGGCGATGATGGACCCGGACTTTGCGGGCAAGCTTTCGGCGGATGCAGCGGCTGCCGAAGCCGGCGCGGGCGACACTGACTTTACGTTCGGCGCGGAACAACCGGCGACGGACTCGATACCGCCGATTGACGCCCTGGTTGAGGGCGCAGAATTCGGGTTTGGCGCCAACACCGATGGGCAGATGGCGCTGCTCGATGCTTCACACTTTTCCCCCTTCGAGCAGAAGCAGGCAATGCCGTTCCTCAAAATGCCGCAGCAGTCGACTCCGGCAAAGTCGACTCCTGGCTCTGACGCAGAGAAAAAGAGCGGCGACGAAGACGAGCCTCAAAAGACTGAAGGATTCAGAAGGCCGGGCGATGCGGCAACGCTGCCGGAGCTGATCCGGTTCATCATCGATCGCACGGGCTACATCAAGGCGCTTGAAACGGAAGGTTCGCCTGAGGCCTTCAGCCGCATTGAAAACCTGAAGGAGCTGGCGAATGCGGCGCACGATGCCGAGGTGCGCGGCGAGACGCTGGCCGATTTTCTCGATCACGCGGCGCTCGCCTCTGACACCGATCAATTCGATCCCGATGCGCGCGTAACGCTGATGACGCTCCATGCTGCCAAGGGACTCGAGTTTCCGCTTGTCTTTCTGGCGGGGCTCGAGGAAGGGCTCTTTCCCCACTCGAGAACGCTGAACAGTCCTGAGGAACTGGAAGAGGAACGGCGGCTCTGCTACGTGGGAATGACGCGAGCCATGAACACGCTGATTCTGACGCGCGCGCATTATCGCCGTCGCTATGGCAACGATGCGCCTGAAATGAGCATTCCGTCGCGGTTCCTTGAAGAGGTGCCGCCGGCTCTGATTGAGAACCTGGGAGGACGGAGCCCTGCGTGGTCGACTCCGGCGTATGGCTCGGGCTACGGGTACGGCAGCCGGCGGGGGTTCGGGCGCGGCAATAACAGAGATTCAAACCGCGATAGCGACAGCCGGCACTACAACTACGAGGATGAAAGCCAGGAAGTGAACCCCGCGGCGCGGTCGCGGAACACTGCAACGCGGCGAGACCCGACGAAGCCGTTTATGGCCTCGTGGATGACGGGTGCGAAGAAGAGCGTGCCGGCGCAGGAATCTGCACCAAAAAATGAAGGCGCAGAAGCGCCAGGCCCTGAAGCGCCCTCGATCGACAATATTGCGAAGTTTTTTGGTGGCAAAGTCGGAGTCAGCCGCCCGGGTTCGCTGGCTCGTCCGGCCATGGAGATAGTCGCGCCGGGCGGAGCGACGGGCTTGAAAAGAGGCGACCGCGTTCGTCACGCGAAGTACGGCGAAGGAACAGTGATGATGCGCGAAGGCGATGGCGAAGACGCCAAGCTTTCGGTAGTTTTTGAGAGGCACGGGCTCAAGAAGCTGATGGAGAAGTTCGCTAACCTTAAGAAAATGTGATACTTATAATTGAGATCGATGATTATGGTATGATGGTGCCATCATGATGTCACGAACCCAGATCACCTTAGATAGCGAGCTCCAGAAGCGAGCACAACAACACGCCGGCGAGATGGGCATCTCCTTTGCCGAGTACGTTCGACGGCTGGTGGCGCGCGACCTTTCGCGCGCAGAACGAAATGCTTCAATCCAGTGCGTCTTCGATCTCGGCTCATCAGGCGGTTCCGATATTTCCAAGGATAAGGACGCGATGCTCGCAGCAGCGTTCGGCGCAGCAAATCCGACCGCAGTTGACGATCAGAGCAGCGCGCGGCGATGAGTCTCTATGTAGACACGTCAGTGTGGTACGCCGCTGCAGACTCGTCTGACCGGAGCAATGCGCGAGCGAAGCAGGTCCTTGGTTCCGGCGAGCAACTCGTCACAAGCGATCATGTGTTGATAGAGACCTGGATGCTGATCCGGCACAGAGTAAACCGGGCCGCAGCCGAGCGCTTTTGGGGCGGCCTGAGAAGCGGCGCCGCGCTTATTGAACCTGTTTCTCCCGCCGACCTTGAAGCTGCATGGCAGATTGGTTCCTCCTGGGCCGACCAGGATTTCTCGATTGTCGATTGCACGAGTTTTGCGGTCATGAACCGGTTGGGAATCGAGGCGGCTGCTTCGCTGGACGAGCATTTCGCAATCTTCCGCTTCGGGCCGAACCGTCGCCACTCGTTCACGATATTGCGGTAGCTTTCGAGCGTCATCGTGCGGGACGCGCTCAAACGCGCAATCCGAACTGAGCGGATATAGCTATTCAGCCTCCATCCGCCTAGCCTCTTCCTCGCCATCCAGCACGCGAAACACCCCCTCGGCCAGCGCCTGCAACTCGTCTTCGCCGGGATAGATAGTGATCGGCGCGATCCATTCGATCTGTGTGCGCAACCGGTTCACCACACGCTCAGAATGCGCCATGCCGCCGGTCAAAATGATGGCATCCACGCTGCCGGCCAGCACGGCCGCCATGGCGCCCGTTTCTTTGGCGATCTGGTATATCAAGGCATCGAGCACCTGCGCAGCCAAAGCATCTCCCGCGTCGATGCGCTGTTCCACTTCGAGCAGGTCACGGGTACCGAGGTAGGCGAAAAGGCCGCCGTCGCCAAAGACCTGGCGATCGAGTTCGGCCTGCGTGAAGCGGCCGCTGAAACACAGCTTGATGAGCGCGCGCACCGGCAACGAGCCGGTGCGATCGGGTCCAAAGGGGCCCTCTTCAATGGAATTGCTGTCGATGGTGCGGCCGCCGCGATGAGCCGACACGGTAATGCCGCTGCCCATGTGCACAACAATAAGCCGCAGATCGGCGTAGGCGCGGCTTCGCTCGCGGGCAAATCGGCGAGCTACCGCCTTGGTGTTCAGTGCGTGGCCCACGCTGGTGCGTTGCACCAGCGTCGAGCCGGTAATGCGAGCGCAGGGCTGCCACTCGTCTACGGTGACCGGATCGACAATATAGGCGTCCACGCCCGATGCCTTGGCAAAGCGGAGCGCCAGAACCGCGCCCAGGTTTGAAGCGTGGTCGCCCAGCGGCGTGTGGCGAAGCGCCTCCACCATCGCCTCGTTCACCAGGTAGGTGCCGCACTCCATGGGCGGCAACAGTCCCCCGCGTCCGACTACCGCCTCCCAGCGCTCCGCATTTTCACTCTTCGGTGCGTATCCTGCTGCTTCCAGCGCCCTCTCAATAAGCTCGGCGCGGTAATCCATGCGCGCCAGCATAGGCTGCCCGCGAAAGAGATCGATCTCCTCGTCGCCATGGCGGATGGTCTGCGAGAACTCCTCGCGGTCGCGCCTGAATACGCCGATTTTTGTCGATGTGGTTCCGGGGTTGATCGCCAGCACACGGCCGGAACTTGGCTTCGGAATGCTGCTCAAGCTGCACCTCTCAGGCACCCCAACAGGGGCGCGAGCGGAAATGAGTTTACACGCGCAGAGCCATGCCGTGAGTGATCTGCGTCAGCCTCGGCGAAAATCGGAATGAGAGTTGGCCGAAGGATTCAGTTCCTGAGGAACTGCGGCTTTCGCGCAGGGCGAAAACCCTGATATCCTTGAAGACGCGAACCGCATTCGGCGGGAACACACAGAAAATACAGAATTGAAAGAGGTTATTCGTGGCAGATACCACCAAGATTGAAGATAAACTGGAACGAAAGAAGCTGAAGCGCGCCGCCCGCAAAAAAGCAGCGCCCAAGGGCAAGCGAACCACCCCGCGCGGCGCCGCCAAGAAAAAAGTGAAGAAGATGGTGCGCGGCCAGTCGAAGCGGTAAAAATGCCAGCCTTCAGCCATTAGCTTTCAGCCTTCAGCCCCATTGTGCGGCAATTCACCTTCTCGCCCCACTGCGCTAAAGGACTGAAAGCTGATAGCTGAAGGCTGAAAGCTGCATCCCGAATCTCTCCTGTATGCTTTCAAGAAATACCCGCAACGGCGAAAGAGGCTCGCCGGCGGGATGAGGAGAACTCCACTGCTGAGCCAACTGCTTGCCCGCAAGTCAATCGACAAGCTGATACGTGACTCGGAGGAGCCTGAGCACGCGCTCAAGAAGACTCTTGGGCCGTGGTCGTTAACTGCGCTGGGCATCGGCGCGGTCATCGGGTCCGGCATCTTCACCGTCATCGGGACGGCCATGGCCGGCCAGCAGTTCGATCATCCCTCGCTCGAAAACACGCCCCTCATCCACTACCTCATCCATCACACCGCACTCGCCGGCCGCCCCGGCGCAGGGCCCGCTCTCGCCCTTTCGCTCGTGCTGGTCGCATTCGTCTGCGCCTTCACCGGACTCTGCTACGCCGAAATATCATCCATGATCCCCATTGCCGGGTCGGCCTACACCTATACCTACGCAACCATGGGTGAGCTGGTGGCCTGGATCATCGGCTGGGATCTGATCCTCGAGTATGCCTTCAGCAACATGAGCGTCAGCGTCGGCTTTGCCGCTCATATCGTTGACCTGCTCGACTGGTTCAACATCCATCTGCCCCTCATGTGGATCTCGCCTGCATATCTGCCCACCGGGCTGCAGGACTTTGCGGGAAACAATCTCTACGATCCGGGCTGGCACTTAGGCTTCAATGTTCCCGCATTCCTCGTGGTCATGATCCTCACGGTCATTCTCGTCCGTGGCATCCGCGAATCGGCACGAGCCAACAACGTCATGGTGCTCGTCAAGATCGCGGCGATCCTGGTGTTCATCTTTGCCTCGGCTAGTTTCGTCAAGCCACACTATTGGCATCCCTTCATGCCCAACGGATGGTCGGGCGTGCTTACCGGCGGATCGATCATCTTTTTCACTTATATCGGTTTCGATTCCGTTTCGACTGCCGCGGAAGAGTGCAACAATCCGCAACGGGATCTGCCCTTTGGCATCCTGGCCACCCTGGTTGCATGCACCGTCCTCTACGGCGGAGTCGCCATCGTGCTCAGCGGCATTGTCCCCTGGCAGTCTGTGATGGGCGACGCCGCCCCCGTCGTCAACGCTCTCAAGCGGCTCTCCATACTTCATGCCAGCGTCGAACTCCATTGGGTGCGCCTCTTTGTTCTCATGGGTGCGCTTATGGGCATGATCTCCTCGATCCTTGTATTTCAGCTTGGACAGGCGCGCATCTGGTTCGCCATGTCCCGCGACGGATTGCTGCCTGCCATCTTCAGCCGCATTCACGCGCAATTCCGAACCCCCGCATTCGCCACCTGGGTTGCGGGATTCGTGGTCGGCATTCCCGCGGGCCTGCTCGATATCGGCACCGTCTCAAATCTCTCCAATATCGGCACCCTCTTTGCCTTTGTCCTGGTTTCCGCAGCGGTCATCATTCTGCGCTACCGCGAGCCGGAACGGCACCGCGGTTTCCGCACGCCGCTGGGCCCCGTCTTTCCCGTGCTCAGCATCGTCTTTTGCATCATATTGATGATGGGCCTTGAGGTGCTGACCTGGATGGCCTTCTTTGCGTGGCTCGTCGCCGGCTTGTTTATCTATTTCCTCTACAGCCGTCACCGCTCCGAGTTCGCGCATTTGAAGTAATAGGGCAGCCGTAGCGGAGGATTCCCCAGATGAAGCCCTGGAAATTCATACTCGTAACTACGCTCGTCACGCTTACTATTGGCGGCATCTATTTGTTGGTGGTATTCAAGCATCGCCAAAACCCCGGCGTCGTAACCCAGGCCGCTCCCGAACAGAACCTGACGTCGGACGACGTGGCGATTGTGCGCCAGATGTTTATGACCTCGTTTGACGATGCGGTCAAGCTGCAGGGCACAAGCGTGTGGATGAAGAACGGCTACACCATGCCCTACTACCCTTATGAGGGCGGCCGCGTGGTCTTCGCGAAAAAAATCGGATTGATTCCATCGGCGCAGAAGCTCGACATCAAGAAAGTTATCAAGGCTGCCGTGCCGGCGAATGAAGACGACAGCATCGATCATGGCACCCGGCAGGTGTTTGCGGTGTTTACTTTGCCGGGCAGCACCGATCTGGACGCAACACCGATCGGCGTGATCCAGGGAAACCAGGAGCAGTACTTCTGCGACCTGCTGTTCTACTACGACGATCCCCACACCATCTACGACAATTGGCCGAAGGATGTGTGGGCTGCGATCGACGCGCACCAGGTCAAACCGGGAATGAGCGAGCTGGAGACGCGCATGGCGATCGGCCAGAAGATCGATAACAATGGCGGCACCGAGGGCAACCGCACCGTGACCTACGACCAGGCCGGCAAGACGTGGACCGTTACCTACGTGAATAATCACGCGACCACGATCAAGGGCCAGTGAGCCCAGATTGTACCGCCGGTTTCCCGACCGGCTGTAGTGCGGGCGTCCTCGCCTGCGCACGGCTTGATGCGGGCCAGCATTTTCATCGTCTATGGGTATCGCAACGCGACATGTATGACTGCGGTTGTTCCTTGGCGAACTTCGGGTCCGCCTCACCAGTCTCTGAAGATTGAATTGACTCCCGGCGAGGTGACGGGTTAAGTTGGTTTTTCCCGCTGAAAATCCCCTGAGGACAACCAATCATGCACAGGTTTCTTGCCCTTCTATTGCTGCTTGCCACCCCTCCGATTCCGGCTGCCGCGCCGGCGCAAACCGCCGCGGCTCAGGCCACTCCGGCGCCAAGTGCAGGTTCGGTCAGCCCCGCGGCCGCATCCGCTCCCGCGCCCCCACCCGCTCCCAACGATTACTCCAGGCCCGACTATTGGCTGTGCCTGCCGGGACGACAGGATGCGTGCGCGGCAGACCTTACAACCACGGTCATCGCCGCAGATGGATCAATGAGCAAAGAGTCGTGGACACCCGCTGCCGATCCGCAGGTGGATTGCTTCTACGTTTATCCGACTGTATCGCTCGAGCCGACCATCAGCAGCGACATGATGCAGGGCCCCGCGGAGAAGGGCGTGGTGCGGTCGCAGTTTGCGCGCTTCGGCCAGGTGTGCCGGCTGTATGCACCCATGTACCGGCAGGTGACAATGTTCGGGCTGCTTGCCAGGATGTCCGGCAGGCCGATTCCAGCGGCCCAGGCGCTCGCTTACAGTGATGTGGCCGACGCGTGGCATTACTACCTGGAGCACGACAACCACGGGCGCGGCGTCATTCTCATCGGTCACTCGCAGGGTGGTAACCTGCTGCGGCAGTTGTTACAGAACGAGATTGACGGCAAGCCGATTCAATCGCGCATTGTTGCGGCTGCGCTGGTGGGAGCCACAATTGCAGTGCCGAAGGACGCCGATGTGGGCGGCAGCTTTAAGCACCTGCCGCTGTGCCGGTCAGCTTCCCAGACGGGATGCATCATTACGTACGAGTCTTTTCCCGCGGATTTTCCGCCGGCTGCGGGAGGGCTGTTTGCAACCGTGGCCGGCGACAATATGGTGGCTGCATGCACCAATCCAGCGGCGCTCAGCGGAGGCAGCGGAGTGCTGCATGCCTACCTTTCCACTCGTGTGCGGGAGTGGGCCAATGTGGCGCAGCCGGGCGCGTGGTTGAAGGCCGAAAAGCCGGTGACCACTCCCTTTGTGAGCCTGCCCGGCATGTTGACTGCTCAGTGCGCAACCAGCAACGGGCTCCGCTATCTTGCGATTTCGGTAAACAAAAGCGACGCCGATGCGCGGACGGGAGATATCCACGGCGAAGTTGCGGTGAATGGCCAGGTGCTCCGCCAATGGGGACTGCACGTTCTGGACATGAACCTGGCGCAGGGCAATCTGATTGAGATCTTCGGGCAACAGTCGAAAGCGTGGCTGGCTGAGAAGCAATAGCATCGCGCCAAGAGAAGCTTTGCGTATTGTGTAGTATTTCGGTGTCGGCGACCACACACCCGCGAAGCCGACTCGAGCACTCCGTCTCCCTTCCAATGCGCTGTCATCCTGACACTGAGCGCAGCGAAGCGGAAGGATCTGCGGTTGCTTCTTCCAACCTGAAACCCGCCAATACTTCCGGATTGGCGACAAACCAGGCGCAACACTATTCCGGGTCCTACCGCGTTTTTCGGGGGTAATGAATTACGATGCGTCATGCGGCTTTTCTACTCGATGCTGGCATTTAGCCTTTGTGCCGTGTTTTGCCACGCACAGACGGAAATCAATGACACAACGGTCCTGGAGCAGACCCGGGCGAAATATGACGCTCCCTTTGAAAGAAACCTCCAATCCTTCAGTTGCGCCGTAGAGTTCAACTGGAAGCAACACTTCACCGAGGTCGTACGTCTCGGCGACGAAGGAACGGACGATGAGATCGCTAAACTGATTCAGCCCATCAACACTCGCGTCACTGTCACCCGACAGAACGCAACGGTGTCATCAGGGATGACGGAAGATGAAGAACACAAGCTCCCCCATGGAGGCATGGCGGAAGGTCTTCTCAAACATGCAGTGCAGTTCAGCTTGAATAGCTGGTTGGTTGCCGGCAATAACGCGATGCTTCCGCCGGAAAACACACCCGTTCATGTCGAGCCATCTTCCTCAGGCTACAGGCTTGAATTCAAAATCCAGACGTTTGATGTTGAGATGATGTTCGCGCACGACATGAGCCTCCAGAGCGAAGCGCCAAAGGGATCTGCGTCCGATCGCCGAGAAACAGACTTCCGTCCCGGCCCGCAGGGCTTTCTCATGACCTCATACAGGCTCGGCGAGGATGGAGATTTTAGGTCCGGCAATCGGATAATCCTCACCTATACCTATCAAACCGTTGGCGGATTTCAATTGCCCGAACAAGTTTCGATCAATCGCGAGAGCCACCACGAAGTCTGGCACTACAAGCTAACCGGCTGCACAGTAGAAACGACTAAGTGATCCTGTATTGATAGGTCGGCTTGTGGCATGTTTTCGGATCTCGGACGCGGTGGAGGTCGGATCACCGCCTATCCGGAAGTTTGGGAAAAACAACCGCAGATGCTTCGCTGCGCTCAGCATGACGGTGCGTTTGGGTTGATTGGAGCGGTTGACCGCCCAACCGTCAATACTCATCGGTGCACGCTCCGCGTGCCCCCGGCGCGGATGAAGCGCGCCCTCCCACCCTTATCGCGATGAGGCTGTGGAAAGGATGGGGCACCTGCGATCCGCTCAGAACGAGAAGCGTGAGAAGCACCCTGGACCGTTCGACCCCAAGGTCAGCTCCTGCGATCAAAAAACGTGCAGAACACACCATGATGAGCGGAATTTGCGTTGAGTCAATCGAAGCTGCTCATTTTAAGCGGTTTCGCGGCTTGTCGGCTCTTCCGCAACAGCCTTCGGCGGCGGCGAAGCTAAACTCAATGTGTGAACGAAATCGAATCTTTCATCCGCCGACTCCCGAAGGCTGAGCTTCATCTCCATCTCGAGGGCACCATTCTGCCCTCAACGCTGGTCGAGCTGAGCGCGCGGCACGACGATTCTCCGCTGACCCAGGCCGAGGCCGACGCAATTTACCAGTTCACTGATTTCACCGGATTCATTGAGGCGTTCAAGGCCGTCACACGGCGGCTCAAAGCGGCCGAGGACTACGAACTGATTGCCTGGCGCATGATGCAGCAGCTAGCCGCACAGGGCGTGGTTCATGCCGAGGTATACATCTCGGTCGGCGTCATTTACATGTGGCGGAATCACGATCCGGTTTGCTTTGAGCCCATCTTCGCGGGGCTCGAACGGGCGCGTGAGCGGGCCGCGCGCGAGCTTGGCCTCTCACTCTACTGGATCTTCGATGCGGTGCGGCACTTTACCGTGCCCGAAGCGGAACGAGTGTTTCGCAAGGCCGCGGAGATGCGCGCGCAATATCCGTCAATTATCGGCATCGGGCTGGGCGGCGATGAGCGAACCGCTGGCTCGGAGCCGTTCCGCGCACTCTATGCCGAAGCGCGCGAGGCGGGACTGCGCCTCACCAATCACGCCGGCGAAACCACCGGCCCGGAAGCAATCTGGGAGGCGCTGTCAATTGGCTCGGAGCGGATAGGCCACGCGCTCTCGGCAATCCACGACCCGGCGCTGATGGATGAGTTGAAGGCGCGCCAGATCGGGATGGAGCTCAACCCCACTTCAAATGTGAAGACCGGCGTCTGCACATCGTTTGCCGACCACCCCCTGCGCCGCTACTTCGACCAGGGCTTGCTGGTCACCATCAATTCCGACGATCCCGCCTTCTTTGGCTCAAACGTGGCCAATGAATACAGGCTCGCGCACGAAATTCATGGCTTCAGCCACAACGAGTTGCAAAAACTTGCATCAAATTCGATCAGGGCAAGTTTTCTTCCCGAATTAGAAAAATCGGCCTGGCTTGCCCAAGTTGAAATCGCTCGCCCAAATTGAAACCGTTGAGTAACTGCCTTGTAATCCACAAGTCCCACCCTGCGGGCCAGCGAAGCAACTTCTGCGCTATTATGAGTGCATCCGGAGGCAGTGCCATGTCAATTGAAGCAGAACCGCTCACGCCATGCGAAGACCCACCCGAAGTGGAGAAGCGGGAATTGAAAGCGTTGCGGGTCATCACCTGGTTTTCAGTGGGTATGGCGGTGGCTGCGCTGGGTATCTTTCTTGGCGCTGAGCTGAGGAGCCGGTCAAAATTCAAGCGCCGCACGCCTTATGATTTCTACACCAACGCAGGTGAGCAGCAGGCGAGCGAGTTCGGCGTAGGCATTTAAGGCCCGTCGAAACATTCGGCAAAAATAAGCGAGCCGGGCGATTGCCCGGCTCGCTTTTCTTGTGCCCGCACCACGCGCTACTGCGTAATTACCAATAGCGTAATCGACTGCCCCGGGAAGGTGTAGCTGATAGTGCTGCTGGTGCTTCCGCTTGCCGGCGGAGTCACAGTCGCAGGTGTTTGCGTTGCAATGGAGTTGATGTTCGCGTTGCTGTACTGATACACCTGGGCCGCGGTGTTGCTGTTAGCGGTATAGTTCTCAAGCGACAGCGTCGAAGTGAGCGAACCGTAGGTTTTGTTGATCACCATCACGGTGATGGCGCCATCAGAACTGCGCTGGGCTCCGTAGACTGAGAGCTGATTCTCGGCATCTGCTCCCGAGGCGCTGCTGTTTGCCGACAGATAAACATCGCCGAACATTGAGTCTTTGCCGTCGTAGTTGCGATACATGGCGAAAGCGAAGTTGGCCGGGTTTTCGGCCGTTGAGTCAATCACGCTGGTCGGAGTTCCCAGCGGCCACATCGCACCGAGGCCCAGGCCCTGACGCCCGAAGATGCCCAGAATGTCTGCCTCGACCACGGCGCCGCTGATTGAGTCCAGGCCGCCGAAGTTGTACTCATCGATGGCCGTCAACGTGCCCGGATAGTCACGGTTCACCCAGGTCTGCAGCGTGGGAATCAGATTGGGAGATTGCGGCGGCGGCGAGCAGTTTGTGGTGTAGTTCGTGTCGGTGATGTAGTTCGGTTGCGGGTAATCGGGATCCGTGTAGGTAGGATCCCAGAAGGCCCGCGTCCCGTTCGCGCGCACCTCCTGCTCCTGGGTGTCGCCCGCGGGGTTGAAGCCAGTCGAGACGCCGCTTCCCGCCGGATAGTCAGGCGCGAAATAGCCGTGAACATCCAGGTAATCGAGCAGGCGAACGCCGTACTGCTGCGAATAATTGTTGAATTGCTGCAGGTAGTACTCGATCAGGGGCACGCCGCTGTGCGCCTCGCGGTCGACGGGATTGCTCCACGGCTCAAAGCAGGGATTTCCCGTTTGCCAGCCGGACACAATGTCGTTCTTCGAGTAGAAGTATGCCCACCAGTAGTCGATCACCGGCCCCGAGACCAGCGCCGTAGGGTCGGCCGTCTTGATCGCCAGCGCCGTTCCAATTCCGTTGTCAGTCACCTCGTCGTAAGTAAAGGGGTCGGGATGCACATCGCGGTGCTCGCCGTCCCACCACGTCGGCTCGTTGTCGAGATCCCAGACAGCCACTCCCTTGCCGCTCGCGCCGTTGCCATAGCTCGGATTGCTCGCGATTGAATTCACCCAGCCGCCCGGCCATGTTCCATTCGCCCAGGCGCTCATGGTCCCGATTGACGAGCCGGGAGCGGGAGCATTGGCGATGCTGGGCGGCGGCGCCGCTATGCTTGTGACCTGCGCGACCGTATTGTTGCCATAAATGTTGCAGCCGCCAGAAACCGTACAGCCGTCATCTCCGTCGGGGTACACTCCGTATCCGCATTGCTCGTTGTTGTAGCTGACAAATGCGGGGTAGTTGATGAAGCCGGTAAAGCCCTCCTGCCCCACTTGATTGGGAAACGTCGAGCTGGGAAAACTGCACGCATAGGTTCCGTTGCTCACCCAGCCTTGCACCGGCATCGTGCCCAGCGCCGCCGAACCCGCCGCATCCGCAGCCGGGAAGAACGAAGTGAAATCTGTGCCCGCCGTTGGGTTGGCGGCGCTGAGAATGCTGCCTCCTGTGGCGTTGGGGAACATGTACGCTGCGCCCTGGCCATTTTCGAAATACCAGTCGCTGCCCGAGTTGGTCCAGCCGTTCTGATAGTTGTAGCGCGAACTGTCGTCGCCGCCCCAGCGAAGAATGCCGGGGTTTGCAATCTTCTCTGAGGCCGAGTCAAGAAGATACGCATTCATTCCGTAAACGTAGGGACTGATGGTGTGCGGATTCTCGCTCGGCGTGTTGGGCGTGTTTACGTCTACCGTGAGCGTTGGTCCGGTTACGGTGGCCGGCGCGGCCAGCGTGATTGTCACACTTCCGCTTAGCGAGGGCGCTGCCACGCTAGTGGCCGTAACCGTCACCGTTGCAGGCGCAGGGTAGGGCGTGTTGTAAAGGCCAGTGGCACTGATGTCGCCCGGACTGAGGCTGCTGCCCGATGGAGCGGCGACCGTCCAGGTGACGGCGCTGCCTATGCCGTTATCGTTGTTAATGGTTGCGGTGAACTGTTGCTGCGTACCGACGGTGACCGATCCCGATGGCGTGACCGTGATGGACGGAGTGGGCGGCGGGGGGGCAGAAGAGTTTCCGCACGCCGAAATTATCAGGCACGCCGCTGAAACCGATCCAAAAGCTGCTGGCCAACGAAAGATGTGCATATGCCGCCCCACTGAAATTACTCGGTGTTGGCTGCTCGGATGCATCGCGGCTTACTGTGTAATCACCAATAGCGTAATCGACTGGCCCGGGAACGTGTAGCTGATGGTGCTGCTGGTGCTTCCGCTTGCGGGCGGAGTCACAGTCGCAGGTGTTTGCGTTGCAATGGCGTTGATGTTCGCGTTGCTGTACTGGTACACCTGGGTCGTTGTGTTACTGTTGGCGGTAAAGTTCGCAAGCGACAGTGTTGAAGTAAGCGAGCCGTAGGTCTTGTTGATCACCATCACGGTGATGGCGCCATCTGCACTGCGCTGTGCCCCATAGACTGAGAGCTGGCCCTCAGCATCTGCGCCCGCGTTACTGCTGGTCGCCGAAAGGTAAACATCGCCGAAAGTCGAGTCCTTGCCGTCATAATTGCGATACATGGCGAAGGCATAGTTGGCCGGCATCTGCTGGCTGTCATTGCCGGTTGAAGGCCAAAATGCTCCCAGGTCGAGTCCTTCGCGGCCGAAGATTCCCAGAATGTCGGCCTGGGTTACGGCGCCGTTGATCGACTCCAACCCTCCGAAGTTGTATTCGTCAATCGCCGTTTTGGTGCCTGGGTAGTCGTTGTTGACCCACGTCTTCAGCATGGGAATCAACTGCGGCGACTGAAGCGGAACCGTGCAGCTTGTTGTGTAGTTCGGATCGGTAATGTAGTTCGGCTGCGTGAAGTTCGGGTCGGTGTAGGTGGGATCCCAGAAAACCCGCGTGGAGTTGAGGCGCGCAACCTGCTCTTGCGTGTCGCCCGCGGTGGTTAGGCCCACGCTGTTGCCGTTGTACGTGGCAGCGAAGTAGCCGTGAATGTCAACGTAATCGAGCAGACGAATGCCATATTGCTGCGAATATTTGTTGAACTGCTGCAGGTAGTACTCAATCAGCGGCACGCCGCCGTGCGCGGTGCGGTCGCCAGGGCTGCTCCATGGCTCATAGCAGGGGCCCGCGTCCCAGCCGTTCCATATGTCCTGCATGGAGTAGAAGTAGCCCCACCACCAATCGATAATCGGGCCACTGACCTGTGCGCTGGGGTCGGCCGTTTTCACTGCCAGCGCCGTGCCGATCCCGTGATTGGTCACCTCGTCATAGGTAAACGGATAGGGATGGACATCGTGATGCGTGGCGCTCCACCAGGTTGGTTCGTTGTCGAGATCCCAAACCTGAACGCCGCTGGGGTTGCTGCCCGGGCCGATTGCCGGAGTATTCACCAGGCTGTTGACCCATCCGCCGCTCCAAGTGTTGTTGGCCCATTGACTCATGGTCGCAGGCGACGAGCCCGGAGCTGGAGTTGATGGGTCGGTGATGTCCGGAGGGGGTGCGGCAATACTGGTGATTTCTGCTTCCTGAGCCGCAGCGGCGGGGGTGTTGTCCACCAGGATGGCGCAGCCGCTGGTGCTGTTGCAGCCGCTGACGCCGTCGGGATACAAGCCCCAGCCGCACTGCTCGTTGTTGTAGTTGGTGAACGGGGGGTTGCCGTTCCCTCCCATTTGGTTTGGAAACAAGCTCTGCGGGAAACCGCAGGCAATCTGGCCGTTAGATACCCAACCGTTAACGGGCACGCTGCCCAGCACGTTCGCCCCGCCAGAATGGACGGTGGCTACATAGCTGTTGAAGGTTCCATCGCCCGGCATTCCGTCGTCACCCGGCGGCTGATTCTGGAAGTACCAGTCAGCGGCGGAGTTTGACCACTTGTTCTGGTAGTTATAACGCGAAGTGTTATCGCCACCCCAGCGCGTGATGGAGGGATTCGCGGTCGCCTGCGACACCGGGTCAAGGGCATAAGCATTCATGCCGTAAACATAAGGGTTGATGACATGCGGATTTTCGCTGGGCGTGTTGGGCGTGTCGACGTCGACCGCAAGCGCCGGGCCAGTTGTCGTCGCCGGTGCCGAGAGTGTGACCGTCGCACTGCCGTTGACCGTGGGCATGGCTACGCTGGTGGCCGTCACGGTCACAGTCGCAGGAGCCGGGTAAGGCGTGTTGTAGAGGCCTGTCGAACTGATGTCGCCGGGGCTGAGGCTGCTGCCCGAGGGAGCAGTGACCGCCCATGTGACTGCCGTACTTGTCGTACCAAAATTAGTCGCGGTCGCCGTGAACTGCTGCTGCGTCCCAATCACGGCACTGCTCGGAGTGACAGTTATCGAGGGCGTCAGCGGAGGAGGCGGTGTTGTTGAACCCGAGCCGCCGCCACCGCAAGCCGCAACCCACATACATATCGCCAAAACTGTTGCAAGAGTTACCAGCCGATCAATGTGTTTCATAACTCTGCCTCCAAACATTTCACGAATTTCGGATTCACTCCGCTAATTCGGAATCACAAACAATGTAATTGACTGGGTCGGGAACGTGTAACTGATGGTGCTGGTTGTTCCGCCTCCCGAGGGCGGCGTAATGCTGACGGCAGGCTGCGCCACAATGGCGTTGATGTTGGCGTTGTTGTAGAGAAACGCCTGTCCGGTCCCGCTGGTTGACGTAAAGTTCTCAAGCGAGAGTGTCGCGGTGAGCGGCCCGTAAGTTTTGTTAATCACCACGATGGTAAGGGCGTTGTCACTGCTGCGCACCGCGCCATACACCGAGAGCTGCCCCTGGTTGGCGCTGGTCGAGTTCAGCGCCGTGTCGCCAAACATTGAATTTTTGCCGTCGTAATTGCGGTAAATCTCGTATGCCATCAGGCCCGGAACCTGGGTCGTGGGATCGGGAGGGCCCCAGAGCGTCGCCATATCGAGCCCGTACTTGCCGAAGATGCCGAGAATGTCAGCCTGCGCCACCGCGCCGTTCATGTTCTCCTGCCCGCCCCAGTTGTACTCAGTGAACGCGATCTTGGTGCCGGGGAAATCTTTGGCTACCCAGCCTTGCGCCATCGGTATCAACTGCGGAGCCTGCAAAGGAACATTGCAGCTCGTTGTATAGTTCGAGTCCGTGGTGTAGTTCGGCTGCGGAAAGTTGGGATCGGTATAGGTCGGATCCCACAAAACGCGTGTGGAGTCCAGACGAACAATTTGCTCCTGTGTGTCGCCGGCCGTGGTCAGACCTACGCCGTTGCCGTTGTATGTGCCGGCAAAATAGGTGTGCAGGTCAAGATAGTCGAGCAGGCGCGCGCCGTAAGTAGTCGACGCGGCATTGAACTGCTGCAGGTAATACTCGATGAACGGCACGCCGCCGTGCGCCTCGCGATCAACCGGATTGCTCCAGGGCTGGACGCAACCGATGCCGGAGCCCCATCCGGACTCGATATCTTTCTTGGAATAGAAATAGTTCCACCAATAATCGACCACCGGGCCGTTCACCTGGGCGGTGGGATCGGCCGTCTTCACAGCCTGCGCAGTAGCAATGCCGTTGTTTGTGACTTCGTCGTAGGTCGAAGGGTTGGGATGGACGTCGCGATGTTCGGCGTCCCACCAGGCCGGTTCGTTGTCGAGATCGTAGGAATATACGCCGCCTTTGGCCGCAGTGCCGAAGGTCTGCACCAGGTAAGCGACCCAGGCGCCGTCCCATGCCGGGCCAGCGGGAGTACCGGAGACAGTTGCCTCGTTTGACGGATCGGGTATGTTGCACCCCGTGGAACTGGTGCAGCCAGCAACTCCCTCGGGGTACTGGCCGTCGCCGCAGTTCGCATCGTACGGGTCAAATGAGTATTGCTGCGGGAAGGCCGTGGCCGTGTAGCTGCAAGACGTGCCATCCTTTGCAACATAGCCTTCCACAGGCATGGTGCCCAGGGTTTTAGCTCCAAGGGCGGCATCGCCTATTACCTGCTCATTGAACTCGCTGGTGGCCTGCTGGCCATTGTTGCCAACTCCGTTTTGAAAGTACCAATCGCTGCCGGCGTTGGTCACGTCCAGTTGATAGTTGTAAAGAGAAGTTGCGTCGCCGCCAAAGCGATCGATGGTGATGTTGGCCGCCTGGGCTGCGGAAGCGCTGGACGAATACCCATTCCATCCGTAAATGTACGGGCTGATGGGGTGGGTCTGGTCCCCGGCATCGACGGCCAAAGCCGGGCCGCTGGCGCTTGCCGCCTCGCTCAGCGTGACAGTTACACTGCCGCTCACTGTGGGCATGGCGGTGCTCGTGGCCGTCACCGTGACAGTTGGCGGCGCCGGATAGGGCGTGTTGTAGAGCCCCGTTGAACTGATATCGCCGCCACTGAGACTGCTGCCCGAAGGCGCCGAAACCGACCAGGTAACGGCCGTGCTCGTGCTGCCGAAATTCGTCGCGGTGGCGGTGAACTGCTGCTGTGTTCCGATCGTTACCGGCCCCGAGGGGCTGACCGCGATGTTGGGCGGAGTTGCCGCCACGGCCTGCACTGAAGCCGTGCTCGAAGCAGTCGCTCCGCTCGTGCCGGTTACCGTGAGCGTGTAGACCGTTGTTGCATCGTTCGGAGGCGTGACCGTGACCGCTGTTCCGCTGGTCGCAGCCAGATTGCCCGGCGTTATCACGCCTGTGCCGTTTGAGAACACGCCGGTGAGTTGGGCAGTAGCGCCGTCAGTTACTGAACTCGGGCTGGCCGTAAAGCTGGTGATGGTGGGCGGCAAGGTGTTACCGCCGCCATTGCCACCGCTGCCGCCGCCACAAGCTGCTATCCACAGGAATGCCGCTGAAACTGTTGCAAGAGTTCCAAGCCGAACAATGAGTTTCATATCACTGCCTCCAAAAAATTCATTTGCGCTCGTCAGTCACGGCGACGAGCCCACCGGTTAAACGAGCCGGTATTAGTTCGGTATCACAAACAACGTGATTGACTGTGCCGGAAAGGTGTAGCCGATGGTACTGCTGGTGGCCCCGCTTAGGGGTGGAGCTACGGTTACGGCTGGTTGCTGCGCAATGGCATTCAGGTTTGCGTTGCTGTACTGGTAAACCTGCGCCGTTGTGTTGCTGCTGGCGGCAAAGTTCTCAAGCGTCAGAGTCGAAGTGAGTGATCCGAACGTCTTGTTGATCACCATCACGGTGATGGCGCCATCCGAGCTGCGCTGAGCACCATAGACCGAGAGCTGGCCCTCGGCATCGGCTCCCGAAGCAGTGCTGGTCGCCCAAAGATAAACATCGCCGAACGCTGAGTCTTTGCCGTCGTAGTTGCGATACATGGCGAAAGAGTAGTTAGCGGGTTGCTGCTGGGTGTCGTCGTTGGTGGAGGGCCAGAAGGATCCAAGGTCAAGTCCCTCGCGGCCGAAGATGCCCAGAATGTCCGCCTGGGTTACGGCGCCGTTGATCGACTCGAGCCCGCCGAAGTTGTATTCGTCAATCGATGTCTTGGTGCCCGGGTAATCGTTGGCAACCCATGACTTAAGCATGGGGATGACCTGGGGCGCCTGAAGCGGAACCGCGCAGTTGGATGTGTAGTTCGCGTCGGTGATGTAGTTGGGCTGCGTGTAGTTCGGATCGGTGTAAGTGGCATCCCAGAAGACGCGCGTGGAGTTGAGGCGGACAATCTGTTCCTGCGTGTCGCCCGCGGTGGTAAAGGCAACGGTAGTGCCGCTGCCAGCCGGAAAATCAGGCGCAAAGTAGCCGTGAATGTCCACGTAGTCGAGCAAGCGAATGCCATATTGCTGCGAGTATTTGTTGAATTGCTGCAGGTAGTACTCGATGAGCGGAGTGCCTCCGTGCGCCTCGCGGTCGCTGGGGCTGCTCCATGGCTCAAAGCAGGGACCCGCGTCCCAACCGGCCCAAATATCCTGCATGGAATAGAAGTAACCCCACCAATAATCGATGACTGGACCGCTGATCTGCGCGCTGGGGTCTGCGGTCTTGACGGCGAGCGCCGAGCCGATGCCGCGATTGGTGACCTCGTCATACGTAAAGGCGAAGGGATGGACATCGCGCAGCGTGCCGCTCCACCAGGTTGGCTCGTTATCCAGATTCCACACCTGCACGCCCGTGCTGCTGCTTGCGGGCCCGATGCCCGGGGTGTTCACCAGAGTGTTCACCCAGCCGCCATCCCAGGTGCTGTTGGCCCAGGCCGTCATGACTGATGGCGACGATCCGGGAGCGGGCGTAGAAGACGCGTCTGTGATGTCGGGCGGGTAGATGGGGATGCTGGTGACTTCAGCTTCAGTTATGTCAGCAGTGGGGTCGGCGGTTGTTGGGTAGACCAGGATGGCGCAACCGTTGCTCGCGGTGCAGCCGTTGTAACCGTCGGGATAGTCGCCATAACCGCACATCTCGTTGTTGTAGCTGACAAAGGCGGAGCCTCCGCTGGGGCCAGCCTGGTTAGGGAAGGCCGACTGAGAGAACCCGCAGGCATTCTGGCCGTTTGCAACCCATCCGTTTACAGGTACGGTGCCAAGCGCGGCCGCTCCACCGGCGTGGACAGTGGACAGGTAGCTGTTGAAGGTTCCATCGCCCGGCTCGAGGCCAGCTCCCTGGATGTTTTCGAAATACCAGTCGGCAGTGGTATTCGACCAGGTGTTTTTGTAATTGTAGCGAGACGTATTATCGCCGCCCCAGCGCGTAATGGAGGGATTCGCGGTGGCCTGCGAGACCGGGTCGAGAGCCCACGCACCCATGCCGTAGACGTACGGATTGATGGCGTGGGGATTCTCGCTGGGCGTGTTGGGCGTGTTGATGTCGACCGCAAGCGCCGGGCCGGTTGCCGTTGCCGGGGACGAGAGAGTGACGGTTACATTGCCGCTGACCGCAGGCAGTGCCGTGCTGGTTGCGGTAACTGAGACCGTTGCAGGCGCAGGGTAGGGCGTGTTGTACAGGCCAGTCGAACTGATATCGCCGGCACTCAGGCTGCTGCCCGAGGGTGCCGAAACTGACCAGGTGACTGCGGTGCTCGTGGTGCCGAAACCACCTGGGGCCGCAGTAAATTGTTGCTGGGTTCCGATCACGGCGCTATTGGGAGTGACGGTGAGGATGGGAGTGACTGTAACTGCCGCCGATTGGATGGCTTGAGTTCCATTAGTAGCGGTCACAGTCAGGGTATAACTAGCTGTGGCTGTGGGGCTCACACTCACCGCATTGCCGCTGGTTGCGCTGATATTGCCGGGAGTGATGACACCTGTACCTCCCGAGAACACTCCCGTGAGGCTCGCGCTTTGACCATAATTGATGATGCCTGGGCTGGCCGTGAAGCTGGTGATGGATGGTGCCGGCCCCGTGCCTCCTCCTCCGCTGTTGCTCGAGCCGCAAGCAACAACCCACATGCATGCCGCTGAAACTGTTGCAATTGTTACCAGCCGAATAAGGAGTTTCATATCAGTGCTTCCGATCTTTCTTTTGCAATCGTTCGCCAAGGTGACGGGACTGCCGGATAACTGAGTCGAAGCTTGCCGGTGCCTAGTTCGGAATCACAAACAACGTGATTGATTGTGTCGGAAACGTATAGTCAATTGTGCTGGCCGCTCCGCTTCCCGAAGGCGAAGCGATGGCGACGGCCGGCTGCGCCACAATGGCGTCGATGTTGGCGTTGCTGTACTGAAACGCCTGCGCGGTCCCGCTCTTCGATTTCAAGTTCTCAAGCGACAATGTTGCAGTGAGCGGCCCGTAAGTTTTGTTGATCACGACGATAGTGAACGCCTTGTCTGCGGAGCGCAGCGCGCCATAGACCGAAAGTTGTCCCTGGTTGGCGCTGGTCGAGTCGAGTGCCGTATCGCCGAACAATGAATTGTTGCCGTCGTAGTTGCGGTAAATCTTGTATGCCATCAGGCCCGGCACCTGCTTAACCGGATCCGGCGGACCCCACAACGTGGCCAGATCGAGCCCGTACTTGCCGAAGATGCCCAGCACGTCGGCCTGAGCTACCGCGCCGTTTACGTTCTCCAGTCCGCCCCAGTTGTATTCGGTAAAAGCGATCTTCGTCCCGGGATAATCCGCGGCGACCCATTTCTGCGCCATCGGAATAAGTTGCGGAGCCTGCAGCGGTACCTTGCATGTCGACGTGTAATCCGAATCGGTGGTGTAGTTCGGCTGCGGATGTTCCGGATCGGTGTAGGTTGGGTCCCAGAAGGCGCGCGTCGAGTTCAGCCGCACTTCCTGTTCCTGCGTATCTCCCGCAGGCGCCAGTCCCACGTCGTTGCCGTTATAGCTGCCGGCAAAGTAAGTGTGCAGATCGAGGTAATCAAGCAGCCGCGCGCCGTATGCGGTTGAAGCCGCACTGAACTGCTGCAGGTAGTACTCGACAAACGGTACGCCGCCGTGCGCTGCGCGATCGGTGGGATTGCTCCATGCCTGATGGCACGGCGCCGTCTTCCAACCTTGCTCGATTTCCTTTTTCGAATAGAAGTAATTGAACCAGAAGTCAACTACAGGACCGCTCACCGCAGCCGTGGCATCGGCCGTCTTGATCGCTTTGGCCGTTGCAATTCCGTTGTTGGTTACTTCGTCGTAAGTTGAAGGGTTGGGATGCACATCGCGATGCCCGCCGTCCCACCACGCGGGCTCGTTGTCGAGGGAATAGATTGCCACGCCGCCATGTGCTGCGTTCCCGAATTTACTCACCAGGTATGTGACCCAGCCCTGCGCCCATGTTGCGTTGTCGATCGGCTGAGCGATTATCGTAGGATCGTTGCCCGTAATTTCGCAGCCCTTTTCTTCGGTGCAGCCGTTGGTTCCCTTGGGATATACCCCATTGCCGCATTTCGGGTCATAGGGATTGAACTTTGTCTGGCTCGGGTAGATTGAAGCCGGATAGCTGCAGCCAACACCGGTCTTCGCTACCCACCCCATCATCGGCACCGTGCCCATGGTCTTGGCGCCAACGGCCTTGTCGTTCTTCACCTGGGCATTGAATGAGCTGTCGTCCTCGGTGCCGGCCTTTTCAACGCTGTTCTTGTAATACCAGTCGCTGCCCGCACTGGTTACGTCGAGCTTGTAGTTGTAGAGCGAAGTTCCGTCGCCGCCAAAGCGGTCAACCGGCAGGTTCACGGCCTTACCCAGTTCGGCCGCCATCGCAAACGCATTCATGCCATAGATATCCGGGCTGATGGCATGGGTCCGGCTGCCGGCGTCAACTGTTAGCGCAGGTCCTCGACCGCTTGCCGCCTCGCTCAGCTTTACGGTTACGCTGCCTTTTACCGCGGGCAGGGCGACGCTCGTAGCCGTAATGGTGACCGTTGCAGGCGCCGGATAAGGCGTGTTGTAGAGGCCGGTCGCGCTGATGTCCCCCGGACTCAGGCTGCTGCCCGAAGGGCCTGAGACAGACCAGGTGACCGCGGAGCTGGTGGCGCCGAAACCACTCGCGGCCGCTGTGAACTGCTGCTGCGTTCCGATAATGACGGTACTGCTGGGAGTGACGGTGATGGAGGGCGTTGCCGAACCCGTCCCTTGAGCGGGCAAGACTGATAAGCCGCCAAACGCTACAAACCAAAGGCAGACCGCGAAAACTGCTGCGTGGTTCACCAACTGACTGAAGACTCTCACAAGGCCTGCCTCAAGACGTTCACGTGCATTCCATTTTGAATGCGTTTACATTGGCTGCGAAAAACGCTGCTACGGAATGCCGGCGGCCATTTTAACACCGGATTTATTGTGTCGTCGTCGCACCGCGACACAGCATCTCCGGCGCTGGTTTGCAAGCAGCACTCGCACCCCCAAAGACGGCTTTACAGGCTGCGGAAAAACTCGTTCGGGCATAGGCAACGAAGGCCCTGTAACAAGGGCACGGCTTTAGCCGGGCCGACAAAGCTCCCAAATTGAGTATGGGCTTTAGCCCCTGCTGCCTCTCGCGCCCGCAAGAATCAATTGTTCCGCAGCCCTCATAACCCGCAATTCACCGGCCTACTCCCCGCTCCAGTTGTACGACGAGATCAGCTTCCCATCTTTGCCGATGAGGACGATTGCTGCCTCACCGTTTCGAAGCAGGCCGGTTACATGTTTGCCGCTCCGCACATCGGTGAAATCCACCTTTTTCTGGTCGGTCTCAGACGTGATCACATACAGAGTCGCGTCAGGATACTGCGACGGGCAGATCAGGATTCCCGGATCGGAGACTGAGGTGGTGTAAACGGGACTCACCCCGGCGGTATGGAGGGCATGGCGATAGACGTCGCCCACCGCGGCCAGATTGTCGTTGAGCTCGATGGGAAGCGGCGCAAACAGGATTTTCCCTCGCCCCAGGGCCTCCTCGGCCCATTCGCCCCCGTTGCGCAACTCGGCACGGTTCAGATAAGTCGTCTTGCTGCCAGAAAAGACAAGCTTCTCGTCTCCACCGGGAAAGAGCATGCTTTGGTTGCGTTCGGTGAGCGGCACGGTTTGATAGTCGAAGCCGATGGCAACTTGCCTGCCCGTGGGATGCATGTGAGCATCGCCGTCGAACGGGCCGGTGACCAGAAGCACGGCTCCATCTTTCACGCGATTGAGAATCGTCTGCCACGCCGCGTCAGTGAGGCCGAATGGCGACGGCAGCAGGATGAGTTTCGGCGAGCCGATCTGGTCGATCTGGTATTCGCCAACCGCATAGGCCTCGCTGCGTGCGTATCCATAAAGCGCCCGAACGGCTGTCTGCTGCGCCTGGATTGCGAATGAGTTGCCCACCGACATCTGGAACGATTGAGGCAGAACAAGCGCAACCTGGGGCAGTTCGAATCCAGTAGCCAGCGGCGCGGCCTGGCGAGCGAATTCTCCCAGGGCCTGCATCTGGATCTCCCAGATCCGGGCTGAACCGTCGCTCCGCTCGATGCCAAAATCGCCTCCCCGCGACCAATCCCACTGCAAAGCGCCGCTCGATCCGGCAGCAAATCCAAGCGCCCATTTGCGCTCAAGCAACCCCAGGCCTGTCAGTTCGTCGTAGCGCCACACGCCGTCGGGAGCCCACACCGGCTGGTAGCCGGTTTCGCCGGTGATGTTGGGCTGGCCCACACGTTTAGCCGCGACGGAATCCCATAGCAGCGCATCGTCCTGCCAGTAGGTGTGATTGGTCGTGAACGAAACGCCGGCACTGCCGTAGAACTGGTTCAGCACGCGGTCGGTCACTCCGCCCTCATCCTGCCCCACGTCAATCAACTGGTTGCTGCCTGTGCTGTGAATCAGCTCAACCATCCCGCGCACCCAATCGCTGAACACGTCTTGCGCAAACAGGTTGTAATCAAGCGCGCGAACCTCATCCGCGTTGCCATACCGATTATCCTGGCTGCCGGCAGTAAGATCCTGCGGCCTCGGCAGCGGAACCGCGTCGAAGCTCGAATACCGATCGGGCGTGACCCGCCACGCGCTCGCCAGCGCTTCGAGTTTGCCGTCGTATTTCCGGCTCAGCCATTTGCGCCAGGCCGCGAGTTCGGCCGGGTCGCCGTTGGGGTAGCTGCCTTGAAATACATGGTAGGGATTCGAGACGCTGGGCTCGTTGATCAGATCGTAGGAGAGAAACGGCACGCCTTTGAAGCGATCGACGACCGAGCGCACGTAGGCCTTTTCCGTCGCAAGTGATGCAGCATCGAGATATGGATTCGGCACAGGCGGCTCGGCCTTCTTGCCGCGCAGCGAGCCGTCGTACCTCGGCGTGAAAGCGAAAAACGTAAAGTTGATCGCAATTTTGTGCCGCTGCGCGCACAGCAGATAAGCCTCGAGGTTGCGCAGGAAACGCTGATTCACCCCGCCGTCCTTGTCGACAAAACTCGTGTTCGGGAACCATACCCCGGTGCGCACAAAGCTCACGCCGCGCGCCTCCATATCGGCAAAATCCTTCTCCCACACCCACGCATTTCGCGCGGTTGAGAGGTCCCAGCCGTTTTCCTCGGTAGTGAAGTAGTTGGTGCCGACGGGCATGAAGGGCTTGCCATCCTCTGTGAGGAAATCGCCATGCACTCCCATCAGCGGGCCGGCATTCACAGTCGAATCAGGTTCAACCCAGAAGCCGTTCTGATAGAACTCCCTGAACGCGCCGCCTGCATTGAATGTTGCCGAGACGGTGTAGAAGCCGGGAGCGAGATCGCTTTTTGAAGGAACCGGCAAATTGGCGGTGGCAGCGTCGGCGACGGGAAGCGTTAGAGAATCCACCACACCTTTTTCTGAACTGATTGCGACCTTGACTTCGCCCGCGAGTTTCGCACGCGTTTTGTCAAGGTGCGGACTGCGCAGATGAACCGTGATTATTGGCGCTTCGCCGGGACGGATTGCCGAGAATTGCATCTCGACAGAAAGCATGGTCGCGCCCTGGCTCGCGTAGAGCGCGGCCTGTTTGATGAGGGCAATTCCATCCGGGCTTTCCCAGTAGCCAGGCGCGGGATCGAAGTCGAGCGCCACCACCCGGCTGCCTTGCATCGCTCCCCATCCAAAATCGGCCGCAATTACCGGAGCCGCTACCAGCAGGCCTGCCGGGTCGACCATGTAACCGAGTCCATCAAGATGACCTTCGACAGCGAAAAAGCGGCGCGCCCGAATCTGCGGCGTTTGAGCGAATGCGTAGCCGTGCTTCCATGCAAAATGTGCCGAAGATGAAACCGGTACCGTGATGGCGTGGTTGAAGTCGAGAGCCCGGGCGTAGGTGTCCTGCGCCTCTTCCTGCGCGAACTTGCCATCGGCCTGTATAACCGGCACATGCAGCGGCTGGCCGCCGATCACCAGCAGGTCGCCGCCGGCGCGCAGATACGTCCGCATCGCCTTCCACGCATCCACGGGCACTGCCGAGCCGTAGGGCAAGACAAGCAGATCGGCGCCGTCAAGCGTGGCGGGATCGTTGAGAGCTTTGAGATCGGCGAATACGGCGCTGGCCATGGCCTGGCTGAGTGCATTGCGGTCAACTGGCTGGCTGTCGACAGTAGGAAATCCCGGCTGCCAGAACACCACGGTTTTCGCTGCGAGCAGCACGGGCGAAACAGCGCCCAGCAAGGCAATCAAAAGCAACCGGCCAAGGCGGCTCGGCGAAGTAAAACAGGTAAGTCTACTGGGATTCATTGGTAAGGCTCCGATTTCAGAACAAGCGTCGGCAATAATCAAGGCCGAGCCCGCCGTTAACTACAGAGGCGCGCAACTGGCCGCATGCAGACGAGTCTATCCGGATGAAGGCGCTTCGCCTGTGACAGGCGTCGCTCAATCGCCGCTTGCGTGGGCCGACTTTGCGTCCTTTATTGCGGCGAAGGTTGCTACCGCACACCCCACCAGCGGCGCGCGATCAAGCAGCTCTGAGACCCGGATTTGCAGAGCCCGATCGGGAATCTCCGCGCGGGTGATGGGCAAAAAGAGATCTGCCGAGCGGGAAATCCCTCCGCCGAGCACCACCACCTCGGCGCGAAAATCGGCGAGCAGCGAACCGATTACCTGCCCAAGATGATGCGCAAAGTCGGCAAATGCTTCCTGCGCGTCTGAATCGTCAGGTACGGCGGCGGCAATCTCGGCCACAGAAATCGTTTTCCCAGTGCGCCGGCCGTAATTGCCCGCAATTCCGCGCGTGGAGACAAAGTCCTCCACAATTCCGTTCTCGTATGGCACATTCCAAATCTCGCCATCTTCGGGAACGCCGGGACCAGTGGTGACGAGCCTGCCGTCGACCGCGAATGCGGAGCCGATGCCCGTGCCAAGCGTGAGCCCGATTGCGCGGGCAAACCCCTTTGCGGCTCCCGCACCCACTTCGCCCAGCAGAAAAGCGTCTGCATCGTTAAGAAAACGCACCTCGCCGGGATCGCAGCCGATGCGTGAGGCGAGCGTCTTGCGCAAATCTATCCCGTATAGGTACTCGAGCTTGTGGCGCATCAGGCTGACGCCCGCCTCAAAGTCGAAGGGCCCGGGAACCGCGAGTGTAGCGCCAATGCCCGACGGGTCGCCGCCGGCAGCCTTCGAGGCGAGCTCGAATAGAAGGCCGACGAAGCCTTCGCTTGTGGTGATATCTCCGTACTGCGCGCTTGCGACCGGCCCAAGGCTTAAATTGTCGCCCAGACAGAGAGCCGCCGAAATATGGCTGCCGCCAACATCGAATGTAAGAACCCGGGAATTACGTACGTCTACCATAAGACCGCTGCAAAGACCCTTCAGCGAGCAGCAAACATCTCAAATGAGATTGCTAGCAGTTGTATCACAGCATCCTGAAGCGAGTCGAAAGCGAGGGCTGGCAAGTGGACTGCCTGTCTCCTGACCGGCTGTGGCTCTGCGTGAACTCGAATTCCCGGCTCTCGCCGCTTCTGTGCGAGATGCCGCTCATTTGCCCGATTGAATCACAACAGGGGTACTGTGTTTGCAGCCGCAGGAATTGCGCAAAACAATCTCTACGGGTAAAACAATGCGATTGCCTATGCGAGGTGTTTGGCCGCGAGCGATGCGATCGAACAGCAGGCTCGTTGCTGCGCGGCTCATTTCATTTGCCGGCTGACGCACCACGGTCAGTGGGGGCGACGTTACCTCGGCCATGTCGAAGTCGTCGAACCCCACCAGGGCCAGGTCGTTCGGAATATTGAGGCCGAGGCGCGCTACGGCGTTCAGGACGTAGCGCGTCACCACTGTGCTCGAAGTGAAGAGCGCGGTGGGCGGTTGGCTGCTCTCAAGCTTCTTCTTGAGCGCCGCCACGGTTACCGTTTCGGTGATGCAATCGAACGCCGCGTCGGTTTCCAGTTTCGCGTCCTGCATGGCACGCCGATAGCCCAGGAAGCGGGCATTGACGGTAAAAAGCGAGCGGCTGAGGCCGAGATAGGCAATCCGCTTGTGACCGTGCTCGATCAGGTGTTCAACTATGCGGCGCGCCCCGGCAGAGTTCTGAACGAGAACCACGTCAAGCGAAGGATCGGGAACCGGGCGGTCGAAGGTCACCACTGGCGTCTTGCCGAAGAGACTGCGATTGAGACGCGACTGGCGGAATTTCGATGGGATGACGACCAGCCCATCTACATGCCGCTCGAGCATCCGTTCGGCCTCGGCATACTCCGTGCCGGCGTCATCGGCAGATATGGTGATGATCACTGAGTAGCCGTGTTCTCTGGCAACCAATGTGACGGCGTGGGCGCAGGTTGCGAAGAAAGGTTCGTTGAGGCACGGGATAATCAGGCCGATCGACCGGCTCCGTTGGCCGCGGAACGCCCGGGCAAGCTCATTCGGCCGGTAGTTCAACTGCTCGACTGCGCGTAGAACCCGTTGCTTTGACTCGGTAGAAACGTACGAGTGGCCGCTCAGCGCACGCGAAACGGTCATGGTTCCAACGCCCGCCAGCCGCGCAACATCCCTCATCGTCGGCTTGCGATGCACTCCAGCACGCCCGGCAGGCAGCTTGACCCTTGCCGGAACGGAATTGCGTCTTGCTTTAGACAACGCTTTCTCCGGGAACTGCCAACACCCAGCGCCTTGGCCTGGGGTCAAAACGTTTCGGCACCCAAGGTTTCGCGGCGTTTCGGCGCAGAATTACAGAAAACGGTTTCCCTCTGATCTATTCTTCCGTTCAACGTACAGCTAATGCGGGAATATAGCAATAAATCCAGCCATAAATCCAATGAATTCCTGAGCGTATTCAGGAAAGCGATTTACTCAAGTCTATAGCGCCCGGCCCGGTGCCTTGAGAGGCTTACAATCCATCCAGAATGGCTCAGCGGAAGATTGTCCACATCGACATGGACGCCTTTTATGCGTCGGTGGAACAGCGCGACAATCCCGAACTGCGCGGCAAACCGGTGGTGGTTGCATGGCGGGGGAACCGATCAGTGGTTTGCGCTGCATCGTACGAGGCACGGCGATTTGGGGTCCGATCGGCCATGCCGGCGGTGCGCGCCGAACGCCTGTGTCCTCAGGCCGTCTTTGTGCCTCCCGACTTCACGCGCTACCGCGCCGTATCAAGGCACACCCGGGAGATCTTCAAGCGGCATACCGACCTCATTGAGCCGTTGTCACTCGACGAAGCATATCTCGATGTAACTGAGAACAAGACTGGCCTGGCAACCGCAACGCGTGTCGCGCGATCCATCAGGGCGCAGATTTGGGAAGAGCTGAATCTGACCGCATCGGCCGGCGTAGCTCCCAACAAGTTTTTGGCGAAGATTGCGTCGGACTGGCGCAAGCCTAACGGATTATTCGTGTTACAGCCCGCTGATATCGATGGGTTCTTGCCGCCGCTGCCGGTAGGACGTTTACCGGGGGTGGGCAAAGTCACCGAATCGCGGCTGGGCGAAATGGGTGTGAAAACAGTAGGCGATTTGCGCTCCTTCGAGCTCGCGGATCTTGAGAGACGCTTCGGTCGCCACGGGCAGCGGCTTTACGAACTCGCCCGCGGCATCGATCTCAGCCCGGTGGTTCCCGACCGGCCCACCCAGTCGATTTCTGCCGAAGACACCTTTGAGCGCGATGTGCCTCTGGCTGAAACCGAGCCTCTGATACGCAGGCTTGCCGAAAAAACCTGGGCGGCGTCGCGCAACGAGACCCGAGTAGCCAGAACAGTGGTTCTCAAACTGAAGACCAGCGATTTCAGAATTTTGACACGGAGCTTGACTCCGCATTCGCCTCCGGCAACCTGCGACGAACTCACCAGCATTGCGCTGGAGCTTCGTGACCGCGTGAACCTTGGTGCGCGGCAACTTTACCGTCTGGTCGGCGTGGGCTTGAGCAATTTTTACGACCCTGAAGACGATCCGCAGGCCGAGTTATTCAGCGATCCCGAACTCGACGGGTAACCCCGCTGATATAGTCGATCAGTTAAGGAGAGCCATGAGCACAGACAAACAACCAGAGGAGCGCAGCGCCCCGCTCCTTTTGAGCGAGAGATTTACGCGCGCGGTCGATTACGCGCGAACCCTTCATATCGAACGGCGCAAGGGAACCGAGATTCCCTACATGGCGCATCTGCTGGGCGTGGCCTCGCTGGTGATGGGTGAGTCAGGGCGCGTGGACTTCGCGGTGACCGAGGACATGGTGATTGCCGCGCTGCTCCACGACACCGTGGAAGATTACGGCGGCGAGCCCCGGCTCAAAGATGTCGAATTCAACTTCGGAACCAATGTTGCGCGGATGGTGGAGGGACTCTCAGACACGCTGGCTGAGGACTCAAGCAACAAAGAGCCGTGGGAGGAACGCAAGAAGAAGTATCTTGACCGGCTGCGCCACGAGCCTTCAGATGTGCAATTGATTTCAGCCGCCGACAAACTCTATAACGCGCAGTCGATTCTGACTGACTATCGGCGGATTGGCGAGGAGATCTGGCGGCGATTCAAACGCGGGCGCGACAAACAGATCTGGTACTTCAATGAGTTGCTGGCGTTGTTTCAGAGCTCGGGCGCCAACGAAATCGTGGACGAGCTCGAGCGCGTGGTCAGGGAGCTCGAGCGGGTTTCGGCGAAAGAATAGATACGTCTTCGGTTAAGTCAGCGTTTCAGCGGAGTCCCCGAGGTGCACAAGGTGGGACCGGTTACCCCAAAAAGGTCAAAAGATGGTGAAACGGGCCAAACAAAGCCATAGTAGAATAGCAGCGAAATGAAAATGGATTTCCTTGCGCGGCTCCAGGTAGAGGCGGCTGCGAGTTAGTGTCCGGGCAGTTCATAAGACGCGTTCATCTCTTTTTTCATCACGTCGTGTATGTGATTGCGGAACCCGTCAGGACACGCTTAAGCCGCTGAACCCCACCACCCCCGGGGGGCGCGCAGCAAATGGCAAACAATGACTGCGGTGTCGGCGCACGTAATTTCTTCATTCGATGCGACGACACGAGCGTTGTTCTCGCCTGTTCATCTCCATGTTTCAGTGGAGGGAGGCTTGCCATCGAGCGCACGGGCCATGACCAACGCTTGCGTTCCGACGCAAACAGAAGCCATTGGCTTACGGCAGAGAATAATCTCAACCCCGGGCAGGACTTGTTCCTGGCTCGATTTTTTGCAGTACTGCAGACTTTAGTCCCCATGTGTTGGTTATTTCATTTGAAGAGAGGATCGTGTACCGGAAAAACAGGCTCAGGAACAGATAAGAGCCGCACGAGCCCTCCGATATTCCGGTGGCTGCGACAGGGGCTGCCTGCCCTTGCTTGCGGGCTGCTCGCATTTTTTTCGACTGCGACCCTCCGCGCACAAGAGTACAGCTTCCGCTATTTTGGTATTTCTGAAGGGCTCAATAACCTCGCCATCCGGGATATTTTCCAGGGCCCGAGCGGCTTCCTCTGGGTAAATACCGAAAACGGCATCTACCGCTTTGACGGCGAGCGTTTTGAGTTTTTCGGTCCCCCACAAGGCATTCCACTTGGACTCGACGTTTCGTTCGGCGACGCTCCCGACGGTTCTTTGCTGGTGGGGGCGCAGTATGGCCTTTACCGCCTTATAGGAAACCGATTCAGCCAGGTGCCCGGGAATTTCAAATCGGTGAGCGAAACCGAGGGCATTCAGGCCGATGGGAAGGGACATACCTGGCTGGCGACGGATATCGGCCTTGTCGAACTTACCTCGGATCCGGGGCAGACGCAGTTTTCGCAGCGCATCCTTCCGCGCGTGCCGGGGACTTCAAGTCCCGCGGCGCACTCGGTGCTGTTGGATGGTGACACGATCTGGTATGGATGCGGCGACGCGATCTGCCACGTTGACGGCCATGGCGCCAGCTCGGTTCTGGGACGGGAAGCCGGATTGCCGGCCGACCGTTGGCAATCGATCAAGAAAGACAGGGACGGAACTTTGTGGGTCAGCGGGACCGTCAGCGGGCTTCTGGTCCGTGCCGACGGGCAGGCAAAGTTCAGCAAGCCCAACGCCCCCGAGATTGCCGGAGCTCTCAATGGGGTTCCAAGCCTCGACGCCGATGGCCGCCTCATATTGACTTCGCCGTCCGGCATGATGATCTCCACGCGCAAAGGATGGCATCGGATCGACCGTGCAACCGGATTGCGCGGGACAGTTAGCTCAGTCTATGAGGACCGCCAGCAATCTCTCTGGGTGGGTCTTGCGGGCCGCGGCCTTGTGCAGTGGCGCGGCTATCGGCAGTGGGAATACTACACGGCAGAAAGCGGACTCGGCAGCGACATCGTTTTTGAGATTCTGCCCGAGGTCGACGGCTCCCTTTGGGTGGCTACGCAAGCCGGGGTATATCACGGAATGCGGAAAGATTTTGCCGAGCAATGGACTCCGCTCGGGGCCCTCGTCAACACGCCGGTGCATAGCCTGCAAAAAGATCAGGATGGAAATCTCTGGGTTGGCACAACCCACAAGGGCATTGCGCGCGTGCACCTCGCCACGGGAACGGTGACCTGGTACGGAGATGCTGAGGGACTGACGGGGAAGGCGGCCTTTACCATTCGCTTCGACCGGGAGCACCGGCTGTGGGCAGCCACAGATGTTGGATTATTCGTTTCATCGCCCCCTTACGACAAATTCCTGCATGTGAACGATCTCCCTCAGTTCCTTTACTGGTCCGTGACAGAAGATTCACAGGGAGTGATTTGGGCGGGCGGCTCCGGGGGCCTCTTCGGATTAATTGACGGGCATTGGCACAACTGGACCAAGGCGGACGGACTAAGTAACCAGGAGGTGCTCGCGCTGGGTGCAGGTCCCGGCGGCGCGCTGTGGATCGGGTACAGCTATGGCGGGGGCATCGACCGCGTTTATCGCTCCGGAACTACAATCCGAGTCGAGCGAGGCGTGCAACGTGCCGGTACGACCGGGATTATCTACTATCTCGACTTTGACGCCGCTGGCCGGTTATGGGCTGGATCGGACCATGGCGTGGACATGTGGAACGGCTCCCGATGGAGCCACTACGACATGAACGACGGCCTGGCCTGGGACGACTGCGATTTGAATGCATTTGCCCAGGAGCCAAACAACGGTCCGCTTTGGTTCGGAACAAGCGGCGGCCTCTCGCGCTTCACCCCGCAGCCTCGGGCCGTCACCAACGCTTCGCCTCAAGTGGTGTTCACCCGCCTGCTTTCAGGACAGACCGACGTTTCCGGTCTTCAGAATCCGTCGTTGGGCGCTGGCGCCAACTCTCTGTCGGTGCAGTACTCAGTCCTGAACAGTACCGCGGGTCCCAATAATGTCGACTTCCGCTACCGGATGATTGGTGAATCATCCGACTGGACCGAGACAACCCGGCGCGAGCTGGAGTTTGTTAACCTGGCGCCCGGACAATACCGCCTGCAGGTTGAAGCCGGCGACGGATTGGGCAACTGGAGCGGCCGTGTTGCCGAATACACCTTCACTATTCGGCCGCCCTGGTATAAAGCCTGGTGGTTTCTGCTGCTTTGCATCATTGTGCCGGGGTTGAGCTTTCTGGGTTTCCTGCGTCTCAGGGTCGCCACCATCCGCGCTCGTGAGCGTGAGCTGGTTCGCCTGGTGGAGGAGAAAACTGCCGACCTGAAGAAGGCGAATGAAGAGCTCACCCGCCTTTCCGCTACGGATGCCCTTACCGGACTGGCTAACCGGCGCTGCTTCGATCAGACACTCGAAAAGGAGTGTGCGCGCCTCCACCGCTCCGATTCGCCCCTCTCATTGGTCCTCTTCGACGTGGATCATTTCAAGGCGCTCAATGACTCGCTTGGCCATCAGCGCGGAGATGTTTGCCTGGCATTGCTCGCCGGAGAAATGAATCGCATCGCCAGGCGATCCATTGATGTGGTGGCGCGCTTTGGCGGCGAAGAATTTGCCATGATTCTGCCCAATACCAGCCTTGAAGGTGCGCGGCGGATTGCGGAGATGGTGCGCCGCGCGGTCATGGATCTCAACCTTCCCCACCCCGCTTCGCCCGGACCCGCATATCTAACCATAAGCGCTGGCGTAGCCACTTCTTCCGGTGGACAGGATACCCCTCAGAATCTGGTGGCAGCCGCGGACCGGGCGCTGTACATGGCCAAGCGGCAGGGCCGCAACCGCGTCATCCTGGCTGAGCCCGATGCCCCCAGCGGCCGGGCCGCGCCGCCAGTTCAGTAGTAAATCCGGGTTAGTGGTTCGGCTTGAAGGGCAATCGTCCGCCCACCCCGGAGCCGTGCCCGGTGGGGCAGAAAACTGGCTGTAGCCGTTCCATGATTGGTGTGCTCAAGAGTTCCGTGCCCCCTCCATGCGATTCTTTCTATCGCATGGGTGGGAGGCCGCCACCGCTGGTTATAGCAATTCTGGATCCGGGCTAGCCCTTGCGGCGGTAGAGGATCTGGAAATCGTAGCCGGGATTGGCAGGGAAGAGCGAGGCCACGTGACGCAGCCGCTCGGCCAGCGCCGGCGCGGCCAGCAGCGGATACTCCCGCTCGCGAAGATCGTGATAGTCGAAGTCGACTGAAAGCGAAAGCATGTAGACCGCCAGCGCGTCTGAAAACGAAGACTCGAAGTATGCGGTGCGCGCGCGCTCGTCGATCACGCTCGGGCCATTTTTTGCGCCGGCCCGCATCTCCATCGCCTTGCGGCGTGTCTCCCACGCATCCTGGCTCGTTTCGCCGCGCACCTGCGCCTCACTCTGCGACCACACCAGCGATGAAAAGCTCTCTGGCACTCCAGTCGCTTCAACAAAATTGTGCGCAACGTTGATAAAGAATTCGAAGGCCAGCCCGAAGCGGTCTTCAACCAGCCGCGTTGAGAGGAATACGGCATCGATTGAACCAAACGCCTGGTTGCGATGGCACACCGCGCGATCGCCGAGTTCGACGTTGTAGAGAGGCGCGATCAGGGTTTCGCCGGTATCGGCAATGGCCAGCGGAATGAAGTAGTACGCGCGGCTCTCGAGCGCCGGCGCGATGGTGGCCGGTACCGCGCCTACCAGCCGCTCCAGGTCGGGCTCGCTGATGCGCGTCTCGCCCCACGCCGCATAACGGATCCCGTTTACCGCGCGGGTAACGTTCACCTGCGTGGCCACCTTCTCCGCATGCCAAAGATCGATCTGCGCGCTGCTTGCCATCGCTTCATATTCTACGGTATCGACGGTTAAACTAGCCCTGTAAGGGCTTTTGGGGCAAGCGCTCAGCCTGAAAGGTACGGGCCTCACAAGGCGCGAAAAACTCGCCGGGATACAGTCTTGTATCAGGGCACGAGTTTATTCGTGCCGACAAAGCGCCAATATGAGCGCGGGCTTTAGCCCATGCGGAAAGGGTTTTGCACGCTGCCCCATTTACTGCCTTCAGGGGGCTGGCGCGGTGAATACCTCCACAAGCCCGGGATTGAGCGGATGATGAATCGACCTTTGCCAATGGAATCAAATCAAGCCCCGCGCGGCGCCAGCATCTTCGGATTCCCCCTCGCGGGCTTCAGCCTTTTTCAAAGCCTGCTGCTGGCCGTCGCCTCGGCCTTCCTGACCTTCTTCGCAACCACCTGCGTTTCAATCTTTGCCCTGCTCGGATGGAACCTGTTCGGCCACCACACCGTGAGCTTTGCTGATACCTACCGCTACGTGGGTTTGCCCGCCGGTCTGCTGGTGCTGCTGCTGGCGCTGCCGTTCTTCCTCGCGATTTGGGTAAGGGCCAAGGTGCGGAAATAGATTTCCTCAGTCATCCTTTGGGGGCATTGATCGTGATCCGAGCCTGATACACAGGTTCAGCATCTTCGACAGACCCGAGTGGCGTTCTCGTTTAGAGAACAGTCGTACTCCAAATGAGAACGGCCTCCAAGAGGAGGCCGTCCAGGTTGATGAAAAACCTGCAGCATTGAAAGGGCACGGATTCGATGAAAAACCTGCAGTATTGAAAGGGCACGGATTCATCCGTGCCACAAGTGCAGCAATATCAAAACGGCTTTAGCCGCTGAGGGATGGTTTAAAGCTTCGTCAGCAGTCTGCGGCCTCCAAGAGGAGTCCGTCGTTTTTTCCAATACTGCTTAAGCGGACTGTGAAACTACATTCCCGCCGGCTTCGGATTCTCGCGGTCGTACTTCGCAATCTGAATTTTCTTCGCAAGCCCCAGCTTCGACAATATCCAGATACCGTAGAAATTCGGGTCCACCTCGTACCACCTCAGACCGTGACGCGCGCTTACCGGGTGAGCATGGTGGTTGTTGTGCCAGCCTTCGCCGCCGGTCAGCAATGCAACCCACCAGCTATTGCGCGAGTCGTCGCGGGTTTCAAAGCGCCGGCTGCCCCAAAGATGCGTGGCCGAGTTCACCAGCCAGGTTGCATGCAGGCCAAGCGTCACCCGCAGCATTACTCCCCACAGTAAAAATCCGATGCCGCTCCACGGCCCGCCAAAAGCCCATCCCAAACCAAAAAGCAGCGCGCCGCTGGTGGTTAGCGGAAGCCAGTGATACTTGCTCAGCCAAATGTGGAAGCGGTCGCGATGCAGATCGGGCGAGTAGCGCGCCAGCACCTCGGTCTGCGCATGCAGCGCTTCGCCGAAGAGAATCCAGCCGGTATGCGCCCACCATGCGCCCTCGCGCGGGGTATGCGGATCGCCTTCCTGGTCGCTCAACTGGTGGTGCACGCGATGAGTCGACACCCAGAAGATGGGACCGCCCTCAAGCGCCAGCGTGGCGCAGACTGCCATGGCGTACTCAACCCACTTGGGCACGTGATAGCCGCGATGCGTTAGCAGGCGGTGATAGCACATGCCGATGCCCACGTTGATGGCGAGCACGTAAATGATGGCCGCCACCAGCAGCCGTTGCCAACTGAAGAAGAACAGCGCGGCCAGCGCGCCAACGTGAAATGCGGCGATCGTCCCCACCGTAATCCAGTTCATCCCCTTGCTTACTGCGGCCTCGCGGCCCATTTGAACCTGCAAACGCGCGGGAACCGCATGTGCGGCGGAAGCATCCCGTCTAGCTTGTACTGGATTTGATTCGGCTAAAATTTCGGTTGATGTCTCAGGGGAAGGTGCGGTCAGAACTGATGCCATTCGCTAATACGTCCTTCGGTTCAGTGGCTGCGAGCCCACTCATAAGTTGATTGTATAGGAGGAAATGCTCTGCCAGCTTAGCTTTCGCTCACACTTTTGCGGCATGTGCAACAGCCGGAGAGGAACCCCTGAAGCGCCAATAGGATGCCTAGTTGCTGGCGCTGGTATCGGCCCCTCCGCTCACAAACAGCTTCGTCACCTGGCCGCGCAGCACGCGGTATAGCGCAAACTGCCGTCCGGTGGCGCCGCGCAGCTCAAACAGCAGCTCGCCCCGATTGTCGGCCATCGCGTCCACTGCATCGATCAGCAGCATCCTGGGCGCTTCGTCCAGGCGCGACCCGTCGGTGACGCTCTTCAAAAGCACTTCAACATTGCCGTAAAGATCGGGCTGCGCAACCAGCGTCACAAACTTCTCGTCGGCGCCCGTTCCCGCCGTATGAGCGCTAAGCACCATGGTTGCGCCAGAGCTATAGGCCAGCTCAAACACCCTGAACTGCTCGTCTTCAAGCGGCGCGGGCTCTTGCGGAGGCGCGGGTGCGGCAGCCTTGGTGCTCTTGTGGGTGGTGGTCTTCGCCGTCTTGGTCGCTGGCTTGGGCGCGGGCGGAGGAGTCAATCCCAGCGCCGTCCGCGCCAAATCTTCGAGCTGAGCCTTGTACTTTTGCTGATCGTCGGGATTCGCCCAGGAATAATCCCACGGATGGTCGGGCGTGTTCCGGGCGTCGGAAACGGCGACCGTTTGATGCATCTCCGGTGGCAGGCCCTTCAAGGTTGGCGCGGCCACGCCGCCCATCTCACCGGTGCCGTAAGAAACCTGTCCGCGCTTCAGTTTCGGCCGGTTGGGATCGGTGCTGTCGACCGAAGAGACCGACGGATCGTCGTCGCTGGTACTCCCGCTCTTCTTCTTTGTCAGCTTGGGCCGGTCGGGATCGGTACTGCCGCTGCCCGAATCCGCTGTCGTGCTGCTGCCGCTGTCAGTGCTCTTGTGCAGTGTTGGCCGGTCGGGGTCCGACGCAGGCTGCGATCCCGTATTCGAACCTGAATCGGTTCCCGAATCGCTGCCTGAGCCGGGAGCTTTGTGCAGCGTGGGGCGATCGGGATCGGGCGCTTCATTGGGATTGCCGCCGCCCGACCCGGAGCCTGACCCGGAGCCAGAATCGCCGGAGTCACGCTTGCGATGCAGCACCGGCTGATCGCTCGCTGCGTCATCATCCACCTTCCAGTCATGCGCATTCAACGGCTTGGGCGGTTTGGGCTTGGGCAGCGGCTCCAGCTTTCCGTAGCCCACCCATGAGCCATTCTCTTGTGAGGCGCCATAGACGACAAAGAGCCCGGTATTCTTGCCGTCTTCCTTTAACTGGTATTCAACCTCTCCGTCGAGTGCGATGGGCTGGGGCCGGGCTAGATAAATGCCCCCGTCCTGCAACTCCTTGCCGTCGAAAACGGTGATTGGAATGATCCGGCTGCGGGTGGGATGCTGCTGATCGCCGATCCACTCCAGCACCGCAACCGATCGCAGTTCTGGAGCGTTGTCGCTCTTGCCCACCTGGCCAACGTACTGCGCACCCGCCGGCCTCACGCACACCGCGGTTGCACCGGCAAGCACCAATACGAGTTTGACAACGAATCTGAAACGGAAGGGAAGCGATGACACGGGAGAGTTGCCTCGAAGATAATCGATACCGGGTTGTTGGGGCTGCATCAAGGTTCGGCGGGGCGAGCGAAGCCCGCCATGTGATTGTGTCACGTTTCGCGTTGACGATGCCGTTTGCCTCAAACGCCGTACCATCTTGATTGTGAGGATAATCTTCATGGAACTGAACAAGAAAGTTGCCGATTTTACGCTCCAGACCGACGAGAGCAAAGACGCCAGCCTGTCTGATTATGCGGGCAAGCCCGTTGTGCTGTTCTTTTATCCACGCGCCGATACCCCCGGCTGCACCATTGAGGCCTGCGGATTCCGCGACCAGTTCAAGAAGCTTCAGGCCGCCGGCGCCGTGGTTCTGGGCATCAGCCGCGATACGCCCAAAGACCAGGCAAAGTTTCGCGCAAAATATGACCTTCCCTACACACTCCTTGCTGATGTAGACGAGAAAGTTTGCAATCAGTTTGGCGTAATGAAGGAAAAGAACATGTACGGCAAGAAAGTATGGGGGATAGCGCGGACTACATTCCTGATCGGCCCCGACCAGACCCTGCTGCACATTTTTGAGAATGTGAAACCCGAGGGCCACGCCGAAGAGGTGCTGGCGCTGATCAAGGAGTGGAAGAAAGCGCACAAGTAGTGAGAGTGGGCAAGAAAACGGGCACCTCAGGTCCCGACCTGGGGACCTGAGGCCCACCCCTTCTACCCAGGCATGTCATCGTGAACCCCAACTCCCAGGCTTGTCATCCTGGACGAAGCGGAAGGATCTGCGGTGGCCTTTGCAGTTGCCTTTAAGGAGACCGCATTCCCTGAGCAATCAAATTCTGCCTACCCCGACCGGAGCCTCCTATGTTCACGCGCAATCTGTTAGCCGCCATTCTCTCGCTCATCCCCGCCTGCGCCGTCGCGCAGACTGACACCGGCCCTGCGCCCGATGTCGCGGCTATTCACACGCTCATAGGGCAGTACACCAAGGCTATCGATACGGTTGACCTGCAGTCGCTCTCGCAAATCTGGTCTCACTCGCCCGAGGTTTCGTTTATCTATCCGCTGGGCGAGGAGCATGGGCTCGACGCCATCGAGCAGCATGTCTTTCAAAACGTGATGGGAGGCATGTTTTCGGCTCGCGATCTTCAGGCGCATGGATTGGAAATCCACGTGAACGGAGATGCAGCGTGGTCAGAATTCCATTGGGTTTTTCACGCCACGATGCGCAAAGACGGCTCGGCCGTAACCACGCGCGGCGTCGAAACCCAGATCTACCGCAAAGAATCCGGGAGCTGGCGCCTGGTTCACGTCCATTACTCCGGAGACACTCAATCCACCCCTTGAGCGGGACGCGGAAATCCCCGCGTGCCACTTTCGAGCCCGCCGAAGTCCCGAATTCCCAAGAGTCCCCAAATCCCAGCCCTGTCTTGCTGACTCTGCCCCCGAAACGTAGTGGCGGGGGAAGCGGAAGGATCTGCGGTTGCCTTTGCCGTTGCCTTTTCCGGCCCCCGGGATGCTGCCCGCCGGCCCAGTCCAGCCCCGCATTCCCTGTGCTACCCTTTCACCAATTGTGGCTAATTTCGAAAAAACCCCGGCCGAAGTCCAGGAGATCCTGTCCAAGCCTATTCAGCAGCTCGGCCTCAAGCTGGAAGGCTCTCCACTTGACCGCTTCGTCCAGCAACTCTACAAGGAGCTGGATGCCAAGAATCTCAAAAAATTCCGCCCCAAGTGCTATCTCACCGATGAGTGGGGCTGCCCGAACATGGAACCCGTCATCGGAATCCCTTTCTACCTGGCCGATCCCAAACTGCAGCGCCTTGAGTCGGAGATGAACGACATCGAAGACGCACGGCAGATCATGATGTACATGCGCCACGAAGCCGGCCACGCTTTCAATTACGCCTACGCTCTCTTTAAAACTGAAGAATGGCGCAACATCTTCGGATCGTTCCGGCGCCCCTACCGGGACAGCTACAAGCCGGTTCCGTTTTCACGCCAGTTCGTGCGGCACATGGAGGGATGGTACGCGCAGAAACATCCCGATGAAGATTTCGCTGAAACCTTCGCGGTATGGCTGACGCCTCGCTCCAACTGGCGCAAGCGCTACAAGGATTGGGGCGCGATGAAGAAGCTGCTCTACATGGATCGAATCGGGCACAAGCTCGGCGATACAGATCCCCTGGTCGGGCACGGCGATACCGATATTACCGTCGACGAAATGGCGGTGACCGTCGGCGAGTTCTATCAGCATGCGCTCGATCAACAGCTCACGCCCGGCGAACTTCCTCTCGACACCGATCTGCGCGACATCTTCAACGTATCCAGGCGTCGCAGAAATAATGTGCGTCCCGCGGCCGATCTTCTCCGCGAAAATCGCAAGGTCCTCGTCGACAAGGTGAACTATTGGACTGGCGTTCAGCGTCCGCTGGTAAAAAAATTAGTTGAAGCGATCGAAGCAAAAGTAAACGACCTTGGCCTGCATGCCGACATAAAATGTGAAAGGGACTATTTGACCGAGGTCGCAGTGTACGCGACCGCACTGGCAATGAACTACATGACTCGGGGCAAGTTCATTCAACCCTGAAACGTGATTCGCTGCGTGATTCCACGCTTGCATCAATGCGTGCGCCGCGGCAAATGCAAACAGATCGAAAGGCGTAGAGGCATCATGGCAAACCTCAAAATAACCATCTTGCACGACGTTTGGGAAGAGGGGCCGCCTGAGCCTGAGCCGGAGCCAGTAAAGGCGCCGCGCGGCAAGGGCAAACGTCAGAAGAAGAAAAAGAATCCGCTGTACGATCGCGAAGAGATATTCGAGGCGCTCACCAAGCTAGGCCACGAACCTTCTTATCACGTTCTGGACGGCAAGAACCAATCGCTGCATGCGCTCGGCCGGTGCGGCGCCGACCTCATCTTCAACCTTACTGAGTCATATGCAGGCGACGACACCATGGACAAAAACATCGCCGCCTATCTCGAGCTGCTGCACATTCCCTATACCGGCAGCGGCCCGCAGGCTCTCTATCTGGCCCAGGACAAGTCGATCGCCAAAAAGATTTTCGACTTCCACAAAATCAAGACCCCCGACTTTGCCACGTCGTATCGAGGCCGCACCGATCACTCGCACGATATCAAGTTCCCGCTCATCGTCAAGCCTGTCTCCGAAGATGGATCCATCGGCATCGATAACGGCTCAGTGGTTGACAGCGTGAAAGAGCTGATGGAACGCATCGACTACATCCATGAGGAATTCGATAGCCCGGCGCTGGTTGAGGAGTACATCGAAGGCCGCGAAATCTACGCCTCCATCCTGGGCAACGAAAACGCCGAGGTGCTGCCGCTGATAGAACTCGATCTTTCCAAGCTTCCCGAAGGCAGCCGAAGGATCGCCGGCCAGGACGTGAAATTCGATTTCGAGACCGAGGCTTACAAGGTCACCAAGTCCGCGCCCGTTGAAGGCCTCGACGACGAGATCATGAAGAAACTTCAAGACACGGCGCTCGCCGCCAGCCGCGCCCTAAAGCTGCGCGACTATAGCCGCGTCGATATGCGGCTCGACAAAGAAGGCGAGGTCTACGTAATCGAAGCTAACCCCAATCCATGGCTCGCCAGCGCCGCCGAATTCACTATGGCAGCCAGGAAGGCCGGCTACTCCTACACCGACATGATCGATAAAATCGTGGAGCTGGCTCGCGCCCGCTCAATGTAATTCAAACCGAAGGCATCGAAGTTCAGCGGGCCTCGATTTTGCCGGAGATGCGGTTGTACTCTTCGTGCGAAATAATGTGGCGCTTCACCAGGTCGTATGAGTCGTTATACGGCCGATGCTCGATGATGCGGTTTGCGGCCGCATCGTCAACGCCCGGAAGGGACTTCAGATCGTCGGCCGATGCGCGATTGATGTTAATGGTGCGCTGCTGCTTCACACCTTCAACCACTCCCTGCACAACCGCTTTCGTATCGCGGGCAGCGGCCGAGGTCGCGCGGGCTGTCTGCTCGCGAATTTCGTCGGGGCTGCGATCATGCGGCGTGCATCCGATAAGAACGACAGGTATCAACAGTACGAACGCCGAAAACTTCATGCGCGTTTAGATGCTGAGAAGCGCTTTCGAGCGTAGGTTGACTCATTTCAGCCATTCGTCGAGCGTCGGTGATATACAGGGGATAAGCCTTGGCTCAAAAGAAACCATCGCGACTAAGTTTGCATCTCCACTTCCCTCCCTGCCGGCAAGTCATCCAATCGTTGAGTACGAAGTTTCGCGCGAGGTCAAACAATGCAGGTTCCGAATCATGTGCAAGAACATATAGATACAATCGCCAAACATGAACACGAATTTCTGGCGCGAAGATCGCCGGCGGAACGACTGGGCGATTTAACGGCCGCCGTCGTCGGCAATCTCGGCTTTGTAGCCGCTCATATCTTGCTTTTCATTTTCTGGATTCTCGTAAACACCTTGCATTTGGCGCAAATTCCGCATTTCGATCCCATGCCCTTTTCGCTTCTTGCAACCCTCGTCGCCATGGAGGCTATCCTGCTGGCCAGCCTGATCCTCATGAGGCAGTCACGACTCGCTCGCCGCGCCGATGAACGGGAACATCTCGTGCTCCAAATCCTTCTCCTCACTGAAAAAGAAGTGACGGCGGTGATAAGCATGAACCAGCAAATTGCGACTAAGGTGGGATTATCGAATATGGAAAACAGCAAGGAATTCGAACAACTCGGTCAGAATACTTCAATCGACGAAGTCGCTCAGGACATACAACGAAGTCTGTCGGACGATCCGTCGTAGGCGCGTTGCCGCCCTTCCAACCCAGCCAATGTCATCCTGAACGAAGTGAAGGATCTGCGGTTGCTCTTGCAGTTGCTCCTAAGGAGGTCGCCCACTTTGCTACACTTCACCTGCAATGAACGTGCCCACGTCCGGCAAATTAATGAAGCGCGCCTTCTTCGAAGACCCTCCCGAACAGGTTTCCCCGCGTCTCCTGGGCAAGATCCTCGCGCGCCGTACTCGCTCAGGATGGATCGCGGGCCGCATCGTCGAGGTCGAAGCGTATCTTGGACCGCACAACGATCCGCCCGATCCCGCCGCACACACTTATCGCGGACCCACGCCGCGCAACCAGGTCATCTTCGGACCGCCGGGCCACGCGTATGTTTATTCAATCTACGGCCGCTACTACTGCATGAACATTTCCTGCGAGCCTGAAGGGCAGGCCGGCTGCATTCTTTTGCGCGCGCTTGAGCCGGTCTCAGGCCTGAAACAGATGGCGCGCAATCGCGGTCTCAGCGCCGGTGCTAAACCCAGCCAACTCACCTCGGGTCCAAGTCGCCTTTGCCAGGCGCTGGGTCTCACGCGAGATCAACACAATGGCCTCGATCTCCTCGATCCTAAGTCGCCGCTTCAGGTGCTCGACGACGGCTTCAAGGCCGACCAGGTTCTCATCACCGTTCGCATCGGCATTCGCCGTGCCGTCGATCTCCCATTGCGATTCTGCATTCGCGGCCACGCCTGCGTCTCAGGGCCGAAATCGCACCGTTAGCGCGTCCTTCACTCCGTCTCCCTGCGCCCGCTTCTTTTCGAGGAATCGCCGCACCGCCGGATCGGCCTCCATTCCGATAGCAATCTCGTACGCCTTTTGTGCTTCGTCGTGGGCTCCGGTTCGCACCAGTAATTCGGCTCGCGCCGCCCAGTACGGTTGATACGCCCGAACCCGGTCATCGGCCTCAACCAGCGCAAGCGCCTGCAATCCGGCGTCGGCTCCCTCAACTTCGGCCAGGGCTACTGCGCGATTGATCTGCGCAACCGGCGAGCCCGTCAGCTTTACCAGGGCTGCATAGAGTTCCAGAATCGCGGTCCATGCAATCTTTCCGGTCCGCCGCCGCTCCACATGTGCCGACTGGATGGCCGCTTCAAGTTGAAATCTGCCGATCTGACCGAATCCGCATGCGCGTCGCAGCGCCGCTTCGGCCTCCTCGATCATCGGCGTATTCCACAACGCGGTTTCCTGTTCGGTCAACGGCACAAACTCGCCGCCCTGGTTTCGACGCGCAGGCCGCCGCGCTTCGGCATACAACATCAGCGCGAGCAATCCCCACGCCTCGGGCTCATCGGGTAACAACTCGGTCAGCATTCTTCCCAGGTAAATGGCCTCGCCCGCCAGCTCGCGCCGCGCCTCATCGGTTCCTGCGGCATCGACCCAGCCCTCGGTGAATCCGGCGTACACAGCGTCGAGCACGCCATCGAGCCGCTCGGCCAGCCCTCCGCGCTCCGGAACCCGGAAAGGAATGCCCGCGTGCCTGATCTTCGCTTTGGCTCTCACCAGTCGCTGCGCCATTGCCCCAGGCGACATCAGGAATGCCGAGGCAATCTGCGACGCCTCGAGTCCCAGCACTACCTGCAGCATCAGCGGAGCGCGAATTGCCGCATCGATGGCCGGATGCGCGCATGCAAACAACAGCGCCAGCCGGCGATCGGGAATTTCGGCTTCTTCTGTCGCAGCGACGGCCAATCGTTCCAGTTCTTCAGGGTCGCCGTTCCAGCGATCGCGACGCATGTGGTCGATCAGCTTGCGCCGCGCCACGGTCAGCAGCCAGGCTTCGGCATTCTGTGGGCATCCCTGCCGCGGCCAATCTTCGAGAGCTGCTTCAAAGGCTTCCTGCAGTGCGTCTTCGGCTGCAGCCACATCGCAAGTCTGGGCTGCCAGAAAAGCGATCAGCTTGCTGCGGCTGCGTCGCGCCAGCAATTCCGCAACCGTGTGAGCACCATCGTTCTCATGATGATTCGCCATCATTCTGGGTGGGCAGATCAGGATTTCTTTCCGCGGCTGCCGCGCGAATTCAGCCTCTCCAGCAGTTTCACTGTAACGATGTCGCCCGGGGCTTTTCCTATCGCATCAAGAATCTCAGCCTTTACCGGCAATTTGTGGTTGCCGTCTCCTAACGCCATAAATGAGCTTTGGAACGCGCGGCCATCAATCGTTCCTTTAACCTTGACCAATCCGCGCGTGCCAAAGAATGAGGCCGACTCCGGCCAGATAACGTAAGTCCAGCCGCCCGGCTTGGGGCTTTTGAGCAATTGCGCTCGAAATGATTTGTCCAGAATCGTCGCCTCATTCATTGCTTTGACCTCGCGCGCCGGCTTACATGGCCCAGATGGCCCGCACTTCAACAGTGCCGTGCTGAACCCCCGGGCAGCGGGCCGCCCACGTCATAGCCGCGTCCAGGTCGGGCACATCGATCAAATAATACCCGCCCAGTTGCTCTTTCGACTCGGCAAATGGACCATCCAGCACCTGTGTCTTTCCGTTGGTCGTGCGAAGCGTGGTCGCCGTGGCCGATGGCCGCAGCCGGTTCGAGCTCACCAGCACGCCGGCCTTTTTCAGCGCCTCGGTGTACGCCCCGTAGGCCGCAACGCCCTGTTGCTGTTGTTCCGGAGTCATCGCGCCCCAGCCCGACTCGTCCGCATAAAGTGTCAACAAATACTGCATAACCTTCCCTCCGATTTTGAATTGTAGGCGCTAAGGCATCTCTCTAAGGTGCAGTCTGGGTGCCCCACCCTTGCCGCGTCTTTGTTTTTGCGGCCAGGGTGGGATTGTTCTACAGCAAAAGGAAAGATGCATAGCCGCCTCAATCTGATGACGAACCAATCCGCCCTCAATCGACATCGGTCCGTTTTTTTCTTTCCAGCCTCTTGTGCTCTCAACCGTTGAATTGACACCGGGATGCGTCTCAATCGGATAGAATTTCGTCCAACGGATGTACCCACTCCACCCCGCGAGGAACCCCGCACGTGAAATTAGCTTCCCTCCTGCTCCCGTCCGGCGCTGTCGCGCTTCTTGGCGCAGCCGTATTCGTTTGCGCCTCCATAGCCCAGGCTCCGCAAGCTGCACCGGCCGGCGGACCCGGCGGTCCGCCCCGTTCGTACCCGGCGCCCACCAACCTGCAGGTGCTGCCCAAGAATCTTACCGGCAACCAGGTGCACGAAATCATGGAGGGATACGCGGGCGCTCTTGGCCAGCACTGCAATTACTGCCACGCCGCCGACCCAAAGAACGTTGGCCCCAACGGCCGTCCGCGCCTTAACTTTGCCTCTGACGATAAAGACGAGAAGAAGATGGCACGCATCATGATCTCCATGACCGACGACATCAACAAGAACTACGTGTCAAAGGTAGCGGCGATGGACGAGATGCCTGAAAAGGCGCCGCCGGTGACTTGCGGAACATGCCATCAGGGCCACGAAGATCCGCCGGAGTTCAAGGCTGCGCCGGAGCATGGACCGGGTGCGCCGATGCCGGGAATGCAGCACTGAGGCTGGCTCTCGCGGATCGCTCACTTGGCGCAAGTCTCTGAGGGCCGGGAGGCCCTCAGTACAGCCGGTCAAAAGACCGGCGGTACTCGCCACTGATCACTGATAACTGACCACTGAGCACTGACCACAGTTCTCTAGATTTCAGGCTGGCGGGGGCGGGCCAGGAATCGCGCGCCTAACGCGCCGCCGGCGATTGAAAATAGCATCAATGCCGCGGCTAGTTCGCCGGTCATCGACAGGAATGCCTCGGCGCGTCCTTGCGGCGTAAGCATCATTGTCTTCATAGTGGCCGCGCTGGGCGCGTCCAGCCCAAACGCAACCGAGAAGTCGGCGAATAACTTGTTGACAGTAGTTGTCCACAGGCTGTCGATGGGCGCACCAAAACCAAACCAGTACCGCGCCCCATACAGCAGCAGTCCGCAAATGGCGGTTGCGGTCCACGCGCTCATGATTCCCGTGATAAGCCCGATGCGTGCGCCTGCGCCGATCGTGATCCATGCCGGCTTCTGGTTGCGCTTGTAGATTGCCACTACCCACGCCGCCGCTGCCGCCATCAGGAACAGCAGCCCCAGAAAACCTGATTCATTCGCAATCGAGTACAGAAAAAATACCGCGAATACAATTCCCGCCGGTACAGCCAGCTTTGCCGCTACGCTCATCGCCGGCTTCCACGCAATACTGGCCGCATCGCGCACCGGTTCCACGCGCCGCTCGGGCTGCGCCGACCCGATGCCTGCGTCTGCCTCGTATACAAGTTGCGGCAGGCCGCACATCGGGCAGTAGGTCGAACTGTCTTCTATCGCCTGATGACAACGTGTGCAGGTTATTTCCATCTAACTATGAGCCTATCGCATCCGGGCGCGCGGGTGCGCGGGGGTGAGCCGAAGCGTCAGCCTGAGAATTTGAGATCAGCGGGATCAGGTTCGGGAATCCTGCAGCGTCTTACTTTTTGCTATACGGCGGTTCCACCCTGGCCACAAAATCAAAAGCGTTCTCAGAGTGCCCCACACGCACTCTATAGCTCAGGATTCTGCCCTTCTATGCGTGTGCGTGGACTTGGGTCTGCGCGGTTTTCTCCCCAGCTTGAGCCCATTGTACGCAAACAAAGACACGTAGTCGCGATGCATGCAGGCATAACACCGTACAGGAATCTTTATCTTTAGAAGCTGGCCCAGATCGAAGCTCCGGAAGTGAGACCGGTGCATTTCTGTTGATCCGCACATTGAGCAATAAATACCCACGGGGAGCACCTCAATCTTTGAAACCGAGAACGTGCCTCGTGGGAGCATTATAACGGTTACTTTAGGTTAAACCTAGGTCATCCATATTAAAAAGCGGAGAAGCGTTCAATTCATCGATAAGGCATTTGTTTTCATCAAAATTGAAAAGTAACACTACGATTCAGGAAACATCAGGGGTACTGCATTGTGGATTTCTTTGTCCTCAACCGGCCATGTGAAGCCGATCCTGAACTATCGATTCAGCCGCTGCCACCGCCTCTTCCAGCGTCATATTCGTGGAGTCGAGCAAGACGGCATCCGCCGCGGCCTTCAGTGGCGAATCGGCGCGATTGCGGTCGCGCTCGTCGCGGGCGCGCATCTCGCGGATTACCTCTTCGGGCTGCACTACGGGAATCTTGCCTGCCAGGCCAAGCTGCTCAAAGCGGCGCTGGCCGCGGACCTCGGGAGCCGCGTCGAGGAAGATCTTGACTTCAGCATGGGGAAAAACCACGGTGCCGATATCGCGGCCTTCCATCACCACGCCGCCCTCTTCTCCAACTTGCTGCTGCAGCCGAACCATCCAGGCGCGAATCGCGGGAAAAACACTTACCCGCGAAGCTGCGTCGGTGACTGACGCGGTGCGAATAAGGTGGGTAACGTCTTCGCCGTCAAGCAAAACGCGATTATCTTCGCCGCCCGGCTCCAGCCGGATTTGCGTGCCCACAGCAAGCGCCTCGAGAGAACTGCTGTTATCCAAAGGAACGCCGGCACGCAACGCCTTGAGAGCAAACGCGCGATACATAGCGCCCGTCTCCAGGTTGAGCAGGCCGAAATGACGGGCCAGATGGCGCGCGATCGTACTTTTTCCCGCGCCAGCGGGCCCATCGATTGCAATGATGATTTTCCGGCCCTTTAACGAGCTTGCCAAGCGGGAATTTTCCGCGTTCATCCGCGCTTCTTCGTCCTTTGCTTTGCCGGCGCTGTGAATCCGTAGCGTTTGCTGTTACCGGCTTTGGCGCCCGCAGTCAGAGCCGGCTTGCGCGAACGCGCGTCAACACGCACATCCTTACGCGAAGTGCCCGAACGCGCAGCGACGCCGGACTTGGCCACCACCTTGCCGTTCGATGCGTGTCCATTGCGCTGCACCCGCGACTGCGAAGTTGCCTTGCCATTTCCGTTGGAAGCATGGCCGTTGCGCAGGCTGCCGTTTCTCGACGCGTGGCTGCCGTTCAACGAACTGCTGCGGTTTCCATTGCCGTTCGACGGCTTCGCCCAGCGCGCAGCAGACGAGACGCGCGTTGCTCCGGGTCGGCTTGAAGTTCCAGGACGACTTGACGCTGTGCGGGCCTCGCGCGTCGGCCGCCGCGATGACCGGCTGGCAGGAGCCTGCGCCCGTTTGCGATCACGAGCGTGCGATGAAGAACGGCTGAATTGCGGCCGCGCTGTCGAAGGCTTGCTGATCGAGGCGGGCTTGCTCTCGGCTGAGATCCGCGGAGCAGCTTGCGCAGTTACGTCCGGCACAGCAGCAGGCAATGCCACTGGCTCGGGCTCCGGACGCCGCTCAGGTACAAAAGGCGTCTCTTCTTCAAAACGCCCTGTGTTGAAGAAATATGAAGATGCCATTGCCGAGCTGGCGTAGATGTTGGTCGACACCGTGAATTCCGGCAGCGTTCCCGCTACATAGAAATGTGGCGCGTGACCCAGCGAGATTGTGTGAACCTGCCGCGTTGCAACCAGCCCGCGCAGCACTTCGCGTATCTTGCTGCGAGCTGTGAGTGGGGCAAGAAACAGCTCCACATCTTCCATGCTGGCGGCTATTACAGCCTGCAGGTAGATTGAGGCGAGCACTGAGATTGCGGTCACCTGCGACGTGGATGCGCCCTCGGCAATCGCCTTCTGGAACCGCAGCCGCAGAAGCTGCCACTTGGCGTGCTGGCCCGGTGCTGCAATCACCGGAATGATGCGCAGTTGCTGCCAGAGCTCGGTGATGGCGCGCAGAACCGCCGCCTCAGTCACCTCTTTGCCAAGCGCTCGCGTGAGCTGCGGAATGGTGGCGTCGCCGGCCTCGAGCAGCTTGTAGGCCTGGATCGCGAGCGGTGAAACCTGGCGCGAGCCCGTCAGTTGCGGGGTGCGGCGCCAATCGCGGTCGCCGCGCAGCGCGTAAACGTAAGGAAGAACCCAGGCCGCCACCACAAAATCGGGGTGCTCGCCGGGCTGGCCAAGCAGGTTGAGTCGGACTGCGATGCCGTCAAGCTCAAGACGAACCAGCAGTTCCTCTGCTAATGAGATGTGTTTTTGATCGGGGTTTGAATTGCGCTCGCCCGCGACGGCCTCAACAAACGATGGGGCCAGACCCGCGGAATACTGGCGGCGCGGGAGGAAGAGACAAAGTCCGGTCTCCTCGATCCAGGTTCGGGCATCTTCAAGAGTCAGTGCTCCGTGCCCATTCAGGCGCATCCGTTCGACGCGCGACGCTTCCAATTGCTCTGCTGTCAAAGAAAAAACCTCACTTCCAGGCTGGCGCTACGGCATAACCAGAGTTATTGCGTCCTGTTTTTGCCTCATTGCCAAAGGTTGACGCCTGCCAGACCCACGGCCTGTGCAGCCGGTCGCAGGGGTATTTCAACGATTCGCGTCAACGAATTACAAGCGTTCCGGGATATATTTCCCGGTTTTGCTTAATTTGCGCCGGCTATTCGCTCCTGGGAGCGGAACAGCCACCTTCCAAGCGTCCTAAACTCGATGGAAGGCGCGTTGGATCTCTCTCCAAGAATACAGCAAAGCGATTGGACGTCCATGGGGGCAACTAGTTGGGTGTCTTGTTTTAGCAAGTTCCAACAATAGCCACTCCATACGTTCCGGGTCAAGAGGGGTGTTTACCTTGATGGCGGAGTGGTAGGCGATGGACGCCGCGATGCGACTGCGAATGGTTGCAAGTTGTTCATTCTGCTTATGTTGATCTCCTGGCAGATAGGCCTCGTCATCACCGTCGCTGGCCGTTTGCTCGATCACTTCAGCCAGCGTTCGCTCCAGCTCCGCACCCTCTAGTCCCACCGGCGAAGCCTTCACTGCGAGGGTCTGCGGGCCGAATGGCTCAACTTCGAAGCCGTTCCGCTCTAACTCATCGGCGATGCGCGTAAACACAATCATTTGTTCAGGTTTCAGTTCAAAAAGCAGGGGCATCAGCAATCGCTGCCGCTGCACGCGTTCAACTTGTCTTTCGCGCAAAATTTTTTCAAAAAGCACTCTTTCGTGTGCAACATGCTGATCGATGATCCATAAACCGTCTTCCCCGGTCGCCAAAATAAACGATTCTCGGAGCTGCCCCAGCGGCCGGAGCGACCCTAAATGGTTTAGATTGCTAGCCGATTGTTCGGCTTCGACGATGGCCGCTGCCGCTTCCGCACCCGCGGAGTCGGAAAGCCCCCCGGCATTACCCGGGCCGCATTCCAGGGTGTCGGACGGTACCGCAGGCTGGAACAGTGCCGCCGCCGCTTCGCCCCAGGCCCGCCGATCGAAAAAGCGCGGGTCAAATCCCCCGAACCGAGGTCCGATGTCCAAGGCTGCCTCGTCTCCCTCCGGGGCCCCGAATGGCAGCCGGCCAGGCACCGCCGACGGCTGGCGAGGCGTCAGGCGGAATGGCTCGGCATCCGTCGCGCCCCCTGCAAACGCCTCGGGGTCTGAATCGGGCAATGGTGCTGGCGCCCCAGGCAGAGGCGATGTGGCCGTCGGAATCAGCGATGGGCTTGCCGTGGGCTGCGACTGAAGCGCGTTCAGGAATCCCGCTGCCGGACGCGCCTTCACCAGGGCCGTGCGCAGGCTGTCGCGGACGAAGTCGTGCACCAGCGTTTGCTGCCGGAACCGCACCTCGGTCTTGGCCGGATGCACGTTCACGTCCACCTCTTCGGGCGGCATTTCAATAAACAGCAGAACCACCGGGAAGCTGGTCGGAGGAATCACGTTCCGGTACGCCTCGGTGATGGCGTGCATCATCAGCCGGTCGCGGATGAGCCGCTTGTTGACGAAGATGTAGATCGAATTGCGGTTGAGCTTTTGCAGTTCGGGCTTGGAGTAGAACCCTGTCAGCCGAAGCGTGCCCGGGATCCGTTTAGGCGCATCGGGATCCACTCTCCACGGCGGCGGCTCGGGCAGACCCCCGCGCTCCAGCGGCAACTCCGCAGCCACCGGGAGCAACTGGCCCAGGGTCTCTTTGCCGAAGATCTGGTAAATACGCTCTGCGGTGCGACTGACCGGCGGCGCGGCCACGATTGTGTGGCTCGCCGAAACCAGCTCAAAGTGCTTCTCAGGGTGGGCCAGCGCGTAGTGTGTCACCAGCGCCGTAACATGCGCGAGCTCGGTCGATTCTGCGCGCAAAAACTTGCGCCGCGCCGGTGTATTGAAAAAGAGATCGCTTACGGCGATGGTGGTCCCGCGCGGCAGTGCGGCGTCTTCAACGTTGTGAATCTTTCCTCCGGCAATTTCCATGAGTGTGCCTGCGCCGTCTTCGCCGGTTGCCGTTTCCAAAGTCACTCGCGCAACCGAGGCAATCGATGGCAGCGCCTCACCCCGAAATCCAAGCGTAGCAATCGCCAGCAGATCGTCGGCACTGCGCAGCTTCGATGTTGCATGCCGCTCAAACGCCAGCAGCGCGTCGTCGCGATTCATGCCCTGCCCGTCGTCGGCCACGCGGATCAGCTTGCGCCCGCCACCCTCCACCTCAATGCGAATCCGGTTGGCGCCTGCATCGATCGCGTTCTCAAGCAGCTCTTTCACTACTGACGCGGGGCGGTCCACCACTTCGCCGGCAGCGATCTGATTCGCCACCTGATCGGAAAGAATCCGGATGCGCCCCATAAGGGATTAGAGTACCGCAGTGTCGATATCGGCATGGCTGTGAATCGGAAGGCTTAATTGCGCAAATTCTGGGCAGGCGGTTGCCCCATTCTCGCAGGTCTCTGTTTTTTGAGGCCAGGGAGGGATCGGTCTTCAGCCAAAGGACAAATGCTCTAAGTCGTAAACGCAAACCAGCCCCTTATGTTCGCAACCTAACGATTTCAACAGGCTGGCGTCAAACTGTTACTGTGTGTAACATCATCTCTGAATGCGCCCGCCAGGGTATGTGGAGGTCGGTCAATGAGGGAGCTGCTGCAGGATCTGACTTATGCGTTTCGCCAGATGCGCAAGACACCCGGCTTCACCGCAACGGTGCTGCTCACGCTCGCGCTGGGCATCGGCGCAAACTCGGCCATCTTTACCTTGGTCAATGCCATCCTGCTCCATAACCTTCCCGTAACAGATCCTAAAACCCTCATCCGCATCGGCGACAAAGACGACTGCTGCGTCAACGGCGGCTGGAGTGACGATGGCGATAACTCGCTCTTTGCCACCGACACCTATTACATGTTCAAGAAGAGCCTGCCGGAGTTTGAAGAGCTGGCCGCGATGGAATCGGGCTACGCGTGGCGGCCCATTATCGTCCGCCGCGCCGGGCCCCACACGCAAGCGAAATCCGTCATGGGAACCTTCGTCTCGGGCAACTACTTCCGTGTATTTGGTCTATCGCCGGCGGCCGGCCGGTTCTTTGCGGATTCCGAAGATACTAAAGGCGCGGCAATCACTGCCGTGATGAGCTACGACGCCTGGCAGCAGGACTACGCCGCCGATCCTACGGTCGTGGGCAGCGCATTTTATGTCAACACCAAGCCCGTCACCATCATCGGGGTCGCACCCAAGGGGTTCTACGGCGATCGCATCGATACCAATCCGCCCAAGTACTTTCTGCCCATGAACGCGATGGATGCGGTCAGCGGCGCGCCGTACTTTAACGACCCTAATTTGCAGTGGGCCTACATCATCGGCCGCGTCAAACCGGGAACTTCCATCGCCGCGCTCCAGGCCAAGGCCAGCGTCCTCCTGAAACAGGCATATGCTCCCCTCAAAACATTTACCGATCAGCGTTCCAAAAAGTCCCTTTCGCTGACCCATGTTGTTCTTTCACCTGGCGGCGGGGGCATCCAGAACATGCAGCAAGGATATAAGGACCGCCTGAACCTGCTGCAATGGATCGCCGCGCTCGTCCTGCTCGTGGCGTGCGCCAACATTGCTAACCTGCTGCTGGTGCGCGGCATGAGCCGCCGCGCTGAGCTTTCCGTCCGCTCCGCTCTGGGTGCCCAGCGCAGCCGCATCGTTCGCCAGCTTCTTACTGAAAGCGTTCTTCTCTCCGGCCTGGGTGGCCTCCTCGGCCTCGCCGTTTCCTATCTCGGAGCCCATGCGCTGCTGGCGCTCGCCTTTCCCGATCAACAAAACATGCCGGTGAATGCCGCGCCTTCGCCACTCGTCATCGGGTTTGCGTTTGCGCTTTCGCTGGTTACGGGCGTTCTCTTTGGACTGGCGCCGGCCCTGATGGCCGCCCGCACACAACCCGCCGATGCTCTGCGCTCCAATGCGCGTACCACCGCTCATGGAGCATCGTTCCTGCAGCGATCGCTGGTGGTGTTGCAGTCGGCTCTCTCGCTCGTGCTGCTGGTCGCCGCCGGCCTGTTTGTGCAGAGTCTCAACAAGGCCGAGAACGTTGACATGAAGCTGGATGCAACCAATCGCTACATCGCCCACATCAATCCGCAGGCGGCCGGCTACAAAAATACTGAGGTCGAGCCCCTTTACCAGACCATCGTTGACCGCTTCCACGCCATCCCCGGCGTTCTAAAAGTTGGGCTGGCCACTTACACCCCGATGGAACAAAACAATTGGGGTTCCGGCGTAAAGGTGCAGGGCGAGCCGGACCTCAACAAAGGCGCATCCTGGGTCAAAGCCACTCCCGAGTATTTTGATTCCGTCGGCACCCACGTTGTAATGGGCCGCGGCTTCGGGCCGCAGGACACCATGAATGCGCCGCCGGTCGCGGTCGTGAACCAGGAATTTGTGAAGCAGTTCTTCGGCAAACGCAATCCGATCGGGCATCGTTTTGGATCTTCGGGTCCGGCCAAGGTTCCCCAGGATGGAGCGCATGAGATTGTCGGCGTAGTTGAAGACACCACGTATACAAGCGTGTATTGGAAAGATCACGCCATGTATTTTCTGCCCCTCACGCAGCCCGCCGGCGTAGCCAACGACCCTGAAAACCCAGTCGACGAAGACCTGTCCACCTACGCCGGCGCGATTGTGATCCAGACCGGCCGCCCCGTCCCCGGCTTTGAAAAGATCGTGGGTCAAACCCTGGCCAGCATCAATCCCAATCTCACCATAGTCAAGTTCGAGACCTTCCAGCAGCAGATTGACGACCAGTTCAATTCCGAACGCCTCATCGCCCGGCTTACTTCGCTCTTCGGCCTGCTGGCGCTGCTGCTCGCCGCCATCGGACTTTATGGCGTTACGGCCTATATCGTGGCGCGCCGCACGCCTGAAATCGGCATTCGCATGGCACTGGGAGCGGCACGCAGCCGCGTTATCGGCATGGTGATGCGCGGAGCCATGCTGCAATCCGTCATCGGTCTCGCCATCGGCATTCCGGTTGCAATCTTCTGCGTGCGCTACGTCAAGTCGCAGCTTTACGAGATCACCAGCGTCAATGTGCCGGTGATGGCAGTCGCCATTGGTGTGCTGTTGCTTGCCGCTGCCGTAGCCGGCATCATTCCAGCCCGCCGCGCAGCCTCCATCGATCCCGTAAAAGCCTTGCGCATTGAATGAGGGAGCCCCCAGACCCTGGCATTCGGGGACCGGGGATGGTCCCTGGCTGGTTACCCCATCCTTTGCGCGTCATTTGCGCAAAGGGTGGGATACCACCAACTTCGAGTCAAGCGGAGGGCACCAACTTCGAATCGACCGGAGGAAGCAGGGGCCTTCAGGCCCTTGAGTTCGATGAAAAACCTGGTGCTTTGAAAGGGCACGGATTCATCCGTGCCACAAGTCCAGCAATATCAAAACGGCTTTAGCCGCCGAGAGATGGTTTAAAGCTTTGTCAGGAGTCTGAGGGGCTTTCAGGCCCCTGAATAACGGTGAAAACCCCCGCGGCCTTCAGGCCCGGGCCTCACTCACCCGTTGGCATACCACCAACCCGTAACTGCGTTTTTGAAATACCCCGCTTCGTCACCAGGTAAACCGCAAAGCTGCCCAGCCAGTGCCCGCCCTCGTAATGCTCTCCTGTGACAGCAGCCAACCCAGCCTGCCGGTGCGCGGCGGCAGCCGCCGTGATCGCCGCCAACCGCTTGTCGCTCTTCGGCAAGCTCGCGGCGATCCCCTCCAGCATCCATGCCCGGCTCAGATTGAGCCCGTCAAGGTGCGCCAGCTTGGGATCGCTTGGATCGGGCGACACAACCGGCCGCATCCAGCTCCCGCCGCCCGTCGCCGGAATCTGCGGCATGAATGCCGCGAGCCAGCGAGCAAACTCCTGGCTCGGAAGCACCCGCCGCATCAGATCCGCTTCGCCCAGGCAAGGCGACAGGAAATCCTCACCGGAAGGCTCGTAGGCCAATGGGCAGTTCCTGTCGCCGAAGTAGAACTGCCTGGCTTTCGACTCAATCAGCTCGGCGAACGCTCTGTTGCCGGAACTGCGGGCATAGTCCAGCATCAAGCCGAGAGCGAAAGCGCTCTGGTCGTGCTCGCCGATCCGCACCGGATGAGAGAGTTTGGGCAGCCAGTCGCTAAGCCTTCCCACCGCTGCATCCTCAAGCGGGCGCAGATTGGCCGCCATCTCGCTGGCCTGCGCATCGTTCCACTCCCTCAGTTCCGCCGCCAACTGCAGAAGCCACGCCAGCCCATACGGCCGCTCAAAACTTGCGCGTCCATCTCCTCGTAAATATTTAGCCTCCCGCGCAATGTTTTCCGCGGTCAGGCTTTGCCGCAACGCCTCCCGTGCAGGCCCCGCAAACGCCGCATCCGGATAAGTTCTCGCCAGCCTCGCCAGCAACCAGTGTCCGTGCACCGAGGAATGCCAGTCGTAACAGCCGTAGAAAGCCGGCGTCAGCTCCCGCGGCGGCGCAACGTCAGCATCGCTATTCAACGTGTGGCTGATGTGGTTTGGATACTCTTTGTGCACGCAGGCCAACGCAAGATTCGCAAACCGCTGGGCGGCCTTGCTGTCGAACTGACCTGTGCTTTGGGCGGCAGAACTCATGGCGAAAAGAGCGACGGAGGCGCAGACAAGCATCTTCATTGACTGTACTTTAGTGCATTTCAGAGAAGAGCCGCCTCGAATCATCAGTCAAGATCGGGCTATTGGGGAGAAGGGGCAAAAGTGTGCGTCTTAGCGTGGACAACATGAACGCCAAGGTGTCCCGGCGCGAGTGCTTGAACGGCGTGGCCGAACCTGGAGACGATCTGCAGGAAACTGATGTCCTCTATGACACAAAATCCGTGCAAGCGAAGGATCGCAGCCATGCCCGCGGGTTCGAAACGGCTGTCGGAACGTTCGCCAATTTTCTCAAGCTGTTGGCTCCGCCCTTTTTCAAGTTGTTTTACCTCTTCCGAAGATGCTTCGGGCGGTTCCATGTAGTCGAACACGACCTCCGAATTCTGGACTGAAGACATGTAGTCGAGAGTGCGGCCGATCGCGTCCTCCGTCAGATAGGGAACAACTCCGAGCCACGTAAAAAATGCGGGCGAGTTCTGTGCAAGGCCCGCGGCGACCAGCTTCTCTCCCAAATCGTCGCGCTCAAAATCGACTGGCACGAAGACAAGCGATGACGGAAGTTCGATCTGAGCTTCAGCCAGACGCTCGCGTTTCCAAGCCTGCGTCGCGGGGTGGTCCACCTCATAAATCTCCAGTCCGGCATGGCGATTCCGGAGAGCGAAAGTGTCGAGTCCTGCGCCCAGGATGACGATCTGCCGAATCCCTGCTTTCACAGCTGTTGACAAGGCATCTTCCGCAATCCGGCTTCGCGCGGTCGTGAACAGACGCCCGATGCTGGCCAAAGGGTGTCCGCTCGCAAATTGCAGCACGTCCTTTTCGTCTTCACCCAGAATCTTCATGGCAAACGGGTCATTGAGGATTGAGCCATGATCGAGCACCTGGTGAGCAGCTCGCTGTCGGGCGACCATCAGGGCTGTGCGGCTGGGTCCATCTGGCTTCATGTTTGTGGGTCTCCCTTATTATCGATGGCTGATCGCACGGGAATGATTGCCGGGCGTTCGGGCCGCCCGCCTTCGACCAGCTCTACCTGTACGCCGCGCCCTTCCCGTCAAATGAAGCGAAGACGCGCTCCATGATTTCTCGACGCAACGTGAGGCGCAGGTCAGTGCTCGATTCCGGCTCGGTGTTCGACTGAGGATGCAGCGCGGCCGACGGCGCGGGCGCTCCCGTGTCGGTCGTGTTCACCGCCAGAATTGCCGCCGCGTGCCGCGCGGGATCGATGAATATCTCTGATGAAAATCCGCCCTGGTCGCCGTCGTGGTACACATAGCGATGCCCCCCGATATTCAGCACAAAAAAGCCGAGTCCCATCTTCGGTGCATCCTCGGTGTATGCGGTCTTCTCCTCCCCGGCCACGGGCAGCACGCCAGTCCATGCCTCTTCAAGAGAACTGCGCTTCAGAACAAAGTCATCAACAGGATTGCTGGAGTCGCCGATAAGGAAGCGGACATACTTCTCCATGTCTGTGATGGGTGCTTTCAGGCCGCTGTTCGATGTAGTGATTCCGGTGTCGAAGTTGAACGGCTGCTCGGTGAGCTTGTCGCCGGCGCGCAGATAGCTGCCCGAAACGTGCGACTCAAGAAAATACGGCGAGCGATCGAAGTAGCTCCGCGTCATTCCCAGCGGCTTCAAGATGTTCTTGTCGATGTAGACTTCGAAATCGTCGCCGCTGAGCCGCTCGATAATCTGCCCAAGAAAAACATAGCCCAGGTTGGAATAGCTCCACCGGGTCCCCGGCTTGAATGCCACGTGCGTATAGGGCAGCATCGCCGCTACCTGCGCCCAGTGCGTCGGCTCAAACGGCTGCCAGTCGCAGTTTCTTGCATCGTCGCAGTCCCACGGCCAGGTAGGATTGCGAAAGCCCGCGCTGTGCGTAAGCAGATCGCGAACCGTGATCGCTTCAACGTCTCCGAAATCGTCGTGAACCTGCCGCAGCTCGGGCACATAACGCACCACCGGATCGTCCAGCGAAAGCTTGCCGCGATCGCGTAATTGCAGAATCGCAATCGATGTCAGTGTCTTGGTGATCGATGCCCAGTTATACGCGGTTTCGGCATCTACCGGCTGATTCGCGCCGTTCCGCATCACGCCGAAATAAAACTCCGTAGCCGGCCCCGGACCATGAACCAATGCCATTCCACCGCCAACAATCCGGTGCTGCGTCAGGACAGAATTGAAGCGCTGATGCAGCGCATCGAGCTGTGCGAGCCCCGATGAGGTGGAAAGTGGAACTCCGAAGAGCAAAGTAATGACGATGGTGCGTATTCCGGCCGGCATTCCGCCCATCATAATACGCGCCAGCCAGCTTGTACCGCCGGTCTCCCGACCGGCTGTGCGGAGGGTCTCCCGACCCTCCGGTGACGCGCACCCGCCGGGTGCCCCATCCTTTGCGCGTAGTTTGCGCAAAGGGTGGGATACCACCAACTCCGGCTCGAACGGAGGGAGCAGGGGCCTTCAGGCCTCTGAATAACGGAGAAGAAACCCGCGGCCTTCAGGCCCGGGCATTTTCCTGCGAACCTGACTTGTTCTAGATATGGCAGCTAGCCATGCCGCGCTTCTCAAGATAGCGCTGGTGGTATTCCTCCGCGCGCCAGAAGTTCTGCGCCGGCTCAACCCTGGTCACAATGCGTTTGGGCTTGAACGTGCCGGCTTCGGTTAACTGCTCGATCTTCGCCTGGGCCTGCTGCTGCTGCTCCGGCGAGTGGAAGAAGATCGCCGACCGGTATTGCGTGCCCCAGTCAGGCCCCTGGCGGTTGAGCGTCGTGGGGTCGTGCAACCTGAAGAACGCGTCCAGCAGTTGCTCGTAACTCACCTTCTCCGTGTCGAAATCGATTTCCACAACTTCGGCGTGACCGGTTTTGTCGGTGCACACGTCCTTGTAGGTGGGCCGTTCCAACGACCCGCCCTCATATCCCACCGCTGTAGCCGTTACGCCCGGAATGGCAGCAAACGCCGCCTCCACGCCCCAGAAGCACCCGGCTCCGAATGTCGCTTTTTCAATGCTCATACTTCTATTGATGCCTTTCAGGGAATTTCGTACCAAGCCGCCACTGGCCGTTCCGACCCGCGATGGACGAATCTGGGTGGGAGTCCATAAACCTCAACATGACTTTGCCCAAATCGCCAGGGGGTCACTACTATGGTCCATCTGCCTCTTTGGCCGTCGAATTGGCTTTTCACGTGCCGCGCCGGTTTCTATACTCGCACGAAGAGCGAGCTGTCTCAATAGACGCCCCCGCTCACGCTGAATTCTATGACTATGCAACCGTCGCGGAAACGCGCCGCTCCCCCCGCCCAGTCACCCGCAATCCCTGACCGCCTGTACTTCAAGATCGGAGATGTCGCACGCATCTGCTCTCTTGAAACCTACGTGCTCCGTTTCTGGGAGTCGCAATTCCCACAGCTCAAACCCAACAAGAGCGGTACCGGCCAGCGCCTTTACCGTCGCCGCGACGTAGAGATGGTGCTTGAGATCAAGCGCCTGGTCCACGATGAGGGATACACGATTCCGGGCGCCCGACAGGCATTGGAACAAGCCGCTCCCCGCCGCAATCCGCAGGGGGCACTGCCGTTACCCGCCGACCGCGCCGAGCGCCGCGACAAACTCGCCTCCATTATCGGACAGGCGCGCGCTGAGCTGCGTGAGATCGCCGGCCTGCTCGCCTCATCCGATCCCCAGGTGCCCCGCCGTCGTCCCCGCATCTCGGCGGTTCACAGCCCCTCGGGATCGCTGTTCCCGTCATAAGGCTGGTTCGCAAGGCCGGTTCGCTTCGTCGACCGGACCACGATCCTTCCCCTTCGCCTGTGCTTCCTGGCAGGCTGCGGAAAAATTCGCCAAAGCCCAAGTCAAAGAAGCTCTGTAACAAGGTCACGACTTCAGTCGTGCCGATAAAGCTCCCAAAAATGTGTGCGGGCTTTAGCCCCTGCTCGGTCGACTGCGCCGAAACTGCTTCGTTCAAAGAGTTTTCCCGCAGTCTCTTCGGTCCCTGACCGCTTGAATTTGTACCAAATTGGGGTGCCCCGGCGTCCCGATTCGGGGACCTGGGATTGGCAATCGTCAGGTGCGAATCTACGCCGTCAGAGCTCTAGTCCATCCTCAATGCGCGCATCGGATCGACCGATGCCGCGCCCCGCGCAGGTACGATGGCGGCTACTGCAGCCGCTGCCAGAAGCAGCGCCACACTGCCGCCAATTGCAACCGGATCGGCAACAGGCGTCTGGTAAAGCAGGCTGCGCACCCAGCGCAAGACCAGCAGCGTCATCAACAGGCCTGCGCCTGTTCCCAGCACAACCGGTACGGCGGCCTGCCGCAGTACGAGCCGCATCAGCGCGCCCTTGCCCGAGCCGAGGGCAATCCTGATCCCGAACTCCTGCCGCCGCAGCGACACTGAATACGCAAGCACTCCATACACACCCAGCCCAGCCAGCAGCAGCGCAACCGCGCCAAAACTGGTGAGCACAATGGCCTGAAAACGCTCGGACGACACCGACTCACTCACCTGGTCGTCCAGCGTTTTAATTGACGGGATCGCCACTTTCGAATCGGTCTGCCAAATCACGCGCCGCATCTCGGGTATCAAAGCTTCGCTCGGCTGCGGGCTGCGCACCAGAAACGAAATCGTCCACGGCGTAAACGCCCAGTACGGGATGTAGACCATGGCCGCGTCATCGCGCAGGCCGTTCACTCGCGCATCGGCCACCACACCCACAATGCGCACCCCCATCGGCGCGTCCGGCACAATGTCGCCGATCTCTTTGCCTACTGGATTCTCGCCGGTAAAACCCTCGCGCGCAGTCTGCTCTGAGATGAGCGCCACCATCGGGTTGGCGCGGTCGCCGGCCGTAATGTTGCGCCCCGCAACCAGCGGAATCTGCATCGTGCGCAAATAATCCTGGTCGATCCATCGAACATTGATGGGGATCTCTTCGGCAGGCGGCACAGGATGATCGGGCCTTTGCAGATCGTCTACCCAGGTTTCCCCGGTGAGCGGCGCGGCGCTGGTAATGCTCGCCGACTTCACCCCTGGCAATTGCCTGAGCGAGGTCAGCACCCGGTCGGCAAAGGCCAGCTTGTTTGCCTTAAATGTGGACGGCGATTCTGAGTCGCCGTACTGCGGCGAAAACAAATCAACCTGCGCAACGGTCACATGGCTGGTGTCGAATCCGCGGTCCTGCCGCAGCAGGTGCGAAAAGCTGCGCAGCACCAGCGTCGTAACCACCAGCAGCGTGAGAGTGCATGCCACCTGCCCGGCCACCAGCAGGCCGCGCGTGCGCCGGCCTTCGCGGGTGTTGGCCACACGCGTTGAGTTTGTCTGCAGCGCCGATTGCGGAGACACACGAAAAGAGCGCAGCGCCGGCAATGTTCCAAAAACAAGCGCGGCCGCAATCGATGTGGCTGCGGCAAAACACAGTACCGGCAGGCTCACATGCACTTCATCGAGCCGCGGAATGGTTTTGGGCGCAATGGCAACCAGCAGTCGCACGCCGGCAACGGCCAGCGCCGCTCCCGTTGCACCGCCCATAATCGCCAGCACCAGGCTTTCAGTCAGCCGGAAACGGAAGAGACGAATCCCGCTTGCTCCTAATGCGGCGCGCACCGCCGTTTCACGTTCCGCGTTCGCTGCGCGAGCCAGTTGCAAATTGGCCAGGTTCACGCAGGCAATCAGCAGCACGCTGCCCACCGCCGCAAACAGCATCCACAGGGCGCCGCTGATATTTGCGGTCACATCCTTCGCCAGCGGCGTCAGCGCCATTCCAAGATGAAGCGGCAGATGCGCCGAGAGCGTGTAAGCCTGCTGCAGCCCCTCAAGCTCGGCGTTGGCCTGCGCCAGTGTCACGCCCGGCTTGAGCCGCGCAATCGACTTGTAATTAAAGCCGCCCATATCGGCGCTCAGATCGTAATCGGTGGGTGCGAGCGGAACATAAATCTCCACGTTGCGGGCAGCTTCCTGGAACGCGATCTTGGGAGCCAGGGCAATCTGCGGAAAGCGCACTCCGTCCGCCAACACTCCCACCACGGTGTAAGCCGCGCCGCTCACGCGCACCGTCTCGCCAATCGCTTTGGGATCGCCTTGCAACAACGACTGCCAGCCCTGGTAACTCAAAATCATTTCGTGGTCGGCGCCTGGTTTCGCTTCGCTGGGCAGAAAATCCCTTCCCAGCGCCGGCTGCACTCCCAGCACATGAAAAAAATTCGGCGACACCTGCTGCGCTCCAACAATATTGGGCCGGTCGCCGCTGGGAGAAACGCTCAAACCACGCGTTTGAAAAATAGCCACGTCTTCGAGCGTCTTCGCAGTGTTCTTCAGCCGCATGATATGCCGGTAATTGTCAGGCACCTCTATTCTTCCGTCGTGTTCCTGCGCTTCAACCTCGCGCATCACCACCAGTCGGCCTTGATCGGGAAATGCGAACGGTTTCAGCAGCACCGTATTCACTACGCTGAACATGGCAGTGACCGCGCCGATGCCCAGGGCCAGCGTGAGGATTGCGGTCAGAGCAAATCCCGGCGAACGCCGCAACTGGCGCAACGCAATGCGCGCGTCGCGCAGAATCTCTTCGATCGGTGGCAGCCCGCGCTGCACCCGGTACCGTTCGCGCGTTTGCGTCACCCCGCCAAATGCGCGCAGCGCCGCGGTGCGAGCATCTGCAGCGCTCATCCCTTTGCGCTGGTTCTCTTCCGCGGCAAGGTCAATGTGCGCGCGCAATTCCTCATCCAGCTCAGCGTCGCGCACGCGCCTATTGAAGAGAGCTTTCACACGGCTCGCAAGTGTGCGCATCCAGTCCATCGTCTAATTAGTCTCCTCAAGGAAACGGGCCATGGTGCCCGCAATGCGCATCCAGTTCTCGGTTTCTTCCGCAATTTTCCTGTGGCCAATCCGGCTCAGCGTGTAAAAACGCGCGCGCCGATTGCTCTCCGATGTACCCCACTCGCCTTTGATCCAGCCTCTCTGTTCGAGCCGCAGCAGCGCGGGGTAAATTGTGCCTTGGTTCATGCTCAGAGTCATGCCGCTCACCTGCTCGATGCGCCGCGCGATCCCGTAACCGTGCAGCGGCCCCATCGACTCAAGCGTCTTCAGCACCATCAGGTCCAGAGTGCCTTGCAGCACATCGGGTTTCTGCTCGCCCATTGCCACTCCTGTTGGACATCTGACTATACGATGCACTGCCATAGTCAGTTTGTCAACAGGAATGAATTCGCGACCAGTGGCCCGGCTTGAAAGGTGCGGGCTTTACAGGTTGCGGAAAAATACCTCGAGCACCGAGTCTTGTATCAGGGCACGAGTTTACTCGTACCGCAAACGGCTGCCCTTCATCGTCGGGCTTTAGCCCCTGTTGTCTTTCTGTAGAGCGATCTCTTCAGCTTGAAGGGTACGGGCTTCAGCCCGTACATGAATCGAGCAACATGTCGTCGGGCTTTAGCCCCGGAGGGATTGTTTTCACAAGCTGACCCGCTACCCAATCGCAACCATGATTTAGAAGTCGCCTATTCCTTCTCGCGATGCGTTATCGTTCTTGTGGAAGGTGCCGGGCCTCTGGCCGCTTGAAGTTGTACTAAAGTAGGGTGCCCATCCTTTCCGCGGCCTTATCGCGGAAAGCGTGGGAAAGCACAAAATCACGCGGTTAAAGACCTGGCGAAGAACTGCCCATGCGCGCCGCCCAACTCACCGCTCCCAAAACATTCCGGCTGGCCGAGATGCCGCTTGAAGCTCCCGGTCCGGGCGAAGTGCAGATCCGCGTCGAGGCGGTGGGAGTCTGCGGCTCCGATCTCCACGCCTACAGTGAAGGCGCGGTCGGCAGCACTCCCAATGTTTATCCCATGGTGCTTGGACACGAGCCCGCAGGCGTGATTGTGAAAACCGGCGCAGGCGTCACGGGGCTCGCACCAGGCGATCGTGGCGCACTCGAGCCCGCGCTCTATTGCTATCACTGCGAGTTCTGTTTAAGCGGCCGCCACAACGTCTGCGCCAATATCCGCTTTCTTTCCAGCCCCCGGCTCCCCGGTTTCTTCCGCGAACTGGTCAACCTCCCGGTGGCGAACTTCCGTCCCATCCCCGCCGGAATGCAATTTGAGGCGGCCACTCTCGCCGAACCTCTCGCCATCGCCATGCATTCCCTGCGCCTCACCTCTCTGCGGCCGGGCGAAACGGTTGCGGTTATCGGCGCGGGGCCTATCGGGTTGATGACCATAGCCGCATTGCGAGCCGTCGGCGCGGGACGAATCTGGGCCGTGGAACCGCTGCCGCATCGCCGCGAGCTGGCACTTGCGACTGGCGCCGGCGCAGCGCTCGAGCCCGGCGAAGCCATCTCTGAGATCCTTCTCGCGACCGGCCGTCGCGGCGTCGATTGCGCCATCGACTGTGCGGCCGGAGCAGAAACCTCCAATCAGGCCGTAAGCCTTACGCGAAATGCGGGCCGTGTCGCCATCACCGGCATTCACTCCACACCCTTGGTTTCGCTCGATGGCTCGGCCATGCGCCGCAAAGAGCTGACCATCTTTAACGTGCGCCGTTCGAATCACGAGACCGATGAGGCACTGGAGCTTCTGCGCACAAATGCCGCGTGGTTTACTCCGGTGCTCACCCACTCAAGGTCAATCGACCGCATCGACGAAGCCTTCGATATCGCCAGCCGGTATCAAGACGGCGTGGGCAAAATGATCGTCCGGCCGTAGGCGTTTGGCGATTGCCTCATAAGTGACCGGAACTGGGGAATGGGTTTCAAACTCTTTCTGCTTGGCGCCGCCTGGCTGCTTTCTCCTCCCTCAGATCGAGTTCCAGTCCCTGGCAGCCTCCATCAAAAATTGCGTTGGGAAGAGCGGGCAATCAATTCGGCAATTTCGGCCAACCACTTGTCAGCTTGTGCATCGGCCGGAACAACCAGATCGAAGTCAGCCCTGCCATGGTGATGATCTTCATTCCGGAACAGGATCAGAGGGACTGAGGAGATTGCGCGGATCAGCGATAATGCATGGGCCTGCACAGTTCCATCGTTTCCCTCGTTATCCGCAATTACCACGGCATCGGCAGGCACTATTCCAACCAGGGCGGCGTGAAGGTGGGCAAGGGAGTTGCACTCTTCTACTGAATAGCCCCTGCTCTTGAGCGCGGCGGCCCGATTGAAAGTATCCGAGCCAAAGTGGACGATTCTAACGGCCATTCTTTCGTACCTCCGAGTTTCAAGCGCAGTTGTCAAAACAGCTCCAGGGGGATAGAAAAGCAATCGGATTTCCATTTGGCAGGCCAAACCCCTTTGTTGCCGGGAAAATTGAGCTATGTGCCGGTATAAATGGCGCTTGAAACAGAGCGGCGACCGGCGGCTGAATTCCGCGAACGTGCATTAATTACACACACCGCGTAAAACCGTCTTGGCAGAACTAGAGACCAGAATTGGTTGCATGAGCCCGGCTTTGAAAGGGTTCGGCAGGCAGGTCAGGGCAGTTAGGTGAGGGCAAGTAGGTGAGGGCAGGTAGGCCAGGGCTTTAGCCCTGACAGCCGCAAAAGGCCCTTAAACGCCGGGACTTTAGCGTCTGCGGGAGAACCACTCACGGAACGCTTTCGGTCGACTTCTGAGGGGGCAGGGGCCTTCAGGCCCCTGAATAAGGCGCAGATCATAGAGGCGGCTTTAGCCGCGGGTCCTTTCGGGCAGCCTTTTTGACCTTAGTCTGAGCTCTCACGCACGCTCTTTACCCATGCCGCAAAAGCCGCAAAAACTCTGGGCTTTAGCCCCTCAAGGATGTTTCCGGGTTCCAGCAGTTATATGCATGTGCGCTGACGTAACGCCTTCCTGTCCAACCATTGGCCAACCCGCCCGCCGTTTTTCCGCATCCCGCCAAATCCCAGCCGTGAGTGCAGCGGGTAGGCAGTTGGCCGAATGCATTGCAGATGTTATAGGAGGAATACTGCGAAGGTAATTGGTCGGGACGGGCAGATTTGAACTGCCGACCCCTCGCACCCCAAGCGGTCACGCTGTTTCGTCTGCCGTTTACCGTGGCATCCTCTAACTTGCTGTCTGAGTGTTCCTTAAAGGCATTTTTGATGCTTCCAAAGGGCGCGTCGATTGCCGCCATTTACCCTCATTTTTTGTCAAGGGTCCCCACAGTTTCCCCCACAGTTTTTCGCGTCAATTTCGGCTCTGAAATCGCACCAGGACGCCCACTGAGGCGGCGCTCAAAGCTGGAGCGTAGGCGCTGGTGGATGCGGGCCAAGGCGGGCCGCTGGTGCGCAGCGCAAGGCGTTCCCGGTGGATTTAGAATTGCCGCATCATGGCATGGCGCTTCCGCCGTAGTCTGAAACTCGGGCCGCTCAAATTGAACCTGTCAAAGTCCGGGGTGGGGTACTCCGTGGGAGTGCGCGGCTTCCGTGTGGGCAAAGATGCCAAGGGCAGATCGTACACGGCGGCATCCATTCCCGGAACCGGCCTCTACAACCGGACCTATTCCAGCGCCGCTAAGTCCACAGCGCCGCGCGCCCTGTCCGTTGGTGCCACTGTGCGCAGCACACCAGCGCGCGCGGCCTAGCCCCGTTTCTGCCCTTTGCTGGCGGTGTTCTGGTGGGGGTCTTGCTCATGGGGATTTTCTTTTCCAGTTCTGCGCCCGCGCCTGTAACTCTACCAGCGGCGGTTACGGTGCCCGCCCCACCGCCACAGCCCGTTCCTGCGAAACATCGGGCGCGCCACGCGAGGCCCGTAAGCCCGCCAACAGGCCGGAGCCAGACGGTCACACCAATTCAGTAAAGAGCTAGCAAGAGCGGGCGCTCGTGCGCGGAAGATATCACCAGCGCCCGCCGTAGAGTTGTGTTCGGATAATTTGGCGATTCCGACACGGCAAGCGGCTATGAAATGCTGGCCGGGTATTTAGCCCCAATGCACGCCTTCACTTCGTTCCACCAATTGATTTCGCTGCAACTGACCGCATCCTTGTAACCCGGACCCGGCTTCATTTCTTCAGCATTGATCGCAAGGCTATTCAGGGGCGGGAGGCTCTTATCGTGACACCATTCGGCAAGTTCGCCAAGAAAGACGCCCACCACACGAGTGAGGTGGGAAAGGTTCACGTCATCGCATAGCTTGCCGTATGGAAGCAGGTCGCTCGGTGTCACTGTGTCCGGCGTCTTTTTGGCAGCTATAGCGTCGTGGCACTTTAGGAGCCGGGCTGCGATTAGTTCCGTTTCGAGTCTCATATTCAGTTTCTCCTTGACGGCTTAGATTGATGCTCCGTCGCATAGATATACCGATTCTGAAGAGCCTCCGAATTCGCATTGTGGGACGTTGAAGGTTTTGGGCCTTTACGCGCCAATCAATAGCCCCGAATCGGCCTGATCTGGATTTGACGGGCCTTATGTTCTTCGTGGAAGACCTTACCGCAGACCTCACATTTTCTGCCAGGTCCCCCCGCATAACTCACTCTCGGAGCTAGGTTCACCAATTTCCCATCCGCATCGTAGCATCGTTGACAATACGGCCCTTGCTCGCCAAGGAAGTAGTAGTTCGATTCTCCAACTTGCCGAATTATTGGCTTTGACAACTTCTCCGATTGCGCCTCACGAAGCTGCTGGTTTTCCTCTGTCAGTCGCACAATTATCGACTTCAGCGCCAAGAACTCATCGTAGAGTTTGCTGACGTTATCTTTAAGCACTGTGTCTTTTGAGGTCTGGGAACGCTCTCTCGCCGCCTCCAGTGCTTTCCATGCTCTATCGAGTATTTGTAAAGCCAAAACAGCGGTCTTGGGGTCCATGCGCGAAGCATAGCACGCCAATTGACTGTCTGCGCCTCCGGGGACGCCCGGCTGGTATTACTGACTCGAATCGAGCGAAGGCGGTTCTATACCGTGCTCCATCTCAGGCCCAAGTGAATTTGGATGGCCTATATCGAGATCGATGTTCGACCAACATTTTGCCCCACTCACTGATTGGTACACAAGGCGCAGCGGGACTGACTGAATCTCCGCCTCCGGCGCGCCCGTTGAGCGTATGGGCAATGTTGGAACATTGAAGCTGTGATCGAATCGAAACCGTCTCGTCTTGTCTGGCGCGAGGCTACCCAGTTTCTCTTGGTATCCGCTCCGACAAATTGCCAATACACCTAAGGCTGGGCTGTTACCAACGTTCTGCAACGTAAGCGTCGCGCTCTGGGTCCCGTATTCGCCGCCCGTGACCTCAATAATTGGCCTGTAAGCAAGGTGTAACTGTCCGCGCATCAACTCCGTTTGTTGGAGGCTGAGTTTTGCCATCTGCTCCGAGGATTTGGCTTGCGCGTCCGATGCGCGCGCCTGTTCGGTTGCAGCTTTCAATTGCCGGACAGCGACAGCCGCTGTAACTACGAGAGCAGCGAGAGTGAGAACTTGAACTATCCCCAAAACAGACCGAAGAATTACCAGGGTCATTTGCATAACCGCAGCCTATCCTTTCTCCCATGCGGCGAGCAGGTAGTTGAGGGTGAGTAAACACTCTAAGAGAGCTATCGAGAATTCCATACCTCAAGCATTGGATAAAACCGGCCAGGTTCGATGGGAACGGGGTCCGGCTGGGTGACACCCATAAGCCGGAGAAACTCCAGTGGGCGAAGTACCTTTGTCGGATGTTCAATCTCGACGCCCCCAGCGTCTTCAATGTGCCTGAATATGTTGGGGAGAGATGTTTCGAGCGTCAGAAACACGTCCATGCGATTACGTTGTGCAGTCCAGAGGTGAAACATATCCGGGTAGTTCTCTGCGCTCCGACTGATTTCACAGAGTCTTTGAAAGCACCGAAGATTCCGAAGGCTTTCTATTTCGAATTCTGTCAGTCCGAGAATGGTTCTGCATTCGAAGATTGCGGATATGTGCCCGTCATCCAGGGTGCAGAGCCATTCCATGAAATCGATTTGACTTAGACTTGTTTTCAATCCACGTCTACGGTCTTTCTTTCCGCCCTTTCTTGTGAGAGCAAAAAAGTCACCCGAGCGGAAACGTGATCGCTCTAAAGCGGGTGGACAATTGTTTATTTCGCAACCTTCCAACGCATCGAATTCTCTTTCCCCTATGATGCGCCAAACGCTTTCAAATCGAAGCTCGATATAGGTAAAGGCTTCGAATCGCTTTTCACGAATGAAGCGCCCTACCGTGAATAGCGAGTCTATCTGCGACTGATATTCCTGATTAGGGTCGGCCGTCTTTCGCACGTACCCGCCCACCAGATAATGTTGGTTCTCAATTCCGAAGCGAGGCCCTTGCGGTCCCATTACGCTTTCCGCGAATTGGCAATGGCCGAATATGCCGTTGTCCAACATCACGCGCATTTCGATTCACCTCCAAGGGGTGTGCCTTGTGAATCATTGTACGGAGGCGCGCTGGTGGTTTAGGGCGAGTAGGCGCTCCAAGAGTTCGGCATCGGTGAGAGTGGAGGGCCAGCCATAGGCGGCGAAGACGGCCTCATCTAACTTGCGGTGAGCGTCTGCCAGCCACGCGGGGCGCGCGTTGTAGAGATTCGTTAGGGTGCGTTTTTTCAGCTCTGCTTCGCTTGCACCAGGCGGATTGAGCCAGGCATCACGCTTTGCTACGAGTTCGCGCGCGGCGTCTGCGATGGCCTCCACCAGCGGTGAGACTTTCGGCTCATGGCCCGGCGGCCAGGGGAAAGGGAAGGTTTCAAAGGTTGTTGCAGAATTGTAGGACGGATCATTTCCTTTGCCGATCCACGAACAAGTGCTCAAGGTCCAGATCTCGTGCGCCCGAGATTGGAGCGCCCCGAAGAAATAATCATCATCTCGGGCAATCACATGGAGCTTGTGGTCTGGTACTACACCAGTTTCCGTCCATGCGAAGATTCGATGCTTCGCAACCTCCGGCGTGACAATGCACCGCTTCAATCCTGCAAGGGCCTTGCGCATCGCGGGGCGCGTTCGGCCATGCAGCCACCAGTTCTGATGCATCAGGCGGTCGCGGCTTTCATCTCTTAGCGGCTTCACCACTGTTCGCACATATTCAAACGGCAACTCATAGAGCGCGGCATCCGCCTCCGGCAATTCGCCAAAATCTATGAGCCATCCATTCTGGCTCCGCTGTACCACATCACGGCCAATGAGCCGGGGCTTGACCACATCGGAGTTCGGCCTCCCATTCGGATTAAGTGGAGCTGCGAGCATTTCTCGGGCTTGCTCGTCTGTGAGATCGAACGGCCCGCCTTTCATAACTCCCAAAAAGCAAAGCCCGTGATTTTCGCTCAAGGTCAACGCACTTGCGACGTTGGCCTCTGCGGTGAGATCGGCATGAATTACCGATGTTGGCTTACCGTCTAGCGTCTTTTCTGCTTGCGCGCCGTTGTCAAAGCCCACTATCGAAACTCGAACGGCTGCGCCGTCAAGTATCCAAGGGCGGTCACTCCAGGCCATGAAGATGCCGCCCGTTTCGAGGATGCGCTCTAAGATCGGGCGATTGCCCACCATCGTGATTGAGTTGGTTGCAAGTAATCCCGCGCGCATCGCGTGTCCCGACTCAATTTGTGCGCGCGCCCGCTCAAACCAGAATGTAACGAGATCGGCTCCGCCAGGGACGCGGCCATCGTACAGGCCGCGCAATTCGTTCACGTACTCATCCCCGAGTTCCCCGCGCATTTTCTTGTCTCCAAGAAACGGCGGATTGCCAATAATGAAGTCTGCATCCGGCCAGGCGGGTTCAACCGGCTTTCCTTCCGCATCATGGGCGAGAATCGCGTCCCGGTGTTGGATGTTATCGAGCTTGCGGAGAATCGGCTCTGTAGGCCATCCAATGCCGTTGTCATTGAGCCATTGCAGATAGCCAATCCAAACCACCACAGAGGCAAGCTGGTGCGCGTAGACGTTGGTTTCAATCCCGTAGAGCTGCGCTGGTGAGACTTGGAAAGGTAGAAACGTGGGAAGGCCATGCTCTGCCGCAAAAACGTAAGCCTCTTTCCAGAGGTCCAACATGCGGCGGAGTGCAACGTAGAGGAAATTTCCGCTCCCGCAAGCGGGGTCTAGGATTCGAAATTTTGAGAGTTCCTCCACACACGCAAAGAGTTTCTCTTGAAGCTCTGCGCGGAGCTTGTTATATGCGCCGCCTTTGGCCGTCTGCGCCTTCGCCGCGAGTTCCAGGGCCTCTGCCCTCACTTGTTGCCAGCGGCGCTCCAGAGGGGCCATTACGACGGGTTCAACGATAAGGAGAATATCTTCTTTGCTGGTGTAGTGCGCTCCGAGTTGAGAACGCTTGCCGGGGTCAAGGCTGCGCTCAAACAGCGTTCCGAAGATGGCAGGCTCTACGGCAGACCAATCAAGGCCAGCGGCGGCGCGCAGCGCGCCCAGGTCCCACGCGGAAAGTTCGAATACTTCATCATCACCAAAAAGCCCGCCATTGAAATAGTGAATATCGTACATGCCGAAATTGCTGCCTTCGGTGGACATGGCTGCGAACAACTGGCGGAGCTTGCGAGTAAAGCTTGAGGCGCGGTCCCTCGCAAGCTGGAGCATTTGGCGGAAAAGATGATTGGGCAAAAGGCCGATGCTGTCGGCAAACAGGCAGAAGAGCAGGCGCATCAGGAAATGCGCGGCGCGCTCAGAATCGACCCCGCGCTCACGAAGGCTATTAGCGAGCTTGGCGAATTCGGCGGCGGCTTGCTCGGTGACACGCGCAGCGGCGGCCTCTGGGCGGAGTTCTCCAGGATCGGTGAAGAGTGCGCGTAGAACTTCAAGCGGAGGGAGAGCACAGTTGGGAGTGGGCGCACTGGTGAGCAGATCGGCAAGAGCGAACTTGTAGACGCGGGTTTGTGTGCCGGTGAAATTGGTATGGACTTCGAAAATGTCCATATCGCAAACCACCAGGAGCGGCGGGTTTTCAAGATCGTCCCGGTAATCGGCGAGCTGGTGATATGCCGCCGCAAGGTCTTTGTGTTTGCCCTTGTATTCCCATGCGAAGTATCCGCGCTTCCACACATCGGCAAAGCCCTTGCCGCCGTGGAGCTTTGAAACGGGTTTTTCAAACGTGAAACTCTCGCCGGTGTGATCGGCGGCGGCGGGGTGGGGCTGGTGGAGCACTTCGCAGAGGTCGATGAAGTGAGACTGCGCGGCGGCGCGCTCCGTGAGCGTGACGGCCTTCCAGCGTTCGACAAACTCAGCAAGCGAGAGCGGCATGGCGGGGTCACTCTTTCGTGAAGCTCAATTCTCGCAGAGGGCGGCGGGGTTGGGGAGTGCAAGGCGGGATGCCCCAGGAGCATTTGAGAGACTCGTACCGCCGTTCCACCGTCGAAGAGCGCACCAGAGCTGCGATTCCGGCCCGCTGCAATGCCCTCTGCGGCAGGATGGCGAAGGCTGCGATTCTCTCACTAGAGGCGCTTTTTTTCGGAATTATGTGGAAACAAATGTGCGGTTACACATAACGGTCTAGGCCGCGCCGCCATTGAAGATTTTGATCCCCCCTACCCTCGGCCAGCCCCATCGGAGTCCCTAAAAGCAACCCCCAACACCCTACTACGACGCCGCGCCGTCCTGCGCACTTGCGCTCGGAACCCGGCCTTGATCGTTTTAGGCGTTCGCAAGCCCATCACGAATTACCCGGACCTTGACTGTACAACCATAAAAGCCGCGTAGAGCTTGTGAGATCGCGGTCTCGTGCTGCCGGATACCCAATTCCGCCTTATCTGGCGCTGGGCTGCGCAAAGTCAGATTGACAGTGCCAGCGCTATCTTCATCAGCCGAAACCACGGTCACATCACGGAGACGGTATTTCTTGAATTCTTTGGCACCGTGGTCAGTGCGCACTTTTTCGGTTGCCGAGTTCCAAGCCGTTCGGGCTAGACCCAAATCGGCGAATGGCGCTTTTCCTCTATTAGAAAAGGTCTTTCGGGATTTGGCTGGTCGCAGCTTCGCAGCGCGGCTGCGCGCGGCTGGCTCTTCCGATGAAGAATCAGATTGCAAATCAATAGAACAATCCCCTAAAGACTCTATGGGTGGACGCCCGTGTCCGGGTCCCCCCGTCGCATTTGTCGGGGCCGGGTGGGAGGATACGTCCGCCGCTGGTGGCCGCGCTGGTCCGCGCCTCCCGGCCATTGGCGTCATTGGGGTCCTCAAAACTTTCTGAATTTCCAGGCGGCGCGCTTTTGCCTCTGGCGTCTGAGGCGGACTTCCGAGAGCGGGAAAGAAATACTCATTCGAGGTTTGACCTCTCAAGTCCTCTCGGCGCAAGTGAATCCTTTGGATGACTCCCTTTCGTTCGAGATTCACGATTGTTCGTTGGCAATGCCGGTAACTTATGCAGGCCTCTCCGGCGAGGGTATTTATGCCAGGCCACGCGACGCCGAGGTCCGAATTGAAGTGTTGAGCCAGAAGCGTTAGAACGTTTTTCTCAGTGGAAGTGATTCTTGAACCGTTCGGCGCTACCGAAAGATTTCGCACATAGTCACTTGCAGCGAACCGCGCAACGGTTGCAGACTGCGAATCTGGGGCGTGCTTTGCCTGCCTTGAGCTTGATCCTTTGGGGCTGGCAAAGGATTTGATGGGGACCAGTTCGGCCATTTATTTAATCGCCGGAGTAGTGCCCTCTTCCATCAGGCGGTCAATCTCTGACAGCGGAATGCGAACGGCGCGGCCCAGCCGCACTACACCTATTCGGCGCTCGCCAATCCACTGCCAGACGGTTTTCTGAGAAAGAGCGAGTATTTCCGCCGCCTCCGGCACTTTGAACAGCTTCGCTGGTGGCATTGTTCTCTTTTTCCTCCGTATACTGGTGTGTACTACGCTGCTATGCTAGTGATGTACGTGCACCCCGTATAGAGCTACAATTGGGGTACTGAGGAAAAGAGGTTTTCGAATTGGCCCCAGACAGCTCCAAGAGAATTGAGCGGATGAAAGAAGCGATGGTCGCTTTTGAACGCGCATCATCCGAGCGCGCCGTTTCAGCGATGCCAGTTGCCGTCCACTACGTCGCGCGGATTGGACGAGTTGAACTCGCCAAGTGCAGGGACGATTACGAGTTCCGAATTACACGGACATTTGAGGACGGGAGAAAGGGAGAGCAATGGTCAGATCAATCACTTAACGTCTTCACGGTCCGAGATGAGTTCCTCAAGGTGAAGACGCCAGGCGAGGCCCTCGACTTTCTGACTGCAACGGGGGAGTTCTATCCACTCAATGACACAATTCGCTGGAGTGAATTCAAACTCTGGCAGCGATTCACTCATCTGGTTCAAGAACACAATGAACTCGCGTCCGCAATGAAGTGCGGAGACAGAAGCGGAGAACATACGGAAGCCTTGAAAGCCTTGACTGGCATTTATCCGAGCCGCTTCTTTGAATTGCCTCACAATGCGGAGTCGGATTTAGACAAGCAGTGGAGAAATGACCCTGAGATCGGAGAGATGATTCGTGAAGGTGAGGCTCTCGAAGTTAAATGCCGTCGCGACTTATGCGCGTGGTTCCATAACCCGGCGGGCGAAGCGTGCTCAATTGAATGGATTCCGAAAGAAGGTGAAATCAATGAGGACCTCACGCGCAAGCTGCAATCGGGCAGAGCAATGATTGAGTTCTTGCTTCCGAGAGAAGAGCTACGGCCTGTGTTGGTTATTCGGACCCGATACACATTACAGGCGATTGCAGCGGCCATATACGCAGATCGGATACAGGGAGTGGAGTATCGAACTTGCTCCGTCTGTAACGCGCTCTTCAAAGTGGGAGCGCACAAGAACAAGAAATACTGTGACCGCGAACGCTGCAAAAACACGGCGCACCAGCGGAGACGGCGGGCTGTCCCGACAAAGAAAAACCAGATAACAAAGACGAGAAAGACAAGGAAAGGCGGACAAAAGTGAGCATCTTCGAACGTGGTGAACGGTGGTGGTACGAGTTCGAGTTTCGCGGTCAACGCATCCGCGAATCAACGGGCAGTGGTTCTAAGACGCTGGCAATCAAGGCAGAGCGCAACCGGAGACGAGAGCTGGAAGAATCCGCAAACGGAATTCGTCCTGCCCGCCGCCCGGTTTTGTTCACCACGGCGGCGCGCGATTGGATGGCCGTGAATAAGGCTCGCTGGAGCAAGTCGAACGTCTCGATTCAGAAATTCAATTTGAAGCATCTGTCCGGTTATTTCGGCTCTATGCTGATTGCCGACATTACGCCTCAGCAGATCGGCAAGTATCAGGGCATCAGGCAAAAAGAGGGCGCATCGAATCGGACAATCAACATGGAAGTCTCTACACTTCGCATGATGATGAAAGCCGCGCGGCTTTGGAGTGCAATCTCCGATGATGTACGAATGCTGCCAGAGCGCCGCGACGTTGGCAGGGCGCTCACTCCCGATGAAGAGAAGAAATTGCTTGAGGCTTGCCGCAAGAGTCCTCAGAAAGCCCTGTACACAGCAGTGGTCATTTTCTGCAATACGGGCTTGCGGAATGCAGAACTGCGCCGCGCTCGCTGGAGCCAGGTGGATTTCATGAAAGCGGAGTTTCAAGTTGGAGAGGCTAAGACAGAGGGCAGCGAAGGGCGCATCATTCCTCTGAATCAAGCGGCGCTCGGAGAATTCAAAGAGTGGAAAAGCCGTTGGCCCGATGCGAAGCCCGAAAACTACATCTTCCCAACTGAGAAATTAGCGTTCAGGGGCGAAGGCGCCGCAGAGAAGGGCATTATGACGGCTTATAAGGTGGACCCTGCAAAGCCGCTCGGAGGGTGGAAGCGGGCATGGAGCACAGCCAAGAAAGAGGCCGGTGTCGAATGCCGGATTCACGATCTGCGCCACCACTTCATTTCGGCGCTTGCGCAGACTCAGACACCAGACGCCACTATCCAGGCAATCAGCGGGCATCTCAGCAGAAAGATGCTTGAGCATTATAGCCATGTGAGACTTGAGGCGAAGCGCCACGCGGTTGCAACGTTGGACGCGATAGCCGCGCAGCCGATTCAATAGTCGAGTGAGGGACCCATGACGCGAAAATTCAATCAGGGTCCCCACAAAATCCCCCACAATTTCGGCGGAGCTTCCAGGCCTGACTTTGTAAGTGATTGATTTAAATGGTCGGGACGGGCAGATTTGAACTGCCGACCCCTCGCACCCCAAGCGAGTGCTCTACCAGGCTGAGCCACGTCCCGACACAAGACGAACCGGCTCATTGCGAGCCGGTTTCTGGGGTTCAGAGATTAGTTTACACCGATGCGCCGCTCGATGCGGGTCACTGCGCAGGCGGAACGTACTCGGATGGCAGCGCCGAGCCGGTCCCGAAAAAGAACTCCTCCATCTGCTCGACGAGGAACTGCTGCGCCTGGGGCGTCCACGGTTGCAGCCGGTACTCGTTCAGCAGCATCTTTTGCCGGTCAACCCACTCCGACCATGCCGCTTTGGAGACGTTCTTGTAGATCTTCTGGCCAAACTCCGAGTCGAAGGGCGGCTCGTCCAGGCCCTCCATCTCCTTCTTGTAACGAACGCAAAAAACAGTGTGCGCCATGCCTCACTCCCAGATTCAATTGTATTTGATATCAACCCGCACAGGCGGGCGCAATCAGCCTGCCGCGTGGCGCATCCCCTCCCCCTGTTGCCCTTCACGAAAATTGGGAAGATTTTATAACCGCTATTTTGAAAGCAGGAGCACAATCGCCAGTAATGGTGGACTTGGGTTAACCAAGCCGCGCAGCGCCCTCCCCTTATCCTTCTTCGGAGCCCGGCAAAAATTGGCCGGGCTTAGATGCCGCGCGAGCACTTCGGCCCCCCTCCAAATGCCCAGGTTCTGGAGGAAATTACGTGGCTCAAGAAAATGTTCAAAGCGGGCTGAGTGAGGCCGCCGCATCCGGCCTCGCCTACCTCACGTTTATTCCGGCGATCGTTTTTCTGGTTGTCGCTCCTTACAACCAGAATTCCAATGTCCGTTTCCACGCCTGGCAATCGATCTTTCTCTCCATTGCGTGGGCGGCTGTCTGGATTGTCCTGGTGGTGATCGGGGTGGTCCCGTTGCTTAATTTTGTTCTCGTGGTGCTCACGCCCATCACGGCCATCTGTTTCTTCGTTCTGTGGGTGATCGTTCTCGTTCAGGCGTTCCAGGGCAAACGGTTCAAGGTCCCGTTGCTTGGCGATTTAGCGCTGAAACAGGCTGGCGGCAGCGGCTTTTAGCTCAAGCCCGGTGCCACCCCTTTAGGCGGCATCAACGCCTGCGACCTCTCTTGCCGATCCGACGTTTTGGTTTCGCGGCCTGCGTCGGCGCGCCCGCGTGTTTCGCCGCCTTCCGGTTCTTCTTCGCTTGTTTAGCAGTTGGCTTGGCTGCCTTGCGAACTTGGGAAGCCTCATCTTCGACAATTGAGAACTGCAGTTTGCGCTCCTGCGCCAGTATCCGGTCGAGGATCACCTGCACCCGGTCACCTGCACGATACCTCCGGCCCCATCGCTCGCCAACGATTTCATGCGTGTTTTCGCGCCACGTGTAGCGGTCGTCGCGCAACGTATCAGTGGGCACCAGCCCCTCGACAAACAAATCCGTCAGCTCCACAAACAGCCCGTACTTCGATGGATTCAGCACCAGCGCCGCAAACTCCTCGCCCACGCGATCCTGCATGAAGCGCACCTTCTTCCACTCCACCAGCTCGCGCTCGGCCTCGGCCGCGCGACGCTCGGTCTGGCTGGTCTCGTCGGCAATCTGCTTCAGCTCCTGCTCCGGGATAGGCGGCTCGCCACCAAAAAGCTCTTCAGCCTTGCGGCGCTCCTGCGCGCGGATGTGAGGCGCGGGCGACGGGCCGTACGCGCCTTCGTTGGGATGTATCCATGGAGAGGCAAGCCGGTCCTTCGCCACTTCACCGTGACCCTCAACGCCGGCCCTCAGCAGGGCCTTCGCAATGCGGTGCACAATCAGGTCGGGGTAGCGGCGGATAGGCGACGTAAAGTGCGTGTATGTGGGTGCGGCCAGCGCAAAGTGGCCCTCGTTCACTTCCGAGTAGCGCGCCTGCCTGAGCGACCGCAGCATCAGGTAGCTCAAAATCCGTTCCTCGGGCTTGCCCTCAATCCGCGCCGCCAGCTTCTGGTACATCTTCGGAGTGACCGCGACATCCTCGGCGACCTCATGCACGCGCGGCTTGCGCCCCTGGCCGTATGATTCCCGCCGCTCGGCCTTGGTCTGGATGCGCCTTACAGGCAGCGCACCCAGCCCCAGCGAATAACCAAAACCGGCTGCCAGTTCTTCGAACTGCACTACGCGCCGGGGCTCAGGTTTCTCATGAATGCGGTAGATCGACGGCACGCCCAGGTCCTCGAGCCACGTGGCAACGCACTCGTTCGCGGCCAGCATGAACTCCTCGATCAAACGGTTGGCCCAGGTACGCTCGGCGCGCGTCACTCCTTTCATCTGCCCCTGCTCGTCAAACTCGATCACCGGCTCAGGCAAGTCGAAATCGATCGAGCCCCGCTCCTCGCGCCGCTTGTTCATCAGGACGGCCAGCCGCTGCATCCGTTCGATCTCCGCAACCTGCGCCGCGTATCTCGCCCGCGTTTCCTCATCGCCCTCCAGAATCGCGTGGACGGCGGTGTAGGTCATGCGCGCTGCCGAACGGATTACGCCCTCGGAAATCTCGTAGCTCTCGATGCGACCCTCGGCATCAAGCTGCATCAGGCAGCTCAGCACCAGGCGGTCTTCGTTGGGCCGTAGGCTGCAGATGCCGGTCGAAAGTTCCTGCGGCAGCATGGGAATGGCGCGATCGGGAAAGTAAACGCTGGTGCCGCGCAGACGCGCTTCGAGATCGAGATCCGAGCCTTCGCCAACGTACTCCGCCACATCGGCAATGTGTACCTGCAACTGGTAACCCTCGCCCGCGCGTTCGCGCACTATGACCGCATCGTCAAAGTCGCGCGCTGTCTCGCCGTCGATGGTAACGATCGGCAGTCCGCGAAAGTCGCACCGCCGCGCAATCTCCTCAGCATCGAGATGAGCCACCGCGCGTGCCTCGGCCAGCACATTTTCGGGGAAAATCCGCGGAAGCTGGTGCTTGCGAATCATCATCTCCACGTCGACGCCGAAATCGTCCGGGTCACCGAGTACTTCAATCACGCGCCCGATGGGCGGCCGCGTCGGCGTGGGCCAGCTGGTGATCTCTACATCGACGACCAGCCCTTCGAAATCGCGCTCCGCGCCTTCGTGTTTTGAATGGGAGAGCGCCTCAGAACCGAGAACGCGATGCGGCGTGCCAGATTCGCTTTCCGGCAAAATCTCGGCTCCCGGCGGAATCACGATCGCCTGCGCCATGCGCTCGTCGAATGGGACAACCGTGTGGCCCATCGAGCGGTCCGATCTCGCGTAATGAAACACTCCGACCACGGTCGCGTTGCGCCGCTCCATCACTCGCACGATACGACCCTGGCGCCGCCCGTCGGCTTTGGGCGGCTCAAGCTCCACCAGTACCTGGTCGCCCTGCATTGCACCGTTGATCTCATTGGGCGGAATGAACACGTCCTCGTCGATACGTACCGAAGCTTGCCCGGCATTGGGCCGCACAAATCCAAAACCGTCGCGATGCAGATCGAGCCGCCCGGCCATGAGGTTGTCGCGCGTGCCGGCGGACGTCCCGCCCGGAGCTTTGGGAATGCCCCACATCTCGCGGTCGACTTTCGCAAGCTGGCCGCGCGCAGTTAACCGGGCAAGCTGCTCCAGTAACAGGCGCCGCTCGCGTCCGCCGCCCAAGCCCAGTTCGCGCACCAGTTGCTTGTATCCGGCCTTACCTCCGGCGGAGCGCGCAATCTGCGAAATCAGCTCTCGATCGGTCATAGCTCAAGCGCACGATATGGAACGGCTGAGTGCGAAGCATGCGCTCCCGCCAACTCCGGCAGAATGTTTCGGCCACGCTCATACAATGTTGAATTCAAAAGATAATCCTCCGTCCAATCCGGATTCAAGCCTCGTCCAATCCGGATTCAGGTCTCGTCCAATCCGGATTCAAGCCTCGTCCAATCCGGATTAACGCTATATGCTCTCAGCCCGATCAGCCCCACAAACACGCCAGCGGCGCGGCAAACAGCCTGTCTCCGAATGGCACCCGCCTCTCGCCATCGTAGAGCACAAATCCCGCTCTGAAACTCGCTCCGCAGGCATCGGCCAGCTTGCGCAGGCCTTTGAAGTCCCCGCTATTCACAGTGGCGCTGGCCTTCACCTCGATGCCTGCCACCGCGCCCGAATCGTCCTCCACCACAAAGTCCACCTCGTCCTGGTCCTTGTCGCGGTAGTGGTAAAGCGCGCACGCGTTTCCGGTCCACGCGATCTGTTTCATCAGCTCTGTAAATACAAATGTCTCCAGCAGCCTTCCAAAGATAGTGCGGTCCAGCCGAATTCGCTCCGGCGTAACAGCCAGCAGGGCGGCCAGCAGTCCCGAATCGAGAAAGTGCAGCTTGGGCGTTTTCACCAGCCGCTTCAGTTGATTGCGAAACCACGGCTCCACGCGCCGCACCAGGTAGAGCTGCTCCAGGATTTCGATGTACTTTCGCGTGGTTTTGTCGTCGAAGCCCACCCGGCCGCCGATCTCGGTGAAGTTGGTCAACTGCCCGGAATAATGCGCCAGCACCTGCAGAAGCCGCGGCATCTGCGCCAGCTTCTCCACGTCGGCAATGTCGCGCACGTCCCGCTGCACAATCGCCCGCACATAGTCGCGCGCCCATGCGCGCCGGCGCTCGAGCTGCTTGCGCCGCAGCATCTCCGGATAGCCGCCGATCAGCACCGCATCCACAAGCTGCCTGCCGGTCATTGTCTCTCCGCATCTGCCGGCTTTTCCCTCGAAGGCCGCTCGCAGGAATCCCGGCTTGCGGCGGTGAATCTCCGACTGCGAAAGTGGCAGAAGATTCACGATCTCCATGCGGCCGGCCAGGCTCTCTGAGACCAGCGGCACGGCCAGCAGGTTTGCCGACCCGGTGAGCAGGAAACGCCCCGGCTGCCGGGCGTCGTCCACCGACATTTTGATTGACCGCAGAAGATCGGGAGCCCGCTGAATCTCGTCGATGGTGACCTTTTTGAAACTGCGCACCAGTCCGGCCGGGTCAGCGCGGGCCGAGGCCAGAACCGTGTCATTATCCAAAGTGATGAATTCACGCCCGGCCGCCACCAGCGAGCGTACCAGCGTGGTCTTGCCGCATTGCCGCGGCCCCGTCACCAGCACCACCGGCGTGTCCTTCAGCGCGGTCAGCACCTGGGCGGCGGAAAATCGCGGATAAAGCCGCTTTCTGGGTTCGGCCATTTCGGATTATTATCTCGTCCATTTCGGATTATACTTGCGTCCAATCCGGATTAAAAGCTCGTCCAATTCGGATTTGCGGTTCACGCAGACGCCTGCCCCAGCCCGTCAGCCCCCTGCCGGCCGGGCGCCGCCGTCCGCTCTCCGGTTCGAAAACCGGGCCCATCGGCGTGTCGTGATCCTCGGCGCATTCCGCGCTCCCCGGCGGCGCGCTTCGATCTCCCAGCGCCGACAGGCTAAAATAGCGGGGACGGAAGAAAACCGGAGCGGAGACTGCTGATCGGTTGCAGCCTCTAGCCCGAACTTCACGCGGGTGTGCCGAAGGCACCAGGCTAGACGGCAGTACTCATACATTTTTTGCTGGGTTTACGCCGTTGGCACTGCCTTGGCAACTCCCCCCGGTCCCTACGTTGGGACAGAAAAGGAACTATCGTGAGCGCAATGTGGAAACCAAGCCAGACCGGATCGATCAACACCAACCCTACGCCGGAACCGCCCCGCGCCGTGCCGCCGCCTCCGCCGGTAGAGGCCGCCCCCAGCCGCCCCCAGCCAGTCACCGGCGAGCAGGCCACCATCAGCAAGGGCCTCTTTATCAAGGGAGACATTTCCGGCTCCGAGTCGCTCTATATCGACGGCAAGGTCGAAGGCAGCGTCAGCCTGCCGGGCAACCGCGTCACCGTTGGGCGCAATGGCCAGGTGGCGGCTAACATCACGGCGCGCGAGATCGTGGTTCTGGGCAAGGTCAGAGGCAACGTCTCGGCCTCTGACCGCGTCGACATTCGCGCCGAGGGCTCGCTCAATGGCGATGTGGCAGCGGCCCGCATCAGCATTGAAGACGGCGCCTTCTTCAAGGGCGGCATCGACATCCGCAAACCGGACGCGAAACCAGCCGCTGCTTCACCCGCAGCTCCGTCAGCACCTGAGCCGGTGAAGGTCGGGCAGTAGGGCGATCGGCTGCATTGATTTTCTCTAAACCCGCCCGTTCCCCAACCATCAGGGAGCGTGCGGGTTTTCAAGAGCCTCTCACTCGCGCGCCCGGCGCCCTCAGCGCGGCTTCAACCCCAGCCGTTTCATTGCCGCCCGCGGCAACGCCGAGCCGGTTTTCTCAAGCACCAGTTTCACCAGCAGCAGCCAGAATGCCGTTCCCACCGCCAGGATTGCCGCATCGCCGGCTCGCCCATGCTGCGGCCACTGCGTGGCACCAGGATGCATGCGCACCCACGCGAATCCCCACGCCAGCAGGGCTGCGGCGCCGCCTCCCGTGATTCCCGCCAGCAGGCATCGGCCCATCTCGGCGTAGTCCAGACTGGCCAGCGAGACCATGTGCCGCTTGTGGAGAAGCAACGCAATCAGCAGCGTCTGCATCGCGATGCCCGTATCCGACGCCATCGCCAGCCCCATCGCGCCATGGGCCCGGTAGAAAAAGTAGTAGATCGGCAGCGATGCCAGGGTCACAATCGTCCCCGCTACCATGGGCACAAACGTATTGCCGGCCGCATAAAAGGCGCGCGAGTAGATCGCCTGGGCCGACCACAGAAACAGCGAAATGGAAAAGACGGCAAAGTAGGCCGCGCACTCGCGCGCGTCCGCAGCCGAGAAACGGCCGCCGGTAAACAGCAGGTCAACCAGCGGAACTGCCATTGCCGCCATGGCTGAGGTTGCCAGCAGTCCGAGGCACGCAACCCGCGACACCGAGTCAGCCACTCCGGTAGCAAATTCGTAGCGCTTGTTCTGGCTCCACAGGCTGGCGAAAAAGGGCATCGACGCCACGCCCGCCGCCTGGGCCAGCATCGACATCGGCGCAATAAAAAGGCGCTTCGCGTAAGTCATCAGCGCGATGGCGCCATTGGTCGATGAGGCAAAGTAGTTGATGATCCAGGTATCCGCCGTCACCAGCGAAACCCCGGCCATCAGCGGCAGCGACAGCCGCACCCACTCCCGCAGTCCTTCGTCGTGCCAGTCGAGAATGGGCCGGTAACGCACTCCTGCCCGCCGCGCAAAAAACCAGTTCAGCAGAAAGGGTCCGCACAGCGCGCCGGCCACCGTGCCCAGCGCCAGCGAGGTAATGCCCATCTTCTTTACCAGCAGCAACCCGCCCACAATGGTGCCGAGGTTATAAATCAGCGGCGCCACCGCCTGCACGTTGAACTGCCTGCGCACCAGCAGCACCGCGCCAAACACGCCGCCGGCAAAAAAACACAACTGCGCCGGCAGCAGAATCCGCGTAAGGTGCACGCATAGTGCGGCCTTTTCTGCGTCGAACCCACTGAAGAATCGATGGACGTACCAGGGAGCAAAGATCTCGGCCAGCGCAATGGCCGAGCCCAGCACGATGTACATGGTCGTCAATATCACCGACAGCGAACGCTCGCCCTGGGCCTCGCGCCCTGCTTCGCGATAGCGGGTCAGGATGGTGACAAACGTGATTGAAGCCGCACCACCCACCAGGAAGTACGCGATCTGGTCCGGCAACTGGAAGGCCGCCATAAACGCGTCGGCTTTCATGCCGCGTCCGAATAGCCACGCGATATACATGTTGCGCAGCAACCCGAAGATGCTAGACAAAAAAGTTGCCGCCATCAGCACCATCGTCGCGCTGAAAGCTGAATGAGCGTACGAAGGGTGCAGTCGCCCCAACCTGCGCGCCCACCACGATTGCGGGCGGGGAGAGGGTTGGGTTGAGGACGAGCCGGTCACTGCAGTTGATTTTATCGTTGCGTCACTGTGCGCGTTGTTGATGGAACCCGGATAGGCACGCGTTATGCTGTGTGCATGCGGATTCTCTCCTGCCTCACGGCCACGTCCCTCTGCCTGCTCGCAATCCCATCCGGGTTTTCGCAATCCATTCGCGGACGAAGCGGCATTACCTTGCCCCCGCCGCCCGAGGTTCAGTCAACTCCGGTCACCGACGACTACTTCGGCACCAAAATCGTCGACAACTACCGCTGGCTCGAGGACGAGAAGAGCGACGCTACCCAGGCATTCATCGATGCCGAGAACGGATACACCGACCGCTATCTGAAACAGGACCGCATTTACTCTCAGATTCCCGATCAGCTCGGCGCGTTGATGGACGTCACTGAGACCAGCGCCCCGGTAGAGCGCAATGGCAACTTCTTCTTCATGCGCCGCCTCGCCGGCGAACAGCAGTTTTCCATCTACGTTCGCCACGGATGGACCGGCAAAGACGAGCGGCTGCTCGATCCGGCGGCCATCAGCCGCGATCCCAATACCTCCATCGCGCTTCGCGATGTCTCGCGCGACGGCTCGCTGCTGCTCTACTCGTTGAAAGAAGGCGGTGCCGACGAAGCCGGCGTTCGCGTATTCAATGTCAAAACCAAAAAGCCCCTCGTCGACGAGCTGCCCAGCGCGCGTTATTTTTCCCTCGACTTCGCGCCCGACGGCAACAGCTTTTACTACACGCGGTACAACAAGCAGGGAACGCTGCTGTATCAGCATGTGCTGGGCGAGCGCCCCTCGCACGATCAGCTTATCTTCGGGCACGAGTTCCGCGGCGAAGCTCTGGCAGCCGACGACCTCTTATTCGCACAAGTCACTGACGACGGCCGTTATCTTGTCATCCAGATCGATCGCGGGGTCCCGGCCCGCCGCGTCGACATTGTCTTCCGCGACCTCACCAAAAAAGACTCGTACTTCGACATTCTCGTGTGGGCCATCGATTCGCGCTTCTCCGCCATTTATGCGCGCGACGCGTGGTATGTCAAAACCGACTACAAGGCCCCGCTGGGCCGCATTCTCAAAGCCGATCCCGGCGTCATGCCCGAGGCATGGAAGACGATCGTGCCCGAAGGCAAAGAGGTCATCGATGGCTGGTCGATCGTGGGCGGAAGGCTTTTCATAAGCCGCCTCAAAGACGTGAAGCCTGAAACATCGATCTATACTCTCGACGGCAAACCCGCCGGCCAGCTTGCCTACGATGGCATCGGTTCCGCATCCGTCCCCTTCGGCAGAACCATCGACCGCTACGGTTACTACTCCTTCTCGTCGTTCATCGTGCCCCCCACGCTGTACCGCCTCGATACAACCACCGGCAAGCGCGAGGTCTTCTTCCAGCCTAAAATCCCGTTCGACTCCAGCCAGTACGAAATCAAACAAGTCTTTTTCAAATCCAAAGACGGCGCCCAGGTGCCCATGTTCATTGCCGGCAAAAAAGGGCTCAAGCAGGACGGCTCCGAGCGCCTGCTCATGACCGGCTACGGCGGATTCAATGTCAGTCTCTTTGCCGACTGGAATTCCGAATACGCGTGGTGGCTCCAGCAGGGCGGATGGTTTGCCATGCCCAACCTGCGCGGCGGCGGCGAATACGGCGAGCAGTGGCACGAGCAGGGCATGTTCGAAAAGAAACAGAACGTTTTTGACGACTGGTTCGCTGCCGCACAATACCTGATCGACAACAAGTACACTTCGCAGGCTCACTTCGCCATCATCGGCCGCTCCAATGGCGGTCTGCTCATGGGCGCCTCCATCGTGCAGCATCCGGAATTATTTTCCGCAGTCGTTTGTGGGTATCCCCTGCTCGACATGCTCCGCTACCAGAAGTTCAAAGTTGGCTCATTCTGGATAACGGAATATGGCTCCGCGGACAATCAGAAGCAATTCCCCTATCTACTCAAATACTCGCCGTATCAGAACGTCAAGGTGAGCGACGCCTATCCTGCCGTGATGTTCTTTACCGGCGACAGCGATACGCGCGTTGACCCGCTGCACGCCCGCAAAATGACTGCGCTGCTCCAGTCGGCATCGAAAAGCGGCCGTCCCGTCCTGCTCCACTACGGCCGTGGCGGAGGCCATTCGGCGGGCGTCAGCGTCGATCAGGAGATTGATGATTACTCCATGGAACTGGCCTTCGCTTGGACTGAAACCGGACAATCCGCGACACAGAAGTAGCAAAACCGAACTGCGGACAAGGTACCCACGCCTTTGGCCCGGGGTAACCTATTCTCCGCTCTCACCTGACCGATAACCCAACTACACGACCTGGAAAAGCAGGTTAGCAACTCACTTGGTCGGCTGCGGGATTCATCCCGAAGCCGGCGACGTCTCTTTTGGTGCGTTTGAGAATTAAACGGGCCCTGCCCAGCCTGGGACCGCGAGCAGGAATCGAGTCTTTTCAGTCTGGAGCAGATGATTATGGCGCGGTCAGATTCGGTGAGAAGCGAGCACGGTCAATCACGGGAGGAGCGCCGGCTCGCCGCATTGGTCGCTACCGGGATTCTCGACTCGGAACCCGAACCCAGCTTCGATGCCATCACCCGCCTGTGCGCGGACTACTTTAAAGCCGACACAGTCTTTCTCGGCTTTGCCGACGAGAGCAGACTCTGGATCAAATCCTCCTGGGGAGAGCAGGTGCGCGAACTCCCCCGACGAAACTCCATCTTCGACCTGATGCTCGCTGAGGATGGCCCGCTCATCGTTCCTGACACCCTTGAAGACCCCCGGTTCCGCGAAGACGGGGTGTCGATTCGCCGCCTCGAAGCCCGCTCGTTCGCTGCGGTTCCCGTCCGTTGCCGCTTGGGCAACATTCTGGGCGACCTCGTCGTCATCAGTTCCCACCCCCGCCGCACCATGGCGCGCGACGAGCTTCGCATGCTTGAAAGCCTGGCGGAACTCGCGGCCCACGAGGTTGAACTCCGCCAATTAAGAAAGAATTGCCAACCCTGCGCAACCCTCACCGCGCACCAGCCCCTCAACGAATCCACCACCTGGCCGCAACTCCCTGAGCTTCGCGCCGCTCTTGAAAATCGCGAATTCGTGCTCTTTTATCAGCCTGAAGTCGAGTTGGCTACGCATCGCATCGTCGGTCTTGAGGCACTCATCCGCTGGCAACATCCCGAGCGTGGCCTCGTCCCGCCCATGGATTTCATCCCCGCCGCTGAAGAATGCGGCCTCATTCTCCCCATCGGCGATTGGGGTTTGGCCGAGGTCTGCGGACAGATCAGTCAATGGACCAGCGAAGACGCAAACCATAGTGCACTTCGCGTCTGCGTGAATCTTTCGGCTCGCCAGTTTTCTCGCACCGGTCTCGTCGACCACGTTCAATCGCTGCTCTCCCGCTTCGGCATCGCCAGCCGCCAGCTCGGCCTCGAGATTACCGAGTCCAGTCTCATGTCTGACACGCGCACCGCCTTCAACGTGCTCGGCGATCTGCGCCGCCTCGGCGTCTCGCTGCTCATGGACGATTTCGGCACCGGATACAGCTCCCTCAATCATCTCCATTCTTTTCCCTTCGACGTCCTCAAGATTGACCGCTCATTTGTGAGCCGGATGACCGACGGCGACCAGGCATTGCAAATAGTGAAGACCATCGTCGAGCTGGCTCGCGCGCTCGGCATGGACGTTGTGGCTGAAGGTGTGGAAACCCGCGAACAGCGCAATCTGCTTCGCGATCTCGGCTGCCGCTACGGCCAGGGATTTCTGTTCTCGCGACCCATCGGCGCAGAGGCAATCACCGAGCTACTCCGGCTACCCGGTCGAATCCTGCCCGATCACTTTCTTCACTCTCAGTCCACCTAGCAGGCTGCGGAAAACTCGCCGGGATGCGGCTTTGTATCAGGGCATGAGTTTGCTAGTGCCGATAAAGCGCCCAAAATGAGTGCGGGCTTTAGCCCCTGCGGTCCGTTGCCCGGCCGTTGGGGTGCCCATCCTAAACGCGTTCTTTGCGTTTAGGGTGGGAGACCGCGAACCTTAACTGGACCATTTCAATCAGGCACGAAAATGGGCGCGCCACCTTCGCGATGTCCAATTCGGGAGCCTTCCCCATTTGAGATTCCGGCCAGGCCGACCACGCGGAATCCTCTCAACTGTCCGCCACCAGCCCGCTATCCTCAATCCCATGGAGAGCGCATCGCAGCCGGCAGCCTCATCTTCATCCAAGCCGGAATCGTCCAGCTTCGCCGGCTTTCTCTCCGCGCTGGCCTCACCCGCACCGCGAACTACTCAATGGAATGACGATGCCCTTGCCGACGACGTGGCCACTCTCAGCTACGAAAGCGCGCTCAAGGCGCACTCGCGCTACAATCCCGCGGCCGAACCACTGCCGCAGCCCTCTCCCGTTTTCGCTCAGCCCTCTGCGGCGTTCGACCCCGAACGCCTCTCTCCCGCATCAGGCAGCTTGTTCTCAACCGTCGAGCGCGCGCCGCAACTACCGGCTCCGCCATCCGCAACCGGGCCCGGCGATCTCAAGTCGGCCAGCATCACCATTCGAATGAGCGAAGCAGAATGCGCACAGCTCAAGCAGCGCGCCGCCGATGCCGGAATCACCATCTCTGCCTATCTGCGCTCCTGCACCTTTGAGGCGGAAACATTGCGTGGCCAGGTAAAAGAAGCCCTGGCGCAACTGCGTGCAGCCGCATCCGCCAACGACAAACAGCCCGCGCCCATGCCCGATCGCCCCACAACGTTTGGCTGGCTCCCGCGGATATTTGCGAGTCGCGTCCCAACCAGGAAGGAGCAGGGGCATTCATGCCCCTGAAAAGGCCACCCCAATACCTTTCACTTAACCGATCGGTTGGTAGTCAAAACGCCGGGGGTGCCCCGACCCCGGGATATTACCAAACCACAAATGAGGGTGCCCCCGATCCCTCGCATTCGGGGACCGGGGATGCCGCGCCCCCCGTCACTCCCTCAATCTTTCTCGATCACCAGGCACTTCAGGTATTCGGTCTCAGGCAGGTTCAGCACCACCGGATGGTCTGGCGCCGCGCCGCGCCGCTCCAGCAGCCGTACTCGTGCGCCCGCATCTGTTGCGGCTGCGGCAACCGCCCTTTCAAGGTCGGCCCAGCTCACATGATGCGAGCACGAGCAGCTAACCAGCAGCCCTCCCGGCCGCAGCATCTTGAACGCGCGCAGGTTCAATTCCTTGTATCCGCGCAGCGCGCCCTCAACCGCCCGCTTCGACTTCGCAAATGCCGGAGGGTCGAGCACAATCGCGTCGAACTGCTCGCCCGCACTCGACCAGTCGCGCAGAATCTCAAACGCGTCGCCCTCAACCCAATCCACCTGTTTGTCGCCGATCACGTCGCGGTTGGCTTCGAGATTCCGCTCCGCCACTTCAAGCGATGCGTGCGATGCATCGATGCCCGTAACACTCTTCGACACGCTCGCCAGGTGCAGCGCGAATCCGCCTTGATAGGTACACACGTCAAGTGCGCGGCCGGTCGCGCCCAGCCGTTTGGCCCACTCGCTCGCAGCGGCATAGTTCGCTTGCTGATCGAGAAATGCGCCAGTCTTCTGGCCGGAGTTCGCATCGTAGAAAAACTTCCGGCCGTTCAAAACGAACTGAGTCTGCGCCTTCGGCTCTTTCCCGCTCGCCGCCCACAAGGGCCCGGGAGCCGGCGCAGGCAATCCCTCCAGTTCGCGGATGCGCGGATCGGGCCGCTCCCATATCGCCGCTGCGAACAGGTGCTCATGCTGCGTGAGCACACGCGTTACAGCCTCGCGTACCGCAGCAGAATTAAGTCCCCGGGCCAGCAACTGCACAATAATCAGGTCGGCGTACTTGTCGATCACCAGGCCGGGCAACTCGTCAGCCTCGCTGAAGCAAAGCCGGCAGGAATCCGATTTGCGCTCCTCGCCAACTAACAGCGGCAGCCGGCGCGAAATGGAGACACGCAGCCGCGCAGCCAGCAGCTCAAGCCACTGCGTCTCCCCAATCGCCTCGCGCGAAACCATCCGCAAAGCAATCTGCGAGGCAGGGCTGAAGAGCGCGGCGCCGAGCAGGAGTCCGCGATTATCGGCCACGGGCAACAGCGACGGCTCTTCGCCATCACCCAGCTCGAGCGACTCAATCTCAGAGGCGTAGACCCACACGTGGCCGCTTCGCAAACGGTCAGCCGCACGCCGGCTTATGACGGCGCCGGCAGGCGCAGTGCCATCCTGCGTCGCCCGCTTCCCGGCCGGGCGATATGGCGATCCAGCCCGCAGTCCAGAAGCTGCTTGCGGCGACGATGAACGTGCTGCAGCGTTATCGCCGGCTTCGGCAGGCACACGGCTCCCGTGAGCAGACGGTTTGTGCGATTTCTCGCCAAACCCGACAGAAGATCGAGGGGCTTTTCTCCCCTGCCTTCCTTTATGCGGTTCGTCCGCCTTGGCCATCCGCTCCCTTTCGCGCCCCTCCATTCGGGAGGGCCGGGAGCGTCAGCCCCAGGTCACTTCGTCTGGATGGAGCGCAGATACTGGCTCAAATTGCTGATTCTGAGCAATCTCTCGTCAGGATGCTGCTGGTCCATCTTACCAAGCACGGGTCCCCACACCGGCATCTGCGCGCTTCCATGCGCGGGCAGTTCGGTGCCGTACTCCAGCACCGTGGCAATATGGCTCGAGGGGTACTTGCCCCCGTTGATTCTCGCAAGTGCCGTAAGGTCTGCCGGTTTCTGCTTCAGCGCAGGTGCTACCGGACCGCTGCCGCGCCCATCCATGCCGTGGCACGGGGCACAATAGCTCGTGTACATCTGTCTCCCGTTTACGGGACCGGTCTTTTGGACCGCGATAACCACCTTGGCGTTGTTTTGATCCGCGTATCCAGCCGAAATCGCCAGCGTTCCGGCCAGTGCGATGATTGAGAGGCTTTTCAACATACAATTCTCCATTTCCGGGCCTCTACCCACGTCAGTTCTCCCTGGGTCTTAACACGCGACTTTTGCTTCACGCGGCGCGCCGAAAAAAACGGGCCGTAGTTAACGGCCGTTTAACCCGCCCAAATTGGAGAACTGCCGCAATTGAGCATTACGCGCCTCCTCCAGCAAGTCAGGATGTGACGCGCAACACATCGCTGGAGGGGCTGGACCCATCCCAGTACACGATCGGGAGGGACAATCCCGTGTGGGAATCAAGAACGAAACTTCGCATCCTGTTCACTGCTTTAGGAGTTTTGCCCGGTTTTCGCTGCTCCGATTCCCCCTTTGTTCCCTCCTCCGCCAGTCACTCCATCCCTTCCCGGTTAACGCCACAAAATCCCATGCGGCCTATAATGAAGCATGGCGACAGCCAGGCAGACTATCCCCGCCGACGTTCCCCAGCAGATCCCGCCTGTGACGAGCGACATTGAGGGTGCGACTGAAGAAGCTGCTGCCGAAACCGTCGGCCCCACCGAACCAGCCGCTAAGACTGATACCGCCTCCCAGGACCCCGCCGCCGGTCCCGCATCCCCTCCGGCTGTCGATCCCGCGGTGAAGGCCCCGCCGCCGGGTCCCTCTGTCAACGATCGGTTCGAGGCTCTTCTCCGCCACGTCCAGGCAAACCGCCCCAACGAAGACGTCTCGCTCATCCGCAAAGCGTGGGACTTTTGCGTGAAGCATCACGAGGGACAGGTACGGGCTTCCGGCGAACCCTACATCATTCATCCCCTCGAAGTAGCCGAAGTGCTGGCCGAGATGAAGCTGGACTCGACGGCCATTTCGGCGGCGCTCCTGCACGACGCGGTCGAAGACACGCCGGCCACCAGCGAAGAGATCGCGTCCGGATTCGGCGACCAGGTAGCGCACATTGTTGAAGGCGTTACCAAGATCGACAAGATTCAATTTGCAAATCGGGAAGACCGCCAGGCCGAAAACGTGCGCAAGATGTTGCTGGCCATGGTGAGCGATGTTCGCGTGGTGCTGATCAAGCTGGCCGATCGCCTGCATAATATGCGAACGCTGGTGCACCTCAAGCCTGACCGGCAAGAGGCTATCGCCCGCGAAACTCTCGACATTTACGCGCCGCTTGCGCATCGCCTCGGCATGGGCAAAGTGCGCGGCGAGCTTGAGGACCTGGCCTTCCGCTACACCGATCCGGTGAGCTACGAACGCGCCGCCGCCGCCGTTGAAGCGCGCCGCGTTGAGGGCGAGCAATTCCTGCGCAGCGTTGAAGACACGCTCGTGGAGCAACTGCGCGAGAACGGCATTGAGGCGCGTGTCGAGTGGCGCATCAAGCGCCTCTACTCCATCTTCCAGAAGATCGAGCGCACCAAGATCACTTTCGACCAGGTCTACGATCTGCTCGCCGTCCGCGTCATCACGCACGATGTCGCGTCGTGCTACGCGGTATTCGGTCTCATCCACACGCTCTGGCGTCCTGTGCCCGGCCGCATCAAGGATTTCATCGCCATTCCCCGCGCCAATCGCTACCAGTCGCTGCACACCACCGTAATGGGCGAGGGCGGCCATCAATTCGAGGTTCAAATCCGCACTGAAGAGATGCACCGTATCGCCGAAGAAGGCATTGCCGCCCACTGGAAGTACAAGGCCGGCGAAGGCACCGTGACTGCGCGCGATGAGGAACGCCTCAACTGGATTCGCCAGCTCGTCGAGTGGCAGAAGGAGATGACCGATCCCAACGAGTTCCTCTCCAGCCTGAAGATGGACCTCTATCCCGACGAGGTTTACACCTTCACGCCCAAGGGGAAGGTGGTTGTGGTTCCGGCCGGCGGCACGCCTGTCGACTTTGCCTACACCATTCACACTGAGGTGGGCCACACCTGCGTGGGCGCCAAGGTGAACGGGCGCATGGTGCCGCTGCGCACCAAGCTGCGCACCGGCGACATCGTCGAGATTGTCACGCAAAAAGATCACAAGCCCAGTCGCGACTGGCTCACCTTCGTCAAGAGTCCGCGCGCCCGCAACAAGATCAAGCACTGGCTCAACGAAGATCAGCGCCGCCGCGCCGTTGAGATCGGCCGCAAGCTGCTTGAAAAGGAGGCGCGCCGTTTCAAGGTGCCGATGGCGCAAATTGGCGACCAGGATCTGGGCCGCATTGCCGGCGAATATGGCGTAGCAACCGCGGCCGACTTGCTGGCCACGCTCGGCCAGGGCAAGCACACCGCGCATCAGATTCTGAACAAGCTGGCGCCCGGTTACTCCAGCCAGGCTGAGACTGAAACTGCACCCGAGGCCAAGCCCGGCAGTGACGCCGCCATGTCTGATGCGGTGCGAAAGCTGCACCTCACCGGCTCTGATTCGCTGCAGGTTGAAGGTCAGAACGATTTGCTGGTTTACCGCGCGCGATGTTGCAATCCCATTCGCGGCGAAGAGATTGTCGGCTACGTCACGCGCGGCAAGGGCGTGGCCGTGCACGCGCGCAGTTGTCCAAATGTGCAGAACCTGCTGTATGAGTCCGATCGCCGCATCAACGTAGAGTGGGCTCGGGCCGGCGATCAAACTCCCGGCGCAACCCAACGCTACCCGGTCAAGATCACCGTGTTCTGCGACGATCGCCAGGGAATGCTGAAGGAGCTTACCGCCGTTATCTCAGACGAGAACACCAACATCCGCAGCGTCGACATCAAGCGTGACGACGAAGGCGAAGCGATGATTGAGTTTGTGGTTGAAGCCGAAGACGTGCGCCACCTCAACCGCATGGTTCTCGGCCTGCGTCGCGTGAATGGCGTGCGCGCAGTGCAGAGAACGCAGAAAGTATAAATGCAGGCGACAGGGAATTGGGAATAGGGATAGGACGACTGGCCAAACTTGGCCATTGAGAATAGGTCAAAACTACAATTTCCGGGGTACAATCGCCCCTAAGAGCGAGGCTGCGATGAAAACTCAAAGCGCGATCTGGACGGCGGGGGTCTTTCTCGGGTTAGGCTGTTTTGCCATCGCATTTCTTGCGATTGAGCTTGTGGGTCATCGCTATTACTACCCCACCGATCAACAAAGAAGCTCGTTCCTGGTCGCCTACAACCCCTGGAATGCCATTGCACCTTTCGTGGATCAGAAGAACAGCCACCAGACCGGCACTGGTGTATCGGCCGGTGCAGGCACTCGTTTCGTAACCCACGCGGTCGAATTCGACGAGTACTTTACGACGCAGAAACAACACGAAAAGGCGATCATGGCCGCAGCTGAGGATGACTTGGATTGCCAGCTTCAACTGAGGGGAATGCGCATCCTCAACAAGCAGAGGGGCGCAGACAAGGCGCTTCATATTTCGTATACCATCGGGCAAGTTCTTGGTTCAATAAAGCTTGACCCGCTTGCTGCGGACCCGCAAGTCCAACGCCCGTACAGCACCCTGCCGGTGGGTTACGAGGATGTCATTCTTCACGTCGCAATCAGGGAAAAGTGGTTTCCGCACGGAATTCCATCGCCGCAAGAAATCGCTCAAGTCGACCGCTAGAGCGGTAAGAAACTGTTTAAGCTTTCAATCTTCGCGTTTCCCCCGAATTCAACTTGCCGGTCTCAATTGCTCAGATTCCCGCGGCTTGCAAATGCCACAGTAGCTCAGTGCACCAATTTGCGCGCTGAGGAGTTCTTATGTCGTTTGGACTGTATGCTGGCGGCTTCGCTATCTTGATTGCCGGGCTTGCCTATGGAGCGCATCTGATGCGTATGCCCACGCAATGGATTTTCGTAGGCGCGGTAGTGTTGGTCGGGATTGGAATTCTTTCGGCCGTCAAGGCAACGCGGCAGAAAGACCCTGCGAGCTAGTGGTCTTCTTGTTCCCTAGTCCCTAGTCCCTGTCTTTCTCACACCAGCGCCAGTTGCGCCATCCCCTTGCGCGGCGGCATGAACTTCGTGGCGCGATACGCCACCTGCAGCTTTTCGCGATCGAGCAGTTTGCGAATCTGCCCGCGCGCGTGGTCGGCCCACGGGCCACGGTTGTCAAGCCTGACATACGCTTGCCAGTGGCGCAGGGCGTTGCGCGCTTCGCCGCGGCGCTCGTAAGCGAGGGCCAGGTTGTAATGCGCGTCTGCGTAGCGCGGCGAAAGAGTCACTGCGCGCTTGTACGCGGCAATCGATTCGTCGAACCGTTCCAACTCGTCCAGCACGTTGCCCAAGTCGAAGTAGGCCAGCACGTAGTTGGGGTCGATCACAGTCGCGCGCCGGTAAAACTCCTCGGCCCGCTCGTACTGCCGCAGGTGAAAATACACCGTCCCCAGGTTGATGCTGGCTGCCGCATAACGCGGATCGACAGACAGAATCTGCTCGTAGAGCGCGATGGCCCGCTGTTTCTGCCCAGCCTCTTCCGCCTGCACCGCAACCATGAACTTTTCGTTGAGCCCGTGCGCAGGGGGGCGCATGGGCGAAAGCTCAGCGGCAGCCGATCTTCGCTCGCCGCTCTCAACTCGCTCAAAATCAAACAGAAGCTGGCGCCGGATGGGATCCACCATCTCGCCGCCGTGCCTGAATGCCAGGCGCGTGCCGGTGCGCACCACGCACGCCTCCAGCAGCGGATTCTCCATTCCCGCCACGGCCTTCATGGCCAGGATCGAGTCCCTGATCGACGCTGCGGGTACGTCTTCCTCGCGCAGTACGCGAAGCGTCCGCAACTCGCCCAGGTCCTGGAATGTGTAGCTTTCCTTGGGGAGAATCAATCCAGCCCGCTCCCACCCCTGCAACTGGCGGGTGCCGATCTGGAGTATTCGCAATACATCCTGGCGGTTGTAGCTACTCACTTTGCAGAGCTCCTGGTTCAGCGAGGGACCGCTCTACTTGCGATTATGCCAAGAGTATGCGTGGATAAGCAGACGCTTACTACCGTTGAATTGAAAAAATTGGTGGATAACCCGTGCCGTATTTGGTTCACCCAGCAGCATTAACGCACCATGAATGACTTCCCAAGCGCATTTGCCCCCTCCACGGTTTTTAGGTCTCCTTGAATAAAATATGGAAGTGATGAACAGTGCTCGTGTACTTTGCAGCAAGATTGGTGCTATATTTCTTGCCTACAGGGAAAAACCGCGCGAGGTCGGAGCATGAACGTGCCCCACGTTCCCCTTGCTCTTTTGATCGGATCAGACGGTTCAATTAGGGTGCAGTCCGTTAGCGATGAGGTCCCCGCTCAGCTTGGATTCACACGCGAGGAATTCCTTACCTCAAAAGTGAATTTCGATCACCTCGTGCATCCCGGCGATTCCGATATAGCCGCGGCCCTGTTTTCCACTCAAATCAAGACGCCTTCAGGCGACTTTCTTATCCGTCTTCGCCACGCCGATGGCCGCATCCGCATCTTCCAAGCCAGTTTTTTCAAAGAGCCCGCGCCAGCGCCGGGTTGCGCCACCGTTCATCTCCAGCTCGCCGACGTTCGCAGCATCTCCACTCCGGGCGACGCCATTCTGCTTTCCAGCTTCAAGAGTCTGATTGCCCATACCAACGATTACATCCATATAAAGAATCGCAATCATGTGATTCTCGCCGCCAGCCGGCAACTGGCAAAGTTCACTGACTCGATCGACGATTCCGGCGATCTGGCCGGCAAGACCGACTACGACGTTCATCCTGAAGCCATTGCCGACATCGGCTACGCTCTTGAAGAACAGGCGTTTGCCGAAGGACGCCGCACCAACCTCATTCTGCAGGTCGGCGACCAGGAAGGAAAACAGTATTGGATCGACGACCGCAAGTATCCCATCAACGGCCCCGACGGCAACGTTATAGGCATCTTCGGTATCGCCCCCGACATCACCCGGCATCTTGAGAACGAGCGCCGTGTCATTGAGAGCGAAGCGCTGTTGCATCTGTTCATCGGACACGCGCCCGCGGCTCTGGCCATGTTTGACCGCGAAATGCGATACCTGGCCGTCAGCCGCCGCTGGCTCCAGATGTACTCGCTCACCGAAGGGCAGGTTATAGGCCGCTCCCATTACGATTTGTTTCCCGATATACCCGAGCGCTGGAAGGCTACCCACAACCGCTCCCTTGCCGGCGAAACCATAAGCAATGAAGCGGAGCTCTTCGAGCGGGCCGACGGCACCCGTCAGTGGCTCCGCAGGGAGCTTATCCCCTGGCGCAGCGATGACGGCTCAGTGGGCGGAGTCATCATCTTTGTCGACGACGAGACCGAGCACATTGAGAACCAGAGACGCCTGCGTCTTGCCGCATCGGTCTTTACTCACGCGCGTGAAGGCATCACCATTACCGACGCAAAGGGAACCATTCTGGATGTCAACGATTCCTTCACGCGCATTACCGGCTATTCGCGCTACGAAGTGGTTGGCGGCAATCCCCGCGTCCTCAAGTCGGGCCTGCAGAGCAAGGATTTTTACGACCGCATGTGGGAAAAGCTGCGCGTCGAGGGCCATTGGTCGGGCGAAATCTGGAATCGCGCCAAGAGCGGCAACATATACGCCGAGCACCTCACCATCAACGCCATTCGCGATACCAGTGGCAATGTAGTGCAGTACGTTGCGCACTTCAGTGACATTACCGCGCTCAAGGAGCACGAACTTGAGCTTGAGCACATGACCCATTACGACAGCCTGACCGGCCTGCCCAATCGCGTCCTTTTGGCCGATCGCCTGCGCCAGGCCATGAGCCAGGCCCGCCGCCGCAGCCAGCAGATCGCCGTGGCTTATCTCGACATCGATGGTTTCAAAGCCATCAACGCCCGGTATGGCCACGCCGCCGGCGATACGCTGCTCATCACTCTCGGCGCGCGTTTCAAGGCAGCCCTGCGCGAGGGCGATACCTTTGCCCGCCTTGGCGGCGACGAGTTTGTCGCCGTCATCCTCGATCTCGACAAACCTGAAGCCGGCGAAGTCATTATCAAGAGCCTGCTCGCTGCTGCTGCTGAGGAAGTGAAGGTCGATGACCAGTCGATCAAGGTCACGGCCAGCATCGGCGTCACATTCTATCCGCAGGATGAAGAGATCGACGAAGACGGTTTGATTCGCCAGGCCGATCAGGTTATGTACCAGGCCAAGCTCGGCGGTCGAAATTGCTATCGCCGCTTCGACCCCAGCCAGGATCAGACCATCCGCGGCCACTATGCGGGCCGAGAGCAGATTCGCCACGCCCTCGCCGCGCACGAGCTCGTGCTCCATTACCAGCCCAAGGTGAATATGCGCACCGGCAAGGTGATCGGCGCTGAAGCCCTTATCCGTTGGCAGGATCCTGAGCGGGGATTGATGGCGCCGGCCTCATTCCTCCCCATCGTTGAAGACCACCCGCTTGCAATCGAAATCGGCGAGTGGGTGATTGAAACCGCGCTCGCGCAAATGGAGGCGTGGCAGAATCAAGGCCTGGAAATCCCGGTAAGCGTGAATGTGGGCGCATTGCAGTTGCAGCAGCCTGACTTTGTCGATCGCCTTTGCGCCCTGCTTGCCGCCCACCCTCGCATTTCACCCGCGCAGCTCGAGCTTGAAGTGATTGAGACCAGCGCTCTGCGCGACGTACTGCAGGCTTCGACGGTTCTGAATGCGTGCCACAAGATCGGCGTCACAGTGGCCCTCGACGACTTCGGCACCGGATACTCTTCGCTCGCCTATCTCAAGCGCCTGCCCGCCAACGTCCTCAAGATCGATCAGAGTTTTGTGCGCGAGATGTTTGATGACCCCGAGAACCTCACCATCCTTGAGGGTGTGCTCGGACTGGCTGCGGCCTTTCGCCTCGACGTGATTGCTGAAGGCGTCGAGACCACCGAGCATGGATTGGTTCTGCTGCAATTGGGCTGCGAATTAGCCCAGGGTTACGGGATTGCCCGCTCCATGCCGGCCGATGAATTCCCGCGATGGGCCGCACAGTGGCTTCCCGATCCGCGCTGGGCCCAGGTCAAGCCGTTGAGCTCCGCCAACCGTCAATTGCTCTACGCCGGCGTGGAACATCGTGCCTGGATTGCCGCCTTTGAGGCCTACTTGCAGGGCAAACGAATTACTCCGCCCGCTCTCGATTCGCCTCAGTGCCGCTTTGGAGCATGGCTTGCAGCCGAGGCCCACGCACTCGCTAGCTTTCCCCCGGCACTTCAGACCATCAATCTCACGCACCGCCAGATCCACGAACTGGCCAGGGAGATCTTTATTGCCCACACCCAGGACCCCTCCCGCGGCCTTTCACGGCTCCCAGACCTCCACGAACTCCGCGACCGCCTGTTGTACCAGATTGAAAACTATCGCGATCAAGTTGGGACTGACTGACGCGTCAATCGCTCCAATCTAAACTGCGAATATCTGGTTTTTGGGAATCCGCCGGAAGTGGCAAAAAGGGCTGGAGCCGAAGGCCGGACTTGAACCGGCGACCTGCTGATTACGAATCAGCTGCTCTACCAACTGAGCTACTTCGGCTTGCTCTTCGATTGTATCTTTCGGCCGGATGAAGGTAAAGCTTACCGGCGGCGGCTCTCGCGGGAACTCAATCGCTCGATCCAGTGTCTAAGTAGAAAAGCCATGAATATCCTCGCGCAAACCCTTCAACTTGCGATAAGAATCGCGATTGTGTGGGCCGGCGGTTTCATCTTCGCCGTCTCCATTCGCGCTATCCTTCCTGAAAAGCTCGGCTTTAATATCACCACCGCGCAGAACACGCTCTTTGTGCCCTTCGACCGGGTGGGCTTCTGGACCTGCGTGCTGGCCGCCCTCACCGTCACCGGACTCGTAGTGTTTCGCGCCATGATCGCCGATCTCGGCTTCCATTCCTGAGCGCCAGCGTGGCGTAGCGCCGGGCTCCAGCCCGGTTGTCGTGTGGGCGTCCCCGCCCGCACATTTCTTGAAACTGACGCTCCATCTGGACGCGCGCATTCGCACCCGGCCGCCGTATACTCCTGCACATGCAGATCGACCACACGCAGGAGTGGCTCCGCCTTACAGAGGAGTATCGGGCCAAGGGCGACGAGGAGTTGCGCGAACTTTATCGGGACTTCGAGGACCTCACCGATGTTGCGCAGCAGGTTCTCGCAGCCGAGTTGCGCAGCCGCGGCCTCAACCAAAAGATCGCTGAGGTACAGCAGACGCCAGCTTCAAACAACAGCCCCTGGGCCAAGCGCGATATCTCGCCATTCGATCAACGCGCCGACATAGCATTGCAGGGTCGCATCCCCCTGGGCAGCATCCTCGGGAACAACACAATGGCTCCGGTTCCCGATGAAGTGGAAAGCGATTCCGAGTCAGACGAGCCCGTCGAATACACCTGGAAGACTGTATTGTGTGAAGGCGTCGAATACGATCGGGCCTGGCAGATACAGGAAGTGCTGCGCCGCGCGGGAATCGAGAGCTGGATTGAAAGAGCTGGCGGCGGCCGCGCCAGTCGTTTCGCCAATGAGTTTGACGGCGATCTGCGCGTAAAGGTCGCCGCCGACGAGCTCGATCGTGCCCAGGCCATCATCGCCAACCCCATCCCGCAGGACATCGTCGATGAGTCGCACGAGACCGCGCCCGAATACGAGCCTCCGCGCTGCCCCTCATGCGGCGCAGAAGACCCCGTGCTCGAATCTGCCGAGCCGGTGAACGCCTGGAAATGCGAAATCTGTGGCCGGGAATGGACCGATCCGGCCAGCGAATCTCAGCCCGCAGGGCCCTTTAACTGAAAAGACCCCAGAAACGGAAAGAGCCGCCCGGCAACAGGGCAGCTCGATCCTCAGGGAGAATAGTTCCAACGGAGGCAAAGCCATCAGAACTTTCTGGCTGCATAGTAGGTGCGGGGGAAGGCAGTGTCAAGAACAAATGTGGGGTAAAATAAGGCTATTATAATCAATAATTTATGAGAGCTTTTCCAGAAGCTTACGCGTCTGCTTATTCGCTGCTTCTTCGCCTTACTATGTTCGTAGTTTTCCGCTTTTTCTCCGTGTTTCTTCGGGTTTATGTCTACTTTTCCACAGGATTAGTTGCCTGTTAACCCAACGGGTGCGGCCCCCGAATTGCTGTCGGTTTCTCGACCACTTCCACATACTTTTCCCGCAAATCGAGATGGATGAATTCTTCGTCGTAAACCGACGAAATCGGCCTGCCGCGCGCCATGCGATACAGTGCCCGGCCGCCGCCCAGGAAGAAACCCAGCAGGATCGCAGCCAGCGAACCAACAATCACGATCCCTGCAATCCCCATCAGCAACTTGGCCGTCTTTTGAATCTCTGACCCCTGGGGCTGGCCCATCGAGGTCAGGTTAACCTCAAAGTGCACCAGTTCGATGAGCCGGTGGCTCTCATCTGGGATTGCGTCACCACTTACCAGCGCAACCAGCACCCCGCTGCGCCGCACCTCGAGCGATGCCGTATCGGAATCGGTGAGCGGCTTGGGCCATGCCGGCTGGGCCGCGCTGCCTGCCTTGATGTACGACCGAATCGCCGCCTCCTGCGCCTGCGCAATCTGCGGTGTGGGGTATTCGATCACGGTGAGCGTTGCAATTCCCGAGGTCAGCGAATAGTTGGCGGTCGCGGTCTCGGCGCCCAGGTCGAAACGAACCAGCCCCGGCGGCAATACGCCTCCTGCGCCCGTGTACCCCGCAGGCCCCAGCGCGTAGTGCGTCGTCTGCCCCTGAAGATTCGTCTGCGGCAGATAACCAAGAACCGGCGGGGCTATGTCTTTGTTGCCGCCGGGCACCGGCAGCTTGTCTGCGATTTCTCTCAGCTCGCCGGCAGACATCGGCCCCACGTGCGAGAAAGTCGCATCCACCACGGTGATGCCGCGCCAGAACAGAACCCGGTTATTGTCTGAGGCTGCACCGGTGCCGATCGATTCCTTCGGCCATCCATTTTGCCGGTAGTAGGAGTAGGCGCCGTACGCGCCGCTCTCATCGTCAAAATGCAGCGCCCGAATCGCCAGCGTCTCGCCTTCACGCTTGTAATTCGCTATCACTCCGTAGTTGAGCCCGTATTCTTTGAGCGCGGCCGCATTCGCAGGGTCCAGAGCGGCTGCGTCGTTCACCGTTTTGGGCGGCTCGGTTGCAGACCATCCGTCAAATGCGTCGGGCAGCAACGCCGTCGGCGAAGGAGGAAGCGTAAGCGTCGTGGCAGCCTTTTTCTCTGCTGCAGAGGGTTGCCCCGCCTGCGAACAAACAAACTGTCCGCCGGCAAACGCCGCGAACAGCATTACAAATCCAATCCTGCGCTTCAATAAGGTTCTCCGCCCGCACTTTCGCACGCGCTATGAGCGCGCATTTTGGTTCTCTATCAGGGTACACTCTGCCAACTGGCGCCCCTCGGTCACACGCCACTCTACATTGGACACGGCAATCCTGAGAAATGTTCCAACCGTCGACACTTCGGAGGGAGCAGCAGCCTTCAGAGGCTGTTGAATAAGGCGCTAAGTGCAGAGACGGCTTTAGCCGCGGACCCTTCCAGACAGTCTTTTTGACCGCGGATTGGGTTCTCACCCACACACTTCAGCCCGTACATAAACCGAGCAAAATGTCTGCGGACTTTGCAGGCTGCGGAAAAAACTCGACCAATGCCGCAGTTTTGAAAGGGCACGGATTTATCCGTGCCAATAAGCTCAATAAAGTGAATCGGGGTTTTAACCCCCGAGGGGCGGTTTCGACTGTTGCACTCCACTTGATGAGTTCTTCCGCAGCCTGTTTAGCCGCGGACGCTTCCAAATAGTCCTTTTTCACCTGGGATCGAATTCTCACCCACACTCTTTAGCCACCGAGGGACGTCCAATTCACTTGACGCTCAATCCGCGGGTGATCCCGTCATGGCAGCGGGAGGAGGCGGATAAAGAAGATTGCCGAGAGCCGGGTAACGTCCGCCGTAGAAGATGAGCGCGTACTCGCGAATGCCGGTGCCGAGCGGGCCACCCAGGCAGATGCCGGCCAGCACCGCAAACGCCAACGCGACCAAGCCAAAGAATACCTGGAAGATGATTCCGATCACGAACGCTGCCCCCGAAGAGTCGGTGAAGACCGAGTGAAGCGAGTACTCAATAACCCCGATTGCGCCGGCCAGGCAGAGTCCCGGAATCAGCAGCACGAAAAATACACCGATGGCCGCAATGATCGGCAGTATCACGCGGAACAGCGCGTAAACAAAGAACTGCCGCTTCTCAGCCATGATCGCGGCCCAGGCGCGGGCAAAGGCTTCGCCTGTGCTTGCGTCATCCAGCGCAAAATGCGGCAGCATGAAATCGCGAAGAAGAATGTCAATGACCAATCCGGCCAAAACCAGCAGAAGAATGATGGGAATGATGGGCAGAACCAAGGCGATCACCATGCCCCAGTTGGGTTGGCCACCGGGCGGAATGGAATGGAACACGCGCCAGAAACCGGCCGCAAAGGGAAGTGCGATCAAAACAATCAGCAGGAACGAGAAGATTCCAATCACCACGTTCAACCAGAAAAAACGCGCTGCCTGCGAACGATAGAGATGCCAACCTGGCGCAATCTGCCGGGTATTTTCGACCAGGCAATGAAAGAACGCAAACCGCAGCCGCGTGACCAGATAGAAAATCACGATAGAAATTAAAAGGACCAGCAGGCAAGCCGCCGCAATCACCACGATCCACTCCGGCTTGATGTCGTGGAGCGAATTGATGACCGGGCCCTGTGGGTACACGTGACCGCCATTGCCGGAACCGTTGTGCTGGTTCACATGGGAGTTGCTCCCGATGCCTTCGGTGATCACGGCGACCAGCCCAAGCTTGAGGAACGTTCCCCATCGGAATGGCCGGAAGAGGAAATCCCTGGTGCGTTGAAACGCAAACGTAACGGAATCCGCAGCCGAGATGGCAAGCATATGAAACCTTTCCCAGGCCTTGCCCAAGGCATTATCTTGACCTGGCCCACTCTACCCATTGAACTACGCAACCATTATGCGCGCAGTTCCGCAGCGGGGAGAGGGATTACGGGCCGGCGCCTTCAAATCGACAAAGCGATCGAGCTAATTCCCGCAGCCCGGCTCAATTGCCGCCCGTCCACGGCGTCAGCCGCGGCAGCCAGCGCGGTACGTTGCGCCTGTATTCGGCATACTCCGGCCCATAGCGCCTGGTGAGCGTCGGTTCCTCGTAAAGACAGACGAACAGGTGGAATCCGGCAAGCGCCAGCACCAGCACCAACCCGAGATCCGTGCTGCGAAACAGAAGAGCCTCAGCCGCGAGGCTGACCATCACGCCTGCATACATTGGGTTGCGCACGTAGCGGTAAAAGCCGCTCACCACCAGGTGTTCGGTCGCCGAGGTGGGAACCAGCGAGCCCTTGCCCACGCGAATGAAGCGCGCGGCTGACTCGAGCAGCGGCGCGATACCGGCAGCAATCAGCGCGCAGGCCGGCAGCCATTGCCAGCGCAGTTCGTTTGCCGGAATGCGAAAGTGCGTCAGCCAGAATGGGATGTAGACCAGCAGAATCGCCGGGCCGCCGAAGACAATAAACAGAATCGAAATGACTGCGTTCTTGCGCTGCGATCGCATGGGGCTCTTCCGCCTGACTGGAATACGATCCCGAAGCATCGCTGGTTACAAATCCTGCCGGTTATTGCGAGCTCTTTGTCTCTGCCTCAATCGAGTCAACACGGCTTGTGGCCTCGGCCAATCCGTACAGTCCACTCGCGTGCAGCAACTTGATTGCCTCAACCTTCCGGTTCTGCGCCAGCAACGACCGCACCGACGAAGTCAATTCGTCCGGCCTCGCCGCCGCCGCCTTCGCTGCCGCGCCGGCTCCCATCACAAACTCCATAATCCGCGTCCGCATCTTGTCAAAATTTCCCATCCCGCTGTAACCGTTCGACATCGGAATGCGTGCCTGGGAGGTGACTACCACCAGCCGGTGAACTTTGCCGCCCTTGTCGGTCGTGGTGGTTTCGATCGCGATGTCGGTTACATCGTCGAAGGAGCACGATCCCGGGCGGATTTTGAAGAACTGTAACCGCCACCACTTCACCGTGCGCTGCTTTGCTTTGAAGGCGAACTGCGTGTGCTGCGCGCTGGCCCATGCAAATAGCCCCATGATGATCGGCGCCAGAATGTCCCAGCGATTCCCCGTGTGCGTGATGGCGCGGTGAATCGTCTGGTAGAGCATGTACACAAAGCCGATCGCAAACGGCACCGACATCCAGAGAGTGCCGTCCCCGACTACGAGTTCAGCGGGAGTTTCGCGCTGAATGTGCATGGTTGGTTCCGGTACGACTATCGCACAATTCCGGCCGCCCAGCTTCGCGTAGTCACTCTTTGGTCACTCTTGGCCCGCCAGGCTTCCAGCGCTTCAAGCGCTCGCTCGCACACCATCCGGTGCCGCTCCTTCTTATCGCGAATCCTGCGCCGCGTCTCCTCATCCAGAGACTCCAGCAAATCGAAGGTTATGTTCGCCGGCTGGAAATCCTTTGCCTCGGCGTGCGTAATGTAGTGCACCAGAGAGCCCAGGGCCGCCGCTCGCGGAACCGCCTCAGGCTTCTCGCCCCTCGCGATTGCCGCAGCGTAGATCCCCGCAAGCATTCCTGTGGCGATGGATTCCGTGTAACCCTCGACGCCCGAGATCTGGCCGGCGAACATAAGCCAGGGGACAATCCTCAGCCGCAGCGTCTCATCCAGCAGCGCCGGCGCGCAGATATATGTATTGCGATGGATCTGCCCGTAGCGCAGGAACTTCGCATTCTCAAGCCCCGGAATCAGCCGCAGCACTTTCGCCTGCTCACCCCACTTCAGGTGGTTCTGGAAGCCGACCAGGTTGTAGCTGGATGCACGCACATTTTCTTTGCGCAGTTGCACCACCGCCCACGCGTTTTTTCCGGTTCGCGGATCGCGCAAGCCGACCGGCTTCATTGGCCCGAAACGCAGCGTGTCGCGACCGCGGCGGGCCAGAATCTCAATGGGCAAACATCCCTCAAAATACCGGGGCCCCCAAGCGTCTGCCTTTGGCGCTTGGGGTGGAAAATAGTCCAGCTTCTCCCATTCCTTGGCTTCCGCAGCTTCGGCCGCAACCAGAGCATCGTAAAAGCGGTCGTACTCTTCGCGGTTCATCGGGCAGTTGATGTAGTCGGCGGTGCCCTTATCCCAGCGCGCCGCAAAGTACACCCGCTCCATGTCGATGGTGTCAGCGTCCACGATCGGCGAAATCGAATCGTAAAACGCCAGGTGCCCCGAGCCGGTGAGCCGCTCGATCTCTTTGCTCAGCCCGTCCGAGGTCAAAGGCCCTGTCGCGATGATGGTGCAGCAATACTCCCCATCGTTCTCGCTTCGGACGAGAGAAGTCACTTCTTCCCGAATCACCCGAATCCCAGGCTCGGCGGCAATGGCCTCGTTGATCCTGCGCGAAAACTCCACCCGATCCACGGCCAGCGCATGCCCCGCCGGGACGGCCGTCTCATCGGCAATCCTGAGCAAAGCCGAGCCAAGTCGCCGCATCTCCTGTTTCAGCAACCACGGCGCGGTCCATTCCGATTCGCTTTTGAGTGAGTTCGAGCAGACCAGTTCGCCGAAATCTGTAGTCTGGTGCGCCGGAGTAAGCAGCGGCTTGCCATCCACTACCCTGCGCATTTCGTACAGGTCCACCTGGCAGCCCAGTCGCGCCGCGGTCAGCGCCGCCTCAGGTCCGGCCAGGCCCCCGCCAATCACGCGAATCTTCAAGGCGCGCTCTCCGCATCGCCGGCCAGAACCCCGTTCGCACCTTCGCCCGCATTCCCGCCTGAACCCCGCGCTATCCGCTCCAGCGCCTCATCGTTCAGCCGCACGGTGCGCCATTCGTTCATGAATTCGCCGCCCATGGCTACATAGAAATCGATTGCCGGCGTGTTCCAGTCCAGTACCTGCCATTGCAAACGCCTGCAGCCCTTGCCGATCGCCGCCGCCGCTACCCGTTCCAGCAGCGCCTTCCCGATTCCCAGTCCGCGCAGCTCCGGCTCCACAAAAAGGTCTTCGAGATAGATCCCGGGCTGCCCCTTCCATGTGGAGTAGTTGTAGAAATAGAGCGCGAATCCCGCGGGCTTGCCGTCCAGTTCGGCAATCAGGCACTCATAAAAGGGTTGCGGTCCGAATCCGTCGCGCAAAAGCCCTTCCTCAGTCGCGGTCACCTCGTCCAGGCCCCGCTCGTAGAGGGCCAGCGCCTTGATGAACCTCAGAATCTCGCCAACATCGGCCGCTGTGGCGAGACGAATGGTTATAGCCATGACCCTATTTTAGGCTGTGACATGCGCCACAACGAGAGTCGTCTGCACGGCTCTAGGATGTTTCCGTAACCTGCGCGGCCCTCGCCGGAGAGGATCATTGTGCCTGGCCTTTCCAGGCGCGAACCTGATCCCGCAACACGGACGCGCTCCTTACCGCCATTTGCGTCGATTCTCGTTTCGTACCCTGTTCCCCTTGTCGAGGGGAGTGGGTTGGATTTAACGTTGGTTTTGCCTGTAATTTGCGGTTATTCAGAGCCAATGCGCTGTTTGTTGCCGCGCCGCTCTCAAGGAGATAAAAAATGAATCACAAACTTTCGCTTTTGAAGAGCCTGCCCATAGTGGCCGGCCTGGTGGCATTTGCCCTCTCGCCCGCGTTGATGCAGGCGCAAAATCTCGGTAAGATTCGCGGGCACGTGACCAATCCCACCGGGCAGCCCCAGGATAAGGGCACCGTGAGTTTGTCCACAGACGGCGGCGCCACGCTCAAATTCAGTTTCCCGGTCGACGCCAACGGCGACTATTCGGGCCAGGCCACTCCGGGAACATGGGATGTGGTCTATCGCGCTCCCGACACGCCTCCCGGCAAAATTGTCGACACCGTCAAAAACATCAAGATCACGGTGGAAACCGAGGCGGTAGTCAACCTCGACATGTCGCGCCCCGAATACATCAGCAAGCTGCCTGCCGACCAGCAAAAGGCGCTGGCAGATCTGAAGCAGAAGAATCAGGCAGCTATCCAGGCCAACCAGCTCATCTCGCATGCCAATGCCGATCTCAAGCAGGTGACGCAGGATAAGAAGGACATTGATGGCGCTGTCGCGGCCGCTCAGCAACAGCTCGGCGCCAGTGCGACCAAGGGCGATATCCAAGCCAAAGTGAATGAAGTCAAGGCCGCCAAATACGCTGACATTGAGACCCTGATGACTAACGACATCAAGGCCATGCCCAATGAGGCGTTACTTTACAACAACCTGGCCTACGCCCAGTCCGGCGAGCAAAAGTACGACGACGCCATTACCTCTTACCAGAAGGCCATCAGCCTTGAGAAGGCGGCGACCAAGCCGCGCCTCGACGTGGTGGCTGTCGCCGAAGCAGGTCTTGGCGAGGCTTATGCGCGGTCAGGCAAGGTGCCCGAGGCCAATGCAGCCTACGATGCTTCAGCCAAGGACGATCCCACCCGTGCTGCAATCCAGCTTCGCAATCAGGCCGTCATTTTCTTCCAGATGCATAACAGCGATGCCCAGGTAGCCGCAGCCGATGAAGCCATTAAGGTGAGTCCCAACGATCCGATTCTCTACTACATCAAGGGCCAGGGATTGGTGGGCAGCTCAACTATCGACCCCAAGACCAACCGCATTGTTCTGCCTCCCGATTGCCAGACTGCCTACCAGAAGTATCTTGAGCTGGCGCCCACTGGCCAGTTCGCAGACGAGGTAGCCGGAATTCTGCAACAGGCGGGCCAGAAGGTTACCAGTTCCTATCACGCTCCCAAGAAGTAAGTTGCACGAAGTTCGATTCGCGCTATGGGCGTTCGCTTCGGCGAGCGCCCTTTGCTTTTGCGCTGCCTGCCCGCTCAACCCTCTACAATCCATTCAATGAGCAGCGCTCTCCTCAGCTTCGATGAAGCCTCTGCGCTGGTTGCCGCGCACGCTGCGCGCCTGGCCCCGCTGGGAACCGAGCGCGTTGCTCTTGCTGAAGCCAACGGCCGGGTGCTGGCGCAAATCGTTCGCGCCGATCGCGATCAGCCGCCCTTTTCCCGTTCCACGCGCGATGGTTACGCCTGCCGCGCCGCGGAAGCCAACGCGCATAAATTGCTTACTCTCGCCGGCTCAACCCGCGCCGGCCAGTCTCCTGCCGCTCCGTTGCCCGGGGGTGCGGCGTGGGAGATTATGACCGGCGCGCCCGTGCCCCAGGGCGCAGACGCGGTCGTCATGCTTGAGCACGTTGAGGCCGGCGGCGGCCGCATTCGCCTGGTGCCGCCCCGCACTGTCGCTCCCGGCGAAAACATAGTCGCTCGAGGCGCCCAGGCTCGCATCGGCGATGAACTGCTCGCTCCCGGCGCGGCCATCGGCTTTGCACAGATCGCGCTCGCGGCCTCCTGCGGCTGCACGTCGCTTGAGGTCTTCCTCAAACCGCGCGTCGCCATTCTCAATACCGGCGACGAAATCGTCCCCGTAGAAGCTGAGCCAGGTCCGGCCGAAATCCGCAACTCCAACGGCCCCATGCTGGATGCGCTGGTGCGCGATGCCGGCGGCGAGCCTTGGCTGTTGCCCACCGCGCCTGACAACACGCCGGCCCTCGAAGCCGCGCTCAAACAAGCTTGCCAGGCCGACCTCGTCCTAATCAGCGGCGGCGTCTCGGCCGGCAAATTCGACCTGGTCGAGCCGGTCATGGCCAGCCTCGGCGCGCGTTTCCACTTCACCGGCGTCCGCATTCAGCCCGGAAAGCCGCTGGTCTTCGGCGATATTCCTCCCACAAATATCGCCCAAAACGAGAACGGCACGAAGTGCTGCTTCGGGCTTCCCGGTAATCCAGTCTCCTCGGCCGTCACCTTCCTGCTGTTCGCCGCGCCGCTCCTGCGCGCGCTTGCCGGCTCAAATCGCCTCGGCCCGCGCTTCGGCCTCGCTCTCCTCGCCGAAGATGTGAAAGGGAAGTCCGGACTGACGCGCTTTCTACCCGCGCACTGCAACTTCGCCGCGCCCCCCGGCGAATTACCGGCAGTTCGCCGCGTCGAATGGCAGGGCTCCGGAGATCTCGTCGCCATGGCCCACGCCAATTGCTTTCTGGTTCTGCCTGAAGATGCCGAGCGCATTTACGCCGGCGAAACGGTCCGCATTCTGCTCGCCTGAGGTTCCAATGCCCAAGCCCTCAAAGAAATCCGCACGCCGCTCCAAGCTCTCCCATTACGACGCCGCAGGCCAGCCCCACATGGTAGACGTAAGCGCCAAGCCCGCCACGCGGCGCACCGCCTCAGCCTCGGCCTTTGTCGAGCTTTCCGCAGCCGTCCTCGCCGCTCTGCCCTCGAATCCCAAGGGCGACCCGCTCCAGGTGGCGCGCATCGCGGGCATCCAGGCCGCCAAGCGGACTTCCGACCTCATTCCGCTCTGCCATCCATTGCCGCTTACCCACATCGACGTCCAGGCCCAAGTGGTCGCGGGCGGCATTCGCATCGTGGCTTCGGCTGCCACCACCGGCCCCACCGGTGTTGAAATGGAAGCCCTTACCGCCGCCGCAGTGGCCGCTCTCACCATCTATGACATGACCAAGGCCCTCGACAAATCCATCGTCATTCGCGAATTGCGGCTGGAGTCCAAAACCGGAGGAAAATCGGGCACATTTCACCGTTCCTGATCTAATGGCCTGGTTTTCCGGTATCGACCGTGGCCTCGCCCACTCACGCCTGCGCGTGAAATCGGACTGCGATGCTGACTGGTCCATGCACATGGAGTGCGGCGCGTGGCTCCCAAGGCTCGGTGCCGGCCAGTTCCCATTTAAAGAGTCGCTCAAACAAATCTGCCAGAGCGATCCGCGCCTCAAGCCGGGCCAGTGGCGCTCCAATACAAAAGTGCCCACCATGACCAAAGGCGATGTGCGGGTTCGGCGCCCGCTGTATATCGAAGCGGTTTGGCTCCGCGAATACCTCCGGGTCGCGGTTGGCCGCGCCAATAATGGGGATCACAAGGCTGCCCGCCGGAATGGTCTGGCCGCGCAGAGTCACATCGCGCAGGGTTGCTCGAAACAGCCATTGCACCGGCGACCGATAGCGCAGAACCTCCTCGATTGCCGCATTCAGCAGTCCCGGCGCTGCCGCCAACCGCGCTCGTTGTTCAGGGTATTCGGCAAAGCAAATCATGGCGTTGGAGATGAGGTTCGAGGTCGTTTCCTGGCCCGCAACGATGAGCAGTTCGATGAAGCCGGCAATCTCCTGTTCGGTGAGGCGCTCGCCGTCGACCTCAGCCTGCACCAGCCTGGTCAGCAGATCGTCTTTGGGGCGATCGCGCCGGTCGGCGACAATCGCATCCAGATAGGGTCCCATCTCCGCCTTGACCGCCATGTACGCGGCAACCGCCCCTGCGTCGGCAACCACCACTGTCTGGCTGAGACGCAGAATGCCATCGCTCCACGCGTGAAACAGGCTCCAATCTGCCGCGGGAATCCCGATCATTTCGGCGACCACCATCATGGGTAGCGGAGTTGCATAGTCCGACACCAGATCCATGCAGCGTTCATTCGCTACCGCATCCAGCAACTGGCTTGAGAGCGCCCTGATGCGCGGCTCGAGCTCGGCGATCGCTTTGGGAGTGAACGCCTTCGAGATCAGGCCGCGCAGCTTTCCATGCCGTGGCGGGTCGAGAAAGATCATCCAGTCCGGGTTCGACCTCCCAGCCGCTGTCATGCTTGAACTGAAACATTCCGAATCAGTTAGTGCCTGGCGGACGCTGGCATAATCAAAAAGCAGCCAGGGACCGCTGTCGGGGTCTCGCACCACCGGCGCAATGGCGCGCGCCACATCGTAGGTTGGAAACGGGTTGCGGCGAAAATCGGGCGAGGAAAGATCCAGCAAGGGCAAACCTCCTGAAAGTGGCATGGTTCCTGCCGGGAAAAGCGGCGTGTTCCAGATTTTGATGCGGTCAACAACCTCCGAGTTCGCTCGTCGGCTGTCCCAAATTACTGAAAATTCTCCACAACTTGCCCCAAGCCGCCAACCCTCGTATCATCCGGCAAGAGCATCAGCATCCAGAGCGAAGGCAATCAAACGCCATGAGCCATCAAGAGACAGTGAATTTGCGTGTGAAGGGCCGATTGATGTCGGCTTCTGAGATTGAGCGCACCCTGGTGCGCCTGGCCCACGAAATCGTGGAAAAGAGCAACGGCAGCGAAGACCTCTGCCTGGTGGGCATCAAACGCCGCGGCGTGCCCCTGGCCGATCGCCTGGGCAAGCTTATCTCCGGCATTGAAAAACGCAAGGTCGACACCGGTGTCCTCGATATCCAGTTTTATCGCGACGATCTTTCCACGGCGGATGTTCGTCCCGTGGTTACGCCCGGCTCCGTCGGCTGCGAGGTGGAGGGCCGCGACGTGGTGATCTGCGACGACGTGCTTTACACCGGGCGCACCATCCGCGCCGCGCTCGATGCGCTCTTCGACCACGGCCGCCCGCGCCGCGTACAACTGTGCGTACTTATTGATCGCGGCCATCGCGAACTGCCGATAGAAGCCACCTACGTGGGCAAACACGTGCCCACCAGCAGCCGCGAAATTATCGAAGTAAAGTTTCACGAGGTCGATCGGGACGAGCAGGTGCTGCTCGTCGAACGCGTTGACCCGCCAGTAACAGACAAGTAAGTCTCTGACTGCAAGTAAGTCTCTGACTGTTTAAGGTTGTACAACTGTGGGTGCCCCATCCTTTACGCAGCCTCACCGCGGAAAGGGTGGGATTGAACAAAACTATGCAAATCAATGATCTGCTCAACAATCCTCAGCCGCCCGGCAACGGCAAAGTCCGGGAGCTGAGGGCTGAGAGCTGATAGCTGAAAGCTCGATTGAAGACGACAAGATGATCCAGCAAGCTCCCCGCCGAACGCTGAACACTCCAGCCACGCCCCCATCGCCATTTCCTTATCACCCCGGCTCGTTGCTCTCGGTCATGGACCTCACCGTTCCGGCGGTCAGCCATCTGCTCCAGCGCGCCACGGCTCTCGAGCACCAGGATCCCGTTGGTCGCGACCGCATCCTGCAGAAGCGCCGCATCGCGCTCCTCTTCTATGAGTCGTCGACGCGCACCCGCACCAGCTTTGAGCTCGCGTCAAAGGCGCTTGGAGCAGATACCACGCTGGTCTCAAACCTCAGTTCGAGCATTGAAAAGGGCGAATCGCTCAAAGACACCGGCCTCACTCTGCGCGCTCTCGGAGCTGAAGCTATCATCCTGCGCCACAACTCTTCCGGCGCGGCCTGGCTGCTTGAAGAAGCCACCCGCCTGCCGGTCATCAACGCCGGCGACGGCATGCACGAGCACCCCACGCAGGCGCTGCTCGATCTGCGCACCATACTCACCCATCTGCGCCCCGGCGTTACCGAAGTTGGACCCGACACGCTCGCCGGCGTCACAGTCACCATAGTCGGCGACATTCTGCACAGCCGCGTCGCCCGCTCCAACATGCTTCTGCTTCCGCGTCTCGGCGCGCGCGTCCTGCTCTGCGGACCCAAGGAGCTGCTGCCAGAGATGGCCGCCAAATCCTCGCCGGGCATCGAGATTGAGCGCGACTTCGAATCGGCCATCCGCCAGTCGCAGGCCATTATGATGCTGAGGATTCAAGCCGAACGCATCGCCAACCTGCAACTCGACCTTGAGCAGTACAAGGCCGCTTACCAACTCACCGGCCAGCGGCTCGCATCGCAGGCGCCCAATGCAATCGTCATGCATCCGGGCCCCATCATTCGCGGCCTAGAGATTACGGCAGGCGTGGCTGACGGCCCGCAATCGACGATTCTTGAGCAGGTGACCAATGGCGTTGCGATTCGTATGGCCGTGATGGAGCGGGCGCTGACAACGGCCACTGCAACTCGGCCAGGAGCCGAATGAACATGAACCCGCTTCCTTGGCTCAGTAGTTCAAGCCGCCGCCAAATCAGGCTTCTTGACTTCCTCGGCTTGGCTTGGCTCCTAGGTTTAGGGATCGGGGCTCTCTGTCTTGAATTGGCGTCGCCAGCTTCGGGAGCGATCCCGAAAGCTCGGGCGGCGACAGGGGTAATGATTTCATTCTGTGCCGCAATTGCGATCTTCAATTGCGTCTGGGGCCTTCCAAAATTGATGGACCTTAAGCCGAATCCAGTTACCCAAAGCGCGTGGGGAATCCTTCCATTCGTTATCTGTGCTGTAGGATGCTGGCAGTGGCACGCGCCAATTCTATTGAGAGTCGTCTCCATCTTTCCAATATTGTTGTCAGTCTGGCGGATTGAGATTCTTGTGCACAGCAAAAACTCTTCAGTTGTGAGTGCACCAAAGTTAGATGGAACTGAACAGCATCAAGGAACGCGTCCATGACCACCCTCGCCATTAAGAACGGCCACCTCATCGACCCCGCCGCCGGTATCGACGCGCTAAAGGACCTCTTCATCAAAGACGGCCGCGTAGCCGAGATCGCCGCGCCCGGCAAGCTCAAGCTGGCCAACGGCGCGCCTGTCATCGATGCCAGGGGCCTCACCGTCGCACCCGGCCTCGTCGACATTCACGTGCATCTGCGCGAGCCGGGACAAGGCTACAAAGAGACCATCGCCACCGGCACCGCCGCAGCCGCTGCCGGCGGATTCACCGCCGTGGCTGCCATGCCCAACACCACGCCGGTAAACGATTCAGTTGAGATCACCCGCTGGATGCAGGCACCTGAGCGCGGCGCGCAGGTTCGCGTCTTTCCCATCGCCGCAGCCACGCGCAGTTCGAAAGGTGAAGCGCTCACTGACTACGCCGCTCTCAAGTCCGCCGGCGCAGTGGCCGTTACTGACGATGGCCGCCCAATCCTCAAAGACGGCATCATGCGCGAAAGCCTTGCCGCCGCCGCGCGCGTAGGACTCACCGTCATCCAGCACGCCGAAGACACGCGCATGACCCAATTCGCAAATGGGGCCGCCAGCATGAACCTCGGCCCGGTTTCGTTCCGGCTGGGCCTGCGTGGAATGCCCACTGAAGCTGAGTCGGGAATGGTCGAACGCGATATCCGCCTCGTGACCGAATTGCGCGATCAGCACCCGCACCTGCACGTCGCCCACACCTCAACCGCGGCCGCTATCGCCGCTGTTCGCCAGGCACGGCGCAACGGATTGCGCGTCACCTGCGAAGTCACGCCGCATCATTTCCTGCTGACCGAAGAACACGTGGGCCTGTACAACACTCACGCCAAAATGAATCCGCCGCTGCGGTCGGCTGCCGATCGTGACGCCATGATCGAAGCGCTGCTCGATGGAGTAGTCGACGCCATCGCCACCGACCACGCGCCCCACGCCATGCACGAGAAAGAGGTTGAATTCGATCTCGCGCCCAACGGCATTACCGGCCTTGAAACCGCGCTGGGCCTCTCGCTGCGCTGGCTGCACAAAGAGTGGCGCATGCCCCTGGGCCGCGTCCTCAACCTGCTCAGTGCGCAACCTGCGGCGCTGCTCGGGCTCAAGGGCCGCGGAACACTTGCCGTGGGCAGTTTTGGCGACGTTGTTTTATTTGATCCAAAGGCCGAATGGACCTACCGCGCCACCGAATCAAAATCGAAGGCCAAGAACACGCCCTTCGACGGCTGGGACATGCTGGGCAAAGTTCACTACACCATCGCCGAAGGCCGCATCGCCCACGCCATCGCCAACCGCGAGTAGCGCAGGGTCCAGCCCTGAAGGCTGTAATCGCAAAAACAGTTCGACCCGTAATCGTGACCGATCACGGACCGAACACTGTAGGTGTGAATATGAGCGCCGTGAGTCAGCGCCTACGTCTCTTCTGTAGCTCCGCTAACTCCGCTAGCTCCGCTAACGCCGCTAACTCCGCTAACGCCGCTGCCTCACCTCAGATCGTACCGGTCCGCGTTCATCACCTTCGTCCACGCAGCCACAAATTCCTTCACAAACAGCTCCTGCGCATCGCCGCTCGCATACACCTCTGCCAGGGCCCTGAGTTGCGAGTTCGAGCCAAACACCAGGTCGACCACCGTCGCAGACCACTTCAGCTCGCCCGTCTTCCGGTCCCGTCCTTCAAGCACGCCTTTATCGCTCGCCGATTTCTCCCACTTCGTGCCCATGTCCAGCAGGTTCACAAAGAAGTCGTTGGTCAGCGTCTCAGGCCGCTTGGTAAAGACGCCATGCTGCGTGTGCCCGTAATTCCCTCCCAGCACGCGCATGCCGCCGATCAGCACCGTCATCTCCGGCCCCGTCAGCGTGAGCAACTGCGCCTTGTCGATCAGCAGATACACGGCATAGTCTTCGAGTCCCTTGCACGCGTAGTTGCGGAACCCGTCCGCTTTCGGCTCGAGCACGGCGAACGAATCAACATCGGTCTGCTCCTGCGTTGCGTCGGTGCGGCCAGGCGCGAATGGAACCTTCACGTCATGGCCAGCCTTTTTCGCCGCAGCCTCTACAGCAGCAGAGCCCGCCAGCACAATCAAATCAGCCAGCGAGATCTTCTTGCCGCCGGATTGCCCCGCGTTGAACTCCTTCTGTATGGCTTCGAGCTTTTCCAGCACCCCAGCCAATTCAGCAGGCTGGTTCACTTCCCAGTCCTTCTGCGGAGCGAGCCGGATACGCGCGCCGTTGGCCCCGCCGCGCTTGTCGCTGCCGCGGAAGCTGGCAGCCGAAGCCCACGACGTGGCAACCAGTTGCGAGATCGGCAATCCCGACGCCAGCACTTTCGCTTTCAGCGCTTCAACATCCTTGTCGTTCACCAGCTCGTGGTCAACCGCGGGTACCGGATCCTGCCAGATCAGCACTTCATTCGGCACCAGCTTGCCCAAATAGCGCGAACGAGGACCCATATCGCGATGCGTCAGCTTGTACCACGCGCGCGCAAAAGCGTCGGCAAACTGGTCTGGATGCTCAAGGAAGCGCCGCGAGATCTTTTCGTAAGCCGGGTCGAAGCGCAGCGAGAGATCGGTGGTCAGCATGGTGGGTTTCCGGCGCTTGTTCGCGTCAAAGGGCTCGGGCACCATGTCATCGCCTGCCACATCTCCCTTGGGCTGCCATTGGTGCGCCCCGGCCGGGCTCTTGGTCAGTTCCCATTCAAACTTGAACAGGTTATCGAAGAAGTCGTTGTTCCACTTGGTCGGAGTCGATGTCCATATCACTTCAAGTCCGCTGGTGATAGCGTCCCCGGCGTTGCCGCTGCCGAAGTCGCTCTTCCATCCCAGCCCCTGCAAATCCACCGAAGCTGCCTCAGGCTCAGCGCCCACATGGGTCGCTGGGCCCGCGCCGTGAGTCTTGCCAAAGGTGTGTCCGCCGGCAATCAGCGCCACCGTCTCTTCGTCGTTCATCGCCATGCGTGCAAACGTTTCGCGAATGTCGCGCGCCGCTGCCACCGGGTCAGGATTCCCGTTCGGACCCTCGGGGTTCACGTAAATCAGGCCCATCTGCACCGCGCCCAGCGGGTTCGCCAATTCGCGATCGCCACTGTAGCGCTTGTCGCCCAGCCATGTCGTCTCAGGGCCCCAATCCACATCCAGCTCGGGCTCCCAGATATCTGCGCGGCCGCCGCCAAATCCAAACGTCTTGAATCCCATCGACTCCAGCGCCACGTTGCCCGCCAAAATCATCAGGTCGGCCCACGAAATTTTCTTGCCGTATTTCTGCTTGATGGGCCACAACAGCCGCCGTGCCTTATCCAGGTTTACGTTGTCAGGCCAGCTATTCAGCGGAGCGAATCGCTGCGAGCCTCTGCCGCCCCCGCCGCGCCCGTCGTAAATGCGGTACGTACCCGCCGAGTGCCACGCCATGCGGATGAACAGTCCTCCATAATGGCCAAAGTCCGCCGGCCACCAGTCCTGGGAGTCGGTCATCAACGCTGTCAGGTCCTTGATCACTGCATCGAGATCGAGCTTCTTGAACTCTTCGGCATAGTTGAACTCTTCCACCATGGGATTCGAGAGCGACGACTGCTGATGCAGTATCGCCAGGTTCAACTGTTTCGGCCACCAGTCCTGGTTGCCCTTTGCCCCCGCCTCTGTGTGCTCGATCATGCCGCCCGAAAATGGGCACTTGGATTCGCCAGACATAATTCCTCCTTGCTATAAGCCAGTCCGTTTACTTGAAATCTCTCTTCAGTACCAGCTTGTCTAGTATAGGAGCCGCCCTCCCGGTCTATCGAGCGAGCCTGTCAATAGCGTCGATAGCTTTAAGCAATCAAAGATTTACGCCGCAATCAGGCGCTTTACTTCCCGACCGGATCGCCATACGAGATTCCGCGTCCGTGCGTGCCCACATACACGCGACCAAAGATGCGCGGATCGCCGGTAACCTGCAGTATCAATCCCCACTGGTGTTTGTCGTCATTGATGCGCACCCATGTATGCGCCTCGTCAGTCGAACGGAAGATGCCATTCTGTCCATTCACGGTCCCCACCAGGTAGAGCGTTGGATAGGAGCGATGCGGCGCAGCCTTGCCAAAACCGAAAGCCTCAATCGTCTCCACGCCCGCCATGCGCGTGAACGCCGTGTCCAGGGCCGTTTCAGCCACACTCCTGTCCGATCGATAAAGCCCGTCGAACGCCGCCAGCCAAAGATCGCCCGCGCGTCCCGGCGTAGCGTAGATGTGATCCTGCCCGCCTCGCTGATCCCCGCGATGCCGTGCATCGTAAGGTGCCGGCGCATCGCTCGTCTTGATGTGCTGCCCGGTAAACGTGGCCCCTCCATCGGTGCTGCGGTAGAGAGTTCCGTCGCGCATTTGCACTGCATAGAACAGGTTCTTGTTCACCGGGTCCGCAATCGCTTTCGTTCCCGCCGGCAGCCCCTCGACCGCGGTCCACGTTGTTCCGTTGTCACGCGTCACGCTCGGCGTCTCGCGCTGCGGAGACCATATCCACGTGCGGCCATCGGCCGACACAGCCACTGAACCGGACTGGCTGGTGGGTGCTGGATTCGACGCCGTCCCCTGCCACGTTTTACCGCCGTCGAGTGAGTAGCTGATGTTTTCCCCCGCGTGATGCTCCGCGCTGATGCCCACCCGAACCAGGGTCTCAGGCTTCTGCGCAGCCCCTGCCACGCCGGTCGTATTGCCGAAGCGTGGAGGCGACGACGATCCTTCCGCTGCAGGATGATCGAGATCCCAGTGCACAAAGCCGCCGTAATCGCCGATCGCGCTCACCAGGTGTGCGCCGCTTGCCGGGCTCACCATCTCCAGCGCCACCGTCTCTTCAATTCCAGCCGCCAGCGCCCTCCAGTGTGTCGGCAATCCGCGGTCTGCGGCCGTCAGGTCAAACGTCTCCCATCCCCCGTACCCGGTCGTGAACACGGCGTGATCGGGATTGGCCGGGTCGATCTCGATATCGAAGAGCCAATGGATCGGCGTGGGTTTTACATACGGCGCGCGGCTGTAGTCGTAGACGCCCGCGCTGGCCGCCGGCCCGGTGAATATCGGCTTCCAGCTCGCGCCGCCGTCGGTAGAGCGGAAGATGTCTTCGCCACCCGGCCGCCCAAAGCTGCTGGCGATCACTGTCTGCGGGTGTTTTGCGTCTATCGCAACCGCCGCATAGCCAAACTCGCGGCTCCCGGCTACGGGATGCTCAGGCGTAATGTCGGTCCATTCGCCGGTCTTAGTATTCAGCTTCCACACCGCCCCATTGGTCATGTGCGAAGGCCCCGGCGCGGTACCGTATGCGATATACAAATTTCCGTCTTTTGAGAGAGCCGCGCGTGTTGGCCGATATTGGGTCGGCGCCCCATCCACCGGTTGCCACGTCGTGCCGCCGTCGTGCGTCACAAACAAGTTGGCCCGATTCATCAGCGAGACGCCGATGAAAATCGTCTGCGTGGCCGTACCAGCGGCATGTTTCTCCCCATCCGGCACGAATTTCACAAACACAATTCCGCTGCCGCGCACCGGCATCCGCCGCCAGAACTGCTCCGGTGTTTCGCCCGCGACATGTTGGGGCATTGGCGGCTGCGCCTCGGTCACATCGGGAAAACCTGTCACTTGCAGCCAGCTCACGCCACGGTCCGTCGAGCGCCAAAGCCCATTGTGACGCGTGCCCAGGTAAAGCACTCTTCCGTCGCCGGGATCAACGGCCATCCGTTCGCCGTTGCCGCGTCCGTCTTCGTTTCCGCCGAATTTGACCGGAACATCGGCGCGTTCGAACGTGCGCCCGCCGTCATCCGAGCGCAGAATAGCGCCGTTCGGGGTATTTGCATTCGTGTACGTGCCGCAAGCCAGGTACACGCGGCGCGCGTCAGCAGGGTCCACGGCGATCGACTCCACGCCCATCAGGTTCAGGTCCTTGTATGGAACCCAGTCGAGGATCGGCTGCCAGCGGTCAGCCTTCTGATCCCACCGGTATGCACCGCCCATGTCGGTGCGCGCGTAGCGAATCCCGGCCGCACTCGGATGGAAGATCACGCCGTCGACAAATCCGCCGCCCACAATCTGCACGTTCTTCCATATGTAGGGCTGCGTCGCAACCGGCTGCGTGCCGGACGGTTGAGCAGCAACCGCAGCAACGCACGCAACAAACACCATCGCCAATGCTCGAACTGCTCTGATCAAATCATCCCTCATTGTGAAGCACTGCCTCAGGCGCCTTTTGCAAGTGCTTCCACCGCGCCCACGTAGGATACTCCACAGATGCAAGATCGGCGCCTCAACGCCCCAGCCACTGTTCCCTAGTCCCTAGAACTGGTTGCATAAACCCGGCATTGAAAGGGCACGGCTTTAGCCGTGCCGCAAAAGCCGCAAAAACTCTGGGCTTTAGCCCCTGAGGGATGGTTGAGGGTTCCATCAGGCATATTTATGCAACCAGCTCCAGTCCCTGGTCCCTGGTCCCTAGTCCCTAGTCCCTGGATCTCATCTCTTACAATCGTTCCGTGCCACTCTCTTCTGAACCGCAAATCCCCATGCGCGCCCTGCTTGCCGGAGCGCGACGCGCCGAGCCGGCTATCATCCAGCTAACCCGAGAACTGGTCCTGGCCGAATCGCCTTCCGACAAGCCTGCGGCCGTCAACGCCTGCATGGAATTGGCTGCCGCCCGCGCAAAGTCTCTCGGGGCGCGCGTCAAGCTGCACCGGCCGCCCAAAGACCTCAACTTCGGCGTCGCACTTGAAGCACGATTCGGACCCCGTTCGCGTTCCTCCCGGCGCACCAAACCCGTGCTCCTGTTGGGCCATCTCGATACCGTCTGGCCGCTCGGCACTCTCGTGTCAATGCCTTGCAGCGTGGCGGACGGCCGTCTCCGGGGCCCGGGATCACTCGACATGAAGGCCGGCGTGGCCATGGCGCTGACGGCCATCGAGATACTCTCTGAAGCCGGCGCATTGAATCGCGAAGTTGTCCTGCTCCTCAATCCCGACGAAGAAGTTGGCAGCTCTTTCTCGCGGCCCATCACCGAGCGTTTGGCCGCCGAGTGCGCCACCGTCTTGGTCATCGAGCCGGCCCAGGGTTTGGCATACAAGACCGCGCGCAAGGGAACCGGCGACTGGCGCATCGATATCAAGGGTATTGCCGCTCATGCCGGGCTTGACTTCGAGAAGGGTGCGAGCGCCATCCGCGAGCTGGCGCGGGTGGTTGAAACCGTGAGCGACTGGACCGATCTCAAGCGCGGGCGCACGGTAAGCACAGGCGTTGCCGGTGGGGGAACGAAGACCAACGTAATCCCGGCCGAAGCATTCGCCGAGGTCGACGTTCGCATTGCCCGCAAGGCCGATGGCGCGCGCATCGAGCGTAAATTTGCGGCCCTCAAGGCTCAAGATCCCCGCTGTTCATTGACGGTAACCGGTGGCATCAACCGCCCGCCCATGGAGCGGACCCGCGGCACCGTGCGTCTCTTCACACAAGCCAAAGCACTTGCTGCCGAGCTTGGATTTGTGCTCGAAGAAGCGGCCACAGGGGGTGCGTCGGACGGGAATTTTACTTCGGCGCTGGGCATTCCGACGCTTGACGGAATGGGCGCAGTGGGTGATGGCGCGCATGCGGCCCACGAATCGGTTGTGATTGAGCACCTGGCGCCTCGCACCGCGCTGCTGGCAGGAATGCTGATCGAGGAATGAAGTTCGCGGGATGCTGATTCGGAGCCCCCCGGCCTGATACACTCCCGTGCAGTAGAGGATTGAAGAAAACATCATCGCAAATGTGAACGCCGGCTCGCTCGGCAAGGCGCTATTTCAAGGCCTGAGTTCGGCGAGCTTATTCGAATTCCGAATCAACCGTTGGAGAGCAACGAAATCATGAAATGCACTGGCCTGATTTTGAGCGTGGTGGCAATGGCTGCCGCCGCGAGCGCCCAAACTACCGCCAAGCCGGCGACCACCTCGACGGCGGCCGCGACGACCACGAAAACCGCTTCGACCGCTGCGAAAACCACTGCCGCCAGTTCCGCGGATTGGTGGCTGAAGCTGCCCCCAAAAATTCCCAAGGTCCGCGGCATCATCAAGACCGATTTTGCGCTGCGCTATGAAGACGTCAAGATCGGCACTGGCGCCGTAGCTGAGCCCAACAAGATGTACCACGTGAACTATACCGGCTACCTGGCGGCAACCGGCGAGAAGTTCGATTCGAACGCCGACCGCAAAGCCCCGGTTACAGGCAAAGATGGCAAACCTGAGTTGGGGCCCGATGGAAAGCCTGTGCTCGACGTGCAACCCCTGGTCTTCCCACAGGGCATGGGCCGCCTGATCCCCGGCTTCGACCAGGGCTTTTCAGGAATGAAAATTGGCGGCAAACGCCGCATCTTCATTCCCTGGCAGCTTGCCTACGGAACGCGCGAAATTCCGGCTCGCCCGCCCGACCACCCGGCCATGCCGTCCAAATCCGACCTCATCTTCGACGTGGAGCTGGTGGACGTAACCGACATGCCCAAGCCGCCGCAACGCCCACCGATGCAGATTCGTCCGCAGACGCCGCCATCCGGCAAGCCTGGAGCTCCTGGCGCGCCCGGCGCGGCCCCGGCTCCTGGCGCAGCGCCAACCGCTGGCGCGACACCGGCTCCTGGCGCAGCACCAACCCCCGGCGCGACACCGGCTCCAGGCGCGACCCCAGCTCCCGGCGCAGCGCCAACCGCTGGCGCAGCCCCGTCTGCCGCTCCAGGTAAGGCCGCTCCTGCCACAACCCCGCCCTCAACAACGCCTGCGCCGACATCGACGACCGCGCCAACATCGACGCCCGCTCCAACCCAACCAGCCACTGCGCCGAAGTAAACCAGTACCGCCGGTCTCCCGACCGGCTGTAGCGCGGGCGTCCCCGCCCGCGCTCGTACTCTGAATTTTCACGAGCCTGACCGCAGCACAACCTTCCATCCCGACCACGAATCTGGGTGCCCCAGGTCTCGAATCTGAGACCTGGGTTACCTCAAACTTCAACCCCACCTCGTTCAATCAACCGCCAGACAATCGGCATCGAGTGTGAGGTGAAGCGACCGGTGAGCCCGCCGTCCCGCTGCAAACTCCGCAGCAGGCTCCTGTGCTCCCAATCTGTTCTACGTATTCACCCCTCGCGCAATACAATTCAAACCGGGACGGAAAGGGTGCGCACAGTGGCAGACAAACTGAAACTCGATCGCCGAAGTTTTCTCAGAGGGGCAGCGGGAACCATGGGAGCGGTAACGCTCGCGGGGAATAGCGCTGCGGTGATTGAAGGGCAGGAGACCCACGCGGCAGAAAAGCGCACGCAGTCAGCCCAGGATCGGACTCAGCCGGACCGCACTTATCCGCGCCAGTTTCGCGGGCGGCAACTCAAGATGATTTCGTTTCCGCTGGGCGGCGTGGCCGCGGGAAGCCTGGGGTTGGGCGGGCGCGGGCAACTGGTGGATTGGGAGATGTTCAATCGCCCCAACAAAGGCTTTCGGCCTCTCTATGCATTTCCCGCGATCTGGGCGCAGGTTGAAGGCGGCAAGCCCGTCGCCCGCGTACTTGAGTCGCGCATTCAGCCGCCTTATGCCGGACCGGACGGACTGGGCTCCAGCAACGTTCCGGGGCTGGGGCGCCTTGAGTCGGCAACGTTCACCGGAGAATATCCGCTGGCGCGCATCGATTTTGAAGATCGCTCGCTGCCAGTCAAAGTCACCCTCGATGCCTTCTCGCCGTTCATTCCCCACGAGCCGGACGACTCGGGATTGCCGGTCGCGATTCTGCGCTATTCCGTCACCAATCCCGGACATAAAGCAGCCAGCGTGAGCATCGCCTTCTCCATCGAGAACCCGGTGAACACGCAGAAAGAACAGGACGACGACGCGCGGCAAAAAATGGACAATGGACGGCGCAACGACTATCGCGCCGAAAACGAAATCGCGGGCCTGGTCATGAGCAACGCCGCGCTGGCCGTCGACGATCCCATGGCCGGTGAACTTGTGCTGGCCGCAACCACGGGCGGCGCTGAAGTTTCGCATTGGGCAGGATGGCCGGCGGGCCGCTGGTGGAATGCGCCGCTCCATTTCTGGGATCGGTTTGCAAAAAGCGGCGAACTGGGCGCGCAACCCGATCCGCACAATATGGTGGGAGTGCTGTGCCTCAACAAGACGATTCCCGCGGGGCAGACGGCGAGCTTCGAGTTTTTCCTGGGATGGAGGTTCGCTAATCGCACGCCCGACTGGATGGGGTGGGCAGCGCCCCAGGGCGAAGGCAAAACCGTGATCGGCAATGCTTATGCGGCGCGTTTCAAATCGGCGTGGGAAGCCGTGACTTACACCGCCGCGCACTTGCACGATCTGGAAGCGCGCACCCGGATGTTTACCAATGCCCTGCGCGAAAGCACGCTGCCCGCGGCGGTAAAGGAAGCAGCCAGCGCCAACCTTTCAACGCTAGCCACTACAACATGTTTCCGCACCGCCGACGGCGAGTTTCACGCATTCGAAGGCAGCGGCGACAACTCGGGATGCTGCTTTGGCAATTGCACGCACGTGTGGAATTACGAAACAGCAACAGCGTTCCTGTTCCCGCAGTATGCGCGGTCGCTGCGGCGCAATTCGTTTGGATATTCGATGGACGACGCGGGCGCAATGCGCTTCCGTGAGTATCTGCCGCCCGGCAAAGAACGCTTCGGTTACGCCGCGGCCGATGGCCAGATGGGGCAAATCATCCATGCCTGGCTCGATTGGAGAATCTCCGGCGATCAGTCCCTGCTTGAGAGCACTTGGCCGCGCGTGAAGAAGGCGATCGAGTTTGCCTGGGTTCCCGGCGGATGGGATGCAAATCGCGATGGCGTAATGGAAGGCGTGCAGCACAACACTTACGATGTGGAGTTTTACGGGCCGAACCCCATGTGCGGAATCTATTACCTGGGCGCGTTGCGTGCCGCCGAAGAGATGGCGCGCGCGGCGGGTGACACAGCGTCGGCCGATACGTACAAGAGTCTCTTTGAAAAGGGAAGTAAATGGACTGACGAGAACCTGTTCAACGGCGAGTTTTACGTGCAGAAGGTGCGTGGATTCAAGAAAGATGAGATTGCGAAGAACCTGCGCGGAGATATGGGAACGGAAAACACTGAGTCGCCCGAGTACCAGGTTGGCGGCGGCTGCTTGGCCGATCAGCTTATCGGCCAGTACCTCGCCGAGATTGGCGGAATGGGGCCGCTGGTGTCGCCGGAAAATATTCGCCGCACGCTTCGTTCCATCTATAAATACAACTACAAGCCAACCCTCGCCGATCACGAAAATGTTGAACGAACTTATGCGTTGAATGAAGAAGCAGCAGTGGTGGTCTGCGATTACGGCAACGCCGAGCGCCCGCACATTCCGTTTCCTTATTACGCTGAGGCATGGACCGGCCAGGAATATCTCGTAGCCAGCCTGATGATGAATTGGGAGATGGTGAATGAAGGCATAGAGTGCGTCGAGAATATTCGCGCGCGCTACGACGGCGAGAAGCGCAACCCGTGGGATGAACCGGAGTGCGGTCACCACTATGCCCGCGCCTTATCGTCGTGGTCCCCTGTCGTCGCTCTCAGCGGCTTTGTTTACGACGGTGTCAAGGCGGCCGTGATAGCTGTACCGCGTCTGACGCACGACAATTTCAAATGCTTCTGGTCAACAGGAGTGGGATGGGGCACGTTCTCGCTGCGCAAACAGAACGGCGGAACACAATTGTCAATCCAGGTGCTCAAGGGAACGCTTGCCTGCCGCTCATGCGAGATTGCCGCTGTTGGCGCGACTGCTCTAATCGAAATAGGCGCGAAAACATTGGCGAATCACGTAAGCCACAATGGTGAACGAATGATTGTAACGCTGGATGAAACCCGGCAACTGACCGCGAATGACGAATTGAAGATAACAGTACGCGGATGAGTGCAGCCACACACCAGCAACGGCCATGGATCGTAATTGTGGGCGGTTTCCTTGGTTCGGGAAAAACCAGCCTGATCCTTTCAGCCGTGCGCATCCTTGGGAAGCGCGGCCTGCGCTGCGCAGTCATCCTTAACGACCAGGGCATTGATTTGGTAGACACACGTCACGCCGAGATCGAAGGTGTGCTGGCGCGCGAAGTCACCGGCGGCTGTTTTTGTTGCCGGCTTTCCGATTTGATGTCGTTGATTGAAGAACTCCGCGCGCGTGACGTCGATGTAATCTTTGCCGAGCCTGTAGGCAGTTGCACAGACATCTCGGCGACGGTATTCGGCCCGCTGCGCGAAGAATTCGCCCGTTACCGGATTGCGCCTTTCACCGTGCTGGTCGATCCATCGCGCGCGACCGAAATGCGTGGCGAAAATGCTGATTCGCCGCTCGCTTTTCTTTTTCAAAAGCAACTGCAGGAGGCGGACCTGGTCTGCATGACCAAGGCCGATCTTTATCCCGATGCAGAAAGTCTTCCCGGTGTAGACGCGCGTTTCCTCAGCGCGAAGACCGGGCAAGGTGTTTCAGAATGGCTCGATGAAATCCTGTCGGGTGCGCTAGAAGCGGGCAAAACTACGCTGGAGATTGACTACGCGCAATACGCTCGAGCTGAAGCGGCGCTGGCGTGGCTCAATCTGAGTTTTACGCTTGAGCCGGCGGTGCCCATTTCCCCAGCGCTTGCGATCGGGCCGTTTTTCGACGGCCTGCACGATGCGCTCACCGATGCCGGAATTTCAATTGCGCATCTCAAGCTGTTTGATCGCTCGCCCTCGGGATGGTTAAAGGTGGCCGTCTGCGCCAATGGGCAAGTGCCGGCTGTCGAGGGCAATCTTGACGCGTCGCCTGCTGCCCGCCATGAGCTGCTGGTGAATTTGCGAGCGAAGGGCGATCCAGCCCAGGTGCAACAAGTGGTAGAAGAGCAGTTGCAGCGGCTGAAAGGCAAAAAGCTCGACATGCACCTCGACTGCTTCAGCCCCGCTCCACCAATGCCGGAGCGCCGGGTGCCCAGACTTGTACCGCCGGTCTCCTGAGGTTGCGAAAAACTGGGCGGGATAAGGTCTTGTATCAGGGCGCGACTGGTAGGTCAGGACTTCAGCCCTGAATGCCGATAAGGCCAATAAAATGATCTCAGGGCTTTAGCCGCTGAGGGATGGTTTAAAGCTTCGTCAGCAGTCCGCGCCTCCCGGAGGGAGGCAGCGAAGTTAGCCCTGGACAAATTCGCGTTAGCGAATGCAGTCCTGGGTAGACAACACAAAATGACTCCGCAGCCCCATAGGGGCGGGGCGATTCGGCTTCTCAAACCGACGGGAGCAGAGGCCTTCAGACGCAGTCTCAATCCAGCTTGGGATGCAGCTTGTTGAAGCCCGTAGCGTCTTGATATGCGGCACCGATCGCCACCAGCTTCGCCTCCTGATAATGCCCGGCCAAAAAGGTGAACGAAACCGGCGTGCCCGGGCCGCCAATGTCGTCGTTATCGCCGTCGTCGATTTCAGGCGGCCTGGGCGCATCCTCGCCGCGCAGGCCGTTGGGCAAAATCAGCGCCGGGTGCCCTGAGAGATTGGTGGCAACGAGCTGATCGCCGTTGGTGGGAGTCGCAATAATGTCCACCTTCTCAAACAGGGCAGACATCTGTTGCACGCCCAGCAAGCGAGCGCGATTGGCCTGGATGTAGTCCACGGCCGGGTAAAAGCGCGCGGTGCGGAAGGCGTTGGGCCAGTCCTCGACGCCCTGCTCTGTGAGCAGCTTGTCGCGGCCTGTGAGCGTCAACTCGTCGAAGGCCGCCGCAGCCTCGGCAGTCAGTAAGGGCACCATTGCGCCCCACGGCAGCTTTGGCAGCTCCACCGGAATGAGATCGACGCCCATCGTGCGCAGTTTGTCGATTGCGGCCAGATCGTAGCGCCGATCGTATTCGCGGCGCGCGCGCGCGGCTTTCTGAAATGCGTTGCGCTCTTCGCGCTTTTTCATGTCGTCGGCGCTTTCGCCGGGCTTGGCCTCTTCAAGCTTGAGCGGCGGCAGCGGGTCGAATTCGGATTTCAAATAGCCGATTCGGAGCTTGTGCCAATCAACAGCGCCCCCATCGAAGCGGATCGGAGCCGCGGAAAGGTCTTTGCCGTCGGCGCCGGCGATGGCCTCAAGCACTAGCGAGCAATCGTGCACCGAGCGGCACATGGGTCCAAGCTTGTCCATGGTCCAACTGAGCGCCATCGCTCCTGTACGTGGAACAAGTCCAAACGTTGGCCGCAAGCCGGTAACGCCGCAACGCGTCGAAGGCGAAGAAATGGAGCCAAGAGTCTCCGAGCCGATGGCGAAGCCCACGCAACCCGCCGAGACAGCGCTGCCTGGGCCAGCCGATGAACCGCTCGAGCCTTGCGCAGGATTCCACGGGTTGCGCGTTCTCCCGCCGTACCACTTGTCACCCATAGCCAACGCTCCGAGTGTGAGCTTGGCAACGAGCACAGCTCCAGCCGCATCGAGCCGCTCGACAACGGTAGCGTCTTCATCAAATGTCTGCTTCTCAAATCCCCCCGCACCCCAAGTCGTCGGATAGCCTTTCACAGCCAGCAGATCCTTCGCACCCCACGGAATCCCATGCAGCGGCCCGCGATAGTGGCCTGCGGCGATCTCGGCATCGGCGGCTTTGGCCTGCGCGATTGCTCGCTCCTCAGTGAGCGTGATGACGAAGTGGAGTTTGGAGTCGTAGCGCTTGAGGCGCGCGAGGTACATCTGGGTGAGGGCGAGGGAGGTGATTTTGCGCTGTTGAAGCAAGTTGCCGAATTCATACACTGAATAGAAAGCCAGGCTCTCTATATTCTCCGGCACAGTTGGTGGAGTGCTGGAAGGACGAAGGCCACCCTGCAGGATGGAGATCGCCTCGGAACAATTGACTGCGTGGCCTGCCTCCGCCGCCGCCAGCGGATGAAACGCAAACGCCGGCTGCACCGAGTTGGGCATCTCCAGCTTCCGGATCGCCTTGATCGATCCGTTCTGGTCCACCAGCCCGTCGATCATCATCTGCTTCTGCTCGGCGGTAAACGGCCCGATGCCGGCAATCAACCCGGCCTGGTCAATCATCTCCGGCGTGATGACGGGCGGCTTCGACTCGTCGGTGGCAGCAGGCTCCTGCGACTGCGAAGCAAGAGTGAAAAGCACGCCTGGAAACAACGGCGATGCAATGCCCGCCTTGGCGCAGGCATTCAAAAAACTTCGGCGATTAATGGTCATGGAGAGAGGTCCTTATCTGGAACGAGTGCTCTTGGGGGAACTATACGACAGGGTGCGGCCGGGAACAGCAAGGGACCGGGGGCACCCTCAGCGTGGACTGGATATCTCGCCGGAACCGGGGCCACCCGCCAACTGAATGCGGTAGAGATTGCGGCGAGCATCCTCCCGTGTGTAGGTATAAACTGAGGAGCCTACCGCTGACTCCACATACCAGGGAGTCACGGCATTTGTTTTTGTGTGTGTAAAATCCTCAACGCGAGTGATTCCTCCCGGGGGCGTTTTCGGTAGCCCCAAGCCCTGCACAACCGGAATCAAGTAACTGCCCCTATTCTGCGAGGGAAAGAAAAGATAGACGAATCTTCCAGTCGTGTCCCAATTGACAAAGCAATAACCCAGGCACAACGGCACCGACGTGCTCCCGTCCACTGCGAACGCCTTGCTAAACGCCCCGCCTTCTTCCCGGTTGTTTGGCGCCCCGGCAATGATCCAGCGACCGTCGGGTGACACCGCATGTACATCCAGGACGCGTTCCGGAGTGATCTTCCGGCGGCCGGTGCCATCCGTCTTCATCCGATAAAGAAAGTTCGAGCCGCCTTCGATCGAGCGGAAGATCAGGTCGCCATCCGGGAGAAAAAAAGGAGAGTCTTCAACATCGGCAGAATAAATGCGCACCGGGGATGAAAGGCGGCTGGTTGGCGCAACCCAAAGGTTTGTACGCCCGCTCTGGTCGTTCATTACAAATGCAATCTCTTTTCCATCCCGCGATACAGCGTAGTCCTGCATCGCGTACCCCGGAAGCGCCCTCTCCACTTTTTCACTTTGCAGGTCTTTCACCCAGAGTTCCTGGCCGCGCGTTTGTCCGTTAGCCATCAGGAAAAAGAGATTGCGTCCATCGGAAGAAAACTTTGGCAGTGAAGCGTTTCCTTCGGAGGAAATCTGGTGATCTCCATCTTTGTCGTGCAGCCACACTGTATTGTCTTGTGACCCCACAGAGGTGATGATCGACTTGCCGTCGGGCGCCATTGCAATGCCCTCCTGAGAGGTGGGGCCGAAGGTCAACTGTTCCGGTTCCCCATCGGGAAAACCTTGCCGCCAGATATGAAAGTCATCCGTCTTGGCAGAGAGATAGATCCATTTGCCGTCGGGAGACCATGCGCCCGCAAGACACGTGCCGTTAGGAGGACCAACCACTTTCACCTCATTGGCGCCCTGGAATGGAACAATCCTGCAGGGTAGAATCGCGGCTCGACTGTCCATCTGAACAATCAGCACCCATCGGCCATCCGGGGAAAGATACGAGTGATGCGCCATGCTGCGTTTACCCGCGGGCACGTAGACGTCGCGGCTATCCCCCCGACCCTCGTCCGAGGTCACCACCGCCATATGCAGCCCTTCCTTGATCTCGGAAAACAGCAGCCGTTTCCCTCCGTCAATCCACGTCACCGATGAAGAGTTAGGCAGAAGCATATGAGGCTCGCCACCCAGTACATTTACTTCCCATGTGTCCCATGGCGCCACCACGCTATAAGCAATGCTCGAGTTATCCGGTGAAAACGAGGGGCTGAGCTTTAACCGCGCGTCGTGAGTAAGCTGAACCGGCTCCCCTCCCGGCAGCAACTTCACATAGACCTCTCCCGGTCCAAGGAACGAATTGCTTCCTCGAATGAACGCGAGCATTCGTCCGTCCGGCGATAAGGCTGGATACACCGCCGAATCGGTAAAAAACGTCAGTTGCTCCCACTCATTGCTCACGGGCGGGCGCCCGCCAGACCTGCGGTGAAACAGAAACACCCCCGCCGCAATCGTCAGCACCAGGACGGCCGCCGCTGCAATTGCGTAGCCCTTCCACGCTTTGCGTTTTGGTGCCTGCGCTGAAGTTGCCGGCTGCGAATCGTTTTTCTCCCGCTCTTCCTTTGCCGCAACCAAGCCACCCCCGCTGGTTCTCAGGCTGTCGCGCGTCAACCGTTGTAAGTCGATTCGTAAGTCGGCCGCGTGCTGATAACGCAGATTCCTGTCTTTCTCCAAAGCTTTGCCGATAACTCGTTCCAGCTCTGCTGATAAGTCGGGATTCAGCCGCACAGCAGAAGTTGGCTCGCGGTTCAGGATCGCCTCGCAGATCATCCCCGCGCTCGCCCCGCGAAACGGCAGCTTGCCGGTTGCCATCTCATAGAGCACGGAGCCGAATGAAAAAAGATCCGTGCGAGCGTCCAGTTCTTTGCCCTGCACCTGCTCGGGAGACATATAGGCGACGGTCCCCAGCGTCGCGCCGGCGCTGGTCAAATGCGTCTCACTCGCCCGTGTCTGCGCCGTCATCGCCTCCGCAACTTCAACGCCTATTCCCGCCGCAGGCGTCAGTTTGGCCAAGCCAAAGTCCAGAATCTTGGCGTTGCCGCGCTTGGTTATAAAAATGTTTGCGGGTTTAATGTCGCGGTGAATCACCCCAGCCGAGTGGGCCGCCTCAAGGGCATCGGCCACATCGATAGCAATCGGGAGAAGAGCTTCTTCGTCGAGTGCCTCTCCAGAAATGCGATGCTTCAACGTCACGCCGTCCAGAAATTCCATCGCAATGAACGGACGGCCATCCTCCTGCCCAATCTCATAAATCGTGCATATATTCGGATGGTTGAGAGCGGACGCCGCTTGTGCCTCCCGCCGGAAACGAGCCAGCGTCTGTGGCTCCAGGGCGACATCATCGGGCAGAAATTTGAGTGCCACAAACCGGCGAAGAGTGAGATCCTCCGCCTTGTAAACTACGCCCATCCCGCCGGCACCCATCTTCTCGACGATGCGGTAGCGCGAGACGGTCTGGCCGATCATTGGGGCAGGCATAGCACTCGAATTGGTTCAATCTTAAGGAGCAGAATTTTATGTGTCAACGAATCATATCCATTGGCGGACACCCCGGGGCTCGCGTTTGAGACCTGGGAATCGAGGAAGCTCCACAAGCCAGGGATCGGACATTTCGATGCGGTAGGCCGAGGTTTTCAACCTCGGCGCAAACCCATTCATCAATATCCGAAAGATCGTTAACGCAGAAAAGCCGCGTTCAAACCTCGCCACCAGCTATTCACTTCCGACATGCCGGGAGTGATCCTGAGACTTATCACGGTGATTTAGAAAATGCGGGTGGACCTGGTCTCACACCGCGCATGATCAAGTTGAGGGTGCCCCCGGTCTCGATTTTGGGACCGGGGAAAGCTATACCCCTAATCTCGATACGAAAATTCTCTTGCCTCCCATTGCATGGAATTTCAATCGTTCGGCGCACACTGTAAGTGAAGGCTGAAATGAGAAGGACAGAGTCATGTTTCCGAAGAGCACTGAAGCCGGCCGCACGCGCCCTGGAATGACGTTCTTCTTCGAGCCTTCAAATGCGCCGTTCTTCTTAAATCCACGCAGAAACTGTGCAGCAGTGGAGCCGACGCAATCGAATCAACAGCTTGCACTCTTCAAAACCCCACAAAAACCATAAAGAATCCGCACAGAATCCGTACAGAATTGCAAAGAAACTGTGCAGCCGCGGTCCATCGCCGCGCACCTGAGTCAAGGCGCAATTCCTTGATCCAGCGTAGAATAAGACTTGCAGCACGAGCCGCTTGGCTCCGCGCTCGCACCCTCCGGCGCCGTTCCATCATCAGATGAATGCCGGTTGATCAAATGGGGGCGTCACGGTTTCGACGGGATCGATTGCGGCAAGGGAGACATGTCGGGGTGTGGGCACCCGTAATCGCCTGCAAAACTAAAGTTGCCAACGATAATCTGGCACTTGCTGCTTAATTAAA